>Ga0082335_1000208_pt1 | contig 157676 bp, 142 predicted proteins | sample Subgrocontami58m_FD_72375 | JGI IMG/M metagenome (GOLD analysis project Ga0082335, IMG submission 72375) | Subsurface groundwater microbial communities from S. Glens Falls, New York, USA - GMW37 contaminated, 5.8 m (SPADES assembly) (version 2) ...
CGGAGAACGGCGGAGAACGGCGGAGAACGGCGGAGAACGGCGGAGAACGGCGGAGAACGGCGGAGAACGGCGGAGAACGGCGGAGAACGGCGGAGAACGGCGGAGAACGGCGGAGCCTGTCAGCGAGCGACATTTGAATAGTACCACGGAGCGGGGCGCCGCGGGTCGGGCGGACCTCCGCTGGGGTACTGCCTGACCCGCAGCACCGCCGTTCTCCGCCGTACTCTGCCGTACTCTGCCGTTCTCTGCCGTTCTCTGCCGTTCTCCGCCGTTCTCCGCCGTTCTCTTCTCCTAGACCATCCTCGCCGGATCCAGCGCCTCATCCAACTGCGCCCGCGTCATCAACTTGCGTTCGAGCACCAGCTCCTTCAGCCCGCGCCCCGTCTTGAGCGCCTCGGCGGCCACGGCGGTGGCGTTCTCATAGCCGATGATCGGTACGAGGGCGGTGACCACCCCCACCGAGCGCTCCATGAAGTAATCGAGCCGTTCGGGATTTGCCGTGATCCCCTCGATGCACCGGGTACGCAGCATGTGCACTGCCGCGGTCATCGTCCGGATGTTGTAGAGCAGGCGGAAGGCGATGATGGGCTCGAAGACGTTGAGCTGCAGCTGGCCTCCCTCGGCGGCCATCGTCACCGTCATGTCGCCGCCCACCACGTCGAAACAGACCTGGTTCACGGCCTCGGGAATGACCGGGTTTACCTTCCCCGGCATAATGCTCGAGCCGGGTTGCATGGGCGGGAGGTTGATCTCGCCCAGCCCAGTGCGCGGGCCCGAGGACAACAGGCGGAGGTCGTTGCACACCTTGCTCAGCTTCACGGCGCAGCGCTTGAGCACGCCGGAGAGCTGCACGAAGGCGCCGGTGTCCGACGTCGCCTCCACCAGGTCGGGGGCGGTGATCAGCGTGAGGCCCGTGACGGCGCTCAGGTGCTGGCGGACCGCCTCAGGATAGCCAGCAGGGGCGTTGATGCGCGTACCGATGGCCGTGGCGCCCATGTTGATCTCGCGGATCAGCGCCTGCGCCTCACCCAGCCGGTCGATGTCCTCGGCGATGGTATGGCCGAAGGCGGAAAACTCCTGGCCGAGCGTCATGGGGACGGCGTCCTGCAGCTGCGTCCGGCCCATCTTCACCAATGCCCTGAACTCCTCCCCCTTCCTGAGGAAGGCCGCCACGAGTTCACCCATCGCCTCACGGAGCCCGTTGATGCTGGTGTGAAGCGCCAGCTTCACCGCCGTGGGATAGACGTCGTTGGTGCTCTGCGACCGGTTGACGTGGTTGTTCGGGTGGCAGTGGTCGTACTCGCCGCGCTGATGGCCCAGCAGCTCGAGTGCGCGGTTGGCGATCACCTCATTGGCGTTCATGTTGGTCGAGGTGCCCGCGCCGCCCTGGATCATGTCCACGAGGAAGTGCTCGTGATGCCGGCCGTGCTGCACCTCGCGAGACGCGCGCACGATGGCGTCGGTGACGGCGGGCTCAAGCAGGCCGAGGTCGCGATTGGCGAGGGCCGCGGCCTCCTTGACCTGGGCGAGCGCAACGACGAGCGCGGAGAACTCCCGCAGCGGGATGCCGGTGAGGGGGAAGTTCTCAAGCGCGCGCAGCGTCTGGACGCCGTAGAGCGCCGCCGCCGGCACGTCACGATTGCCCAGCAGGTCATGCTCGGTGCGCGTGGTACCGCCAAAGAAGCCGGCGGCGCGCCCGTGCCCGACGAGCGTGGCGCTGGCCACGTTGAGCCGATGGGCGATGGACCGCGCCGCCTGCGAAAGCAGGGCGGCGTGCAGCTGGGGCGCGTCTGCGAGCAGCGGGGCGAGCTCCTGCTGACGGAAGAGCACCACCTCGGTCTGCTCGAGCGCGAGGCCGGTGGTGCCGTGGTGCGTGTCGTCGAGCAGGATTCCTTCGCCCACCACCTCGCCGGCTCCCAGCGTGGCGAGGCGCGTCACGATCCCGCCCTGCGCCTTGTCGATGGCGATGGCGCCCGAGAGGACGACGGCGAAGAAGGAGCGGGGGTCACCCTCGGCGAAGAGAATGTCGCCTTCCCCGAACGTCGCCTTCGTGCCGGCCTCCGCCAGGCGCCGGAGGAGGGGGTCGGCGAGGTGGGCGAAGAAGGGGATGGACTTCAGATGGACGTGGATGGGCATGGATCCGGGCGTGATTGAGGATCAGGAATCCGGGATTCGATTGAGGATTTGGAATCCGGATTGCGATCGGGGATAGCGATTCAGGACTGCGACTTGCGATGCTCAATTCTGGACTGCGGGCCAGCGGGCGGACAGGTGGCCGCACGGCGCTGCCTTCGCCAATCGACGTCCGGGGTCGCGATCCTCAATCCCTATCCGGATTCCATATCCTCAATCAAATTCTCAACACCCTCCCCTTCACCAAGCCGCCCCATGCTCGATCGCCGCGCCTTCCTCGAGAAATCCGCCCTCCTCTCCGCCATGGGATTCGTCCCGCGCGCCCTGTCGGCAGAGGACCTTGAACGCGAACTGGCCGGTTCGGTGCTCGGGGCGACGCCGGGATTCCGCGGCCGGCCGTGCGTGGTGTCGAGCGCCAACGGCATCAAGGGCGTGAAGGTGGCGTACGACCGAATCACGGGCGGCACCGACACGCTGGACGCGATCATCGCGGGGGTGAACCTCGTGGAGCTCGATCCGAACGACCAGTCGGTCGGGCTCGGTGGTCTGCCCAACGAGGAGGGGGTGGTGCAGCTCGACGCGAGCTGCATGCACGGACCGACTCGTCGGGCGGGCGCAGTCGGGTGCCTCGAGGAGATTGCCACGCCGTCGCTCGTGGCCAAGGCGGTGATGGACTACACCACGCACGTGCTGCTGGTTGGAGCGGGGGCCAAGAAGTTCGCGACGGCGATGGGCTTCAAGGCGCAGAACCTGCTGACGGAGAAGAGCCGCCAGGACTGGCTCCGCTGGAAGGCACGCCTGAACAAGAACGACAACTGGCTGGACCATGACGACGACGTGAAGATCAACTGGACGCACGGCACCATCAACATGAATGCGGTGAACGCGTCCGGTGACGTGAGTTCGGTGACGACGACGAGCGGCCTCGCCTGGAAGCTCGACGGGCGGCTGGGCGACTCGCCCATCCACGGCGCGGGGCAGTACACCGACAACGCCGTCGGCGCGGCGGGCAGCACGGGCCTTGGCGAGATCAACATCAAGACGTGCGGCGGTTTCCTGACCGTGGAGTTCATGCGCAACGGCGCCTCCCCCGAGCAGGCGGCGCTCAAGACGCTGGAACGCATGGTGCACATGACCGAACCGCGCCTGCTCGACGACAAGGGGCGGCCACGCTACGACATCCAAGTGTACGCGGTGGCGAAGGACGGGCGCTACGGCGGCGCGGGGATGTATGAAGGCGCCTCGTTCGCGGTGTGCGACGACCGCGGGCCGCGGCTCGAGAAGTGCGCCTTTCTCTTCAAGGCCGCGGACCGCGCGCGCTGACATGCGTCATCTCCGCGACGAACTGAGCACAATCGGGCGGCGTGTCGTGACGCCGGTGGCGGTGCTGTTCGTCACCTATCTGGTTGGCATCGCGGGGTACAAGTGGATCGGCGGCGGCGACGCGTCGTGGATGGACGCGCTCTACATGACCACGATCACCCTCACCACGACCGGGTATCGCGAAGTCATCGACATCACGACGCATCCGGGGGCGATGGGGTTCACCATCGTGCTGCTGCTGTTCGGGGCGACGGCGGTGGTGGTGACGGGGTCCATGATCACGGCCTACGTGGTGGAAGGCGACCTGACGGCGGGATTCCGGAGGCGGCGGATGCAGCGAGTGATTGACGCGATGCGCGCGCACACGATCGTGTGCGGCGCCGGGCAGACGGGGACGGCGGTCGTGAGCGAGCTGGTGGCGACCGAGCGCCCGGTGATCGCTATCGAGAGCAGCGCCGAACGCGCGGCGGTGTTCGAGCGGCAGTTTCCGGGCGTGCCGGTGCTCGTGGGCGACTGCACCGACGACGAGGTGCTGACGCAGGCGGGGATCGCCCGGGCATCCGGCGTGGTGGTCTGCACGGACGACGACAAGGTGGCGCTGGTGACGACGGTGCTGGCGCGGCAGATGGCGCCGAAGGCGCGCCTGGTGGCGCGGGCAGCGGATGAACGTGCCGCAGCGCGCCTGCGCCAGAGCGGCGCCGACGCGGCGGTCTCGCCCGGCCGCATCGGCGGCATGCGCATGGCCAGCGAGCTGCTGCGGCCCAGCGTGGTGTCCTTCCTCGACCAGATGCTGCGCGACGAGAACCGCAACCTGCGCATCGAGGAGGTGCGCGTGGAGCACGGGAGCTCGCTGGACGGACACAAGGTGGACTCGCTGCGGCTGCACGAGTACGGTACGGGCCTGCTGCTGCTGGCCCTGCGCCCCCGGGATGGCGGCTACGTCTTCAACCCGCCGGCCACGACGGCGGTGAATGGCGGTTGCCATCTCATCGTGATGGGCGACCCGCCTTCCGTGAGTCACCTGCAGTCGGCGGGGGCCGCGTCCACATAGGACGCGGCCGCGCTCGGCTCGTTCTGCCGACCGTTGCTGGTCGCCATCGGTGGCTGCCGGTGCCTGCGCTCGGGCCACCGTGCTTGGTCCCCCGTTCCAGCGGGGCTAGATTCCGCTGATCCCCTGAGGTCCACGTCTGTACTGCGGGCCGTCCGGGGGCGTCCAGTTCCACCCCCACAACACCGCGATGACCGTTCCCCATCCGCCGGCCGGCTCCGAGGAGCCCGTCGGCTACGACCCGACCGCCGTGGAAGCCAAGTGGCGCGCCCGGTGGGCCGAGCGCGGCACGAACGCGACCGATCTCGACGGCCCGCGCCCGTTCTATCAGCTGATGATGTTTCCCTACCCGTCGGCGGAAGGGCTGCACATCGGCAACCTCTACGCGTTCACGGGGAACGACATCCACGGGCGGTACCAGCGGCTGCAGGGGCACACGGTGCTCGAGCCGCTGGGCTACGACGCGTTCGGCATCCACTCGGAGAACTTCGCGCTGAAGATGGGCGTGCATCCGATGGAGCTGATTCCGCGCAACGTCGCGAACTTCCGCCGGCAGCTCGACCGCGCCGGGCTCATGGTGGACTGGCGCCGCGCCGTGGACACCACCGACCCGGCGTACTACAAGTGGACGCAGTGGGTCTTCCTGAAGCTCTACGAGCGCGGACTGGCCTACAAGAAGAATGCGGCGGTCAACTGGTGCCCGTCGTGCAAGACGGTGCTCGCCAACGAGCAGGTCGTCGCCGGCGCGTGTGAGCGCTGCGGGACCGTGGTGGAACAGCGCGCGCTGGAGCAGTGGTTCTTCCGCATCACCGACTACGCCGAGCGCCTGCTCAAGAACCTCGACTGGATCGACTGGTCCGACAGCACGCGCACGGCGCAGCGCAATTGGCTGGGCCGCAGCGAGGGGGCCGAGCTGCGCTTCCGCGTGCTCGATCCGCTGACCGACGCTGGGAGCGCCGGCGTGATGGTGTCGCAGGAGATCACGAGCGGCTCGACCGTGATCCCCGTCTTCACCACACGCCCCGACACGATCTTCGGCGCGACCTACCTGGTGCTGGCGCCGGAGCATCCGGCGGTGGAGCAGGTGACAACGCCGGACCAGCGGGTCGCGGTGGAGGCGTACCGCGAGGCGGCGCGCATGCAGGATCTCGTGACGCGGCAGGTCAGCAAGGAGAAGACGGGCGTCTTCACCGGCGCGTATGCGGTGAACCCGGCCAACGGCGACATGATCCCCGTCTGGATCGCGGATTACGTCCTGATGGGCTACGGCACCGGCGCCATCATGGCGGTGCCGGGACACGACGAACGCGACTTCGAGTTCGCGCAGAAGTTCAAGCTGCCGATCGTCCGCGTCGTCGCCGCGCCGGACGACAACGCGCACACGCCGCTGACGGCCGCGTACACGGATGATGCCGACGGCCGGCTGGTGAACAGCGACCGGTTCGACGGCTTGGCGGTGACCGAGGCCAAGCAGCAGGTAACAGCCTGGCTCACGGAACGCGGTGCGGCGAAGCCGGTGACGACGTTCCGCCTGCGCGATTGGTGCGTGTCGCGCCAGCGCTACTGGGGGCCGCCGATCCCGATCATCTACTGCGATGCCTGCGGGACGGTGCCGGTGCCGGAGAAGGACCTGCCGGTCGTGCTGCCCAACGTGCCGGACTACAAGCCCGACGATTCGGGGGTGTCGCCGCTGGCGCGCCACGAGGCGTTCTATCACGTGCCGTGCCCGCGGTGCGGCAAGCGGGCGCGCCGCGAGACCGACGTCAGCGACACGTTCCTCGACAGCGCGTGGTACTTCCTGCGCTATCCGAGCGTGCCGAACGATGAGGTGCCGTTTGACGCCGCGACGACCAAGCGGTGGCTCCCGGTCTCGACGTATATCGGCGGCAACGAGCACGCCGTGCTGCACCTGCTGTACGCCCGCTTCATCAACATGGTGATGTTCGACGCAGGGCTGGTGCCGACGGAGGAGCCGTTCGTGAAGTTCCGCGCGCACGGGATGATCATCCGCGATGGCGCCAAGATGTCGAAGTCGCGCGGCAACGTGGTGAACCCCGACGCCTACATGGACCAGTGGGGCGCCGACACGGTGCGCACCTACCTGATGTTCATCGGGCCATTCGAGGAGGGCGGCGACTTCCGCGACCAGTCCATCAGCGGGGTGCGGCGCTTCCTCGACCGCTTGTGGGCGAGCGTGCGCGACGCGACGAGCGACGGTGTGCCCGACACGGACGTGATGCGCAAGCTGCACCAGACCATCAGGAAGGTGGGGAGCGACATCCCCGCGCTAAGCTACAACACGGCCATCGCGGCGATGATGGAGTACATGAATACGCTGCGCCGCGGCGAGCGTGTGCCGCATGTGGCGGAGGTCACACCGCTGGTGCCGCTGGTGGCCCCGTTCGCGCCGCACATCGCTGAGGAGCTCTGGGAACTGCTGGGCGGCGCCGGGAGCGTGTTCGATGCCGGGTGGCCGGCCGCGGACGAGGCGCTGGCGCGCGAGGATGCGCTGGAGCTGGTCGTGCAAGTCAACGGCAAGACGCGCGGCAAGGTGCGCGTGGCGCGCGACGTCACGCAGGACGCCGCGTTCGCCGCGGTGCAGGGCGATGCCGCGCTGGCCAGGTTCCTGACCGGGGCGCCGAAGAAGGTGATCTTTGTGCCGGGGAGGCTCATCAATATCGTTGTGTAGATACTGATGGCGGATGGCAGTTGGCGGATGGCAGATGAATGAACGGCCGACAGCGCGCGTCATGCCCGCCGTCGGCCGTCTTCCATCCCCCGTCTTCCGTCACGCGCTGATATGCTCGGACAGCAGCTCGAGGAAGAACTGTTCGGCACCGGCAATTTCGGCGCGCGCCGTAGCGGCGGGCGCGTTGTCACGAGTGGAGAGTTGAAGCATCGCACCGACGAGCGTGTCCTCGTGCTCAGTCTTCAAATGACCGATCGCGCGCTTCATTGCGAGCTGACCAGCGCGACTTGCAGCGACAGCCTTCAGGTCATTCGTGACCTGCGCCAGCACTTCGGGACCAGCGTACAGTACATCGCGCAGGTAGACGAGGTCCTTCGCCCGCTTGTCGGCACCGGACCGTGACACCGCATTGCCGCGGCGTGCTCCGAATGAGAGCGCTTTCCCTACGGCCCAGGCGCCCAGCGTCGGGACGCGCAGTTCCCAGCTTTCGTCGTCGATTCGCACGGTGAGGATGCCGCTAAACGTCCGAAGCATGGCCACGTCGTTCAGTACGATCGCGCCGAGCGGCGACTGGAGCTCAACGAGCTGGGGCGATTTGGTCATGGCCGGTCCCGGGTTCTCCATGATGAACTCCACGACGGTGGCCTCGGACTCTTCAGACACCCAATCCGCGGGAAACGCTTCTCGGCGTGCAGGGCGAACGCGAATCGCCTCGAGCAAGTCGCGGATCTTCGGTCGCCCCGCAGGATCCAGCTTCGGCTCCACGAGGACGTCCAACTCCGTGGTCCGCGAAGTTACAGTTCGCCACGGGACTCCACCGTAGAGCCGGTACAGTTGCGGTACCCAACCACCGATGATGACGATGTCGGGGAGGTATGGTGCCAAGGCGCCCAGGATCTTTTTGAGGTCGTCACTCACCGTGAGCTGACTCCTCAGTGGCGCTCGCGCGCTCGAACAGGCGCAAGATCGGACGCCAGAGCTGCTCAGCGGTTTCGCGTCCTCGCTCCGGATAATGCCAGAGGTCGAGGATCAACTGGAGGTCGCTGACAACCGGCGGTCCATCCGGTCTGGCGTTCGAGATCTGATGCCAGGTGGAGGTGCGGTACGCAGGCTTCATCAGTACCAGCGAACCGGCAGCATCTTCAGGCCACCCTGCACGGTCGGCCACGGAGCGGAGTTCCTGAATGTCCTCACACTCGACATAGATGTGAAGGCGCTCCGTGGGGGCATAGCGGTTCCGTTGCCACGCACCGGCCAGCAGCGTGAGCGCCCATCGCCGTGCGCCAGCAGCCTGGGCAAGTCGCTGCGGCCACTTGTCCATCGTTGGACCAGCGGCGGCAAAGTGCAGTGCGGCGCTGCGCGTATATCGATAGATCGCCGTCCACTTCTCGAGCAGCGCTTGCGGGTCTATTAGGCGCACCAAGAGCTGGCGCCCGCGAGCCTGGGCAGTGACGATCCCGGCGCTCTCGAGCTGGCGTACCACGTCGGAGCTAAGCATGGGTGCGACGCCCGCCGCTTCGGCGAGGCCGCGGACGTGCCACACCGTGCCGGGATTCGCCAGCAGCGTTCGGCAGAGCAGGGATGCTCGGTCGGCAAACGGATCGCGGAGTTGGCGGCCGTGGCTGATCAGCGGTCTACGGGCGTCTCTCATGTATTTGAATATGTTTGCTATTCAGCAAACAATCAACAAATAGCAAACATAAAATACAGGAGAAAACGAAAAACTCCCATTGACATATGAAGATATACATAGAATATTGGAGATAATCACAATCTCCTGAAAAATGCTAGCCGACGTCGCAATCATCAAACAGGGCTATAAGCTCTTCGCTGACCGGGCGCCAACCCGGGCGCGCGACGGATGGCGTGTGCTTCAATTACGCGACTTCCGTGATGACGGCGAGATCGACTGGGTGCACGTGGCAACTACGGACACACCTGAGAGCGACCTCGCCGCGTACTACGTGTGCGAAGGAGACGTACTCTTCGCGGCGCGTTCGCCGCGGCTAGGCGCCGTGCTGCTTGGGGCCGAAGTGGAGACGCGGCGCACGGCCGCCTCATCGCATTTCTATCTGATTCGATGCGATCCGGAACAGTTGGTGCCGGAGTACCTGGCCTGGTACCTGAACCACTCGCGGACCCGGGCCCGGTTGCAGGGAGACAACCGCGGCACGCACCTGCCATTCACGCCGGCGGAAGTGATTCGCCGCCTAGATATTCCCGCCATTCCGCTCGAAAGGCAGCGCGACATCGGCGCGCTGGACCAACTGGCCATTCGCGAACGCCGACTTGCCGCCCGCCTGGCCTCGCTGTACGACGACCTGCGCGCCGCCGGCACGTGGGGCGCCGCTCACACCCCGTGACAACATGACAACGACTGCGACCCATCCCGTCAGCCAGGACGAAATCAACACCGTCCTGTTCCGCGCCTGCGACACCTTTCGCGGCGCGGTGAGCTCCGCGCAGTACAAGGAGTTCATCCTCGTCATGCTCTTCCTCAAGTACGTGAGCGACGCGTGGGACGAACACGCCGAGGAGTATCGACGCCGGTATCCCGCTGACGAAACGCGGGTGCAGCGGATGCTGGGGCGCGAACGCTTCGTCCTGCCCGCCGAGTCGCACTTCCGCTTCCTCTACGAGAATCGCGACGCCGCCAACATCGGTGAGCTCATCAACATCGCACTGGCTCGGCTCGAAGACACTAACCGCGCCAAGCTGGAGAACGTGTTCCGTGGCGTGAACTTCAACAGCGAGCCGATCCTCGGCCAGACCAAGGAACGCAATCGCCGGCTGAAGCACCTGCTGCAGGACTTCAGCGTGCCGGCCATGGACCTGCGCCCAGCGCGCATCGGGACGATGGACGTTATTGGCAATGCCTACGAGTACCTCATCGGCATCTTCGCCAGCGAAGCGGGCAAGAAGGGCGGGGAGTTCTACACACCCAAGGAAGTGGCGGAGCTGCTGGCGACGCTGATGTCGCCGGAGAAGGGGAGCACCATCTGCGACCCGGCCTGCGGATCGGGATCGTTGCTGATTCGCGTGGCGCGCCATGTGGACGGGGGCGACTACGACCTGTACGGCCAGGAAGTGAACGGCGAGACGTGGGCGTTGTGCCGCATGAACCTGTTCCTGCATGGCATCGACAAGGCGCGCATAGAATGGGGAGACACGCTCAACAACCCCAAGCTCACCGAGGACGACGCGCGCGGTGGAGCGCCGACGCTGAAGAAGTTCGACGTCGTCGTGGCCAATCCACCCTTCTCGCTGGACAAGTGGGGGGCGGAGGAGGCCGACAAGGATCCGTTCCGCCGGTATGTGCGCGGCATCCCGCCCAAGAGTAAGGCCGACTACGCGTTCATCACGCACATGGTGGAGACGGCCGATCCCAAGCATGGGCGGGCGGGCGTGATCGTGCCGCACGGCGTGCTGTTCCGCGGCGGGGCGGAGGGACGCATTCGCAAAGCGCTGCTGGAGGACGGGATTGTCGAAGCCGTCATCGGACTGCCCGCCAACCTCTTCTTCGGCACAGGCATTCCGGCGGCGATCCTGCTGATGCGGCGTGGGCGCCGCAAGCGCGACGTGCTGTTTGTGGACGCGAGCCGCGAGTTCGAGCCCGGGAAGAAGCAGAACCGGCTGCGCGAGGCGGACATCGCGAAGATCGTGGCGACCGTGCGCGCCCGGCGCGACGAGGCCAAGTACGCACACGTCGCGTCACTCGAGGAGATTACCGGCAACGAGTTCAACCTGAACATTCCGCGGTATGTGGACACGTTCGAGGATGAGGAGCCGGTGGACCTGAAGGCAACGCAGCGGCGGATTGAAGAACTGGAAGCGGAATTGGCGCGGACGCGAAAAGAGATGAAGAAGCACTTAGAGGCATTGGGGCTGTGAAGGCCAAGTGGAGAACGGTTCGCGTTGACGAGATTGCCGATGTCTTGGGCGGGCGACAGTTGTCGTCACCCCGGGCGAAAGGTGAGTTGCGGCCGTACCTGCGCGTTGCGAACGTGCTTGACGGGTCGATTGATGCGTCAAACGTCAAGTCGATGCGAATGACCGATGCGGAATTCGAGACATTCCGTCTTCGTCCAGGGGATGTGCTGCTGAACGAGGGGCAGAGTCTGGAGCTCGTCGGTCGTACTGCCGTGTATCTCGGCGAACCCGCGGGCTGTGCATTCCAGAACTCGCTTATCCGGCTGCGTGCGCGTGAGGGCGTGGACGGAGCTTTTCTCGAGTACCTAATGCGATATCAGTACGAATCTCGACAATTTGCGCGAATCTCGACGCGCACGACTTCCATCGCACATTTGGGTGTTGGTCGGGTCGCAGGCCTGCGAGTGCGGGTGCCAGAGGTCGCAGTACAGCAAGTGATCGCTCGCCTGCTTGGCAGTACGAGTGCTTGGATTGCGGGTTTAGTGGAGCTGAGGGCCGCGAAGGAAGAACTGATGCGAGGATTGATGCGCGCACTGCTGACGGGGAGGAGACCAGGAAATCGTCCCCGAGGTGAGAAGCGCAGGAGCGTTCGCCTCGGTGACGCTTTCAAAGAGCGCGATGAAACTGGCTGGGATCAACTGCCGCTGCTCGCGATTACGGGAGATCGGGGCGTGATCCCGCGAAACGAACTAATCCGACGCGACTCGTCGGCGCGAGACAAGTCGGCTTACAAACGAATCGCACCAGGCGACATTGGTTACAACACAATGCGGATGTGGCAGGGTGTATCCGGACTTTCGGCGATCGAGGGAATCGTGAGCCCCGCCTATACCGTCGTCACGCCCCGGCACGATGTGATTCTCGCATCGTTCGCCGCGCACCTTCTGAAGTACCCGCCCGTGATTCACAAGTTCTTGCGGCTCTCCCAAGGGTTGGTCGCCGATACTCTCAATCTCAAGTTTCCGGTGTTTGCCCAGGTGGCGGTAGAGTTGCCTGCTATCCCCGTGCAAAGAGAGATCGCTGGTGTGCTCGACGCCGCGATGCGAGAGGTTCGCGTGCTCACAGAGACCGAGAAGGCTCTGTACGCACTGCGGCGCGGATTGATGGACCGCTTCTTAGGCGGTAAGGAGTAGATATGGCGCGCCCGCTGCCCCCCGCCTGGCTCGAAGACGACCTCTCCCAGCTGCCGGCACTGCACTTGCTTCAGCAGCTGGGGTGGACCTACCTGTCCCCCGCCGAAGCGCTGGCTCTGCGCGACGGACGCGAGGCGAACGTCTATCTCACAGGCGTGCTCGCGCAGTGGATCCGCGACCACCACGAGATCGAGCATCGGGGGCGCCGGTACGCAATCTCCGAGGCCAATGTGCAAGCGGCCATCCAGGCGCTCACCGATGCCCCCAACGACACGCTTGTACGCGCCAGTGAATCCGTGTATCACCACCTGCGGCTCGGGAAGTCGGTGGATCAGGTGCTCGAGTCAGGCGCGACGGCCAACGCGCAGTTGCACTATCTCGACTGGACTGGCGCGGATAATACCTATCACGTCACGGAGGAGTTCTCGGTCATCCGCGCCGGGCTCACCGAGGCATACCGCCCGGACCTGGTGTTGTTCGTGAACGGTATTCCCTTCGCCGTGATAGAGTGCAAACGCGAGCCGACGCAGGTGCACGAGGCGGTCTCGCAGCATTTGCGCAACCAGAAGCGCGACGGCATTTCGCATCTCTACATCCCGAGCCAGCTCCTCTTCGCGCTGGCCACGAGCGAGGCAAGGTACGCCACGACGGGGGCTTCCAGGGACTTCTGGGCCCCGTGGCGAGAGTCCGAGTCGCCCGATAGTGCAATTCTGCCACTGCTCACGCGCCGGCCTCCCGCGGACCGTGAACAGGCCATGCTTGCCGAGCGCCTCCCGAATCAAGCCGACAGCGTGGCGCGCTACCATCATGCGGTATCGCATGGCCGAGAGGTCACCGCACAGGATCGCCTGCTCTGGTCGCTCGCCCGGCCAGAGCGGTTGCTGCGCATGGCACGGCGATACATCGCCTTCGATGCCGGCGTGAAGAAAGTGGCGCGCCACCAGCAGGTGGAAGCGGTGGAACGCGCCGTCGCGCGGATCAACACGAAGAACGCGCAGGGCCGTCGGTTGGGCGGTGTGATCTGGCACACGCAGGGGAGCGGTAAGTCGCTGACGATGGTCTACCTTGCCGCGGCGCTTGCCGAGGAGATGCGCTGATGGCTCCTCGCATCGTGATTGTCACCGACCGCGTGCAACTGGACGACCAGATATGGAAGACGTTTGGGCATTGCGGTCTGGAGCCAGAACGCGCGCGCAGCGGGCGGCATCTTATCGAGCTGCTCCGCGACGAGCACATAGCCGTCATCACCACGATTGTGGACAAGTTCGAGGCCGCCATGAACGCCGGGGAGGTGTTTGACAGCTCCGACATCGTGGTGCTGGTGGATGAGGGACACCGATCGCACTACGGCACACTGAGTGCGCGTATGCAGCGCACGCTGCCGAACGCCTGCTACGTGGGGCTCACCGGCACACCGCTGATGAAGCGCGATAAGAGTACGGTGGCCCGATTCGGCGGACTCATTCACACCTACACGATCCGCCAGGCCGAACAGGACAAGGCGGTCGTGCCGTTGTTCTACGAGGGACGGTACGTGGACCAGGAGGTGGACCAGGGGGCGATCAATCGCTGGTTCGAGCGCATCACCGAACCGCTCTCACCCTCGCAGCGCGCCGACCTGAAACGCAAGTTCACGCGTGCGTCGCAGCTGGAGCGCGCCGAGCGCCGGGTCGCGAGCATCGCGTTGGATATCGCCACGCACTTCGCGACGAACTGGAAGGGCACCGGCTTCAAGGGGATGGTCGTGACGCCGGACAAGGCGACCGCCCTGCACTACAAGAAGTATCTGGATGAGACCGGGCTTGTCTCCTCTGAAGTGGTCATTTCCGCGCCGGACAGCCGCGAGGGGGAAGAGGACACCGGTGACGAACGCGCGAATGTGGTGCAGCGGTTCTGGCAGGACATGATGACGCGCTACGGAGACGAAGAGCGTTACAACAAGCGCATCGTTGAGGACTTCCAGCATGACGGAGAGCCTGAACTGCTGATCGTCGTGGACAAGCTGCTCGTCGGCTTCGATGCACCGCTGGCGACGGTGCTCTATCTCGCGCGGAAGCTGCAGGATCACGCGCTGCTGCAGGCCATTGCCCGCGTCAATCGCGTGGCGCCAGGCAAGGAAGCCGGCTTCATCGTGGACTACGCCGGAGTTCTCGAGAGCCTGGACAAGGCACTGGATGTCTACGGAAGTCTGCCGGACTTCGACCGGGATGACCTCGTGGACACGGTGCATGACGTCTCGAGTCTTCCCGAGATGGTGCGGCAACGGCATGCTGCGCTGCTCGACCAGTTCAAGACAGTGCCGTTAAACAGGCGTCATGACCGGGAAACGCTGGAGCGGTTTCTCGCTGATGAAGCAGAGCGGTACGAGTTCTACGACGTGCTCGGCGGGTTTCTGAAGGCCCTGCAACTGGCGATGTCCAGCTCACATTTCCTGGAGCAGATGCCGCGCGCGCGGTTGGCGCGGTACCGCGACGACGCCAAGGCGTACGAGATGCTGCGTCGCGCCGTGCGACACCGCTACCAGGAAACGGTGGATTATGGGGCGTACGAGGGGCGCATTCAGGCGCTGCTCGACCGACATGTGGGCGCGTTGGAGCCACAAGTCATCACGCCGTTGGTGAACATCTTCGATACCGAGTCCGTGAAGGCCGAGGTGGAGCGCCAGAGCCCTGGTTCGAGCGCCGATGCAATCGCTCATGCCCTCGTGCGCGAGATCACCGAGCGGATGGACGAGGACCCGGTCTTCTATGAGAACTTCGGAAAACTGGTGAAGGAGGCCATTGACGCCTACCGGGCCAAGCGGCTGGAAGACGCATCGTTCCTTCAGCAGGTGTTGCATCTGCGAGAACAGGTGACGCAAGGCGCGGACAGCGACCTCCCGGCCGACATTCGTGAATACGACCCGGAGCGACGCGCGCTCTTCCGGAAGTTCCGAGAGGTGGCGCGGACCGTCTGGAGTGCCGATCCGACGGCACTCGACGCGCTCTCGGCCGACGCGGCCAAGGCCATCCGCATGATCGTTGACCGGCATCGCACGGTGAATTGGGCGCAGAACACCGACGTCAGAAATCGGATCAAGAACGACATCGAGGACTTCCTGTATCAGACGGAGCAACGAAGCGGGTTGGCACTCGGCCCCGGGGAGACTGACGAATTGCTGGAGCGTGCGCTGACCATTGCTCAGCATCACGAACCACGATGACGCGCGAGGTGAGGTTCGGATCGCGGCGGATTCGATACGCGTTGCGACAGTCGAGTCGGAAGACGCTGGCAATCGCCGTGCATGCCGATGGACGCGTGACCGTGCGAGTGCCGCTCGGTACACGCGGGCCGACTGCTGATGCTCGGGTTGCCCGTCGTAGCGCGTGGATCTTGAAGCAGCAGCGACGGGTTTCCGACGGGTACGAACGCGCGAAGAGGCGTTACGTCTCCGGGGCGAGCGTGCACCTGTTGGGGCGAGAGCTGATGCTTCGCGTGCGGAAGGCGCGTGCGACGACGATCACGCTAGATCGGCCGTACTTGCGCGTAGCGACACCGGATACCCGAGAAGCATGCGTCGAACGGATTGTACGGGAGTGGCAACGCCTTCTCGCTCGGGATCGCTTTGTAGCCGCGCTCGCGCGCCTCACCCCGCTCGTCCGTGGGCGAGCCAGCGCACCCCCGGTGTGGCGGCTGGTGGACATGAAGCGGCGCTGGGGAAGCTGCAGCCGCAGGGGGAAGCTCTCACTGAATCCGCGGCTCATCGAGCATCCGGCCGGATGCATTGAATACGTGGTGCTCCACGAGCTCTGCCACCTCAAGCATCTCGGCCATGGCCGGGAGTTTCGTTCGTTGCTCGGGCGGTTGCTGCCGGAGTGGCAGCGGTGGAAGCGGCGGCTGGACGGAGGGAGAGTGTTGTAGATGGCCGACGCCCGGCATCAGTGGCGACTGATGCCGGGCGCGGAAACCCCTCACGGGTGCACGAGGCAACCCACGGAGGGTGTCGGGACTGGCGTCCCATGAAACGCTCATGCACGCGAATCATGGTCCATGGCGTCGCCGACCGCAAGTTGCTTCGTCCACACGCGGGAAGCGAGATGACGTCGTTTCTGCTGTACCAAGACGTGCTGCGCCAATGGCGCTGGCGTCTTCGCGCGTCGAACGGCCGCACCATCGCGGATTCTGGGGAGGCATACCTGCACAAGCAGGACTGCCTTCACGCGATCAACTTGGTGAAGGGGTCATCGGCAGCGCCGGTCTACGAGCAGTAGGTCGTAGACAGCGGCGAAAACACGCTCCCCCCTCGCGCGACACGCGCGAGGGGGGAGCGTGTCTTGGCCAGCGAAGTCGCGGCGCTCGCGCCTGCGTTCAGTGCGCCTAGGATCGGGCGAGATGGACAGGAGCCCCATCGGGGTCGCTGGGATCGAAGCACGCGTCGCACATGCGGTTGAGCGCGCGGAATCGCAGGAGCTTCACTTCGCTCGACAGGAACCAGTCCTGCACAGGCTCCGCGTGCATCAGGTCGGTGGTCAGGTACTTCTTGTTGTCGTCGCAGAGCACGGTCACCACCGTGGCGTCGCCGCCCATCTCGTCCTGCACCTGCAGCGCGGCGAGCAGGTTGCAGCCGCTCGAGATGCCAATGCCGATACCGAGCTCCGAAGCGAGGCGCTGTGCCATGATGATCGAGTCGCCGTCGTCGATGGCGACCACGGCGTCGAGTTCGTCAAGCTTCACGATGGCCGGGATGAACTCGTCGCTGATCCCCTGGATGCGATGCTTGCCGACCTTGTAGCCGGTGCTGATGGTGGGCGAGTTGGCGGGCTCCACGGGGACGAGCTTGATGTCCGGGTTCCGCTCGCGAAGAAAACGGCCGGTGCCCATGATAGTGCCCCCAGTGCCGACGCCGGCGACGAATGCATCCGGCAGCACGCCGCGCGCGCGAACCTGCGCCCAGATTTCTGGGCCTGTGGTGGTCTCATGGGCGGCCGAGTTCTCCTCGTTCGCGAATTGGCGCGGGAGGAAGGCTCCCGGCGTCGTCGCGGCCAGTTCTTCCGAGAGCCGGATCGAGCCGAGGAATCCGCCCTGTTCGTGGGACACGAGGCGCACGTCGGCGCCGAACGACCGGATGAGCCGCTTGCGCTCCTCGCTCATCCAGTCGGGCATGAAGACGGTCACCGAATGGCCGAGGGCGCGGCCAATGGCGGCAAAGGCAATGCCGGTGTTGCCGCTAGTGGCCTCGATGATCATGCCGCCGGGATGCAGCGTGCCCGTTTCGTAACCGCGCCGCAGGATGTGCAAGGCCATCCGGTCCTTGATGGACCCCGTGAAGTTCAGGTGCTCTGCCTTGGCGTAGATGCGACGTTTCCGGCCGCGGAACTCGCAGTCGATGGCGTAGAGCGGCGTGTTGCCCACGAGGTTGCGCAGCCCCTTGACGCGGTCGATCGCGGGTTGGATGGGGTGAACCTGAACGGGCACAATCGACTCCGGGAAACCGAATGGGGCAACGAGTGGCGGCTCAAGGAAACTCGGGGCGCCAGCGAGGCAGCGCAGTCAGAGAAATTCGCCGTCACTGTAGGATAATCCATGGCAGTACGCACCCGCGCCGCATCCGCGCCGATCCTGCGTTCATCGCGAGCGGTCCCAACCTCGGCTGGCACGGCTCCCGCGGCGGCAGGAAACCCTCGGCCCCCCCACGGTGACAATTGGAGTGAACCCCAGTGAGTCCCTGACCCAACCCGAGGCCCCAATGCGTCGCACCCTGATTGTTCTTGGCACCATCGTGCTGGCCGCACCGCTGGCCGCGCAGCAGACCCGCATCTACACGAGTGAGGCTCCCCATATCTCCATCGCCAGCGGCAGCCGGGCGATGATCGGCATCTCCACATCGTCCGGCAGCAAACGCGACACGCTGGGCGTGCTGATCTCGTCGATCACCGAAGGCGGGCCGGCCGAGAAAGCCGGGTTGAGCGAAGGCGACCGCATCCAGGCCGTCAACGGCGTCTCGCTCCGCGTCAGCCGCGAGGATGCGGGCGACGACGAGATGGGCGGCATCATGCAGCGCCGATTGACGCGCGAGCTGGGAAAGGTGAAGGCTGGCGACGAGGTGACGCTGCAAGTTTGGCATGACGGCGCGAGCAGGTCGTACAAGATCAAGACCGTCGCAGCCGATGACCTGAATCCGCGCCTTCAGGCCAAGGTCCGCGCCGCGGAGCGTGCCGTGATCGGCATCGGCTTCGGACTGACCGGCAGCAGGCGCGACACCGCGGGTGTTTTCGTGAACTCGGTCACCGAGGACGGTCCGGCCGAAAAGGCCGGCATCGTGGAAGGCGACCGCATTGCCGCGATCAACGGCGTCTCGCTGAAGCTGTCGACGGACGACCTCGAGGATTCGTGGGTCGCAAGCTCGCGCCTCAACCGGCTCAGCCGCGAAGTGGCGAAGGCGAAGGCCGGAGACGTGGTGGAACTGACGGTCGTCTCGGGCGGGCGCTCGCGCAGCGTGAAGGTGACGACGGTCAAGGCGTCGTCGCTCAAGGGCGCCCACGAGCGTGGGTTCACCTTCTTCCACTCACCCGATGCGTCGATGGCGCCCATGGCCCCGATGCCGCCGATGAGCTGGTCCGCCCCCGCGCCGCCAAAGGCCCCGGCGGCGCCGCGGGCGCCGATCATCCGGTTCTACCATGACGGCGACGATGCGGAGGTGACGGTGCACCTCGATCAGGCGCGCAAGGAAATCGAGCGCGTGATGAAGATTGAACTGCCGAAGGTGCGCGCGGAGACGCAGAAGGCGCTGGAAGAAGCGCGAACGGAGCTGCAGCAAGTGAGGGTGAGGCAGTTGCGCACCGTGCGAATGTAGGAAGCAGCGAAAGCCAACAGAGAAACAACAGAAAAACAACAGAGCGAGAACAGCGGGCCCTACGGCGGCGGCGCCCTCTGTTGTCTCTCTGTTGTCTCTCTGTTGTTTCTCTAGAACGCTGGTCCTAGTAGGACCGCATTCATCACGACTCTATCCAATGCCCGCCACCACCCGCGGAACAGCGGATCGTTGGCGAACATCACGAGGTGGCCGCCACCGACGCGCTCCTGCACGACGAGCGCCGTTCCCTTGAGCAGGCGTTCCGTGTTGTCGGGGAAGCTGAAGCCGGCGCGCTTGAGCGGCCCCGTGAGCGGGAAGACGGCGACGTTGGAGCCTTCCTTTGACAGCTTGATGAAGGCATCGCCGTCCACGAGCACCGTCATGCGCTGCTTCTCGACGCCCAGCGTGAGCCAGTGCGTCATGTCGAAGACGGCGTCGAAGTGGGCGCCGGGCACCGGCGCCGGGACGTTTGGGTTCGCCGATGGGCTCTTGATGGCGAGCAGCGAATCGGTGGCCGCGAACGGCGGCTCGTCCGGCTTCTTCGATTTGCCGGTGTCGTCGGCTGCCAGGATGCGGGCCGTCGTCAAGCCGACGTCCTCGCGCGCCGCCCACGACGAGGCGCGCCCCATCGTGATGAGCGTGCCGCCGCGTTCCATCCAGGTCTTGAGTCCAGCGCCCTTGCCCAACGAGCCGACGCCGCCGTCGGGGATGATGATCACGTTGTACGCCGACATGTCGCCGTTGAGCGCGCCGAGCGAGACGGGCGTGAACTTGATGCCGTAGCGCTGCTCGAGACTCCACCACACAGCGCCGTATGCGCCGAGCCCGATGCCCTGGTCGGCGGCGACGGCGATGCGCGGTTCCTGCACGGAGACGGTGCTCCCCGAGCCGATGCCGTACTGGGCGGACTCGGGGAAGGCGGTGCTCACGCCGGTTACCTCGACGCCCGACGATGTGGCGAGAGCGGCGACGCGTGCCTCGAGCGTGGCGTCATTGCGCGAAACGCGCGCCACCCAGGTGCCGCGCGGCCAGTCCACCGTGCCCGTCTGGATGGGTTCGGTGGCGATGGCGAGGCGGTATCCCTCTTGCAGCAGCTGGCCGGCGAGGCGTGACGCGCCGGCGCGGTCGTTGCGCCAGAGGAAGGCCGACTTGGCGCCGGCCCCTTCGACAATTCCACCGCGCACGGTGAACGGAAGCTGCTCGCCATTGATGCGCGGCGAGTCCTTGGTGAGCGCGAGCTTCTCGCCGGTTACCGGCGCCGCGTCTTCGGTCCACCACGACTCGACACCGAAGGCGACGGGGAGCGCCCAGGCGGTGATGTCGTAGAACTCGTACCCCTCGCCGCCGGCGTTCTTGCCGCGGTTGAGGTTGCGGCGGAAGTAGTCGAGCTGCGTCTTGGCGAAGACCGGATCGAGCGCCGGGTCGGGCTCGAGCACCGCCTTGGCGAGGCGCCCCTGCGGCTGCGCCATGTCCACGACGAACGAGCCGGCGGGGAAGGTGCGCGCGCCGACGGCGTCGTCGCTGTACGCGTGCGCCTTGGTGCTGGTCAGCGGCTGCGTGAGGCGCTGCACCTCGACGCCGGCGCGGAGCAGCGCCGCCGCGAGCTCGCCGGCTCGGCCCGGATCGTTGCCCGGCGCAAAGACGACGCGCTTGATCGCCTGTGTCCTGCCCTCGGCCACCGCCCCCTGGCGGAAGGCCAGGAAGTCCTTCACGCGTTCCCTGGCGCGCGCGGCGGTCGTCTCGAACGTCGCGATAGACGCCGTGTAGTGCTTGGCGATGCCGTCGCGCAGCGAGAGCAGCGTGCCATCCTCGCGCCGCTTGAGCAGGGCAGGGCCGCCGTCGGTTTCGTACGTGGCACCGGTGGCGCCGGTGAGCGACGGCCACGTGTCGTAGTAGCCCGGATAGTACAGGTCGAACTGATCGCGCACGTAGTACAGCCAGCCGAACGCATCAAAGGCGCGCGCGTTGCCCGCGCCCACGGCCTCGTTCCACTTGTTGGGCCAGCCGCTGATATTGCTGTTGATGGGCCGCGACGCCGGCGCCATGTAATACTGCGCCGTGTAGCCGTGCAGGTCTGCGGTTACCATCGGATGCCAGCGCAGCATGCCACCGACGATGTTGCGTACTTCCTGCTGCGTGGTGGCGATGAGGTCGCGGTTCATGTCGAACCGATAATGATTGTAGCGACCGCTGATGGACCACGGCTGGCCGCGCTGCTGCTCGAGGGCCGTGCGCTCGGGGCTGCCGACGGCAATGGAGTTGGACCAGACGGAGAAGCGCTCGTGCCCGTCCGGATTCGACGACGGGTTGATGATGACGAGCGCGTCCTTCATGAGCGCGAGGGTCTTGGTATCCTCGGTGGCGGCGAAGTGGTAGAGCAGGGCCATGGAGGCTTCGAAGCCCGGCACTTCATCGCCGTGCACCGAGCCGCTGAACCAGACCACGGCCGGCGTGCGCGCCGCCACGGCGTCGAGCTCGGCGGCGCTGGCCCCGCGCGGGTCGGCAATGCGGTCGAGGTCGGCGCGGATCTGGTCGAGGCGTGCGATGTTTTCGGGCGACGACACGATGTAGATGCGCATGGTGCGCTTCTCGCTCGTGCGACCGATCTCCTCGACGCGCACGCGGTCCCTGGCGGCGTCGGCGATGGCGAGGAGCACCCGTTCCTGCGACGCGTACTGCGTGTGCCACGTGCCGATGCCGTAGCCGAGCACGTCGTCGGGCTTGGGTACGGCGGGGCGGTACGGGCCCTTGGCGTAGAACGAGAACCTGGCGTCGTCGCGCAGGGAATCGGCCGGGGTCCGTTGCGCGGCAAGGGGCGCAGCGGCGAGGAACGCGATGGCGAATGCGAGGTATCGGCGCATGGCGGAGCGGGCTGGAGTTGGAAGTCCCCGAAATTGCATCGCAGGCCGCGGTGAGGCCACCCTCGGAGACGACAACCACGAAGTGCGAAGGGCGCGAAGGGGCGCGAAGGGGAACCAGGGGGAACCGCGACAAGAGCAGTTCCCCCAGTGTTTCCTTCGCGGCCCTTCGCGCTCTTCGTCCTTCCCGGTGGAAGTTAGAACTCGATTTGGGTCCCTAGTTCAACGACCCGATTCGGCGGCAGCTGGAAGAAGGCCGCGGCCGACAGCGCGTTGTGCGACATGAAGGCGAAGAGCCGCTTGCGCCAGATGCTCATCGTCATGCCGCCTTCCTTCCACGCCTTGTGGCGCGGAATGAGCTTCTCCCGGCCGAGGTAGTAGCTCGTCTCCATGGGGCGCGCCTTGATGCCCTGCTCGCGCAGCAGCCCCAGCACCTCGGTGACATCGGGCGATTCCATGAAGCCATACACGGCGGTGGCGCGCACAAATCCATGCTCGAGTCGCTCCATCTGTACGCGCTCGTGGTGCTTCACCTCCGGCACCGCGAGTGTCGTGATGGAGAGCAGGATGACCTGCTCATGCAGCACCTTGTTGTGCTTCAGGTGGTGGAGCAGCACCACCGGCGCGCCCGCCGCCTCCGACGTCATGAAGACCGCCGTCCCCGGCACGCGCAGGATCTTGCCCGAGGAGAGGCTCTTCAGGAAGGCGTCGAGCGGCATGGTGATTTCCTGCAGCCGCTCGCGCAGGATCGCCCGCCCGCGCTTCCACGTCGTCATGGCGAGGAAGAGCACGATGGCGATCGTCACCGGCACATAGCCACCGTGCCAGAACTTGGCCATGTTGGAGCCAAGCAGGGCCGCATCCAGCACGATGAATCCGCCCACGAGGCCGAATACCTGCCACCGCGGCCAGTTCCAGCGCGCCGCCGTGACGACGCCGAACAGAATCGACGTGGCGAGCATCGTCGCGGTGACCGCGATGCCATACGCGGCGCTGAGGTTACTGGAGGTGCGGAAGACCAGCGTGATGACGAGACAGCCCACCATCAGCGCCCAGTTCACCTCGGGGATGTAGATCTGGCCTTCCGTCTTCGCCGACGTGTGCTTGATGGTCACCCGTGGCGAGTAGCCGAGTTGCACGCACTGCATCGTGAGGGAGAACGCCCCGGAGATCATCGCCTGCGAGGCGATGATCGCCGCCGACGTCGCGAGGGCGATGAGCGGATAGAGCATCCAGCGAGGCGCCAGGAGATAGAATGGGTTCGTGACCGCGGTCGCATCGCGCAGGAGGAGGGCGCCCTGTCCGAAGTAGTTGAGCGTGAGACACGGCAGCACCAGCGCCAGCCAGGCAAGCCGGATGGGACGCCGTCCGAAGTGGCCCATGTCCGCGTACAGCGCCTCGGCCCCCGTGACGGCGAGGACCACATAGCCAATCACGATCGTGGCCATGTGGCTCTGGGTGATGATGAGTCTCATCCCGTACCACGGATTCACGGCCTTCAGGATCTGTGGTTCGAGCAGGATCTCATGGAAGCCGAGCGCGCCGATGACGAGGAACCAGGTGAGCGTGATCGGCCCGAACAGCGCGCCCACGGCCGCCGTCCCGCGCCGCTGGATGAGGAAGAGCCCGACGAGAATGCTGAGTGAAAACGGAACGACGAAGCTCTCGAACTTCATCGAGACGATCTCGAGTCCCTCCATCGCGCCCAGCACGGAAATAGCGGGCGTGATGGCGCCGTCGCCGTAGAGCAGGGCCGCGCCGAAGAGACCGATGGCAATCAGGACGGCCCGGCCGCGCGGATGCTGCGTGCGCTTGCCGACGACGAGCGAGAGCATGGCGAGAATGCCGCCCTCGCCGCGGTTGTCGGCGCGCATCACGTAGGTCACGTACTTGATGGTGACCACGAGCATCAACGCCCAGAAGATGAGCGAGAGGACGCCGTAGATGTTGTCGGGCTCGGGCGTCAGCGCTTGGCCGGGCTTGAAGCACTCGCGCAGTGCGTACAGCGGGCTCGTGCCGATGTCACCGTAGACGACGCCCAGCGCCGCCAGGGTGAGCACGGCCAGGCGCTTGCCGGTCGGGTGCTCCTCGACGTGATGCCGCTCGTGATGGGGGACCGCCGTCGGCGGTGTCACGTCGCCCGATGGCGCGCCGGGCGGATCCGCGGACGGGGTGGGGCTGGGAGTATCAGCCGGCATATGTGATTCGGGGCGCCGCCCCTGGAGGTACGCGAGGTCAGGGGCCGACAGCCGTCGCCCCATGCAAAACGGGCCGCGCACGATGCGCGACCCGTTGTAACATATGGCCCTCTTCCGTGGCGTCCAGCCACCCGCCCCCTACTTGCGCGTGGCGAGGGCGTTGATGGCCGCCGCCGCCTCCTCGAGCGCCTTGGCGACGCCGCGCAGGAACTCGTGGTCGTCCAGCCGGTGCGAGGCCTGCGAGTACGTGGCGCGGGCCAGCCGCCCAAACGCCTTGTTCATCTCCTGCATCGCGTCGCTGGTCAGCCCGGCCCCTGTGCGGGCAATGCGCGAGAAGATGTCGTCCACCGCGCTCCGGTGCTGGGCCAAATGCTGCCGCCCGGCCTCGGTGATCTCGTACACCCGCTTGCCGCCCTCATCGGGCGTGGCGCGCGCGAGACCCATCTCTTCAAGGAGCGTCAACGTGGGATAGACCGTGCCGGCACTCGGCTGGTACATGCCACCAGACTTCTCCTCGATGGCCTTGATGATGTCGTAGCCGTGGCGCGGGCGCTCCTCCAGCAGGGAGAGGATAACGAGCCGCAGGTCGCCGTGTCCGAAAAACCGGCCGCCGCGGAATGGGCCTCCGCGCAGGTGTCCAGCCATCTTCGACATGAACCCGGAGAGGTCCGGATCGAAGCCCGCCCACCCGCGTCCAGCCCCCCTCCAACCACATCCGTGCTTGTCGAATCGCATCGTTCCTCCCATGCCGCCAGCCCGCGCGACGCCCAACGGTGATTGTGATTCCGATACTACTAAGATATAGCTAAGATATATCGAAATGCAAGAGGTTAGCGCCGAAATCGACGGGCGTCAGGGCGGAATCCGGGAGCCGCTCGTTGCGGAGGGGAGCGCAGGAGCCGGTCGCGCATTCGCCGCCGCGAACGGTGCGAAGGAGCCCGTCGCGCATCCGCCGCCGCGAACGGTTCGTCCCCGCCGTGTTGTCTGACTACAGGGCGTGCGCCAATTATCAGGCAGAGACCTCGGAGCCCACGTGTTCGACCTGCTGCAGCATCCCCCACGCAGTCCGGAGCCCCTCCCGCTGGGGGCTGGCGTGAGCATTGCCTTGCACACGGCGCTGGTGCTCTCGCTCACGGTCGGCGCAGGTCAGGCACTGATGCAGCCGTCGGCAACGACGAGCGAGTCGATCATCACCTCGGCGCTCAGGTATCTGCTGCCACCGGACCGTCCGGGAGGTCCGGCGGCCGAAACGCAGGCGACCTGGTCTTCGGCGCGCATGAAGGCGCTGCCGCCGGGGAATCCCGAGACGTACTCGCCGCAGGTGCAGCCGGCGGGGACGCCGACGCCGGACACCGACGACAGCTTCGCCCCTGAGCCGCTGGCCGAGGCGGCCGCGGCGCAGAATGCCTTTACGCTCCTGGACGTGGATACCGGCGCGGTGAGGGATCCGTCGAGCGCTGTCCCAGTCTACCCGCGCCTGCTCGAACGGCAGGGGATCGAAGGGGTCGCCGTCGTGCGATTCGTCGTAGACACGACAGGACGCGCCGACGTCGAGACCTTCCGCGTGATCGAAACCAACCATCCGCTGTTCGGGGCCGCGGTGCGCGAGGCCCTGCCCGGGATGAAGTTCCACCCCGCCACGGTCGGGCCGAAGAAGGTGCGACAGATGGTGGAGATTCCGTTCGGATTCCAGATCATCCGTCGGGGAACGGCGAACACTCCGCGCAAACCTGAGAGCTGACTTCTACTACGAAGGTTGACGGGCGCGAAGGGGCGCGAAGGCCCTTCCTCTAAACAAAGCGCGCCGCGAGACTGTCTCGCGGCGCATTCTGTTTGTTCACGTTTTCCTTCGCGCCCCTTCGCGCCCTTCGCCACTTCGCGGTGGAAGGACTACTCGTACCTGAGCGCCACGATCGGATCCATCGTCGCCGCGCGGCGCGCGGGATAGACGCCAAAGACCACGCCAACCGCCGCCGAGAAGCCGAAGGCAAGGGCGACCGCTGTTGATCCGACCTCGGTGGTCCATCCCATCAGTTTCGTGAAGGCCGCCGCGCCGCCCGTCCCCACGAGGATCCCGATGGCGCCGCCGACGAGGCAGAGCACCACCGCTTCGACGAGGAACTGGAACATGATGTTCATCCGCGTGGCGCCGAGCGCCTTGCGGATGCCGATCTCGCGCGTGCGTTCGGTCACCGACACGAGCATGATGTTCATGATGCCGATGCCGCCGACGATGAGCGAGACCGTGGCGATGCCGGCGAGGAGCAGCGAGAAGACCGCCGTGGTCTCGCCGAGCGTGTTCAGGAAGTCGGCCTGCGAACGAATATTGAAGTCGTCTTCCTTGCCGGCGCGCAGGCGGTGCTCGCGACGCAGGATCTTCTGGATCTCCGCCATCGTCTCGGGAATGTCGTCTTCCGAGGGCGACAGCACCGAGATGGAGCGCACGCGGTTCTGGCCGAGCACGCGATAGCGCGCGGTGGTGATGGGAATCAGGACCTGGTCATCCGGATTGTTGAAGGGCGAGGCCTGCCCCTTCGACTTGAAGACGCCGATGATGGTGAACTGGATGCCGCGGATGCGCACCGTCTCGCCGATGATTCCCTCGGGGGTCTGCAGTCCGAGGTTCTCCACCACGGTCGGCCCCACGATGCCGACGCGCTGGCGGCCGTTGTCCTCGGCGGTCGTGAAGAACCGGCCAGCCGCCAGCTCGTACTTGCGCACGTCCGGGAAGTTGGATGTGACGCCGACGATCTGCGTGTTGGTGTTCTTGTTGAGATACTGCACCTGCAGGTTGCCGGACATCTCGGGCTGGACGGCGAGGATCCTGGTGCCGTTCTCCTCGAGCGCCTTGGCATCCTCCAGTGTCAGTCGGGCGCTGCCGAAGCCTGTGCGCACGCCACCCTGTCCGAACGCCTGCCCGGGGCTGACCGTGAGGAGCGTCGTACCAAGCGCCGAGATGCGGTCATTCACCGCCTTCTGTGCGCCGCGGCCGAGCGCGACAACGGCAATGACCGCGGCGACGCCGATCACGATGCCGAGCATGGTGAGCAGGGAGCGCAGCTTGTTGGCACGCAGCGCACCCAGCGCCACCATGATGGTTTCGCCGAAGAGCATGACCTAGTTCCTCGGCCGCGCCGTCGCGCCGCCGGCTGGCGCACCGCCGCCAGGTCCACCACCCGGACCACCGCCGCCACCCGGGCCACCGCGGCCGCCGCCCGTGGCGCCGCCGAGCGGACTGCCGCCGCCCATCATCTGGCGTGCGCGGTCCTGCGCCTGCTGGCGCTGGGCCTGCATGGCGGCGGCGGAGAGCAGCGCGACGTTTTCGCCTTCCTTGAGACCGTCGAGCACTTCGGTGTAATCGAAGTTCGCGACGCCGAGGCGGACCATGCGCGGCTCCCACGTGGAATCGGCCTTCTGGACGAAGACGAGCCCAGTGCGTGCGCGCGCGCGCATGCCCGGCGCCTGCGGCACCTCAACCGCGCGAGCGGCCTGATCGCCGCGACTGCCCTGGGCTTCGCCGGTCTGCGATGCGCCTGCTGGCGCACCGCCGGTGCGGCCGCCACCCGCGCTGCCACCCGTGCCGCCACCCGCGCCGCCACCCGCGCCGCCACCCGCGCCGCCACCCATCGCGCCACCGCCGTTTCCGCTGTCACGGCGCCGGCAGGCGCCGGCAATGCGGGCGTCCACGCCGAGCTTCGTGTAGAGCTCCTGCGTCTGCGCGAATAGCGCGCGGCGATCAGCGTCGGGGTTGCGCATCTGGTCGCGCAGTGCGTCGAGCTGCTTGGCCACCGCCGGCTGCTTCTTGAGCGCGTCGCTCACCTTTTTGCAGTCGGCGTCGGTGACTTCGACCTGCTGGAAGCCGCCGCCCTGACCGCCGCCCTGGCCGCCGAATCCCTGCGGCAGGAGATCCACTTCACCGTTGCTCGTTTGCGAACGGCCGCCCTGGCCACGCGTCCCACCTGCGCCGCTCGGCCGACCGCCCGGACCGCCGCGGAACATGGCGCCCATGTTCGCGCGCAGCTGCGCCGAAACGCTGTCGGGGTTGAGGTTGAGCAGCGGCGCGACGCTCTGCACCTCGCGCATGCTGCGCACGGCATCATTGGGAATGGAGAGCACACCGGTGCGCCGATCCACGAGCACCGACGCCTCGCCATTCATGCCCGGCTTCAGCAGCCCTTCTTCATTGGAGAGCGAGATGAGCACCGGGAACATCGTGACATTCTGCTGCACGACGGCCTGCGGCTCGACCTTTTCCACCTTCCCGCGGAAGGGACGGTCGGGGAAGGCGTCCACCGTGACGGTGGCTTCCTGGCCGGCGACGATCTGTCCGATGTCCGTCTCGTTGACGAGCGCACGGGCCCGCACGCGCTGGAGGTTGGCCATCTTGAGGATGGTGGAGCCGCCGCCGACGGACGACGTGCCGGCCTGGATGACCTGGCCCAGCGACACCGTCTTCTCGATGACCGTGCCCTCGACCGGGGCGCGCACCGTGGCGTCCTCGAGGCGCGTCTGGGCGAGGTCCAGCGAGGTCCGGGCGCGCACGAAGCTGGCCTGCGAGTTCGCGAAGTCCAGGTTGGCGGTCTCGTTTTCCTGCGCGGTGATGATGCGTTGCGCGAACAGGTCGTCCGAACGCTTCTTCTGCGCGGTGGACGTGGTGAGCTTCGCCTGTGCGGCGTCGAAATCGGCCTGCGCCTGGTTGGCGGCGTTGGTCAGGTCGCGGGTGTCGATCTGGACGATGAGGTCACCCGGCTTCACGTACGAGCCGACCTCGACGGTCATCTTGGTGATCTGTCCCGACGCGGTCTTGGACTTGACCTCGACGATGTTGATGGGCTCGATGATCGCGGTGGCGGTGGCGTCGACGATGATGTCGCGGCGCGTGACGGGCGCGGTCTGGATGGAGACGAGCTTCTCTGCCTTCTTGCCGCAGGCGGCGAAGGTCAGCAGTGCGGCAAGGGCAAAGAGGAATCGACGGTTCACGAGGTGCTCCAAAGGGGGCGTCGGTCGGTGTCTGGTCACTTGAGGTCGCGGCCAACCAGGGCTTCGACTTGTGCCTTGGCGATGCGGGCGTCGTAGCGGGCCTGGATGAGCGAGGCGCGGGCCTGGTCGAGCGTGGTCTGCGAAGTCAGCAGGTCGAGCAGCACCGACGCGCCGAGATTGTAACGCTGCTGCTGCACGCGCAGGTCTTCCTCGGCGGCGGCGACGCTCGAGAGCTGGATGGCGACGCGCTCCTCGGCGGTGCGGAACGCGCCGAGGAACTGCACCAGCGACTGCTGCTGGGCGAGCTTGGCGTCACGCAGCGCGGCAACGGCGTTGTCCTCGGCTACCGAAGTGCGCAGGACATTCTCTTCGCGGTTCAGGTTGTTGAAGAGCGGGAAGTTCAGCGAGAAGCGCAGGCTGTTCTGCTTCGGGATGCGGCCGCTCCCCCAGTCGAACGTGTCCGAGGTGTTGTTGCCGCTCAGGCTGTACGACGACGTGATGGTCGGCATGTAGGGCGTCTTGGCTGCCTTCTTCGACGCACGGGCGGCGACAAGCGCCGCCTCGGCCTGCCGGACCGACGGGCCGTCAAGCGCGAGGGCCGTCAGCTGCGCGGAGTCGAGGACGATGCGCCCCATCTCGGCGGTGTCCGCCGGCATGGCCGTGACGACATCGGTGGCGCCCACGAGGCGCGACAAGCCGGCGTTGGCGACGCGGAGGTTGTTCTGTGCGGTCAACAGGGCGAGGCGCGCATTGCCCACCTGGATGGCGCTGCGCAGCGAGTCGCTCTTGGTGGCGGCGCCGGCGCGCACCTTGGCGGTGGATGACTTCAGCTGTTCCGTGGCCTGCTCGAGCTGCCGCCGGGCGGCCGCCTCGCTCTCGCGGGCGGCGAGCACGGCGAAGTACTGCTGCTTCACCTGAAGCGCGATGTTGTAGCGCTGGGCCGTCTCGCTGGCGTCGGCCGCGTCCACGTTGGCCTCGGCGGCGCGGAGGTTGAACCAGCGGCGGCCGCCGTCGAACAGTTCAAGATTGGCGGAGAGACCGCGCGAGAACGACCACGGCGAGCCGCTGTACGGCACCAGCTGACCCTGGAAGAACGTCTCACCACCCTGCCGCGAGCCGGAGCCCGACACGGAGAGCGACGGGATGTACTGGGCGTAGGCTGTGCGTACGGCGGCGGCGCTGGTGCGGAGGGCGTTGCGGGCGGTCACGGCGGCCGGTGCATTGCGCTGCGCCTGGTGCACCGCCTCATCGAGCGCGATGGGGCGTGCGCCATCGCCGCCCGGCTGCTGGGCGGCGAGAGCGAGCGGTGCGGCGAGGAGCAGCGTCGAAAAGCGTATCATGTCCTATTTCTTCTCCTGCGTGCGGGCTTTCTGGTCCCGCTGCATCTGTTCATACACGCGAAGCTGCTCCGGTGTGAGCAGGGCCGAGATCTTGCCCCGGGCATCGGACCGAACGGAGTCCAATTGTGGCCGAATCGGCACAACCAGCAGCGACTCGGCCCGGAAGCGCGCGTCGAGGATGGAGTCCACGGCGGCCCGCTGGGCCGGCGTCAGCTTGAGGTCGTTGGCGAAGCGATCCCGCATCATGCGCACGGTGGCCCGGGTCGCGATGGCAGGGCGGAACATGCGGTCGGCGGCGACGCCAATGGCGACGCCGGCCACGGCCGCTGCGAGATAGAACGCCAGGGCCAATCCTTTGGTTCGCGTCATCGGAATGCCGGAAGGGGAGCGGCGCCTGGGGGCTACCGCCCGTTGATGTAATTGAGGGTCGCCTGCCGCTCAGTCTGTGCGTCGCGAATGGCGATGGTCGGGCCGCCCGCGGGGGTTCCGAGTACCGCGTCATAGGCCATCTGGCGCTGCTCGGCGCGGGAGCGCAGGAACAGCGAGCCGGCCACGATCAGTGCAAACCCGGCGGCGATGAGGCCGACGCGCACCCACTGCGTGGGCACGGTCCACCACGAATCCAGCGAGTCGCCGCGGACGATGCGGTCCACAATGCGCCGTTCGAGCGCGCTCCAGTAGTCCGCCGATTCGGGGGCGGCATACAGCGCACGCAGGGCGCCGGTCAGTTCTGCGTCACCGTCGTCGGGGACGAGGTGGGGTGTGGAGACGTCATTGATGGTCATTGGGGACTCCGAAGCTGTTGGAGCAGGCGTCGCAGCGCCGACCGGGCGTAGTGCAGGTCGGAGCGCGCCGTCCCCTCGGGAATGCCGAGCAGTTTGCCGATCTCTGAATGCTTGAATCCCTCGACGTCGTGAAGCACGATCACGGCGCGCTGGCGCTCGGGCAGGCGCGCGAGCGCATCGCTCAGTCGCATGCGCAGCTCGTCGCTTTCCGCGGGGTCACGGAACGGCGACGCGATGGTCTCGGGGAGCTCATCGGCGTCACGGACCTTGCGGCGCCGCGTGATGTCGAGCGAGGCGTTGGCCACGATACGATGCAGCCATGCGCCGAACGCCTGGTCGGGGAGAAAGCGGTGGAGGGCGCGATAGGCGTGCAGGAAAGCATCCTGCACGGCATCCTCCGCGTCCTCGTGCGTCGTCACGATGGCGCGCGCCACGGCGTAGGCCCGCCGCTGGTGGCGGCGAACCAGTTCCGAGAAGGCCTCGAGCTCACCGCGCTGCGCGGAAAGAACGAGGGCCTTCTCGTCGTCGGGGCGGTCAGGCGTCGTCACGTATCGGCGGATTCTGCCGGGCAACGTCACGGACACCGGACGCAGGGCAATTGCGGTCATCGCGTCTCGTCACAAGGTGCAATCCATAGACGTTTGAAATCGAAGAAACGTTGAGAGGGACGGGGGCGGGGTGCGGGGGCTTGGTGCGGGGGGACGAGTGGAGGTACGAGGAGGAGCGAGGAGAGGCGAGGAGGCCACGTCCCGCCTTCTCCTCCCTCCACTCGTCCCCCCGCACCCCGCACTCATTCTCCTCTCAGCCCCAACGCCTCAGCATTGCCTTTCAGCGCCTCCACCACAAACGCGATATGCTCGCCGAGCTCGACACCGAGCTCGTTGGCGCCAAGGGTGATGTCCTCGCGCGAGACGCCGCGGGCGAAGCCCTTGTCCTTCATCTTCTTCTTCACCGACGACGCTTCGAGATCGAGGATGCTCTTGCTTGGGCGCACGTAGGTGGCCGCGGTGATGAGGCCGCAGAGTTCATCCACCGCGAAGAGCGTCCTGGCCATCTGCGATTCGCGCGGCGTATTGGTGTACTCGGCGTGCCCCATGATGGCGGCGAGAATCTCCTCGGAGACGCCGAGGCCGCGCAGGTGGCGCACCCCTTCGGACGGATGCTCCTCGGTGGCCGAGTGAGCATCGTTGGGGAAGCGCTCGTAGTCGAAGTCGTGCAGGAGGCCGGCGAGGGCCCATGCCTCCTCATCCGCGCCGAACTTGCGCGCGTAGGCGCGCATGGCGGTCTCAACGGCGAGCATGTGCTTGCGGAGGGATTCGCTCTGCGTCCATTCGCAGACGAGGGACCAGGCGGCGGGGCGATCTAGAGTCATAACTGAGGGGAAGGGTACAGGGTGTGGTGCAGGGGCACGGGCACGGTGGGGTGCAGGCGGCAGGGGGTGAGGACTCAAATTACTCCCGCCGCTACTCGGGCGTGACCTTCATGCGTGCGAAGAGCCCGCGGGCCGCGGCCCGTCCCCAAGTTATGCCGGCGGGATCCGCCGGCCGCCACCTGCGCCGCCAGCACCGCCTGCGCTGCCGGAGCCGCTGGCGCCGCCGCCGGCTCCAGCGCCACCAGCGGCTCCGGCCGCACCCTCTGGCCGCCGGCCACCCTGTCCGCCGCCGGGGCGGAGGGTGGGGTTCTTCACCGACTCGGGGACCTCGGCCCACTGCTCGGGCGTGAGCGCCTTCTGTATGGACTGCGTCGCAAGCACGTAGTTGTTGCGCGCTTCCTGAAGCAGCGGCTGGAGCTTGGGGAAGAGCGTCTGCAGGTCACCGCCGCTCTTGGCTTCCTTCTGCATCAGCGCCTCGAGGCGCTTGGTCAGCTCATCCGACTTCGCATCCAGTGAGTCGCCGATCGCCTTGAGCGCGGCGACCTGCACCGGGGTCAGCTTGAGCTCGGCCCGGATGTCCATCAGGGGCCGGATGGGATTCGGGGCCAGGCGGCGCACGATGGCACGCACGTCGAGACCCGGCCGGTTGTTGGCGCCGGCGCGCAGCGCTCCCTCGAGGAGCTGCCGCTGACGGTCTACGCCCACCTGCATGCGCGCGGTGAGCGAGATCTGGAACGGATTGCGCAGCGCCGACCGCGACAATGCGTTGCTGCCGAAGCGCTCGTTCACGACGTAGCGAAACGCACCGGCCGCCGGGTCGAACCCGCGGACGTACAGCAGGGTGTTGTCCACGAAGGTCGGCTGTCCCCAGCCGCGCAGCTTGTCGGTGCCGTGCAGCAGCTGGTCAAGTCCGGCGAGCGGATTCACGAGCCCCACCTGCAGTTGGAGACGGCGTCCAATTGTCGGGCCAAGCTGCGGGCGGAAGTTGAGCTGCATGTCGAGCGAGGTGAACCAGGGCGCGCGGCAGCTGTTGCGGTCGGCGACCGTGCCCATCTGCGACACGAGGCACTCGCGCGCCGCGCCGGGGACCACGTCCATGAGCCGCTGCATCCCCGCGGCCAGCGCCGTGTCGCCGGCGGCGGCGGGATCAAAGATGAACGCGCGATCATTGCGGGAGCCGTCGCCGTTGATGTCGCCGCCCACCCGCGGCGTGTAGGGCTGCCCCGACTGCACGCGGAGGATCGCGGTGACGTCCATCCACGGACGGGCGAGCCAAGTCAACGAACCGTTGATGCCGTGCCGCCGCTCGAGGTCGCTGGTGGTGACCCTCAGGATGTTGGGGTCGCCGCCCGTGGTGGCCGACGAGAACCCGCCCTGTGCGCTGCCGCCCGAGAAGCTCGACTGGTCCGTGGAACGCGTGAACGTATACGACACGTTCCAGATGAGCCGGCGGAACGAGTTGCCGTTGAGCGACGCCGTGACTTGCGCGGTGTGCGACGCAAGCGGCGAGGCGACGTCGAAGACGAAACCGTACTCGGGATGCACGCGCGACGCGGCCAGCGTGGTAACGCCGGAGAACGGAATGATGGTCGAGGCGGGGACGTAGACGGGGCGGTTCCCCTCGCGGGCGAGGCGGAACCTCGGCGTGGGCGTCAGATTGAGGTCCGTCACGCCATACAGGCTCGTCCCGAGCGAATACGACGCATCAATGCTGGCGTTGTAGCGCTGCAGGAAGCGCTTCGACACGCCAAGCGAGCCGCGAATGGAGCGCGGTGTCGCGAAGTCGGGATCAAAGGCCGTGACGTTGGGACGCGTGCGGCTCAGCGGCACCCCGGGGCCGGATCCGTCGGCGCACGTCGTGGGAATCGTCGAGAAATCGTGCAGGTACGACGTCCAGTCAGGAATCGGCACGGCGCTGCCAACGCAGACGAGCTGCGTCTCGGCGCCAGGCAATCCGGTGGCGTCGAGGGCCGACGAGAAGAGCTGCGTCGGCGCGCGGCCGCGGAACTCGCCGATACCGCCGCGCACGATCCATGGTTGGGGGATCTGCGGCGCCTGTGCATTGCCGACGATGCCACCGAGAATCCCGGCGAGTCCGCCCATGCCGCCGCCCGGACCGCCACCACCGCCGAGTGCGCCGCGCCCGGCGCCGCCACCCGGTGGGCCGCCCGCAGCTCCGGCGGCACCGCCAGGGCGTGCACCGCTCGCGCCTCCGGCACCACCAGGGCCACCGGCACCGCCGCCCTGGCCCGGCCGGTTGCCGCGACGTCCGGTATCAGGCGGCAGGCCGAGGGTGAGCGTAAAGCCGATCTTCGGACTGATGCGAAGATCAGCGGGAATGCGGTCGGTGCGCAGGCCGAACTTGGCATTGATCTCGGCGTTGTACTGGGGCTGACCGTCAATGGCGCTCCCCTCGCCGCGCACGCCGTACGTCAGCTGGAAGGTGCGGTTGGGACGCCAGATATCGCCGAAGTACATCGCCGCCGTGACGGCGCCGCCGGTGCGCTGCGCCGGCGCAAAGGACCGGCTGAACTGGCTCGGCCGATTGGCGTCGAAGTCGGCGAGCGACAGGAACTGGAAATTGCCGGAGCGATTGGCGCCCGCCGTCGTGCGGAAACCCGAGCGATTGATCAGCCCGCCGAGCTTCCACCGATGCTTGCCGCCGCCCGAGAGCCATGACAGCTCGTTGGTGAGTTCGAGCTGGTTGGAGGCGTTGTCATTGGGGAGCGCGCTGTTGCCGCCGAAGTCGAGGCCGGCGAGCGCCGTCTGCCCGTTCGAGAGCGTGCTGCCGACGAGCACGCGTCCCTCCGGGAGGCGCAGGTACGGGTTGGCGCCGCTGGATTCGAGCGAATACGACCCCTTGAATTCGTTGAGGAACTGGCCGACGACCGACGACAGGGCGACAAGGCCGCCGGCGCCGCTTCCTTTCTGTTCGCCGGCGTGCGTGGGCACGCTCCGTGCGGAACTGCGGAACCCATCGAGGAGGTTGCCCGAGATGTTGGCGCGCACCGAGAGCGCATGCGCCTCGGTGAGCTGCTGGTCCACGCGCAGGATGCCCGTGAGGTTGTCGTTGATGCGGTCGTCCGGGACGAGCGAATTCCGCAGCGGCAGTCCGTAGCGCGTGAGGAGCGACAGGAAGCGCGCGGCGGAATCGGGCTGCACGTTGAGCGCCTCGAGCGTCTGCGTGCCGGCGCCAAGCAGCGACTGCAGCGCATCGAGGCGGCGACGCACCTGGAAACTGGCGAACCAGAATGTCTGGTCGCGCGCGATGGGCCCACCGAGGCCGCCGCTCAGCTGGTGCTGCGTGTATCCGCCGCTGAAGGTCGTGGCATCGTCGCCGGTGGCGAACTCGAGCTCGGGATCGCGCAATGCGTAGGCGAACGAGCCGGCGAGGTCATTGGTGCCGCCGCGCGAGGTGGACGCGACCTGGCCGCCCGTGAACTGGCCGCGGGCGACGTCGTACGTGCTCGTGATCACGCGCGTGCTGCGCACGGCCTCGGCTGGCACGGTGCCGCCGAACGAGAGACCGTCGAGCGTGACGAGGTTCTGGTCGGCGCGCTGCCCGGCCACCGAGAAGCCGGCCGACGTCGAATCGCTTCCGGCAAGTCCAACCACGCCTGCCGAGAGCGCGGCGATCGAGTTGGGATCGGAGGCGTCGATGGGCAGGCGCAGGAGCTGCTCACCCGTGAGTGCGCGCTCGGTGCTGCCCGGCGTCGGCTGGTTCTCGTTGGAGCGCGGCACCTGACGGGCGCTCACGACGACGGTGCCGAGGCTCGCCACCGTGGGTGAGAGGCGAAAGTCGGCGACGAGCCGGTCTTCGTCGGCGTAGCGGATCAGGGTCACCGTCGCCGGCTGCAGGCCGATGGCGCGCGCCGTCACGGAGTACTGCCCGCCGCCGTCCGGGAAGAGCAGGGTGTACTGTCCCTTGTCGTTGGTCGTGCGGATGCGTGTGGTGCCAAGCTCCACCGACATCACCTCGATGCGCGCGTTGGCGACGGGGCGGTTCTCCGCGTTGCGGACGGTGCCGGTGATGATGTCCGTGGTGCTGCCCACCTGCGCCACGGCAAGCTGCGGCGACAGCAGAAGGCAGAGGACGGAAAGCAGGCGACGAGGGTGCATGAGGTGCCGGCACGCCGCAGCGGGCGCGTAGGAAGTTGCGGGGGAAACGAGGGGCATTACCGGAAGACGCCGACCGACGGCCGTATTAGCGGGGGCCTACAGCCGACCCACGGGACCACCACCCCGGCTCCCCGGCGCCCCGCGGGGCGGTACGCCATTGGGGTAGCGCTTCTTCATCTCGGCCTGCCGCCGCGCACGGGCCGAGTCGAGCATGGTACGCTGGGCCGGTGTGAGGATGCTGTCGATCGCGCGCCTGGTCTGCGCCATGAGCGAGTCGACGGCCGGCTGGGTGGAGCGGCGGATGTCGCGGAAGCCGCGCATCTGGTTCTCGATGAGCGTGTCGATGCGCACGGCCTGCTCCTCGGTGAGCTTGAGCTCGGCGCCGAGCATGGCGCTGGGGCGACGCGGCGGCCGTTGGCGCTCGCCACCGCGCGGCGGGCCACCACGCCATTCGCCGCCGTGCGGACGCAACACCACGCGGTCGAGTGCCACGCCGCCGATGACGCCGGCGAGCGCGACGATGACAAGCACGCCCACGGCGAGCAGCCGCGTGGAAGGTGCGGGAGGGGCGAGCGGCGCGTCGTCCGCCGCGTCGATCCGGGTCGTGTCGTTCATCGATCCACCACCATCGCAAGGAGGTATTCCGTCGAATCAGGGCCGAGCAGTGCGTCGGTCACGTCGCTCTGGGAGCCGCCCGCCACGGCGCCGCGCAAGTCACTGGCGGCGGTGGATGCCTGTGCGGCGTAGTCCGTTTCCGTGCGCACCGACCGATTGAGAATGACCGCGGCAATCAGCGCTGCCGCGATGCCGATGGGCACGGCGGCGCGGCCGTAGCGCGCCACCCAGCCGTACCACGGCGTTTCGATGCGCATGCGACGCCGACGCGCCATGATGCCGATGCGCTCGCGCAGCCGATGCTCGCGCAGCAGGGCCCCGAGCGCGGCGTCGCGCGCGGGGTCGCTGGACAGGAACTCATCCGTCGGGTCGAACAGCCGGTCGTTCATGAATCCCCCTCGTCACGCAACGGTGCCAGCGCGACGCGCAGGCTCTTCTTGGCTTGGTGCAGGTGCCATCGCACGTTCTCGGGCGTCAGGCCGAGGTGTTCGGCAATCTCGAGGCCCTTCCAACCTTCCACTTCGAACAGCATCACGATCTCCCGCTGGCGGGGTGTGAGCGCCGACAGCGCCGCGTCGAATCGCTCCCGCACCTCCGTGCGTTCCATCTCCTCATCCGGCAAAGCGTCGCTCGATGCGGCGTCGAACGGTTCGGGCTCGGTGTACCGCACCTTCCGGGCGCGCAGCTGGTTGATGCCCTGATTGCGCAACAGCGTGAAGAACCACGGTCCGAACGGCCGATTGGGGTCGAGGAGCGGGAGGCGGTCGAGGGCGCGCAGGAAGGCATCCTGCACGAGGTCCTCCGCGTCGCTCCGGTCTCCCAAGAGCCGTTCAGCCGCGATGAGAGCGCCCGGGAGATGGCGCCGAACGAGCGCATCGAACGCCGTCGGGTCGCCGCGCCGTGCGCGGGCGACCAACGCCGTCTCGTCTGCGTCGGTGACCGGCTCGCGGGTGGGCTCTCGCATCCACTTCCTCAAACACGCGACCGGGCGCGCCCGTTAGGCACGCCCGGCTGGTGAGGGGTGAGGGGCACTGGCGTCTCAGGCACCGGGCGGACGTCCGCCGCCGGGCATTCCACCGGGCATGCCACGGGGCCTGCCGCCGCCCGGCAGCTTCTCGCCGAATTCTTCCGCGTCGTCCTTCCAGAATTCCTCGGCCTTGGGCTTCTGCTCGGCGGTGAGGACCTTGAGCGTCTCTCCGCGCGACCACTCGTCGCCGTCGCGCATGGCGCGCATCAGGCCCATCGACGTGGTGCGCGCGGTCGCCAGCCGCTCCTGGTCCACCGGTGACATGCCGGTGATCTCCGCGGTGCCCCGCCCGCCACCGGCCGCGCCGAACGCGCCGCCGCCCGCCGAGCGCATCGCAACGCGCACCGAATCCCACATCCGGTAGAAGTCGGCGTTCTTCTCGTGCAGCTGCCTGGCGATCTCCTTGAGCGCGGTCACCTGGCTGTCGGAGAGGGCGAGCTTCTTCTTCTTGTCGAGCACCACGCCCACAGGGCTGTGATCCTCGAGGTCCGATGATCGAGGCAGGGCGAAGCCGCGGCCACCGACATTGCCGGCCCGTTCGCCCCTGATGTTGACGCTGCGCTGCGCACCGGCGATGACCGGGGCGGCGGCGATGAGAAGCGCAATCATCAAACGGCCGTATCTCACAGAATCCTCCCTCACAGGTACGGTTATTCGGGGCGCCACACAACTATGCGGCGCAATCATTAAACGTGCGAGGGGCGCGGGGTGTTGGTTTTTCGCTTGACGCCGTGCCCGGCATTCGGGCGTGATGGCACACCACCGTGCTGGACGCGAGGATCACTGTTTCAATACGGTCCAGTTCAGCAAATACAGAAATATCCCTCCTTTGGTTGATACCGACATACCTTCTTTGGGGGAGTCACAGCGAGAACTTCCGGTTGACCGCGTCGCATCTCGCACATCCTTTCACCGGGACCACGTCATGCGTCGCAACACCGCCTTACGGGCCACGCTGTGCATCGCCGCGTTCACGCTGGCGTGCAGCGAGCCGACCTCACCGCTCGACCTCGTCGGCACGTACGCGCTGCAGTCGGTCAACGCCATGCCGATGCCATTCACGCTGTCGCAGGTGGGCACGACGAAGGTGGAGGTGCTCGATGACCAGCTCATGCTCGCGTCGTCGTCGAACTACTCCTCGGTGGGCCACAAGCGATACACGTCCGGCGGCTTCGTGAGCGAGGTCGCGCCGGTGGACGCGGGGACGTTCACGCGGCGGGGGCGCATCATTGCGTTGGAGAGTCTCCTCGTCGGCCACTGGGAGGGCACGATCGACGGCCGGACGCTCACGCTCGTGCAACAGGGCTACACGCTCGTGTACAAGCGGTAGGATCCGTCGGGAGGCGCCACCCTTACCGCTTCTTTCGGCGAGGCGCAGATTCTCGGAGTCACCCTCGCCTGGACCTCCCATGTCACCTCGCCATTCGTCGCTGGTCGCTGCGTTGCTCGTTTCGGTTGCGGCGCTCTCTCTTTCGGCGCAGACCGCCGCCACCCGCCGCGCGGCAACTCCCGCGTCGCGCGCATCCGCCGCGGCACCATCCGTGTCACCTGCCGCCCCAGCCGGCGCCGCGCAGGCCGCGGCCGCCCGGTCCACATCGGAACCATGGAGCGGCCTCCACTGGCGCAACATCGGCCCCGAGGGGAATCGCTTCTCCGCCGCGGCCGGCATTCCCGGCGAGCCGCTGACCTACTATGTAGGCGCCGCGTCGGGCGGCGTCTGGAAGACCACTGACGGCGGCACCAACTGGCGGTCGCTTTTCGACGACCAGATCGTGCAGTCCATCGGCTCCATCGCCGTGGCGCGCTCCGACAAGAACGTGGTCTGGGTGGGCACAGGCGAAGGGAAGATCCGGAGCCACATCTCCGTGGGACAGGGCGTCTACAAGTCCACCGACGCCGGCGAGACGTGGACGCTCACCGGACTCGAGAAAACGGCGCGCATTCCGCGCATCGTCGTGCATCCGCAGGATCCCAACACGGTGCTTGCCTGCGCGCTGGGCCATGCGTACGGCCCGCAGCAGGAGCGCGGCGTGTACCGCACCACCGACGGCGGCGCCACGTGGACGCGTGTGCTGTTCGTGGACGAGAACACGGGGTGCTCGGACATCGCGATGGATCCGTCGAACCCGCGCGTGCTCTTCGCCGGGATGTGGCAGCTGGAGATCCACACGTACGGACGCACGAGCGGCGGTCCCGGGAGCGGGCTGTTCGTGTCGCGCGATGGCGGCACGACGTGGACGCGCCTCAAGGGGAACGGACTCCCGACCAAGCCGGTCGGCAAGGTGGCGGTGGCGATCGCCCACTCGAACGCGCAGCGCGTGTACGCGATGATCGAAACGGGCGACGGCATTCCGTGGAACGGTGAGCCCACCGAGAGCGGCCAGCTCTGGCGCTCGGAGGACGGCGGGCGGCAGTGGACGCTCATCAGCCGCGACCGCAACGTGATGGGGCGCGCGCACTACTACTCGCGCATGGCCGTGGCGACCGACGATGAAGACGAGACGTATTTCCTGACGGCGTCGTTCTCCAAGTCCATTGACGGCGGCCGCACCGTGGAAGTCATTCGTCGCGGACAGGCGCCGGGCGGCGACCATCACGACATGTGGATTGACCCGACCAACGCGAACCGGATGATCGTCGCGCACGACCAGGGATTGTCCATCTCGCAGAACCGCGGCCGCACGTGGTATCGCCAGCGGCTCACCAACGCGCAGATGTATCACGTGACGGTGGACAACATGATCCCGTACAACGTGTTCGGGAACAAGCAGGACGAGCCGACGTATCGCGGACCGAGCAACAGCCGGCTGGGTGGCGGGCGCATCGTGCGCGGGCAATGGCACGCGGTGGGTGGCGGCGAGAGCGGATGGGCGACGCCCGATCCGACCGACCCGAACATCATCTGGTCCACCGCCTCTGGTTCGGGAATGGTCGGCGGCATCGTCGTACGCTTCGAGGAAAGCCGGCGGCAGTTCCGCAGCGTGGAGATCTGGCCGAAGCAGTCGAACGGTCCGGCCGCGGGCGTGAAGTACCGGTTCGTCTGGGATTCGCCGCTGCAAATCTCGCCGTGGGACCACAACACCATCTACGTGGGAAGCCAGCACATTCACCGCACGCGTGACGGCGGGCAGAGCTGGCAGATCATCTCTCCAGACCTGACGCTCAACGATCGCAGTCGCATGGGGAGCTCGGGCGGACTCACCGGCGACAACATCGGCGTGGAGTACGCGGGCGTGGTGTACTCCATCGCCGAGTCGGCCAAGGAGCGTGGGCTCATCTGGGCCGGCACCAATGACGGTCTGGTGCACGTGTCGCGCGACACCGGAACGACGTGGACGAACGTGACGGCGAACATTCCGAACCTGCCCGTGTGGGGCTCCGTGCGGAGCATCGCGCCGTCCAAGTACGACGCGGCGACGGCATTCCTGACGGTGGACTTCCACCAGATGAACAACCGCGACCCGTTCGTCTACAAGACGTCGGATTACGGCAAGACGTGGAAGTCGATCACCAACGGCCTGCCGCGCGACAACCTGAGCTACGCCAAGATCATCATTGAAGACCCCGTGCGCCGCGGCCTGCTCTACCTGGGCACCGAGAACGCCATCTATGTCTCGTTCGACGCGGGCGAGCAGTGGCAGTCGCTGCAGGCCGACCTGCCACACGCGCCGGTGTCGGGGATCGTGGTGCAGGAACACTTCAACGACATGGTGATCAGCACGTACGGCCGCGGCTTCTTCATTCTCGACGACATCGGGCCGCTGCAGCAGCTCACGCCCGAGGTAACCAACTCGGCGGCGCACCTGTTCACGCTGCGCGCGGCGTACCGGTTCCGCACGATCACGAATCCGTCGTCGTCGTACGACGATCCGACGACGGGGGAGGATCCCGAGTACGGCGCGAGCATCAACTACTGGCTCAAGGCGCCGGCGGCACAGGCACCGGTGATCACGATTCTCGACGCGCAGGGGCGCACGGTGCGCACGCTGCGCGGCACCAACCGCGCCGGGATCAATCGTGTGGCGTGGGACCTGCGTGACGAACCGAGCGCCGAGACGCGGCTTTACACGAGCCCGCGTTATGCGCCGCACATCACGGTGGGACCCGAAGGGCGCGTGGCGCCAGGGACATCGCGGCTGTCGGTGCTGGTGGCGCCGGGGATGTACACGGTCAAGGTCAGCGCCGGCGGCGTTGAGCAGACGCGTCCGCTCGAAGTGCGCAAGGATCCCAACACGGCGGGGAGCGCGGCGGAGATCGCGGAGCAGATTCGCCTGCTCGAGGCAATCCGCGCCGACATGAACAGCGGGACAGCGGCGGTGATGCGCGCCGAGCGCGTGCGGGTGCAGCTCGAGGGGTTGCGGCGCGTGGCGACGGATCCCGAGGTGCGGCGGCTCGCCGAGGCGCTGGAGATGAAGCTCGCTGACGCGGAGATGCCGCTGGTGGATTTGCGGCAGACCGGCACAGGGCAGGATGGCGTGCGGTTTGCGGCGGCGTTGCTCGCCAACCTCGGGTATCTCGCCAACGGCTTGGCCGGCGGCGATTTCAGGCCGACGAATCAGCAGGTGGAGGTGCAGGCGCTGCTGAAGGAGCTGGTGCGCGCGAACGTCGGCGCGATTGACGCGCTGCTCGCGAACGACCTTTCGGCGTTGAACGCGATGCTGAGGGCGAAGAACGTGCCGAATGTGATTGGGGGAGGGGCGGCGGTGGTGCCGTGATTCGGTGGTGCCGTGATTCGGTGATGCGCGCAGTGGATTGATGACGGGCCAACGGTCCGGCGGGTGGATCGTTGGGTCATGTCATCGCGGCGACTTCTGGACGTGATGAGGGAGCGGCTAGCGTTGCGGCGCGCCAGCCCGCACACCGTGGCGGCGTACACGCAGTGGGTGCGCCGTTTCGTTCGGTTTCATGGCGGGCGGCATCCCCGCGAGCTTGGCGAGCGGGAGATGACGGCATTTCTGTCGTGCCTTGCGACCCAGCGCCAGGTTGCCGCCTCCACGCAGAACCAGGCGCTGGCGGCCTTGCTTTTCCTGTACCGGGAGGTGCTTGAGACGCCGGTGGGCTGGCTTGACGCGATGGTACGCGCCAAGCGACCCGCGCGGCGGCCCAGCGTGATGAGCCGAGAGGAGGTACGGCACGTGCTGACGGCCATGGAGGGTGTGCCGCGGCTGGTAGCGATGGTGCTGTACGGCAGCGGACTGCGACTGATGGAGGCGTGTTGCCTGCGCATCAAGGACGTAGACCTCGAGCGCGGCGAGCTGATGGTGCGGCAGGGCAAGGGCGGTCGTGACCGGCTGACGATGCTGCCGGCGAGTCTCCGGCCAATGCTTGAGGAGCAAATGCGCCGAGTGCGGGTATTGCATCGTCGCGACTGCGCGGCTGGCCGGGGCTTTGTGGTGCTGCCCAGCGCCCTGGCGAGGAAGATGCCGTCGGCGTTGCGCGACTGGCGGTGGCAGTGGCTCTTTCCGGCTACGCGCTTCTACATGCATAGCGACACCGGCCGGATGGTACGGCATCACCTGCACGAATCGGTGATTCAGCGGGCTGTCGCCCGTGCGGCGCAGGCGGCGGGGGTGGCGAAGCGAGTGACATGTCACACGTTTCGGCACTCGTTTGCGACGCACCTGCTTGAGGCGGGTTATGACATTCGCACAGTACAGGAGCTGCTTGGACATCGCGATGTGTCGACGACGATGATCTACACGCACGTGCTGAACAAGGGCGGGCGCGGGGTGCGGAGTCCGCTTGACGGGTTGGCGGTGCTTGGCGCCGTAGGTGACGCGCCGGACGGCGCCTCGGGTGCGCTGAGGTGGACGAAATCGAGCCCTGTGCCGTTGGATGCCAGCAGCGGCGATCGGGCTCCAGAGGCCGCTCGGCGTCCCACTCGACCTATGCCGACCGGCTTCGCCCAGGTAACATCGGCGCACCTAATCGACGGCGTAGCGCACAAAGCGGGCTGGCGCCGCGACTTCCGGCGCTGAACGTACGCGCCTGCCGGAGATGCTATGTGGGCGGTTCTTCGCCGCATTACTCTTGTGGCGGGCAAGTAACCAGTCGCATAATCATCGTTAGGCCGCGCCCAAGCGTGACACTTACCGAAGCTCCAGGGGTTGAATGATGACGGGGCAAACCACGTCTCACGTTGATGGCAATGGCGACAATACGGATCCAATCCGTAGGATGGCCCGTCATACGCTTGCCACGCTCGCGTACCGCGCCTCGAAGGCCGTCCGCAATGCACCTGTAGATTTCGGGACCTTTCGCATAGGTGCCACGACGCGGACGCCGAATGAGATCTTGGCGCACATGGGCGACCTGATGGAATGGGCTTTGACGATGGCACAAGAGCGAACCCAATGGCGCGACGGACCTGTGCAGGCGTGGGTTGGCAATATAGATCGACTATTTGCGGCGATCACGGCTCTCGATAAGTGGCTCGCCGCTGCGACGGCACTGGATACTCAGCTCCTGCTGCAGCTCTTCCAGGGGCCGATAGCTGATGCGCTCACTCACACGGGCCAATTGACTATGCTGCGCCGCTTGGCGGAATCGCCGATAAAGGGTGAGAGTTACCAACGCGCACTAATCGCTGCGGGTCAGACTAGTCTGGATCAGCCACCACCACAGCGGGAATTTGACTCATAGCGTCCCCGATATGGGGCGCTTTACCGGAGTCTGTGCCACGCACGCCCTAACCTGCGATGGTGCTGACGACGGAGCTGAGGAAAGCGAGCACCGGGCGCCCTGGTTCGTCTCGATGGTCGGTTGGGTGGGCGCTTGGTGCCCGCATTGATGGAATTCGTCGCAGCACAGCGCCAGTCGTTAGGCCGCCTACAGACTGCGCGGGAGCCGTTGCTGCCACGTGCGCGACAACTCATCGTGGGAGGAGTCCAATGGAGCCGAACCCTGAGAACAACGGCATCAACGTCCCCAAGATGCAGGACTTCAAGAAGATGTGTGAGCAGGACCCGACCAAGGCCGACCACAATCCCACCTTGGTTGGACACTGGATTGGGGGCTCCCGCTCGCGAGTCGAGTTCAAGGATAAAGTCGTGCACATCGGCGGGCCCGGAAATTTCGATGCGATGCAAATGCTCCTCGCCTCGTTGGCGGCGTGCGACGTGGATCTCATTGCAGTGCACGCGTCCCTTCTCGGACTTACGATCGAGAGCCTCGCGGTAGAGGTCACCGGGCACTTCAACCTGCAAGCGTACCTAGGACTGTCAACCGCGTCCGGCTCGGGTTACGATGCGGTCGGCTACACGGTGCGCCTGTCCATTCCCGGGGCCACTCCGGAGCAAGTTGCCTACCTACGGGCTCGTTGTGAGCGTTCCTCACCTGTGGGCGACTCACTCGCACGAGCCATTCCAGTACAGCTGCAGTTCACGGCGACCACATAGCACGTATAGGCCTAACCCGCGTTGGTGCTGACAGCGCTGTCAAGAAAGCGGCCGCGGGCGGCTGGCTAGGCCGCACACATCCGACTGGTGCGCGCGCCCGCGGCCGCGTCTATTACAAGCGCCGCAGCACAACGCCAGTCGTTATGCCCACCGACACCCAACAGCTCACGCGTCCGAAGGCTGCAGTCACCCCGGTTGCCAAGTGCCACGTTACACATTACACTAGTACATGGCGATCATCGGGTTCAGGCACAGAGGCCTGGAGCGCTTCTTCACTCGAGGCACCACGGCGGGGATTCAGGCCAGTCATGCCGCGCGCCTGCGGCTGATCCTCGGCCGGCTGAGCGTGGCAATGGCCCCTCGGGACATGGGACTTCCGGGGCTCAATCTCCACCCACTCAAAGGCGATCGCCGCGGTACGTGGGCCGTGCAGGTGAGTGGCAATTGGCGGGTCACGTTCCGCTTCGTCGGACCGGATGTCTCGCACGTGGACTACGAGGACTATCACTAATGACGGCCATTCGCATGCACCATCCGCCGCACCCGGGAGAGATCCTTCGTGAGCTCTGCCTGGCGCCATTGAATCTGACCGTCACGGACGCTGCCGCATCGCTGGACGTGAGCCGGAACACGTTGTCGGCCATCCTCAATGGGCGGGCCGGCATCAGTCCCGAAATGGCGATTCGGCTGTCGATCGCGTTCGACACCACCGCCGAGAGCTGGCTGCAGCAGCAGATGCAATACGACCTCTGGCACGCGGAGCAATCTCGGAAGCGGTTGCGCGTGCGGAAGCTCGCGGCCGCGTGAGGAAGGTCCGCGTTGCCGGGGGCATAACAAGCCGTTGCTGCTGACGAACGCAGGTCTTTGGTAGCGGCCGCTGCGCGGCCGCATTCTATTAGAGCGTTCGCAGCAGAACGCCGAGTCGTTAGGTAGCGCCCGAGGTTCTATGGTCACGCGGTGTTTCTCAGCCTTCGCAGTCCTTCTGCTCTTCACTGCCACCGCCTGCACGCGACCAGCGTTCGCGCCTGCCGGGATAAACGTCTCGTCGGACCGAAGCGATTACGCGCCGACAGCGCGGCTTGCCGTGGCGCTCGGATCGCTCAACAGGAGCGGCGATACCATCGACATCGTGATAGACAGCGGCAATCTCGCGGTGCCTGGTGACGCGGTCGGCGGTGACGGCGGGAACATGTTCAATGTCTACCTGACGGCGTTGGTGGTCACGCCTATCCAGCGGCGCAAGAACGAAGCGCTACCGAATCCGTGGGAAGCCGTCGCACAGAGCGACTCGCAGTTGGTGATCGCGAGCGTCCCTCGCGGCGAGCGGCGTGCGCTTGGCCCGATGCGACTGCGCGTCCCGCGGCCCCACGGCGTGGCGCCGGCGGACGCCTGGGTGGTGTTTCGGCTCACCGGCAGCGTCATCCCTCACACGGCGAAGGTGGTTGGCCAGGCATCTAGCAGTCCGCCGCGGACCGTGCGGTTTCGCGTCTATGCCTGCGCCGACTGGAATCTGAACACGCGAGTCGATCGAAAGCGCTCAAAGGTAATGAACGCGTCGTATTTGCAAGCGTGTTGACCGCGCTACCTAACCCACGTTGGTGCTGACAACGCTATTCAAGGATGCGGCCGCGGGCGGCTGGCCAGGGCGCATTAAAAGGCTGGTGCGCGCGCCCGCAGCCGCGTCAATTGGAAGCGTTGCAGCACAACGCCGGTCGTTAGCGAGCCCGAGACGCTCAGTGGCTACCGCCGGTAGACCTCGCGGCGGTTCCCGATGCGGACGACGGTGACGATCAGGTCGGCATCGACGATTTCGTAGAGGATGCGGTAGTCGCCCTGGCGGATTCGGTATTTGTCGTCCCCGCTGAGCTTCTCAGCGCCCACGGGGCGCGGGTTGTCGGCGAGTGTTCCGATTCTCGTCACAATGCGATGGCGGTCCTTCGTCGGCACACGCTCAAGTTCCTTGGCGGCCGACCGCGTGAACAAGATGCTATAGCTTGCCACGTTTCTTCAGATCGCGGACGACGGCCTCGAAGGTCACGCGTGGCTCCTTCGCGCGGTCATGGAAAGCCGCCAGATCGTCGGCGTCTTCGGCCAAGCTGCGACGCACCGCGGCGTTCACGAGTTCAGACACGCTGGCATCGGTCTCCGCGGACTTGAGACGGAGGGCCCGGTGAATGGGCGCCTCGAAGTAGACGGTGGCACGCTTGGTGGATGGCATAAGGAAAATCTGTCACTAAAACGCCATAACGTCAAGTCGTCTCGCTAACCCGCGTTGGTGCCGACGGCGCTGTCGAAGGAAGCGGCCGCGGGCGGACGGCATCGCTGGTGAACGCTGGCTGGCGTGCGCACCCGCGGCCGCATCAATTAGAAGCGCCGCAGCAGAACGCCGAGTCGTTAGGCACACTGAAGTGGAATCCATGACAAAGAAGAGAACACTCCTCATCTTGTGTGCCGCATTCCTCGTGAGCATGCGGTTGGAGGCGCAGGAGACCTCCCGGGACTCTGTTGATGCGGGGATGTTCACGGTCTTGCGCTCGGTGATCCTCGACTCGCTTCGAGGTGCAGGTGCGCGCGGCAGCCAGTTGACAATCGCGTCGGATTCAGCGTCCGCCGTGCTGCTCCGCGCGGCGCGGCTAACGATCAGCGAGGCGCCCACGGACGGCGTGTTCTGCCCCGATGGCACTTCGAGTGACGGCACGGCGATAGCGGACCCCGTCGGCTATCGCGTGCGCGTGCGACTCAGTCGTGCTCCAAAGAGCGAAAGCTGGGTCCTGAACGTCAGTAAGTCCTGTACGTTTAGTTATCGCGGGCGCCAGCATGGTTTCCGCGAGAGCGGCGGTTGGGAACTGGTCAAAGTTGACAGTCGCTGGACTCTCGGGCGCTCGCTCGAGCGTAGCATCACCTAGGCGGTGCCTAACAAGCCGTTGCCGCTGACGAACGCGGTTCTTTAGTAGCGGCCGCTGCGCGGTCGCATTCTATTAGAGCGTGCGCAGCAGAACGCCGAGTCGTTATGCGGCGCACAGGTGCCGGAGCCGCGGCCACGTCTAACTTGGGAGATTACCGATGAGATGGAATGGGCTCTTCGGCGGTGCGATGCTTGTTGCAGTCGGAGCATGTTCACCCGGTAGGTCCGAGCCTGCTCCAATCGACACTGCTTCCGTAAAGGCGCACTATGCCAAGTGGAATCAGCTTGTCGCGGCTGGCGACGTCGCATCCGCCGCGGAATTGCTGGCTCCGGACATCTGGGCCAGCGTGGATCATGCACCACCAATCGTTGGACGGGACGCAGCGGTCGCCGCGATGAAGACGTGGCCAAAGGTCGAACAGAGCGCGGACATCGAGGAGGTGGGTGGCGGAGGTGACCTCGTCTATACTCGCGCCAGGTACACAGAGCACGTCACCGGACGCGATGGAAAGGTCGTAACAGATCATGTGATGTGCCTGGATATTCTGCAGAAGACCCCCACGGGCTGGCAGTTCAAGCGGTACTCATGTCACTCGATTGAACCGCTGCCCGCCGGTGGGAAGTAGCGGATTGCCCCGCCCGCATAACAAGTGGCTGCAGCAGACGCCGCATACTCTGTCAGTTGGCCGCCGCGGGCTGCGCCCACGGCGGCTCTGTTGGAATGCGGCGCAGCTGAGCCACGGTCGTTAGACCGATTAGCCGTGTATCGACAGCCCCCGCAACGATGAAGCGAGGCGAAAGCACATCCAAGCCGCTGGTGCACGCCGCGCCGAACTCGGTCTGCGGTTCGGGGCCTCGTATGCATATGTCGACTGTGGCCGTCATGGTGCTCAGTGCGACAATAACGGCGTGCGCACCCTCCACCGAGATGGCTGACTTGGCGGGCACATACGTGCTGTCCATTGCGACGGATACTCTGCACCTTGATGCCTCCGGTCGCTACACGCGTGTGTTCGGGCGAAGCGGTGCGCCGCAACGGGCAGCGGTGGACACCGGCCGATGGCGTGTGTCGAACAACCGACACATGGTGTCGCTAGCTGGGCTGCCGAGACGCTGGCCCGAGCACGGCCGGTTCGACCCCCAGTCCGGGTCGTGGCATCAGCCAGATACAATGGCGCGAAGTACGGTGGCGCTGGAAATCGGTGTCACGTGGACCGGGGTGGTGACCCTAGGACTCAAGCCGGAGCTCGGCTGGCGGTATCGGCGACTGCCGCAGGAGTGACGCGCCTGGGCCGGGCAACGGTCTAACACACGTTGCTGCTGACGAACGCGATGATCTGCGGTGGCGGCCGCTTCGCGGCCGCGTTCTATTAGAGCGTTCGCAGCAGAATGCCAGTCGTTAGGGCGACTTCGTAGTAGCCTCGGAGGAGTTCATGAGGAGAGTGCATCTCGTACTGCGTGTATCCGTCGCCCTCGCGAGCCTCGCACCGGCAGGTCGGGCGCAGGAGGTGCTGATCACGCCACAGGCTCGGGTTGAAGTAATCGGACTCAAGCGGTGGACGGTGCCGATGATCCAGGATTCGCTGGCTCGCTATTCTCCACAGGACTCGCTCACTTCGCATGCCTGCGCCGCCATCTTGCGGCTCAAGCTGGGATTCCCTGATGCGGCCGCCAGCTACTTCGGTCGGGACTCATCGGGGAGGGAGCGAATCGTCGTCGCGATCGTGGAGCCGCAAGACTCGGCGCTCGTACGGTACCGCGCTCCGGCGCCCGACTCCGCGCCCGACATAGCCGAGTACGCCGCCGCGCTAAAGGTATTCCGAAGCCACAATCACGAGTTTCAAGCCCTGATCCAGGATTCGACGTTTCTCGTCGCGCGATCGGACGCCCCTGCGACGGATGCGCGGCGGGTGCTGCTGGAACCCGTGCGACAGATGCTTGTGGGTGAGCGCACCGCGAGCGGTCATCGCAGAGCAATCAAAGTGTTGACCCAAGATCGAAATCCGTACAATCGCGTCATGGCGCTTCTAGTCCTGAGCGGCTTTCCCCGTGACGACCTCACGTGGTGGACGTTGGCCGACGAGCTTCGATATCCCAACGGCATGGCGGGGGCAACTGCCTCGCAGATCCTCACGACGTTGGCCCGGTACACGCCGAGAACGGTCGATTGGACGCCGGCGCTCGACGGACTTCAGGCGATCATGGCCGGGACCAACCTGTTTGCGCAGGTGCAGTTGCTCGAGGTATTGACGCGAACCAAGGTGGCGCCTCATCTCGCTGGACCACTGCTGCAAGCGGGCGCGCCGTTGCTGCTGGCGCGCCTGCGCGCCAGCCGGGAGGCGGGGCACGACGTCACACGGGGGTTTCTGGAGCAGGTGAGTGGAAAACACTATGGGGATGATCCGGACGCGTGGATGACGTGGGTGGCATCTGCGCGCGATACCCCGAGGTGATGCGCCCTAACCCGCGTTGGTGCTGACGGCGTTGGTAGGGAAGCGGCCGCGGGCGGCGGAGTCGCGCGCACCAAGCGGGCTGGCGGCCCACCGCCCGCGGCCGCATTTATGGAAGGCGCCGCAGCACAACGCCAGCCGTTAGCCAGACTAGAGGACTCTTCGTGAAACGGCCGTTGGGCGGTGAGAGTACCGGTGTGAGGAGCGCCGTGACCATCCTTTTCGCCGGACTGCTTTGGGCGATCGCCTACGGCCTCGCCTGGGCTGTGGCATGGTTCGCGTTCATGCGAGCGAAGTGGTACGGTGCGCTTGCGGTCGGCGATCGCGTGATGCCCTGGGCCGAGATTTGGAGCGTTTGGGCGGTGCTCAATGTGCCTCTCGGCGTGGCGACCGCGGCGTACTTCCGACAGCGCGAACGGCGAATCCCGAAGGCGAATACCCTCGTGCCGGTCGTTCTGGTGCTCTGGGTCCCGATGACGGTGGGCATGACCGCGTGGGCGTGGTACGAGTCGCTCTCGCTCACCATGATCGCCCTCGACTCCGCGGTGAATCTCGTGGGGCTCGCCCTGGCGTCGCAACTCGCGCGCTCCCTCGTGCGGGGACATGCGCCTCCCCCGACAGCGTCCACCGCGAACTAGGCGCTGTGTAACGCCGCTTGGTGCCGATGGCCGCGCACTCAACTACGCGAGCCCCCGGAGAACCCGGGGCGATTCGGTGACGGTGGGCGCTTCAACTCAGAACGCACCAGCCTTGCTCGTGCCATAGATTCCCCACATGGTACGTTCAAAGACGCCGGCGACAGGGTAGTGACGCAGCCCCCACGACCCGCGCCACCGCCGGGCGCGGCCCCGCTCTCCGCCGGCGCGCGCCGACTCACCAACGGCGCCACGCTGTTCATCCAACTGTGGCTCGCGGTGGGCCTGGTGCTGTTCCTGCTACGGCGCGATTGGGAGAACGTCTTCCTCACCCTTGCGGTGATCGCACTGACCGTCGGGCCGACCTACGTGCTACGGCGCTCGCGCATTCACGTACCGCCCGAGTTCCAGCTCATCGCCGCCCTGTTCGTCTTCCTCTCGCTGTTCCTCGGTTCGGCGGGCGATTTCTACTCTGCATACTGGTGGTGGGACATCGTCCTGCACACCGGCTCGGGCTTCCTCTTCGGTATCGTCGGCTGGATCGTGATGTTCCTGCTGTTGCAGTCCGACCGGTTGCCGCGCACGACCGGACCCGCGCTTCTGTCCGTCTTCGGCGTCTGTTTCGCCGTCACGCTCGGCGTGGTCTGGGAGATCTTCGAGTTCGCGGTCGACCTCCGATGGCCGCACGTCAACATGATGAGCCACGAGACCGGCGTCCGCGACACGATGTCCGACCTCATCCTCGACCTGATCGGCGCCGTGATCGTAGGCGTGATCGGCTACGCCTACACGCGCCGCGGCCGCTTCTCGTTCGCCGTCGACGCGGTGCGACGGTTCATGCACCGGAATCCGCGGCTCTTCCCACGATCGCGGCGTCGAGGGCGGTCCTGAGAAGTGGTCCCGGTTGTTAGGACAGGACGCTAGGTGGACACGCGCCGAGGCGTTCGCCATCCTCGCCGCGACGGGAACCGCGGGGATCACTGCGTTCGCCCTGGGCGCGGCATCCGCGCCCGCGGTGTTCACCGTCGCGCTCGGCTTCGCGACCTGTAGCGGTGTCGGTCTCGCCATGGTTCTCGCGCCCCGCGCAGGCTAACGATGGTTGGTGCAGATGGCCGGGCTTCGGTAGCGGCGCGTGCGGCGCCGCATTCTATTTGAACGGCCACAGCACAACCTGACGTTAGGCCGCGCCCAAGCGTGACACTTACCGAAGCTCCAGGGGTTGAATGATGACGGGGCAAACCACGTCTCACGTTGATGGCAATGGCGACAATACGGATCCAATCCGTAGGATGGCCCGTCATACGCTTGCCACGCTCGCGTACCGCGCCTCGAAGGCCGTCCGCAATGCACCTGTAGATTTCGGGACCTTTCGCATAGGTGCCACGACGCGGACGCCGAATGAGATCTTGGCGCACATGGGCGACCTGATGGAATGGGCTTTGACGATGGCACAAGAGCGAACCCAATGGCGCGACGGACCTGTGCAGGCGTGGGTTGGCAATATAGATCGACTATTTGCGGCGATCACGGCTCTCGATAAGTGGCTCGCCGCTGCGACGGCACTGGATACTCAGCTCCTGCTGCAGCTCTTCCAGGGGCCGATAGCTGATGCGCTCACTCACACGGGCCAATTGACTATGCTGCGCCGCTTGGCGGAATCGCCGATAAAGGGTGAGAGTTACCAACGCGCACTAATCGCTGCGGGTCAGACTAGTCTGGATCAGCCACCACCACAGCGGGAATTTGACTCATAGCGTCCCCGATATGGGGCGCTTTACCGGAGTCTGTGCCACGCACGCCCTAACCTGCGATGGTGCTGACGACGGAGCTGAGGAAAGCGAGCACCGGGCGCCCTGGTTCGTCTCGATGGTCGGTTGGGTGGGCGCTTGGTGCCCGCATTGATGGAATTCGTCGCAGCACAGCGCCAGTCGTTAGGCCGCCTACAGACTGCGCGGGAGCCGTTGCTGCCACGTGCGCGACAACTCATCGTGGGAGGAGTCCAATGGAGCCGAACCCTGAGAACAACGGCATCAACGTCCCCAAGATGCAGGACTTCAAGAAGATGTGTGAGCAGGACCCGACCAAGGCCGACCACAATCCCACCTTGGTTGGACACTGGATTGGGGGCTCCCGCTCGCGAGTCGAGTTCAAGGATAAAGTCGTGCACATCGGCGGGCCCGGAAATTTCGATGCGATGCAAATGCTCCTCGCCTCGTTGGCGGCGTGCGACGTGGATCTCATTGCAGTGCACGCGTCCCTTCTCGGACTTACGATCGAGAGCCTCGCGGTAGAGGTCACCGGGCACTTCAACCTGCAAGCGTACCTAGGACTGTCAACCGCGTCCGGCTCGGGTTACGATGCGGTCGGCTACACGGTGCGCCTGTCCATTCCCGGGGCCACTCCGGAGCAAGTTGCCTACCTACGGGCTCGTTGTGAGCGTTCCTCACCTGTGGGCGACTCACTCGCACGAGCCATTCCAGTACAGCTGCAGTTCACGGCGACCACATAGCACGTATAGGCCTAACCCGCGTTGGTGCTGACAGCGCTGTCAAGAAAGCGGCCGCGGGCGGCTGGCTAGGCCGCACACATCCGACTGGTGCGCGCGCCCGCGGCCGCGTCTATTACAAGCGCCGCAGCACAACGCCAGTCGTTAGGTCGACTCACACTTGCATTCATCGCCGATGACGGATGAGTGCGGACGGAGCGCCAACGTGGCTACGTGAAGGGTGTTCTCGCATAGGATCTCGACGACATGAAACGTCAACATCGGCCGGCGGCGTGGTTGCGTGATATGAGGCTACGAATCCTCGCGCTCGCGGCTGCGCTTCCCGTGTCGGCTGCGGACGCGCAGGGTGCCGCCATCACGCCCGTCGGCGACTTCCACCAGCATCTCTTCAGCCCCACCGCCGTCGCGATGCTGAACCAGCCGCGCGGGATCGTCGCCACCGATCTGATCGCGCTCCTCGACTCGGCAGGGATCCAGAAGGCCGCGCTGCTCTCCGTCGCGTACATGTACGGCGCGCCGATTCGCGTCGTCGAGGACGAGTACGCGAAGGTCCGGGCGGAGAACGACTGGAACGCCGCGGAGGGGGCGAAGTACCCGACGCGCCTGCGCGCGATCTGCTCGGTGAATCCGCTCAAGGCGTACGCGCTGGATGAGATCGCGCGGTGCGCAAGAACGCCCGGTCTCAACCATGGATTGAAGTTGCACTTTGGCAACTCCGACGTGCGCACCGACAGTACACGGCAACTCGACCTGTTGAAGCGCGTCTTCAAGGCGGCGAACGATGCGCGCATGGCGATCATCGTGCACATGCACGCGAACATCAACAACCACCGCCCATACGGAGCGGAACAGGGCAGGACCTTCCTCGAGCAGCTCCTCCCGCAGGCCCCTGACGTACCCGTACAGATCGCGCACCTCGCCGATGCCGGCGGCGCTAATGACATCCCCGCAGACAGCGCCCTCGGTGTTTTCGCCGATGCCATCGCGCGAGATGATCCCCGCATGAAGCACGTCTGGTTCGACGTGGCAGCGGTGGCGGACGTGAGACTCACTCCCGCGCAGGGCGAGCGGGTGGCGGCGCGGATTCGCCAACTCGGCGTGTCGCGAGTGCTCTACGGTTCCGATGCGGCCGCAACGCCCGCTTCCGCCCCGAAGAATGCCTGGGCGATGTTCCGGAAAGTTCCCCTGACCGAACAGGAGTTCAGGACGATCGCGGCAAACGTACCGCCGTACATGCGTTAACGTGGGCGCACCACTCCTTGGAGAACCGCTTAACTAGCCGCGGTGCGACCTGACACGCGTTGCTGCTGACAAAGGCAGATGATTGCGGTAGCGTTCGCTGGCGCGAACGCATTTCGTTAGAGCGTTCGCAGCAGAACGCCGAGTCGTTAGGCGGGACTTCTCAGTAACTCGCAACATCCAATATGAACAGCATTCTTTCGGTGACCTTCGGCGGTCTTGCGGCCATGGCGGTCTATTGGACTGGTGCCGTGATCGCCCTCTTGGCCATGCGCGGCATGCCGCTCGGCAGCGCCGGCGGACCTGCGACTCCGGCTGAAATCACCTTTCATCTCGGTCTTGGTGCAGTGGCGATGCTTCTGGGAGCAGTCCTTACGGCTAAGCTATCCAGGACATCCCCGCGAGTTCACGTTGGGGCCCTCGGGCTTCTCCTCGGGATTGGTGCCCTCGTCGGTTTTGGAAAGCCAACGAGTCAATGGCCTCCATGGTTTGGTGTCGCGATGGCTGCCCTGGGCCTCGGAGTTGCTGCGGCAGTGTTGTTGTGGCTGACACCACGGAGCTAACGAACGTGTCGATGTTGGTCCGCCTAACAATGTTTGCAGTTGACACGCGAGGCTGCGGAAGCGGTTTCGCATCTTTGTTGTACTTCGCTTGCAGCTGAGACTTGTCCGTTAGCTGGACCAGAGGAGGACTCGTGGCGCCGCACGAATCACCGCTCCGTCGATCGATTGGACTCTCCGGAGTTGTCCGTTGGTTCATTGCACTTGCTGTGGTGATCGCCGCCGGCGGCGCCGCGGCAGCCGGTCGTTGGGGACTGGCTGCTGTATTGGTGGTCTTCGCTGTGAGCGCCGCCGTGCTTGGGTACCGAGCCGGACGCGCGGCCAGCTAGCCAACGTTGGTGCTGACAGCGCAATCCAAGGACACGTCCGCGGGCGGGCGGCCTCGACACACATAGCCGACTGGTGCCCGCGCCCGCGGCCGCATTCTATTAGAGCGTTCGCAGCAGAACGCCGAGTCGTTGGGCAGACGCACCCGCATGTGGAGGATCATCATGTCGCCGGGCTTGAGCGCACTCGCTCCCCTCATGATCGCCCTTGGCCTTCTTGCTGGGGCATCAGCGAATCGCGCCGTCCCTGAGCCGCCGCTCGGTCGATGGAGGGTAGTGCGCGGCGAGTCCCTCGGAAAGCCAATCCGCCAGGTGGATCTTCCGAATGCCACGATGACATTCGAAGCAGATGGCCGTTGGTTCGGAACGGAGAACGGTGCGGCGAGTGGAGAGGGTGCTTGGCGCGTCAATGAGGCGCTCGTCCCAGCGACGCTCGATCTCACGCACACCGCTGGCCTCGACAAGGGCAAGACGCAGCTTTGTATCTTTGCGGTCGTTGGTGATACTCTCAGCCTTGCGTTTGGCGTACCCGGTCTTGGCAATCGCCCGACGAAGCTGGCGACGACCGAGGGCCCGCCCTACACGCTGCTGTTGGTCTTCGTCCGAACCAAGTAGCGGCGTCCGGGGATCTCCTTCGCACTAGCGGACGCGACGTCTCAAGACGAGCGAACGGAGCCGGCATGAACGAGGTGGGTCAAGACGCTGCTGCCCAACAAGCCGTTGCTTCTGACGCACGCAGGTGTCTTTGGTAGCGGCCGCTGCGCGGCCGCATTCTATTAGAGCGTTCGCAGCGGAACGCCGAGTCGTCAGCTCGCCATTGCACCCATCCATGTGAGGAAACGGCGATGAACGCCCCGCATCGAGCTGTACCTGCTGATTCGCTCACCGACGCTGCCCTTAGCCTGGTGTGGCCCGGGCTTGGCCAGTTGCATCAGGGGCGCACGACGGCCGGCATCTACTTCATCGCGGAGTCACTCACGTTGGTTGCGGCGTTCGTTTGGGCGCCGGGGTGGCGCGTGCTCGCCGCCGTGACCTTCGCGGCAATCGCGATCTGGGCGATCGCCGATGCCGCGACGGCAGCACGCCGCCCGGCCGGCTCATCGGAGCGAGCTGCCAGGTAACCAAGCGTTGGTGCCGACGGCGGCAGCTACGGAAGCGGGCACCAGGCACCCGTGTTCGTCTTTGGTGGTCGATTCTGTTGGCGCCCGGTGCCCGAATTATCTGAGCCGCCGTTCAGGACCGGAACAAACGAGAAGGCGATGCGGTAGAGCTACGCGATGGCGCACTGAGGACTCGGCCCCCACCTCGGTGCCTGCACCACTCGCCAACCTGTTGGACTTCTGGGGGGAATGTTATATGAGCAACCTGTCCACGCGGTGCGTCGGGTTCCTGTTGGCGTTGGGCGGCAATGCCACCGCTCTCGCCGCGCAATCAGCCGCGCCAAGGACGCACACGACCGGCGTGCTCGTGGGAATCGGCGCGGAAGCAAACGTCATCTCGGCGCAGCCAGGAGTTGCGACCTCGACGAACCAGCATGTCTCAGGCACCGGTATCGTGCTGGGGTACGGGCTGACTCCATCATGGGCGCTCTACCTCAATGCCGGGTGGGGTGACTTCCTGGGGTCCCGCGGCAACAAGACGTGGGCTGGATCCGTCGACATCGGCGCGCGCTTTCACTTCCGCCCTCGGGCCGGCGTACTGGTGCCATTCCTGCAGGCCGGTCTCTCCAACCGTGCGTTCAGCCAGGTTGCGCTGGCATCGTCGTACAATGCCCAGACCACGGGCTTCTTGAGCTTCCAGTACTTACCGGCATTCGGCGGCGGCCTGAATGCCTATCTCACGCCAAGCCTCGCCTTGTCCGGGTCAGGCATGTGGAGCGCATCGTCGAAGGGACTCACGAGTCCGCGGCTCCATCTCGGACTGCTCATGTCGCCGGGGGCGTGGGGTCGTTGATGCGCCGCCGCGGTGAAGCCGCTACCTGAATATTGGTTGCTGCTGTCGTAGCGTGAGGGTGCAGAATGATGTTGCTCCTTGGAGTTCAGAGCGTCAGCAGCCATGTGCGCGCTCGAGGAGAGCCACGCAGCAGAACCCGGATCGTTAGACGCACGCATCGGCTTCGTATGCCACACATGCCGAGGTGGCAACAACGGTCGCAACCGCGAGGGATACCGGGAGGTCCGCCGTGCAGCGTATCGCGTTCTATCAGCTTCCGCTTTGGGTCCGGCTCGCCGCGGCCCTGACGCTCCTCAACACCTGGATCCTCATCGCCGAGTTCGTGATTGATCGGTACGGACTTGACGACTCTCTGCCATTCTACCGATATGGTGATGTCTGTTTGTGGGACATCGCCGTGATCGCCGGAATCGTCGCGCTGTTCGTCAAGGCCTCCAGGGTACCTCGCGGCGACGCGAGCCGGGCTGACCATCTCAGTGTGCCGGCACCCTAGTGTGATAGCGACTCCTGCCGTCTCCGCTTGCACGGCGTCCAACGGGCAAATGCTGCTGACCTCACCGCTGTCGGTTGCGGCCGGCCCGCTGCGCGCACCCGCCGCATGCTGTGTGATCGCACCGCAGCGCAACACCCGTCGCTAGCCGCACTTCCCGCTCGCACCAGTTCAACTCATGAGCCGCACGACGCGTGGACGGTTAGCGGGAACGGCAGGACTGCTCCTTGTCGTCGCATTCAGCATTGTGGCTTGGCGTGTCCGTGAGGTTGTAGCGATCGGCGTGGCCTACAAGGCCAAAATGGTCTGCTCGGGGACTTTCGTATCCCGCCGTGCGTCCAACGAAGTGCTTGCCGATCTGCAAGTCGACGATCTGGCGATCCTTCAGCACCTCGGCGTGTCCATAGATGACGCGACCCGGTCGGTCACTGCGAGTGCATTCGGCATCGTCACACGTCAGGCCGTCTATCGTGATGGTGTCGGATGTGCACTCGTGCTGGATGGCCTGACTCCGCCGCACCTGCCGTCAAAGGACACGACCAACGCTGGCGCCGAAGTCCGGGCGCTGCGAGCCGCCGGCCTGCATGAAACGGCGACGCGAACGGACACTCAGGGTGGCGCGCTGGATGCCGCCATCGACCGTGCCTTCTCCGAACCAGATCCGACGCGGCCGAGACGAACGTTGGCGGTGGTGGTCGTCCACCGGGGGCAGATCGTCGCCGACCGATACGCGGCGGGCCTGGGCCCGGACACGCCGCTGATGGGCTGGTCGATGACAAAGAGTGTCATGAACGCCCTGGCCGGTATTCTGGTGAAGGAAGGTCGCCTGTCCCTTCACAGCCCGGTGCCGATGCAGGAGTGGCGGGGACGGGACGACCCAAGACGGGAGATCACGCTCGACAACCTCCTGCGAATGAGCAGCGGGTTGCGGTTCGACGAAGGCATGTCGAATCCCCGTGCGGACGTGATGCGCATGCTACTGGACGTGGGTGACGCAGCGCAGGTTGCGACCAACAAGGACCTGACAGACCCACCCGGCTCGACATGGCGGTATTCCAGTGGCACGACTAACATCATCTCGCGCGCCATGCGCAATGCGTTGCGAGACGACTCCGTGTACTGGAACTTCCCGCGCCTCGCGCTTTTTGACCGTCTTGGCATGGCGAGTGCGATCCTGGAAACCGATGCCGCCGGCACGTTCATCGGTTCGTCCTACATGTATGCAACGGCGCGTGATTGGGCGCGCTTTGGCATTCTGTACCTCCACGATGGTGTGTGGGACCGCGAACGGATTCTTCCCGACGGCTGGGTGAAGTACACGACGACACCTGCACCGGCGGACCCACGGCGTGGCTACGGCGCTCACTTTTGGCTTGAGGTTCCGGAAGCGTACCGGGGGACAGACGGCCGCTTGCCGGTTGGCACATTCCACGCCGCAGGCCACGAGGGGCAGTTTGTGACGATCGTGCCGTCGCGAGAAGCCGTGATCGTTCGGCTGGGGCACACGCGATATCCGGAATCGTGGGACCACGCCGCGTTCGTGCGAGAAGTCCTTGCGGCCCTTGACCACGTCCGGCGGTGAGTCTAGCCTTGCGACAAACGGCGGCTATCAAGCCGCTGCAGCCGACAAGCGGTGAGACAGATCGACGTAACGTCAGTATTGTTTGCGCCGCTCGCGGCTGAGCGGCAGTCGTCATGCCGAGGTACACGTCGACACGTGACAGTCCTGCGGTCCACCCCACTCTGAGTAGACTCATCGCCATGGGACTCCTGACCTTCAGCCTCAACGTCACCCTCGACGGTTGCGTCGACCACCGGGAGGGAATCGCCGACGACGAGACACACGCGTTCTTCACCCGTCTCATGGACGAGGGAGGGGCGATGCTGTGGGGCCGCGTGACCTACGAGATGATGGAGAGCTACTGGCCGGCGGTCGCTCGCGGTGAAGCGGAGGCGCCGCCGGCGATGCGCGAGTGGGCGGTCAAGCTGGAAGCCAAGCCCAAGTTTGTGGTGTCGTCGACGCGAACGGGCTTTCCGTGGACCAACAGCCACCACATCGCCGGCGACTTGCGCACGAGCGTGCAGGCGCTCAAGGACGCGACGCCTGCCGGCGTGCTCCTCGGTAGCGGCAAGCTCGCGACCGAGCTGGACCGGCTGGAGCTGATCGATGAGTACAAGTTCCTCGTCCACCCCAGAATCGTCGGTCACGGCCCGACCCTGTACGAGAGTGGGTTGCCCTGCACGCGACGGCTCGCGCTGGTTTCGGCGACGCCGCTCCGCAACGGCGTGGTCGCCATGCACTATCGGCGCGTGCGCGGCTGACAATGGGTTGCAACGAACGGTCCGCGGCGCGACCCATTGCTGAACCCGACGACACTTAACCAGTCGAGGGTATGATCCTTGACGAGTATTCGATACGCTTCAATCAAGGACGCGCCGACACTCGCGCAGCTTCTCGGTCAACTTGGCTATCCGACCCGGACCGACGACGTGGCTGCGCGTCTGCTGGTGCCTCGGCAGTATCCAAATGCCGTGGCGCTCGTGGCGGACCAGAACGGCAACGTCGTGGGTCTGGTCACATGCCACATGTTCCCTGCGATTCACGTCACGGCCCCGGTCGCGTAGCTGACGGCGCTGATTGTTGACCAACATCACTGTGGTCAGGGCATTGGACGGCAACTCTGCGAGGCGGCTCAGGCGTGGGCGCAAGAGCGCGGAGCGCAGCGCATCTCCGTGTCCTCCGGCGTACAGCGCGACGACGCGCACGCATTCTATGAGCGGATCGGTTACGCTCACGCGGGAGTGCGCCTCACAAAGACGCTCCACGAGAGCACGCATGCGACGTAACGGGCCGTTGTTGCTGCCGAACGCAGGTGTCCGTGGTAGCGGCCGCTGCGCGGCCGCGTTCTATTTGAGCGTTCGCAGCACAACGCCGAGTCGTGAGGCTACTCCGACATGATCCTTGCGAGAATAGGCAGAACCGCTCTTATCGTCGCGACCGCGCTCCTGGCCGATTGCGCGGACCCGCGCCCTACGGAGCTGGTGCCGTCGGCGACGCCGTGCGGAGGCAGCATTGTGTGCTGGGTCGCGGTGACGCCGGCTACCGCGACCTTGCGAGCGGGGGACACGCTGCGAGTTGTCGCCGTAACTGGACCCAGTGCCACTCTTCCAGTGCATTGGGCGTGGACGTCATCAGACACGGTGCGCGTGCGCGTGGATTCGACGGGGCTTGTGCGTGCAGTTGGCACGCCGACACCTGGCACGGCAGTCTGCGCGACAATGCGGGAGAATGCCGGCCTGAAGGGCTGCATGACAATCGTCGTCCAGGCACGATGAGCGGAGCAGGGGACGCGGTTGGTGGTCGAGTGGTCCAATTCACGTTGGTGCTGACAGCGGTTTTAGAGGTGGCGCGCACCAAGCCCGATGCTCAAAGGCCACATGGAAAGGAGTGATCCAGCGGTTCACTTGGAACAGGGATGAGTGCCGCAGACGCCGCTCTCGGCGTCGTTCGCGGCCGTCGGCCTCCGAGAGCGGTCGCCGTCTTGTAACCCCCCCCCCCCCCCCCCCGACCGGAGCTACGCATGCCTCGCTCGGCGTTCATCAGAGGTCTTGCCCTCGCGTTCCTCGTCGGTGGTGGCGTCGCCGCCGGCGCCGCCGCTGCCCAGTCACCGCTCGAGGCGGACAAAGCGGCCGTTAGCGCCGCCATGGACTCCGGCACCGCGGCGCTGATCAGCCGAGACTGGGCGGCCTATTCGCGCCTCTGGGCCAACTCCGCGGAAATCGAGGTCATCCACCCTGCGGCGCGCGAGTGGCTCGTCGGATGGGACACGATCGCGACGAAGTATCGTCGGATCATCGCTGACACATCGTTTCACTACCAGTTCACGACGCTCCGCCGGAACGTGCACATCTCGCCGCAGCGCGACATGGCCTGGGGCACGGACGAGAGCCGGATTGTGATCACGCAGGGTGCGCGCACGACGGAGGTGCTGCAGTGGTCCACCTTCGTCTTCGAGCGCGCACGGGGGCAGTGGCGTCTTGTCCACGCGCACGCGTCGGTCCCGCCGGCGCCCCGCCCAGGCGCGCGTCCCCCGGCGCCGTAAATTCGTCGAGCAGATGAACGCCCCTCCGGAGAACCTCCGCACCGCCCTCGCCGGGAGATATGATCTCGGGGAGGAGATCGGTCGCGGGATGGCGGTCGTCTACGCTGCACGCGATCTGCGGCATGACCGCCCGGTCGCGATCAAGATCCTGTCCGAGGAAGCGGCGATCTCGCAGGCGTCCGAGCGGTTCCAGCGCGAGATCCGCGTCGCCGCGGCCCTGAATCATCCCCACATCCTCCCTCTCTTCGACTCCGGGACGGTCGACAGTCGCCTCTACTTCGTGATGCCGCTGGTCCAGGGAGAGAGCCTGCGCCAGCGGCTACGCCGGGAGTCGCGCCTGCCCGTTGACGACGCACTCCGGATCGCGCGCGAGATCGCTGACGCGCTGGCCTACGCGCATGATGCCGGGATCATTCATCGTGACGTGAAGCCGGAGAACATCCTGCTGGCGCATGGGCACGCATTGCTCGCGGACTTCGGCATCGCGCGGGCGCAGGCGCGCGAAACCGACACCGCGTTGACCGTCACGGGGGTCGTGATCGGGACTCCCGAGTACATGAGTCCCGAGCAGCTGCTCGGCGAAGACGCCATCGGCCCCGCCGCCGACGTGTACGCACTCGGCTGCGTGCTCTTCGAGATGCTGACCGGTGCCGGTCCGCACCGTGCGCCCCAGCTGGAGGCGCTGATCGCCGGGCGCCTGGGGCCGCCGCCGGCGATTCGCCGATTCCGGCCGGAGCTCACGGTCTCCCTCGAACGGGCGATCACCCGCACCCTTGCGGTCCGCCCCGGCGACCGCTTCGAGTCGGCGCGCGCGTTTGCCGCGGCGCTCGTGGCTGCCAGTTCGCCCGAACCGCGGGTCGCTGCCGGCCTTTCGCTCGTCGTCCGTCCGTTTGATGCCGTCGGCAACGACACCGAGCTGGCGTTCTTCACCGACGGGATCACCGAGGAAGTGATCGGCGACCTCTCCAAAGTGCGCTCGTTGCGGGTGATCTCACGAACCTCGGCGATGCGCCTCAAGGGGAGTGCGCACGACGTCCGGACCATCGCCCGGGAGTACGACGTCCGCTACGTGGTCTCGGGAAGCGTGCGAAGCGTCGGGGACCGCGTGCGCGTCGCGACGGAGATCGTCGACGCCATGCTCGATGTTCCCGTGTGGGCCGGGAAGTTCGACGGGTCGACGACCGACCCGTTCTCGATCCAGGAGCTGGTGGCGCGGGGCGTCGTTGCGGCACTGCGCGTCGCGCTCAGTCCGGAGGAGCAGCGCGCCCTCGGCGCACGCGCCATCGCCGACCCGCGGGCCTACGAGTGCTATCGCCGCGCGATGGCCGGTATCGTGGACTTCACGCGCGACGGACTCGAACGATCCCGCGTGCTGCTCGAGGAAGGGCTCGCAATCGTCGGCGACAATCCGCAGCTGTTCGCCGCGATGGGGACGCTCCACTGGCAATGGGTGAATGCAGGGTTCGACGTGAGCGAGGAGCGCGTGGCGCTGGCACGGCATTGGCTCAGTCGCGCGATGGCCCTGGAACCGGAACTCGCCGACGCCCACGTCGGGATGGCGTGGATCGCCGGGAGCCGCGGGCAGAACCCGGCTGCCCTGCGCCACCTCGACCGCGCGCTTGCGAGCGAACCCAATCATGCGCTGGCCCTCGCGATGTACGCGGTGTTTGACTGGGTCCTGGGAAGACCTCAGCACCTGCGGCAGACGCTGGAACACCTCCGGTCGATCGACCCGTGGGAGCTCTGGGGCGTCCTGATGAGCGCCTGTGAGTGCGCGCACCGGGGAGACCGGGAGGCGCGAGAGGGCTGGTGTGTGCGCGCATTCGAAATCTCGCAGGCGCCGATGGTTGCCTGTTTCCACGGCGTCCTGCGCGCGCAGGACGGAGAGCGAGAGGCGGCTCGCGAGCCATGGCAGCGAGGCGTGCGCGACTCGGAGGACGACTTCTTTGCACTGCTCTGCCGCGCGGGCGTCGCAGCCTTGGACGGCGACGAGGTGAGCGTGAAGAAGTTCCTCGACCATCCGGTGGCGCGATCGCTCGCCGATCACGATGCCCAATGGGCGTGGCACATCGCCGAGGTCACTGCGCTCGCGGGCCTGCCGGAGCAGGCCATGGGGCTCCTCGAGCGCGCGGTGCAGCAGGGATTCTCGAATACGCTGATGCTCGAGTCGCGAGATGCCATGCTCGCGCCGGTGCGGGCGCATCCGCGCTTCCCCGCTTTACTGGAGTCGGCGAAACGGAACGCAGCCGTGCTTGAGGAAGCCCTGCGTCACCCCGGCGAGACCGATGGCTCTCATACGGTGTAGCAACGTCGCACCCCGCACTACAGTACGTGCATTCACTCCACTATAGATTACGCCCACGCGTCGTCGCCCACGAAGAGACTGATGCCGTCGCCGCTCGGGCAGTCGTCGTCATTTGCGCCTGCCAGCGTTCGGTGCCACTCTGAAGTGGGCGTGCCCGCCGTCGCGGCGCAGCATGGCCCGATTCGTTAAGCGCGCGTTGTTGAACCTCGATCTGGGGAGGACCATCCGATGGAACAGTTCCTCGACTGGTGGGGCTACCTTGTGATCGCGGTGCTGCCGGGAGCCGGATTCATGTTCGGAGTCGCCTGGGCCCGTCGCGAGTTTCGGGCCGGGCGCGATCCGATGCTCACGAGCGAATCGTGGTGGCAGCGCCGTCGTCGCCGCCACAAGATGCTCATCGAGATCGAGCGCCGAGACGAAGAGCTCGCGGCAATGCGGCGCGCGCTCGAGTTGCCGGAGCCTGCGAACGAAGTACCCGCGGCGGCAGCGTACCGCGTGCCGACCCCAGTATAACGGCGCCTGGATCAAGCCGTCAGGCGCACCACCGTGCCATCGAAGGGGGCCGAGATGGAGACCACCTCAGTGCTCACGTGCCCCGTGTGCGGCGTCGGGAGGGAGGAACAGATGCCCGTGGACGCTTGCCAGTTCTTTTACGAGTGCGCGAGTTGCCACACAGTGCTTCGCCCGAAGGATGGGGACTGCTGCGTCTTCTGTTCGTATGGTTCTCGCGCGTGTCCATCACAGCAAATGCTCAAGCGTGGCGATGCGTCGTAAGCGAAAGGGTGCCACCGTTGGAGCTGGCGGCACCCGAAGTCGTTGGGTTGACAAAGGAACAGGGGCGCCACAGGTCAATTGCAGTCGCGTGAGTCCGCGGCAGATGCAGCGTACCTCATATCGTCCAGGAGCGCATCAGGCGACGAGGCGCTTGTCTACCTGGAATACTATTGCTGACCCCTGTGCGCCAGCGGGGACGCATACTGGCTGAGTCGCGATGCGGACGGGCGGTGGCAATTGCGGCAGCGTGTGCAGTTCTGGGCGTCGTAGCGCCGCCGGCGAATTGAGCGCTGGCGCCGAGCGCGCCGCCGCACAACACCAGTCGTTTGACCTCACTCCCACTGGAGGTACCCATGATCGGTCGATACAATCTCGTCGTCTTGTCAGCTGCATTGGTGCTCGTCGCCTGTGGCCCCGCGCCGGTCGACGTCGCCGCCGAGACGAAGGCGTTGTTGGCGCGAAGCGAAGCCGTGTCGGCGGCCGAAGCCGCGCGGGATCGGGAGCAAGCACTCACGTTCTGGGCGCCAGATGCCCTCGTGCAGCCATCGGCCGGTCCACAAATCCAGGGGCGCGACGCGGTGTCGAAGCTGTACCAGTTCTTCTTCGATTCCACCGGGTTGAAGTCCTTCTCCGGCAAATCGGCGGGTTTCGTCGTTGGTGCGTCCGGCGACATGGCATACGAGACCGGTGTCAACCGGATGACGTTTGGCACGCCGACCGGCGACGTCCTCGACGTAGGCAAGTATCTCGCCGTGTGGAAGAAGGTCGATGGCACGTGGTATATCGCCGCCCTCGCGTTCTCGAGCGATGCCCCCGCTCCCATGCCAGTGACAAAGTAGGCCGCGCTAACCGTTCAGGAGACCGACGATGAGACGTCGCGTGATCGTGGCCGTCGTACTTCTCGTGTGCGTGGTGCTGCCCTGTGCCGTGGCGTGGGGCCAGGTCACCGGGTCGCGGTGGTGGGCGATCCGCCTGGCAGAGGATCCGGGCATTTCATGGATACTCGTGACCGAGACCCCCCAGTACCGGGTGCTGCGTGACTTCGCCGAACCCGGAGCCACGCGTCGCATGCATCATCACGCGGACGTGCGCTGGCACGTGCTGACGCTTGCCACCGGGAGGCTGATGCTCACGGTCGAAGGCGATGCGGCGGTGCCGGTGGTGGCCGGCCAGTCGCTCGCACTGAAGGGCGGCGTCAATCACACCTTCACGAATGTCGGTCCGGAGACGGCGACGATCATCGAAGTGTTCGGGAAGTCAAAGCCGTGAGTCGTGTGGCGCACAGCGGGTCGTAATGGGCGACAGCCATCGGTTGGCGAGCGACGCCGGCCAGAGAGGACGCGTGGCACTCGTTGTTCTGCTGCGAGGGGTCAACGTCGGCGGTCACAGGCGTTTCCGTCCTGCGGTACTCGCCGAACACCTGAGGCACCTCGATGTCGTCAACATCGGGGCGGCGGGCACCTTCGTGATCCGGCGGCCAGGCACCCGGGCGCAAATCCGGGCCGAATTCGCACGCAGACTGCCCTTTGATACCGAGATCATCATCTGCGACGGCCGCGAGATGGTCGGGTGGATGTCACAGCGTCATTTCGAGAGAGCATCAGTGCGCCCCGACATCGTCCGCTTTGTGAGCGTCCTCGCCAAACGCCCGCGCGTGGCGCCGTCGACGCCGATGCGCTTTCCGTCCAACGGACCGTGGCTGCTGAAGATCCTCGCGCGGGAAGGCCGGTTCGTCCTCGGCGTATACCGGCGCCACATGAAGGTCATCGGTTACCTCGGCGCATTGGATCGGCTCTTTGGGGTCCCCGTCACCACGCGCAACTGGAATACCATGGCCGCGGTGGCCAAGGCGCTGAGCAACCGGAGGCAGTGATCACCGGCGGTCGTCGTGGGCCGTTGTCCAACGTTCGGATGCAACGGATCGCCAGCCTGATTGTCGCTCCCTGCGGGCGGACCAATTCACGATGGAGGTTCGATGCGGAACAGTGTGACCGGGCTTCTCTGTTCAGCGCTATTCGCAACCGTCGTGTCGGCCCAGGCCGTTGGCGATCTCACCACGGGCCAGCGCCTCCGCGTGAGCAGCGAGAAACGCCTGACGGGTACGTTCGTGTCGGCTGACAGCACCAGCCTGGTCCTCAACGCTGGTTCGCCGTCGGGCGAAGTGCGGCTGCCACTGGATCAGATCCGGCTCCTCGAGGTCAGCAACGGTCGGCGCTCCCGGTTGGCTACGGTTGGACGCAGTGTCCTGGCTTGCGTCAGCGTCGGGGCTGTGTTCGGAGTGATGCAGCAGAAGGGTTTCTTCTCGACAGGCGACCTCGCCGCCATGGGTGCCATAGCGGGCGGCGCCGTCGGCATCGTCGTGGGCCTGGTCCGGCCGCGCCGCGAGAGGTGGGCACCAGTGTCGCTCCCAGTGTCCGAGCGCTTGCCATCAAGCGTCGGCGCAAACCCGGGGCCACGAGTCAACGCGCAGTGGCCGTCCGTGAATACAACCAGCGTCTCGCGTCAGGAATGACGCATCGACGCCCACTCGTGCGACTGATGATCAGCGCCGCCGGACCTGAGGTACCTGTGCCGCACCGGCAAACGGCAACATTGATATCGCCCACGGGCAGGAGGCAGCGCCCCCAGAAAGCCGCCTAAGTAGTGGTCCGGACCGATCGGTCCGGACGATTTCTCGCTTTGACGCCGCCACATTCACGGCCGTTCACCGTCGTGATGCGGTCCGTCGCGACGCCACCCGTCAAAGCGAGGAATCCTATGAGTTCTACCATGAAGGGCACCACCATCGCTGTCGCCGCCTGTGTCATCGTCGTTGCGGCGGCCGCTCGCGTCGCCAGCGCTCAAGGCGTGGCCGGCACCAATCGCTCGATCCAGGCGCAGCCCACTACGTCGAGCGCACTGGCGGCCGTGCTCACCCGCTCCTGCGGCGACTGCCACTCCAACACCATGGTGTCGCGGTGGTTCACGAAGGTCCCGCCCTTTTCGACCATCATGGCGCACGGTGCGCGCGAGGGACGTAAGGCGGTCGATTTCTCGGAGTGGACCGGCTACACGCCCGACCAGCAGCGCGCGTTCCTGATCTCGTCGTGCGCTACCGCGACCGCCGGGACGATGCCGACGAAGGCGTACCTCAAATTCCGCGGCGACGCGCGGCTCTCGCGCGAGGACGTGGAAACGATCTGCTCGGCCTCGCGACTGAGCGGAGCCTCGACCGCGGCGGCCGCGACGCGGCCGGCGGAGAAGGTCCCGTGAACGCGTCGCCGGCGCGGTTGCATGCGGTGCGCACCGTCGTGCTGTGGGGCTTTGCCGTCGTCTGGTTCGCCGAAATGACGCTCTGGGGTCTTCGGCCGCTGTCGGACCGGTGGTCGGCGTTCTGGGAGGTGCCCGTGCCGGGCGACCCATCGCTGGCGACGGCGCTTTACCTCACGCACGCCATCGAGGCGGCGGGAAAGGGCGCACTCGGCATCCTTGCGGTCTCTGCGCTTCGATCCCGCAGCCCATTCGTGCGGGCCGCGCTTTTCGTTCCCATGGCGCTCGTCCCGCCACTGAACCTCGCGTTCCCATTTCGCGCGCAGGGGTTCCCGCTCGGGCCGACGCTTTGCGGAGCGACGCTGAGCGTGATCCTCTGGGAGACGTTCTTCCTGTTCAAGGATCGCTCGGCGCAACCGGTTCCGTCCGGCGGGGCCGCGCCGGCGTCGCGCGCGCCGGCGTCCGCCTGGCTCGAGCGCGGGTGGTTTGCCGCAAACGCGCTCTTGCAGACGCTCGTCGCCGGGTTCTTCATCCTCGCGCCTGCAACCGCAGTGCGAGGCGCCCTCCCGTGCTTCGCCGGTCCGGCCGACGCCGCTCGCGCCGTGCCGTGGGTCCTGACGATCCCCGGCATGACGGTGGGCACGCACCTCGCGGCCGTGGCCACCGCCACGTGGATTGGTACGGTGTACGCGCGGCGCAACGCGAGCGTACGCCGGGCGGTCGCTGCCGCGAACACGCTGCTGTTCGCCTTGCTCTGCGCGCTGCCGCTGGTGCAGCTCGCGCAGCACGCGGGAGTGGATTGCACGCTGTCCTCCCCGCTCCTGTACGCCGTTCCATTCCTTGCCGGCTGGATTGTCTACGCCGCGCGTTCCCTGGAGGCACCATGCAGACCATGACACTCGAGCAGAAGGTCAACGACTTCCTCGCCCAGACGCGCATCGCCGTCGCTGGCGTGTCGCGCAACCGCACCCACCACCCCACCGGCCACTTGATCTGCGAGCGACTCAAGGCGACGGGCCATCACGTGTTTCCCGTCAGTCCGCACCTGGCGACGTTCGAGGGGGATCGCTGTTATCCCGACGTGCAGTCGATCCCCGGCGGCGTGGACGCGGTGATGATCATCACGCGCCCGGAGATCACCGCGCGCCTCGTGCGCGACTGTTACGCCGCCGGTGTCCGCCGTGTGTGGATGCACCAGGGCCTCGCCAAAGGCACGAGCGTCTCGCGGGACGCGCTCGCGTTCTGCCGGTTGCACGACATCAGCGTCATTGCCGGCGCGTGCCCGATGATGTTCGGCCCCCGCGTGGACGTCGGACACACCTGTCTGCGTCTCTACCTCAAACTCACTGGAGGGTTACCCACATGACACGTCGCAAGATCGCCTGGATCCTTCTTCTCATCGTCGACATCGGATACATCGCCTGGGGCGCGGCTGCCGCGTTGGCGCCCGACCAGCTCCTCGGCCCAGGGGGCAGGGCAATCCTCCCCGCCGGCTACGAGGGCTATTCCGGCGGTGCCTGGTCGGCGCTCGCCGCCTCCACGGCCGGATACATGACCGTGCTGTATCGCCTGCACGGCACGAACTGCGTGCTCTTCGGGATCATGGGGAGCGCCGTCACGCTCACCGCGTTCCGCCGCGGCGAACGCTGGGCGTGGTGGACGCTGCTCGTTGGCCACACGCTCGCCCTGGGGTCGGCGATGACGTACGACAAGGTCGTCCACGCCATCGGGCCGTTCGAGGTGACGGAGTACCTCGGTCTGCTCATGGTATGGGGCGCGTTCGCGATCACCGCACCGTTCCGCGCATCCGGGCGTCCGATGCCGGCACCGGGGCGCGCGCCATGAAGCTCGAGATCATCTCCCGTCATCCGACGGGAGCCGAACGGCCCACGCCGCTCCTGTTCATTCACGGCATGCTGCACGGCGCCTGGTGCTGGGAGATGCACTTCCTCGACTGGTTCGCCCGCCATGGGTTCGCCGCGTACGCGGTCATCCTGCGCGGCCACGGCCAGAGCGAGGGACGTGAACGCCTGCGCTGGACGCGCATTGCCGAGTTCGTGGACGACGTCGAGAGCGCGGTGGCGCAGCTGCCCCGATCACCCGTGCTGATCGGCCATTCCATGGGCGGCTTTGTAATTCAGAAGTACCTGGAGCGGCACGACGCCCCCGGCGCCGTACTGCTCTCGTCGCCGCCGCCGTCCGGGATGGCACGAGCGACGGCCCGCGTGGCGCGCCGCCACCCGTTGCTCTTCACGCGGATCATGGCGACGCAGCGCGTGAAAGCGCTGGTAGAGACACCCGAGCTGGCACGCGAGGCGTTCTTCTCGCCGGACGTCCCGGAGACGTCGCTGGAACGCTACTGGCAGTTGATGCAGGACGAGTCGTTCATGGCGCTGCTGGACATGGTCGTACTCGACCTGCCGCGCCCAGACCGGGTGAAGTCGCCGCTGTTGGTGCTGGGCGCGGGGCGGGAGACCATGCTCTCGCGCGAGGACATCGAGGCCACGGCGCGGGCGTACCACGCGCCGTGCGAGATCATCCCGGGCGTGGCGCACAACAGCATGCTCGAACAGCAGTGGGAGTCGGTCGCCGAGCGGATCCTGGCGTGGCTGACGATCGGAGTACTGAAAGACCCACCATCACACCTTCTTGCCGAGGGAGGCATCCAATGAGACGCACACACTTGATGATCACGACGATGGTCCTGGCCGCTGCCCTCGTCCCGGCGCTCGCGAGCGCGCAGCAGAGGCCCACGCTGCATGTGGACTCGAGGTGGAAGGAGTGTTCGATCGTGCTCGATCCGTCGCTCACGCAAACGGCCTGGCGCCAGTTCACGGAAGAGGCCGCGCAGGTGCTGTACTTCCGCCCGCTCACTGACGCGCGACCCATGGGACGCGGCAAGTTCGAGTTTGCGTTCATGCAGTGGCAGACGAACGTCGACGACGGCGATGCCGCCTGGAACGACACCTTCGTCCACCCGGATTCCCTGCACTGGCTGTATGAGGGGAGTGGCCTGCAGTTCCCGGGGCTCGCGTTCCGCGCCGGCCTGACATCCACGAGCGACGTGGGGCTGTACTTCACGAGGAACGTCGAGGCGAACTACGGGGCGTACGGCGCGCAGGTGCAGCAGCACCTCGTCCGGTTCGCGGGCGAGTGGGATGTCTCGGCGCGGGCGAGCTTCACGGCGCTGTTTGGGCCTGAGGACGTGGATCTGAACGTGTACGGCGCCGACGTGGTCGCGAGCTGGCGGGAGTGGAAGTATGCGCGGGCTTCGTTGGTGCCGTACGCGGCCGTGTCGACGTATCTCGCGACGTCGCACCAGGCGACGGCGGTTCAGACGCTCGCCGACGAGCGCACGGTCAGCGTAATGACCACGCTCGGCGCGCAGCTGCGCTACTCGGCGATGCGCGTCGCGTGGGAGGCGAGCTTCGCGCAGGTGCCGTCGGTGTCGATGAAATTCAGTGTCGGCCGGTAGTATCAGGTTTTGCCTGACGTCTGGCTGGCCGAGGTGAGCGGCACGCACCTGCCGCTCTGGTGCGGCCCGCCATGCCCGGTATTTTGGCGGCATGGCGAGCCTCACCCTCGACATCGTCCAGGTCGCCGCGATCATCGGCGCGCTGCAGGGCCTCTTCCTCTGCGGCGTCCTGATTGCGCAGCGCAGCAACGTCACCGCGAACCGGCTGCTCGCCGCGTTGATGGCGACCTTCAGCGTCTATTTCGCATGGGGCCCGTACTACACCGCGGGGCTCTATCGCGTCTATCCGCACCTCATCCTCATCTCGTACCTGACGCCCTGGGTGTTCGGGCCGCTCGTCTACCTCTATACGCGCGCGGCGAGCGATCGCTCCTGGCGCTTCCACCGGCGCGATCTGGTGCACTTCGCACTGGTCACGCTCGTGTTCATCCTCGCGCTGCCCTTCTTCAGCAAGAGCGGCGCCGAGAAGATCATGCTGTGGGACGCCTGGGGCGCGACCGGTGGGCCGGACGATCGACGCGTGGGACCGCCACTCCGGTACATCGATCCCCTCAAGTACGTCTCGGGCATCACGTACTCCGCGGCAACGGTACTCTACCTGCTCCGTCATCGACATGACGTCGAGCAGAGCTACTCGAATCTCGCGCGCGTCAATCTCCGCTGGCTCCTCTGGTTGAGCAGCGCGACGGGGGGCATCTGGCTGCTGGCCGCGGGACTTGTCTACGCGCAAGTCCGCGTCAGCCTGCGCGATGCGGATATCACGTTCGCGATGGCGCTGCTCGTTTACGCCATCGGGTACATGGGACTGCAGCAGCCGGAGATCTTCCGGCTTGCGCCACTCGACGTGCCCACCGTGTACACGGATGAACCGGGCGCGGCGGTGACTCCGGGCGCGGCGGTGCCTCCGGGCGCGGCGGTGACTCCGGACGTGGCGGTGACTCCGGACGCGGCCGTTACTCCGGACGCCGCGACAAAGGCACCGCCGGTGCGATCCGGCCTCTCCGACGAGGACGCGCGGCAGCTGGAGGCGTCATTGCGGGCGGTGATGGAGCGCGAACAGCCCTGGAAGGACTGCGATCTGACGCTCCCCGACCTGGCCGCCCGTCTCGACACGACGACGCACAAGCTGTCGGAGGTGCTCAACGCGCGGATCGGCCAGACGTTCTACGATTTCGTAAACGCGTATCGGGTGCACGAAGTGCAGCGGCGCATCAGGGCCGGCGAGGCGCGGGCACTGAAGATGCTGGCGCTGGCCATGGATGCGGGCTTCGCGTCGAAGTCCACATTCAACGATGTGTTCAAGAAGCACACGAACCAGACCCCGTCGCGCTATCGCGAAGCAGTCGGCGGCTGACGCCGACGCGCGACGGTGCGTGGATTCGTGCAGAACCGAGCCGGGGCAAATGCCCGCGGCTTGCACCGTGACACTGCTGCGCTACGAAGCGCCCCGCCGACCGCGCAACGCCTGGATCGCGAGGATGATCGAGAACGCGCCGATGACGCCGAGGACATAGAGCGTCCAGATGAAGAGGAGCGCGCCGCTCTTCTCGAGGAACTCCGGGCGCATGCCGTTGCGCATGTGCAGGGGGAGCATCGCCGCGGCCATCAGGCCGCCAAACAGCATGATCACCGTGCCCGACGTCCGCTCTCGCAGCAGCACGGCGCCGCAGAGAATGACAAGCAAGATCGCGACGCCGACGAGGTGATTGAGGCCCGCGCGGTCGAGGCCGAAGACGATGTCCTGCGAGATATGCAGGGCCAGCAGGAGCACGGAGATCAGCGAGGTCAGGCTCAGGAGATCGTTCTTTTTCACAGGGGGCGCTCCGCGGGAGTCGTATGGGGTAGCCCTACGGGACCCGCCTACGCGGGTTTCAGCGGGTCACGCACGCAGGTCACTCACCGAGGCCAAGGCGATCCCGCTTCTCATCCGCGGTACGCGCTGCCTCGGCCCGTTCCGCCGCAGGGCGGGGGAGTGCTTGTCGTTCAGCCCGTCTGGCCAGGGCCAGCGACCCAGCCGAGCACCCCGCGCTGGCGATGGCGAGCGCGGGACCGAACACCAGGAACTCGCTCCACGCGTCCCCTCCTCGCAGGACCGCGCCAACGACGAAAAGCCCGGAGAGCAGCAGGCCACTCACGGCGCCCCACCCGGCGAAGCGCGGCAGCGACAGGCGATCAAAGCCGCGCCGGCCCTCGAGTCCCACGAGGACGCCGGAGAAGATGACGCCCGAGAAGAAGCCGAGCGGGGCAAAGATGAGCGCAAACGGGAGGTCCGAGAAGAAGCCGGGCACCCGCGCCAGCAGGATGCCCGCGGCGAACCAGGCGGCGCCCCAGATAAGACCCATCCTGATGGCCGCGCGGATGCGTCGTGCCCACGTCTTCATCACTACCTCCCGAGACCCACGTCCACGCGTCATGTGCGATTAACTTTGTGATGCAAAGTGCATCTCGGCCGCGCGAAGGTCAAGGAGGTCATGGAGGTCGAGGCGACGGAACCGGCGCTGCAGGGCGAGAGGCAGACCACGACCGTGCTCGTCGCCACGGCAGGCGGCATGCGCCTCTCGACCGCGCACGACAACTTGCCATCTGGCGTTTCGCTCCGAGACGATGAAATTGGATGGCGCGACGCGCCGGGCAGACTGGCACATATGCTCGGCGCAGCCGGCGCGGGCGCGGCCAGGGACATGCCGTCGTTCACAAGTTCCACGCCAGGTCGGCCGACTCGCACGCCCATCATCACTGAGCAGCGCAGCGCGGAGGGTGCCATGTCCAAGACGCTCCTCCTTGTTCGCCACGCGAAGTCGAGCTGGGACGACCCCGACCTCGCCGACTACGCCCGGCCGCTGAACAAGCGCGGCAAGCGAGACGCCGCCGCGATGGCGCAGCGCGTCGCGCACCGTCCGGACCGGCCGGAGCGCATCGTCACGAGCCCTGCCACGCGGGCACGCCGGACGGCCGAGGCCATGGCGGCCGCCCTCGGATTCGAGCCGGAGTCGCTCGTCGTGGACCCGCGAATCTACGACGCGACGGTGACGTCGCTGCTCGAGGTCATCCGTTCGCTCGACGACCGCCATGCGCGCGTGATGCTTGTGGGCCACCACCCCGGCATCACCGAAACCGTCAATGCCCTGACCGACGCGGCGCTCGAGAAGATGCCGACGTGCAGCGTCGCGGAAATGCGCGTCGAGGTTCCGTCGTGGGCCGATGTGCGCGAAGGCGGCGCGGTACTGATCGAACTGCTCACACCGAAAGATGATGTGCGCGAGTGACGCGGCACGGGAGCAGGCTGCGCGACCCATACGGCTGATCCAGCCGGCCCGAGTCCAGGCAACGGGGGTGGCGACCAACTCATCGCGGCCCTAGACTCTCAGCCGAGCGCCGCCGCCCACCCTCGACGGCGCATGCACCCCGGTGAGGACTCTCGTCATGCGCATTCCGCTGTTGATCGGCACCGCCAGCATTGCCACGCTTGCCACGGTCGCCGCGGCCCAGCGTCCTGATCGTCCCGCGTCTGCTCAGCCGGCCGCGGCGCAGTCGGCGGCCGCGCAGCCGGCGGCCGCGCGACCCGCCGCGAAACCCGAGTCGGACGCAAGCCTCAAGTTCCCGGCCGATACCGCCATCCGGCGCGACGCCGTGGTCACGATCAAGGGACAGCGCGTGCCCTATCGCGTCACCCTCGGCAACCAGCCGGTCTGGGACGACAAGGGGGCGCCGATCGCGACGCTGTTCCACACGTATTACGAACGCACCGACGTCGCCGACCGCTCCACGCGGCCGCTCGTCATCTCGTTCAACGGCGGCCCCGGCAGCGCCTCGGTGTGGATGCACGTCGCCTACACGGGGCCCAAGCTGCTCCGCATCGACAGCGAAGGGTTTCCGGTGCAGCCCTACGGCGTGCAGGACAATCCCCACTCGATCCTCGATGTCGCCGACATCGTCTACGTCGATCCGGTGAACACCGGCTTCTCCCGGATCATCGGCGAGCAGAAGCGGGAGCAGTTCTTCGGCGTCAACGAGGACATCGCGTACCTCGCTCGGTGGGTGGACGCGTTCGTGACGCGCCAGGGACGCTGGACCAGCCCCAAGTACCTGATCGGCGAGAGCTACGGGACGAACCGCGTGTCCGGGCTGGCGCAGCGGCTCCAGGGGTCACACTGGATGTACCTGAACGGGGTCGTCCTCGTTTCGCCGACGCCACTGGGCATCGAGCGCGACGGCCCGGTAGGTGCCGCGCTGAAGCTGCCGTACTACGCGGCCACCGCGTGGTACCACAAGGCGCTCGCCGCCGACCTCCAGGGCAAGGATCTCGACCAGCTCCTTCCCGAGGTGGAGCGCTTCACGGTTGAGCGGCTGGTGCCGGCGCTGGTTCGCGGCGGCTCGATCGACAAGGCGGAACGGGACGCGTTGATCACGCAGGTGGCGCGGTACAGTGGGCTCCGGGAGGCGATCGTCCGGCAGCACTCGATGGCCGTGCCGACGTCGTTCTTCTGGAAGGAGCTGCTGCGCGATCGCGGCTTGACCGTGGGACGCCTGGATTCACGCTACAAGGGGCTCGATCGGGAAGACGCCGGCGAGTCGCCGGATTTCGATCCGGCGCTGACCTCGTGGAACCACGCCTTCGCCCCCGCCATCAACTCGTACCTGCGCGACGGACTCGGCTGGAAGACGGATCTCCAATACTGGCTGTTCGGGCCGGTCAATCCGTGGAACCGCACCGGCGACAACACCGGGGCGAACCTTCAGGAGGCGATGGGGTCCAATCCCTATCTCCACGTGATGGTGCAGTCCGGGTACTTCGACGGCGGCACGCCGTACTTCGATGCCAAGTACACGATGTGGAACATGGATCCGGCGGGACGGTTCCAGGACCGGATGACGTTCAAGGGATATCGCTCCGGCCACATGATGTACCTGCGGCAGGAAGACCTCGCGACGTCGAACGAGGACATCCGGCAGTTCATCGCCAAGACGACGCCGCGCCCGGGGCAACCGGCGAAGCGTTAGGTTCGCCTCGGTCGTCGCTGCAGCAGAACGCCAGTTGTCGGCGAGGTCTGGGACGCCTTGACCCTACCAACCGCGGGAATGGTCTACCTGCACGAGATCGTGCTGCCGGGGGAGAGCTCCGGTGGCAGGCATCTCTGCGTGTGCCTGTCGCGCACCGAGTACGCACAGGAGCATGGCCTCGCGGTGCTGGCGAGCCTGCGCAAGGTGCAGGCCAGCTGGTGGCGTCCGCTCGTTGACCGAGACGACTTCATGCCGAACCCCGGCTATGAAGCGCTCGACCACGCCCGGGCGGTGGACACGTCGCAGATGGTTTCGGTGCCCCTCACCGCGCTGACCAGCGTCGCCGGGCGCGTCTCCGCGCGGGTGGTGGAGGACACGTTGCAGATGCTGCCGGCGCTATTTCAGTTTCGCGGTCCGTGGGAGGTGCGCGGCGCCGTGCACGAGGTCCGTGGGTGGCCCGAGGGAATCTCAGCGGTGCTCGTGATGAACGACGATGCGCTCGACAACCCGATGGTGCGGTACTTCCTTGCCGTGCCGTATGAGGAGGGTGACTGGCGCAACGAACTTGTCCTCGTCAATGCCGCTGATCTCGGCGAAGAAGTGCGTGTGCTCAGCGATGCGGAGCAGGCGCTGTTGAGCGCGGACCTGAAGAGCATGTTCCCGTTGGCTGGCTGACGCTGGCTGACGCTGGCTGACGCTGCTCGCCGCACAGCCGGTGCCTGTGGCAGACCGAAGTGCCCCACGAGCGTGCCGCCACGGGCGAGCGTCCGCCCGATGAGAAAGGCGCCCCGCGAGCAGTACGACGATCGTGCGACTGCGGTCTTGCGTCGCGCTCCATATCCTTTGAACTCCGAGCGGACGCGAGGCCGCGTCACCGCTCCACTCAAAGGGAGGTACAGATGCAGATCGCACGCAGCTTGAGGTTGCTCCGCTCCGGAATCCTCACCGGTGTCGTTCCGGCCACGCTCGCCGCACAGGACGGCGTGAAAGTCGGCATCACGACGTCTGACAGTGGGACCATCTGGTATACCGACCCGATCTGGATTTGGCTCGGCGCCGGTGTGTTGCTGCTCATCATCGTCCTCGCTGTGATGGCGGCGCGGAACAAGAGCACCAAAAGCACGACGACAGTCATCCGCTGAGCCGCACGTTCACTCTTGAGACGTAAGGAACTGACAATGACGAAAGTAACAGTGATAGAAAACCCGCAGGTCGTGGTGAAGCAGCCGATCGTGGTGGTTCCCGCTCCCGTCGTCCCGCCTGTGGTCGTGGTCGAGCACGAGAAGGTTGTGGTGGTGGAGAAGGAACCGAAGCCGGTGGTGATCACGACGACCACCACAGAAGAGAGCTAAGAGGCGCTCGCGGGCCCCAGTTCGCCAGGTGCAGTGCGGTCGGCGCGGTTCGGGGCGCGGCCGCCTCGCTTCAACGCGTGCACTTCTATCGGTCGCCGGCGCAAACCTTGTCATGTGACGCTGCATCGCGCCGACCGGGTATAGAAGTTGCATGCAACCCCGGGGCTCGCATGAGGGTGAGGCAGTTTCTGCTGATCGGCGCCGCACTGTCGCTCATCGCCGGCTGTGATTCTCAGGATGTGCTGGCGCCACCCGCCGGCTATTCGAACGCGGCGGTGAGCCGTTCGTGCGGTCCGGCAGACGGACCTGCGGTGGCGATCTATCTCGCCCCCGTCGCGATTGACACGCTGGAACCAGCAGCGCCGTACATCCGCATCTATCTCTGGCGGCCGGTCGATGCCGTGCTCGGCTCGTGGTTGTTGGCCCCGTCGAGTGCAGACGGGACGGCGGCGCGCTATCAGTCCTCACCAGGGTCCATTGAAACCGCGACGGGGGGCAACGTCGTTGTGCTGTCCGTTGGCGCCGACAGCACGATCACGGGGAATGTGGATCTCCAGTTCCCATCAACCGGACGCGTGCGCGGTGGCTTTCGCGCGCGGTGGATATCGCGCACCTTCCTCTGCGGCTGACCGGGAGCGTGCACCATGCCAGATCGACTACCGAGTCTCGTGCTTCTCGTTGGTTTCTGGGTGCCCCCCGCGCTCCTCGGCTGGACGGCGGCCGAGGCAGCGCTGCGGCGCGAATCGCCACGACGCATCGCGACCACGACGGCGGTGCTGGCCGTGCTCGTCGTTGCGTGGAGCGCCGCGTGGTATGCATTTCAGCTCGACCGGATCCCGCCATATCTTCCCGGTGCGACACACGATCCACGGTACGCGCCTCCTGAGGCGGTGGCGGCGCTCCGGCTCGTAGCGGGCGTGCTGGTGTTGCCCGTCAGCGCGATCGCCTGTGCGCTCGCGTTCCGGTTGCGCGCACGGGCGCTTCGCTCCGCCGTCGGCCGTGGCTCGCCCTGACGTGTGACGGCTTGCAAGCCGTCGGAGACTCCCCCATGCCGGACATTCTGCAGGACTTTCCGATCAGCGCGCCGCCGGCGTCCGTGTACGACGCGGTGACACTGCCGTCGCTGCTCAATCAGTGGTGGCCCAAACAGTCGCGCGGCCATCCCGAAGTTGGCGTGGTGTACGAGCTGGACTTTGGCCCCGAGTACCAGTGGCGGGCCGAAGTGACGCGCGCCGAGCCGGGCGTCGCGTTCGAACTCCGCATGCTGGAGTCGGACGCCGACTGGTCGGGGACGCGCGTCGGCTTCGAACTCTCGCCGATCGCGGATGGCACGCACGTGAGCTTCTATCACCGGAATTGGCCGGAGGCGAACGGACACTTTCGCACATCGTGTCACTGCTGGGCGCTGTACCTTCGCGTCCTGCGACGTCACGTGGAACTTGGCGAAGTCGTACCGTACGAACAGCGGCTGAACGTGTGACGGTCACCAGTGGCCGTTGTCCGGCCATGTTTCCCGGAGGAGTGTATGGCTCTCGAGGGTTCGGACTACCTATTTCGGCTTGCCAGCCTTGCGCTGTCGTTCGTCGGTTTTACCGCGATCATCGTGGCGCTGCGTCGTGCGGCCGGTGGGGAGCTTCATGACTTCCACAGGGTCGTCACACGCTATTTCATCGAGACCGGCCTCGCGATCACGACGTTCTGCATCCTGCCCTCGACGGTGAATCTTGCCGGCCTGCCTGCTCCGGTCGTTTGGCGCATCGCAAGCGCCATTGCGGGATTACTGGCAACCGTGCTGGCCATTGCCGTAATCCGGCGTGCGCGAACGATCACGGCAGCGCGGATTCCGAACCTGTCCGTCAACGCCGTGCTCTCGATTCTCCCCCTCGCGGCACTGTTTCTCAACGCCATCGGCGTGCCGTTCGCTCCCAGCGCAAACGTCTATGCGCTTGCCGTGACCGTCACCCTGTTTCTGGTATGGTGGAGCTTCCTGCAGAACCTGGAGGCGTTCATCGAGCCCACATCCACGTTGTAGGGCGACGGCAGCGCCATCGCCGAGCGCGTCAGGAACCCATCGGTACGGACGACGGCGATGGGTGTACGGCCCCTGCGGGGTTGTACTTCTCCATGTACTTCTGAATAATGAAACCGCCCATGGAGTGTCCAACGAGGACAGCCAAGGCCACGCCCCGTTCGACGGACGCTCGCGACAGGCCCTGCTCCTGGTGAAGCCGCAGGGCGGGAACGGCGATGCCAACCGGAGTCAGTGCGAGTTTGAGGGTGTCTCGCCCGGCTTCTTCTGGGCCACCTCGTCGTGCAGCGCGCGTATCGTGCCCACTTCGTCATGCAACGCCCGCATCGCCGGCGTGTCGAGGTCGTCAAACTGCCCCCGCCGCGCCGCCCAGACAAAGCCGAGGACGGCGACGAAGACGACGAGCAGCGCCAGCGGCAGGATCAGATACATCACGCTCATCGCGACAGCTCCGCGCGGGGGACGCCGGATGATGCGCGCGCGGCAGCGGCCGCCGCAACGGGCACGTCAAACGAACGACCGCGCCAGCTCGCCAGCACCACGCTGAGCGAGCTCATGGGCATCAGCACCGCCGCAATGAGCGGGTCGAGGATGCCGAGCACCGCGAGCGTCGCGCCGAGGATGTTGTACGCGATGGAGAAGATGATGTTGTTGCGGATGACGAGCATCGTGCGATGCGCCCCCTCCACGAGCTCGACGAGCGGCCCAAGCCCCGGGCGCGACAGGTAGACATCGGCGGCGCTCATCGATGCTTCCGCGCCGCCGTGGACGCCCACGCCCACGGTGGCCGCGGCAATCGCCGCTGCGTCATTCACGCCGTCGCCGACCATCATCACGGTGCCGTGGATGCGGACCTCCTCCACCCGGCGGAGCTTCTCCTCGGGCGAGGCGCCGCCCGTGGCACCGGCCAGGTCAATGCCGAGTCGCTCGGCGACGCCGCGCACCACGGCGGGGTGATCGCCGCTCAGCAGCGCGACGCGCCATCCGAGCGTGCGCAGCCGGTCAATGGACGCGCGCGCGTCGGCGCGCAGCGGATCACCGAATCCGGCGCGCGCGACGACCGCGCCGTCCACTGCTACCCAGACCGGCGTCAGCCCCTCTTCCGCGAAAGCCTCGATGCGTACATCGGGGGCGTGCTCGTCGGCGCCAATGCGCCGGGCGACGAATATCGGTGCGCCCACCACGACGCGATGCCCGGCCACCGTGCCTTCGATGCCGCCGCCGGCCGTCTGCGAGACATCCTGCGCCTCGATCAGCTCGACGACGGGCCACGCCTGCTGCACGGCGATGGCGATGGGATGGCTGCTCTCGCGCTCGAGCGCGGCGACGAGCGGCTTCGCCGCATCGGAGCCCTCCCATCGGACGAGCCGCACGCGGCCCTCGGTGACGGTGCCCGTCTTGTCGAGCAGGATGAGTCCAGGGTGATTGAGAGCCTCGATGGCGTCGCCGCCCTTGATAAGGATGCCGGACTTGGCCGCGCGGCCGATGCCGACGGTGATGGCGAGCGGCGTGGCGAGCCCCAGCGCGCAGGGGCAGGTGACGACGAGCAGGGCGATGGCGTTGTCGAGTGCACGCGCCGGGTCGTTCTGAAGGCCGTAGAGGTAGGTGACGACCGCGAGCACGATCACGATGGCGACGAACCAGCCGGCGATGGAGTTGGCGAGCTGCACCACCGGAGCGCGGCGGCGCGCGCTTTCCTCCATGCGGCGCAGCAGCGCGCCGAGTCGACTCATCTCACCGGCCTGCGTCACCTTCACCAGGACGCGGCCGGTGAGATTGACGGTGCCGGCGTAGACGCGCGTGCCGACGTCCACCGCCTCGGGGCGGGGTTCGCCGGTGAGCAGAGAGCAGTCCGCCGCCGAGCGTCCCTCGGTGACGTCGCCGTCTGCGGCAAACGTCTCACCGGCGCGCACGCTCATCACCATGCCCGGCAGCAGCGCCTCCACCGGGAGGCGGCGCTCTCCCTGTTCGTCCACCACGCGAGCGGCAGCCGGGGCGAGCGAGCCGAGCAACTCTGCCGCATCGGCGGCGGCGCGCTGGCCGCGATTCTGCAAGAAGCGGCCGCTGAGGAGCAGGAAGACGAGCGTGCCGACCGCGTCGAAGTAGATGGGGCCGCTGCCGGTGACGGTGTTGATGGCGCCGCGCGTGAAGCCCGCGCACAGCGCGATGGCGATGGGGAGGTCGATGTGCAGGCGGCGCGTGCGCACCGATGCAATGGCTCCCTGGAAGAAGAGCCACCCCGGCCCGAAGAGCGACGGAATCGTGAGCAGCAGCGAGATGATGCGGAAATAGCGCTCGAACTCGGCTTCGATGCCGGTGAACCAGCCCGCGTACTGCGCGAGCGCAAGCAGCATGATGTTGCCCGCGAGAGCGCCGGAGATGCCGATGCGAATGAGCATCGCGCGATCTTCCTTGCGGCGCATCTCCTCGGCGGCGACCCCGCGGTACGGGTGCGGCGGGTAGCCGAGCTGATCCAGTTGCTGCGCGATGGCTGAGAGGGTGACGGCGGTCGGGTCCCACTCGATGTGGGCGCGCGCGCGCCGGATGTCGAGTTCGGCGCGCACGACGCCGCCGAGCAGGAGCGGGACGCGCTCGACGAGCCAGACGCAGGACGAGCAGTGCACACCCTCGAGGTAGAGCTCGGTCGTGCAGAGCCCGCCCTTGACGGGCTTCACGTAGAGCGACTGAAACGCCTCGTGATCGAACTCGTCATACTGCTTGCCGGTCGGCCGGACGGGCGCGTCGCGCTTTTCACCGAAGGCGTAGTACTGGCCAAGTCCGTGCTCGTGGAGGATGGCGTAGGCCGTGCGGCATCCGGTGCAGCAGAACTGGCGTTCGGCGCCGGCTTCGACGAGGCCGGCGGGGACATCGAGTCCGCAGTGAGCGCAGATCGGAGCGGACGCGGGCGCGGCGGAGCCGAAGGCGGGCGCACCTGAATCGTGAGCGGACGCACCTGAATCGTGAGCTGGCGCACCTGAGCCGGACGCTCGCGTGCCGAAGCCGGCCTTCGCGTCAGGGACGGTGCTCATGGGGGGGCTGAGCGGTATCGGGTGCGGCCGCCGGCGATGCCGCGGGGGCCGGTGGTGCGAGCGATGCCGGGACCATCCGCCGCGCGTGCATAGCGACATTGGCCGGATTGCGCTGGATGGCACCACTGAGCGAGTAGAGCCCGATGGCCACGAGGACCATGGCGCTGAACACCGGCAGGCGGTCGCGCAGCGGACCGGCGAGGCGGCGGACGCCGACGCCGATGGCGAGCATCATGGGCAGCGTGCCCACCCAGAAGACGGTCATGAGGAGCATCGCGTCGGGTACCGTGCCGGTGCCGGCGGCGGTGATGACGAACGCGTAGAGCCAGCCGCATGGCAGCAGCGTGGTGAGCAGTCCCACGGTGAGCGCGCGCGCCGTGGGCGCGAGGTCGCGCACGTCGCGCAAGCGCGACGCCATCCACCGCTGGGCTCCGGCGGGCGGCGTCGCGGTGGGCACCTTCACGCCGAGCACCACGAGCAACTGCACCACGCCCCACGTGATCATCAGCATGCCGGCGAGCGATGCCGCGGCGCGCGAGACGCCGACGCCGAGTCCGACTTGCTGGATGCCGGCGCCCACGGCACCGGCGATGGCGCCGAGGATCAGGTACGACACCAGGCGTCCGCCGTTGTAGGCGAGGTGTCCCCACCAACTCGCGCGGGCGTCGGCACCGGCGTAAAAGCAAACGAACGGCGTGCACATGCCGGCGCAGTGCACCGAGCCCAGCAGACTCGCGACGAGGACCGCTCCGAGGAGAGTCAGCATTATGGCGTGTCCGGCAGGTCGAGGCGCACCTTGGCGTTGCCAGGCAGGTCGAGTCGCTGCATCGCGACGAAGCGTTCGCTGCCGCGCACGGCCTCGACGTGCATGTCCCAGAGCCCGCCGCGCGTCACCGGCAGCACGGCGAGATACCGATCGCCCGCCGGTGCGGCCGTGGCGTTGAAGACGTCGTTGCTGCGCGCCACGGCGAGCGCGGCAATGCGCACGATGGCACCGCGAATGGGCGCGCCCGTGGAATCCACCAGCACCGCGGTCACCGTCGCCTCACTGGACGACGTGCGCGCGGCCACGAGCGAGACGCGCCATCCGAGGCGCTCACTGCGCTGTCGCAGCGCCTGGTCGGCGTCGAAGCGCACGGCGCGCTGGTAGTAGTCCTTGGCGATGGCCACCGACGGATCGTCGTTGGCGCGCACCATCACGTAGATGTTGGCCGCGACGGTCAGCACGAGCACGGCGGCCACGCCGATGGGCCACTGCATGCCGTTCTTCATTCGCGCCGTCCGTCGTTGCGGTCCTTCTTGTCGTCGTCGTGCGATTCACGGATGGGGCCGGTGAGGCGGTACGGGAAGTCGGCGGCATAGCCCGCGCCGTCGGAGACCCGGACCGTCACCGTGCGGACACCCTCGTCGAAGTCGTCGTGCGGCAGGGTGACGAAGACGGGCATCGTCTCGGTGTGGCCGGGGCGGACCGTCAGCGGACTCATGGGCGCAATGACCGAGAGGTCATCGTCCCCTTTCACCTCGACGGTGTATGCATGCTCGGCGCCCGACCGATTGGCGATGCGAATGCGCAGCTGGTTGGTGACCTTGCCGTCCTGCTGCACGATGAACGGGGCCCCGGCGGCGCCGAGCAGCGTGATGTCGGCTGCGTCCTTGAACGTGAGCTGCCAGACGAAGCCGCCGAAGACACCGGCAAAGGCGATGGGGTAGAGCACCGTGCGCGGACGCAAAAAGTGCTTACCCTGGCCGGCGAGCGCGGCGCGCGACGAGTACCGGATGAGTCCCTCGGGCCGGCCAACCTTGCGCATCACCGCATCGCAGGCGTCCATGCACTGCGTGCAGTGGATGCACTCCATCTGCAGGCCGTTGCGGATGTCGATGCCGGTGGGGCAGGTGGTGACGCAGGCCTGGCAATCGACGCAGTCGCCCTTGCCGGTGCGGTCCTTGCCGAGCCCGCGCGGCTCGCCGCGGTTGTAGTCGTACGCGACGATGAGCGAGTCGTTGTCGAGCAGTGCCGACTGCCAGCGTCCGTACGGGCAGGCCACCATGCAGGTCTGCTCGCGGAAGTACACGAAGTCGAGCATCATGGCGATCGTCGTGATGGTGACGATCGTGAACCCCACGGGGTGCTCCTCGGGGCTGCCGAAGACCCAGTGCACCACCTGGTCCCAGCCGACGAAGTAGGCGAGGAAGGTGTGCGCGAGGAAAGAGCTGATGACGAGGTAGGTGACGTGCTTGGCGAAGCGGCGCGGATGGAAGCGGGCGCCGGCGCGGTCAATCTGCGTCGAGCCGCGCGGGCCGCCCTCGAACAGGCGCTCGAGCGGGCGGTAGACGAACTCCATGTACACCGTCTGTGGGCACGCCCAGCCGCACCAGACGCGCCCGGCGAGCGCCGAGGCGAGGAAGATGGCGATGACGACGCTGATCGCGAGCAGCATCAGGAGCAGCGTGTCCGTCGGCAGGAACGTCGTGCCGAAGAACGTGAACTCGCGTCGCTGCAGGTCGAGCAGGATGGTCGGCTTGCCGCCGATGTAAACGTGCGGAATGGCGATGTAAACGAAGATCAGCAGCCAGGCCACGACCGTTCGACGGGTGAGCCAGGCGCCGGATGCGGGCTTGGGACGCAGCCAGCGACGCGTGCCGTCTTCATTCAGGGTCGGAAGGACACGACCCGGTGCGACCGGGACAGCCATAAAGAGCGACTCTAGGTCAAGCTGGGGGGCGAGCGGGAGAGGGAGCGCGGAGGTCCCGCGTTCCCTCGCGGCGGAGCTTACAGCTTCTTCGCTTCGGGCGCGGAGACGGGCGGTGAGACCGAATCAGCAGGGAACTTGGCCCCTTCCGGCGCCTTCGGGTTGGCGGGATTCGTGCCGTGCAGCGTCTGCACGTACCCCACGACACTCTCGACCTGATCGGGCTTGAGCATCTTGCCCCAGTTGGGCATGCCCTTGGCGAGCACGCCTTCAACCACGACCTTCATGATGTCGGTCGGCCGACCGCCGTGAATCCAGAAGTCGTCCGTGAGGTTGGGGCCGATCTGGCCTCCGCCGTCCGGACGGTGGCAGGGAACGCAGTACGTGGTATACACCGCCTTGCCCGCTTCGACTTTCGCCGGGTCCCTGGCGAACGCGGCGACCTGGTCGTCGGTGTAGGTACCGGCGGTCTTCGGGTGCGCGGCATTGAACGCCGCCATCTGCTGCTCGTAGGCCTTCTCCTTGCCCGGGCCTACGCCGATGCCCATGGGGTCCCACATGTAGATGGGGACCACGATGATGGTGGCGTAGAAGATCCACTTCCACCACGTCGGCAGCGGGTTGTCGAACTCCTGGATGCCGTCGTACGCGTGGTCGAGCAGCTTGTCGTTGTCGTTGTCAGCCATATGCGCTCCGGTGCGCGGCGCGTCTTCAGCGCGGCGTCTGAGGATGTTCGTCGTCGAGTGGCATCCGGCTGGCGGCGTCGTACGTCCGTTGCCGGCCGGGGGCGAAAGTCGCGATCACGATGGCCACGAACGCCGCGATGAAGAGGATCATCGCAACCTCGGCGTAGGCCGAGAGATTGGCCGCGCCCATGATGTCGGAGAGGCGCATCAGCGACCTCCGGCGGCGGTCGCGTTCTTGAGGTCGCGGCCGAGGCGCTGCAGGTACGCGGTCAACGCCACGATTTCCTTGTCGGCGAGCCCCTTCGGGCCGCCCGCCGCCTCGACGGACGCCGCCACCTGCGCGGCCTGCGCACGGGCGAGGGCGGGCGCCGTCTTCACGGCATCGCCGTACGGCACGCCGATCATCGCCATCGCGTCCACCGATTTCTGGATGGCCGCGAAGTCAATCACCGCGGTCTGCAGGTGCGGGTACGCGGGCATGATCGACTTCTGGACGACTTCGCGCGGATCGTACATGTGGCGCACGTGCCACAGGTCCGGATACTTGCCGCCGAGGCGGGCGAGGTCCGGTCCGATGCGACGCGAGCCCCAGAGGAACGGATGTTCGTACACCGACTCGCCCGGCTTGGAGTAATCGCCGTAGCGCTCGGTCTCGTACATCAGCGGGCGGATCATCTGCGAATGGCAGTTGAAGCACCCCTCGCGCTGGTAGATGTTGCGGCCGGCGAGTTCCAGCGGTGTGTACGGCTTGATGCTGGCGATGGTCGGGACGTTCGACTTGATGAGGAAGGTCGGGATGATCTCGAAGAGCGAGGCGATGATCACCGCGACCGCGGTCATGACCGAGAAGAAGAGCGGCATCCCTTCCCAGCGGCGATGCCAGCCCATGTCGGTGAAGCGCGCCCAAAGGCCACCCGTCGTGGGGGCGTAGTCGTCGGCATAGATCGGGTTCAGGGGCGCGGCCTGCACCACCGGAACTTCATAGGTGGCCGGGCGTGCGGCCCACGTCTTGTAGAGGTTGTAGATGCCGATCAGCATGCCGGCGATGTAGAGCGTGCCGCCGATCACGCGCACCCAGTACATCGGCATGAGGCGCATCACGGTCTCGACGAAGTCGGGGTACTGCAGGCGCCCCGTCTCGTCGAAGGCGCGCCACATCAGCCCCTGCGTGGCGCCGGCCGAGTAGATGGCGACGACGTAGAGCAGGATGCCGAAGGTGGCGAGCCAGAAGTGCCACTCCATCAGCTTCTTGCTGAACATCTCCGTCTGGAACAGACGCGGCGCCAGCCAGTAGACCATGCCGAAGGTCAGGAAGCCATTCCAGCCCAGCGCGCCGGTGTGCACGTGGGCGATGATCCAGTCGGTGTAGTGCGCGAGCGCGTTGACGCTCTTGATCGAGAGCATCGGGCCCTCGAACGTCGACATGCCGTAGGCGGTGACGGCGACGACGAAGAACTTGAGGATCGGGTCCTCGGTCACCTTGTGCCAGGCGCCGCGCAGCGTGAGCAGGCCGTTGACCATGCCGCCCCAGCTCGGCATCCACAGCATCACCGAGAAGAGCATGCCGAGGGTGGAGGCCCAGTCGGGGAGCGCGGTGTAGTGCAGGTGGTGCGGGCCGGCCCAGATGTACAGGAAGACCAGCGACCAGAAGTGGAGGATGGAGAGCTTGTAGCTGAAGACCGGGCGATCGGCCGCCTTCGGCATGAAGTAGTACATCAGGCCGAGGAACGGCGTCGTCAGGAAGAAGGCGACGGCGTTGTGCCCGTACCACCACTGCATGAAGGCGTCCTGCACGCCGGCGTAGATGCTGTAGCTCTTGAACGGACCTGCCGGGACGGAGAGGTTGTTGAAGATGTGAAGCAGCGCCACCGTGATGATGGACGCGATATAGAACCAGATGGCGACGTAGATGTGGCGCTCGCGCCGCTTGGTCAGCGTCACGAAGTAGTTGACCGCGAACGCGACCCAGACCACCGCGATGGCGATGTCGATGGGCCACTCGAGCTCGGCGTATTCCTTGGATTGCGTGAGGCCAAGCGGAAGCGTGACCGCCGCCGCGACGATGATGGCCTGCCATCCCCAGAAGTGGAGCTTGCTCAGGCCGTCACTCCACATGCGCGTCTTCAGCAGGCGCTGGGTCGAGTAGTAGGCGCCGCAGAAGAACGCGTTCCCCGCGAAGGCGAAGATCACCGCGTTCGTGTGCAGCGGGCGCAGCCTCCCGAAGGTCAGGTACGGGGCGGCATTGAAGCCGGGCAGCGGCAGCTGAATGGCGATGATGAGGCCGACGAGGAAGCCGACGAGGCCCCAGATCATCGTGGCCCACAAGAACTTCCGTACGATTTCGTCGTCGTACGAGAACGAGTCGAGGCGAGCGTTCATCGCTGCTCCGAAGGGGTGGGGAGGACGCGCGCGCCCGCGGATTAGCGTGGGGTGCGCCTTGCAAGCGACAACTATCTAAGGCGATGCGGGGGGCGGCAATCAACGCACTCCCCACACCGTGTCAGGGATCTGCTGACGCGTTGTGCGGGTACGGGGCAAGATATGGAGTATCCGCTTGCGATGTAACGAGTTAGCCGCTGCATCCCAAGCGAAAAAAAATCGAGGTAAATTATTCGGTTGAGGCGCGTAGTGCGTTGAGGATCACCGCGACGTCGATGGCCTCCTGCAGCATCGCCCCCGTGGTCGGCGAGAAGTAGCCGAACGACGCCGCGACCATCGCGAGTCCGCTGAGGCCGAGCCCGGCGACGATGCTCTGCCGCGCGATGGCCACCGAGCGCCGCCCGATCCGGATGGCGTCGGCGACGCGAGTGATGTCGTCGCACAGGATCACCGCATCGGCCGACTCGGCGGCGATGCCGCCGCCATGCGCGGCGAGCGCGATGCCCGCGGTGGCGGCGCTGAGCGCCGGGGCGTCGTTGGTGCCATCGCCCACCATCACCACACGCCGACCGACGCGCATGAGGTCGCGTACCGCGTCCACCTTCTGCTGCGGCAGGAGGTCCCCGCGCGCGTCATCAATACCCACCGCCCGCGCGATCCCGTCGACGTTGGCCTGGTGATCGCCGGAGAGGAGAACGAGATGGCGAATGCCCAGCCGCCGCAGGTGGTCAAAGAAGCCGTGCAACCCTTCGCGGGCGTGGTCGGCGTACTCAATCGCGCCGGCGATCGTTCCGTCCACCGCCACCACGGCGCGCATCCCGGCGCCACGCGCCGCTTCGATGGCCGCCCGCTGCGCAGGGAAGAGCGACAGGATCCAGGCGGCGGCGCCGACGGCCACGTCACGGCCTTCCACGGTGCCGCGCACGCCCAGCCCCTGCGCGTCCACGACGTTGGACGGGATGGGGAGCGCGATGCCGCGATGCATGGCAGCGTTCACCGTGCTGCGGGCGAGGTGGTGGCCGGATCCCACCTCCACGGCGGCGCCAAGCCGCAGCACCTCGTCGGACGTCCATCCTTCGAGAGCATCCACCGCCACGACTTCAGGCCGCCCGATGGTCAGCGTTCCCGTCTTGTCGAAGACGGCGGTGTTCACGCTCGAAAGGCGCTCGAGCGCACCGCCGGTGCGCACGATCACCTGATGTCGCGCGGCGCGATTGATCCCGCCGATGATGGCGACGGGGGTGGCGAGGAGGAGCGGGCAGGGCGTAGCCACCACAAGCACCGCAAGCACGCGCAGCGAGTCGTGCGTGGCGAACCAGGTGACGGCGCAGACGAGCAGGGTGGCGGGCGTGAACCAGACGGCGTAGCGGTCCGCCATGCGCTGGATGGGGGACTTCTCCGCCTGCGCGGTCCGGACGAGCTCGACGATGCGCGCGTACAGCGACTCGCTGGCCGGACGCGTGGCGCGCACCACGATGGCACCCTCGAGATTGACGGCGCCGGAGCGGACCTCGCTCCGCGCCTGCACCAGGTCGGGCGGGGCCTCGCCGGTGAGACGCGAGACGTCGAGGTGTGAGCGTCCGCTTTCGACGACGCCGTCGGCGGGGAGCATCTCGCCGGGGCGCACGAGCAGCAGGTCGCCCGGTTCAATGTCCGCGGCGGCGATGTCCTCATGATGCCCGTCGGCTCGCTGCCGGTGCGCGGTGCGCGGCGCCGCGTCCTCGAGGGCGCGCACGGCGTTGGACGCGCGCCCCTCGGCGTATCGCTCCAGCCACTCGCCGCCCGTCTGCATGAGCACGATGACCAGGCCGGCGACCGGCTGGCCGAGTGCCACCGCGCCGACGATGGAGAGCGAAGCGGCGACGTCGGCGGCGAAATGCCCGCGCAGCAGCCCCCGCACCGTGCGCGCCACGACGGGGAGTCCGGCGATGACCAGCGCGAACATCCAGCCGCGCCAGACCCACGGATTGCCGCGGTCCGTCAGTCGCACCACGCCGCCGGCCGCGAGCGCGACGACCGCGAGGGCCGGCAGCCAGGTGGCTCCGCGGGTGAGTGAAAACGCCCCCACGCCGAAAGCGGCGGGGGGGCGTTCGTCCTTCGTCACGGCAACTCCTATTTGGCGGCTTCGGCGGCCGGCTTCTCGTGCCCGGCGAACTTCCGGTTCGTCAGCTGTACGATCGTGAAGCACACGACGACCAGCGCGACGGCGCCGACGATGAGTCCGGTGAAGGCGGCCTTGCGGTCTTCGGGATGATGCGTGGTGGCGCTCATGCGTGTCCTCGCAGGATGGGGGGCGGCGGCGCCGTCAGGCGACGCGCACCTTGGTCATGACGTCGTTCTGCTTGATCTTCTGCATGACGTCGAGGCCTTGGGTGATCTGGCCGAAAACGGTATGGACGCCGTTCAGGTGCCGTGTGTTGGACTCGCTGAGCACCATGAAGAACTGGCTGCCGCCGGTGTCCTTGCCGGCATGCGCCATGGAGAGGGCGCCCACGGCATGCTTGTGCGGGTTGCCCGCGGTCTCGCACTTGATCGTATGACCAGGGCCGCCAGTGCCGATACGGGGGTGCCCAGCCGGGAGGTCCCGGGAGAGCGGATCGCCGCCCTGCACCACGAAGTCGGCGATGACGCGATGGAACTTCACGCCGTCATAGAAGCCCTTGTTGGCGAGCGTCTCGAAGTTCTCGACCGTCTTCGGCGCGGCATCGTCATACAACTCGGCAATGATCGTGCCGACGTTGGTCTCGAAAGTTGCGGTTTTCATGGGGACAGAATGGGGCAGAGGACGGCGGAGAACGGCAGAAAACGGCAGCGGGTGCCGAACCTTGAAATCTAACCGGGGCCCTGCGGCTGGGCTACTTTGACGCGCCACTTCGCGGGGCAACTTCGCCGGACTACTTGGCGGCGCGACGCTGGCCGGGGGTGGCGGTGAAGACCCAGAGGCCCGCCACGCGGCAGCCGTTCTTCATTGCCGGTGTGAAGGTCCACTTCGGCACCACCGACTTGAGGTTGTCGCCGAGCCACTTGTGCGTCGTCTCGACCACCGTGAACGTCGCCATGTCCGCCCTTCCGGTGGTGTCCACGACCACGGAGACCTTCACCCGGGTCTTGCCGTCGCGCCGGATGACGCCGCGCGGGTAGCCGCCCTTGGGCGGCGCGAGCGGGCGCGGATCGTACTTCACCACGTCCGGGGCCCGGTCCACCTCGAGGCCGGGCGACTTCGCCGCCTCGGCTTGCACCAGGTAGCAGAGGTCGTCGCTGGCGAGCGCGGCCGGCGCCGGCTCCGGCGCGAGTGGCGGCGGGGGCGGCGGGGTGCAGGCGGACAGGGCGAGCGTCGCCGCGAGGGCGATGGACAGTCTGAGGGTCACGGTGCGAAGGGAAGAATGAGGAGGCGTCAGGCCGCAGCCGAAGGACAAATCGTGGCGAGCGTGCAGTCCGCGCAGCGCGGCTTGCGGGCGTCGCAGACGCGGCGGCCGTGCCAGATGAGAAGGTGAGACAGCCGGGCCCAGCCGGCGCGCTCGAAGAGCGGCATGAGTGCCTGCTCGATGCGCACCGGGTCCGTCTCCGTGGTCAGGCCAAGTCGCGCCGCGAGGCGCGCGACGTGGGTGTCCACGACGATCCCCGCGTTCTGCAGGAAGGCATTGCCAAGCAATACGTTTGCAGTCTTTCGACCGACGCCCGGCAGGGCTGTGAGCGCATCCATGTCGGCAGGCACCTGGCCGGCGTGCGATGCCACGAGCGCCTGGGCCATGCCGACGAGCGACTTCGCCTTGCTGCGAAAGAAGCCCGTGCTGCGGATGACCTCTTCGATGTCGGCCTGGCTGGCCGCGGCAAGCGCCCGCGCGTCGGGCCAGCGTTCGAACAGCACCGGCGTGACCATGTTGACCCGCTTGTCCGTGCACTGCGCCGAGAGGATGGTGGCGCAGAGCAGCTCGAACGGCGAACGGAAGTCGAGTTCGCAGTGCGCATCGGGATACAGCGCGACGAGACGGCGCTCGATTTCACGCGCATGCGCCGCGAGCGCCGCGCCGGACAGCGCGCGACGCCGGGGGCGGCTTTTGGGAGAGGGCTTCTTCATGCGGGTATACAAAAAATAACCCCGGCGAGGCCGCCGGGGGTGCAGGGTACAGGGGAGTCTATTCCTCGATGCCGGCGTGGATGGCGAGGCGGTCAATCAGCGCGTGGAGCTGCTTTTCGGTCAGGTCGATCTCCTGGGCCGCGCCCTCCACGTCGAGCAGGCCGGCGCGCATCGAGATGGCCACCTGATTCAGGTAGCGGATCTTCGCGAGGATCTCATCCGTCGCCTTGCGCAGCCCGTGATAGCGGCGCTTCTCGGCGAGCGCGCGGCGGTGGCGACGCACCAGTTCATCGGGGCCGATGCGGCGGGCGAGGGCCAGCACCTCATCCTTGTTCCGTCCGGGGAGCGCGCCACGGTCGGGAAGGCCGAGGTCGTCCCACGACTCATCGGCAAACCAGAGGCGCCCGACGTACTCGATGCCATCGTACGTGATGCGCACCGATACCGTGTAGCGCTTGCCCTCGGTTTCGATGGTGGCAACGTACGGTTGGGAGATCTCGTCGTAGGCGCTCATGCAGTCAGGCGAGGGTGGGCGAAGTGCGGTCGAGGAAGGCCCGGACGGCGCGAAAGAGCGCCTCCGGTTGCTCAACATACGGCACGTGGCCGCAGTCATCCAGTACGACGAGACCGGAACCGAGTGCATCGGCCACGGCGGCCGACGACTCCAGGGGGATCGGGTCCTGCTTTCCGTGAACGACGAGGGCGGGACAGCGGACGTCACGCAGGGCCGAGGTGAGGTCGAAGTCACCGAGTGAGTCCCAGGTGGACTGCTGCACGCGCGCGGTCACGCGGAAGGGCGTGAGGTCGCGGGCGGCGCGCGCGTCGGCGAAGTAGCCGGCCACGCTCAATTCAAAGGTGCGATGCCGGTAGGCGGCCAGATCGGACTCGCGCAGACCGGACGCCGCGAGTTCGTCCCGCAACGCCTGCACCGCCGCGGATTGCTGCCGTCGCGCGAACTCGGCCTCGAACCGCGCGCGCAATGGCCGCGAGATCGGGGCGGGGTCAATGAGGACGAGCCGCGCGGGAGCCGGCGCGGCGTGCCCGTGCGCCGCCTGCACGCTGTAGAGCAGGGCGAGCAGCGCCCCCCAGGAATAGCCCACGATGGTGAGCGGCTCGAGCGCAAACTCGCGTACGACGGCCTCGAGGTCGCGCACCTGCGACTCCCACGTGATCGCCGCGCGGTCGTCGTCGTGCCGCGAGCGGCCGCCGCCGCGCTGGTCGTAGAACAGGCACTCGCGGTCCCGCGCGAGCTCGAGCATCTGCGGCAGCAGGTAGTCGTGATGAGCGCCGGGTCCGCCGTGGAGCACGAGCAGGCGCTCGCCGCCGGCGGGGCCGTGGGAGACCCAGTAGAGGGGAACTGGCGTTGAGGTGGTGAAGCCGGAGGTTGGCATGACTGCGATTTGGGATTTGGACCTAGGATTGCGATTGAGGATTGCGACTGAGGATCGCGATGGGCGATTTGCGGGGATTCGTCAATCGTAATCCACAATCGCAATCCTCAATCGCTATCCTGAGTCCAAATCCCAATTCGTTCCGCCAACTGTTCATCCGCGCTCACAAACCGTTGGATCATCCGCGGCTCCCCAGCGTGATCTGCAGCGTCACCTCGGCGCCTTGCCGCTGCACGAGGACCTCGACCGCATCACCCGGCTTGTACGACCCGAGCGCGTCCGTGTAGTCGTAGATGTTGGTGATCGTCTTGCCGCCGAACCTGATGATGATGTCTCCAGCCTTGAGTCCGCCCTTCTCGGCGGGGCTCCCCGGGCGCACACCGGAGAGTTTCATGCCCTTCACGTCGGCGGCGCCCATGTCGGGGACCGAGCCGAGATAGGCGCCGCCGCCCGGCCGCGCGGACGGGCGGTTGGCGCCCGCCGTCTGCACGCGCTGGAAGGTGAGCCGCGACGGGCGGTCGGCCAGCGCGCGGACGACGCGCTCGGTGTAGTCAGCGACGCGCACGAGACCGTCGATGTTGAGCCGATCGGCGACGTCGGCCGCCGAGTGATAGTCGTCGTGCAGGTCGGTGAAGAGGTGCAGGACCGGCAGGTCCTTGCGGTAGAACGCGGCGTGGTCGCTCGGTCCCTCGCCATCACCGACGGCCGCAAGAGTGAGCTTGGGCTCCACGTTGGCGCTATCCACGATGCCCTTCATCTCCGTGGCGGTGGCGACGCCGTAGACGATGAGCTTGTCGTTCCTCATCCGGCCCACCATGTCGAGGTTGACCATTGCCTGCACCTTTTCCCTGGGCACGGGCAGGTGGTTGGCGAACTGCTCGCTGCCGAGGAGGCCGAGTTCCTCGCCCGAGAAATTGACGATGATCACGGAGCGGTTGGCCGGCGTGCGCGCCAGACGGCGCGCGATCTCCAGCACGGCCACGGTGCCCGAGCTGTTGTCGTCGGCGCCCGGGCGGATGACACGTCCCTTCTCGGGGTCGCGCGCGCTCGATGAGTCGCGGCCGAGATGGTCGAAGTGCGCGCCGACGATGACGTACTCGCCGGCCAGCGGGCCGCGGCCGGGAATGATCGCGGCGACGTTCTGCGTCTTGAGCAGACGTGGCGCCGCGTTGCGCACCGGAACGCTGGCCGTGAACGGCAGGACGAAGCACTCAACTTTGCCGGTCACACCCTCCTTGGCGCACGACGGGCGATCGGCCTGCGCAAAGCTGGCGAGGCGCAGCGCGTTATAGCGGCTGGCGATGAAGACCGCGGCGCTGTCGTTGCCGGCGGTGCCAGTGCCGCGCCCCTCGAGGGCATCGCTGGCGAGGAAGGCCACGTCTGACCGCAATTGGTCGGCGGCAGGCGTGGAGAACACGACGGGGGACGAACGCAATCCGGTGTGGCAGCCTGCCGAGAGCAGCACGGCGACGCCGAGCACGGCGCCGCGCGAGCGAAAAAGTGCGCGCATTGCAGTCATGGGTGTTGAGGTCGGGGGGGACTCGCGTATGTTAGGCGGGGACGGGATTGAAAGCCAGACAACGCGCACCCCACGGCCTGACATGGACCGCCACGTCGAGTTCACCACGCAGTTGGCGCACCTGGTGGCGCTGTACGCGCGTGACACGGTGGATACGGCCGCTGAAAAAGCGGCGCTGCGATCGGCGCGCGGTGCCGCGAAGCATGGTGCGGTGGATCTCGCGTTGGTGGAGGGAGCGCTGCGCGCGGGACCTCACGACATCAGCAGCGACCAGCCCGATGTCGTCGCCTTTCAGGCGCTGCTGGCGACCGTTGGAATCACTCGCATCCGCGTGCCGCATCAGGCGAAGCAGGAGGAGGTGAAGCGGTTCGCGAAGCTGCTCGGCGCGGTGGCCGCCGGGCGGAAGCCGGCAGGGGCGTTCGCAGGGGACCTGGCGTCGCACGACTGGAAGGAACTGGCGGTTGAGTGCATTCCGCAGCCGGCAGCACCGGCGCAACCTGCTGTGGAGCCGATCGCGGAGGCGGTCGCGGAGCCAGTCGCGGAGCGAGTCGCGGAGGCGGTTGCGGAGGAGGTTGCGGAGGAGGTTTCGGAGGTGGTGGGGGAGTCGGTCGCAGAGTTGGCCGCGGAGTCGGTCGCGGAGCCGATCTCGGATGTGCCAACGGCGATGCGCGCTGCCCCTGAGGCGGAGGTGGCAGCTGAAGCGACCGAGAGTGACGCCCCTGAAGCGACAACTCCGCTGCCTGATGTCACGGTCCCGCCTGCGGAGGAGCCGTCCACCGAGGAGGGCGGAGCGTCCTCGGCTGCGTTGGAGGAAGCGCCAGAGCCGGAGGTCCCCACCAAGCCCTTGGCCGAAGCGCTGCCGGCCGCGGTCGAGCGCCTGGTGGGCGATGGGCATCGGGAGCTGTTCGAACGCCTCATCACGGCGAGCACGCCGTCAGCGCTGCGGCGGCTCCTCGAGCCGGTGCAGGCCGCCATCGAACAGACGGCTCGCGAGGGAGCCACCGCAGTGTCGGTGCGGCTGCTGCTGGCGATGTTTGCGTGCGAGGCTTGCGCCGAGGATGACGAGATGCGCCGGCTGTTCGTGGTGACACTGCGCCGCCTCACCAAGCCAACGCTGGTCCGCGCGTATGCCGTGCTATATGCGGAGGCGCCGGATGGCGGCGCCGAGGTGGAGCAGGCGCTGGCGCGGTTTGCCGAGGACGGCGCGGAAGCCGTGGCCGATCGCATCGGTTGCGCCCCGACGCGCGCGCTGCGGGCGCGTTACACCGAGTTGCTCGCCCGCCTGCCCGGCACGAACGATGCACTGCTTTCCATGCTGGACGACCAGCGGGAGTCGGTGATCGAACGCGCCATCGAGCTGATCGTCACCCTCCGTCATCCCGACATGGAGCGCGTGCTCGGCGAGCAGCTCAGCAAGGACAGCACGCGCGTGCGCCAGGCCGCGGCCCGCGGGGTGGGGGTGGTGACGGAATCCACCTTTGCGGCGGACGCCCTCGTCCGCGCCACGCAGGACGCGGCCCCCGAGGTGCGACTCGCGGCGGCGGTCGGGCTCCAGTCGCGCCGCGAGGATCGCCTGGTGCCAGCCATCGTGCGTCGCATCGACGAAGAGGAGGAGCTCGACATACAGTTGGCGCTCGTCGCCACGCTCGGGCGCCTGGTCGCGCCGGAAGGCGTGCAGAAGCTCATCGCCCTCGCCAATCCGACCGAGCGCCTGCTGCGGCGCCCCAACATGCCGCTCATTCGACTCAGCGCCATCGAGGCGATGGGCGAAGCGCGCACGCCCGCGGCGATGGTGGCGCTGCAGAAGCTGCTGGAGGACAAGGAAAAGGAGGTGCGCGAGACGGCCGCCCGCCTCTACTCGCGGGCCAGGCGGCAAACGACGGCGAGCGCGGCCATTCCCGCCGTCAGCGACAACTGATTCGAGCAGCGCGGGCGGAGCGATCCCGGCCAGCGACGGCCCCACCCTCTTCAGGCATTGACTCCATGGACACGACCCTGCTGGTGGTCATCGGCCTCGCCGCCGGCGTGCTCGCCGGGCTCTTCGGCATTGGCGGCGGCATCATCATCGTTCCGGCGCTCGTCTACATCGCGCGCCTGCCGATGCAGACCGCCATTGGCACCTCACTTGGCGCGCTGCTGCTGCCCGTCGGCGCGCTTGGCGCCTGGTCGTATTACCGTGGCGGCCACCTGAACTGGCAGGCGTCGCTCTGGGTGGCGCTGGGGCTGTTCTTCGGCGCCTGGGTCGGGGCGCAGTTCGCGCAGGCCATGGGCGACGCCTTCCTGCGCCGACTCTTCGCGGTGGTGCTCGCGGGTGTGGCGGTCAAGATGTGGGTGGGGTGACCGCAGTCACTCCGGGATACGCACCGCCGCCAGCGCCAGCGCAAAAACCAGCGCGCCCGGGAGCACGAGCCGCAGGTCGCCGGTGAGGAAGAGCATCACGCCGCCGAAGAGGGCGGCGAACTCCCCAACCGCCCACGCCACCACCGAAAGCGAGCGCCGCATGGCCGGTTCGGCGCTCGCGATACGCAGCCGCAGTGCCATCACCACCGCGGCTGCAACGCCGACCGCCGTGTACATCGCCGTGGTGAGTGCGGTCAACGACGACGGGGACGCGAGCGGCGGCTGCCCGCGCCCGTGCAGGAACCAGGCGACCACGACAAAGGTCACCACCCCGACCGTCATGGCGAGACGGATCAGGAAGAAGACCTTGGCGCTTGCCACCGGCGCGGGAGTCACGGCGCCGCCTCGTACACGCGCGCGCCGCCGACCCAGGTCTGCAGCACCCTGGTCTGCAGCAGGAGTTCGGGAGGCACGCGCATGATGTCCTGGTCGAGCACGACGAAATCGGCGTATTTGCCGGGGGTCAGCGACCCCAGCACCTTCTCCTGGAAGCCGGCATACGCCGCCCAGATGGTAACCGACTTGAGTGCCTCCTCGCGCGTCATGCGTTCGGCCGGATACCAACCGCCCGGCGGCCAGTCGCGCGCGTCCTGCCGGGAGACGGCGGAGTGGAACGAAATCAGCGGATTGACATGCTCGACCGGAAAGTCGCTGCCGTTGGGCACGACCACGCCGGTGTTGAGCAGCGACCGCCAGGCGTAGGCGCCGAGCAGGCGCTGCGCGCCGAGCCGCGCGCCGGCCCAGTACATGTCGCTGGTCTGGTGGCTCGCCTGCATCGAGGGAATGACGCCGAGCGTGGCGAACCGCGACACGTCGTCGTAGTTGAGGATCTGGGCGTGCTCCACGCGAAAGCGGTGATCGGCCGTCGGCGCCGCCTTGAGCGCCGCGGCATAGGCGTCGAGCACCAACCGGTTGCCGCGGTCGCCGATGGCGTGCGTGTTGACCTGGAAGCCGGCCTTGAGCGCGCGCGTGGCGACGTCCTGGATGTGGGCCGGTGCCGAGACGAGCAGGCCGATGTTCTTGGGGTCGTCGCTGTAGGGTTCGAGCAGGGCGGCGCCGCGCGACCCGAGCGCGCCGTCGGAGTAGAGCTTGATGGAGCGCACCCAGAGCGAGCCGTCGAATGCGTCAATCAGTGGGCCGCGCTTGAACCAGGTCTCGATGGTCCGGGCGTCATCGCTGATCATCGCATAGAGGCGGAACTTCATCTGGCCGCCCTTCGCGAGTTCCTCGTACACGTCCAGCGCAGTGGCGCTGGCGCCGGCGTCGTGTACGCCCGTGAGCCCCCAGCGCTGCGCCTCCCGCACCGCGTCGAGGATCGCCCGCTTCACGTCGTCGCGCGTCTGGCGCGGGATGGCGCGCCGCACGAGTCCCTGCGCGTTGTCTACGAAGACGCCGGACGGGCTGCCGTCGGCAGCGCGCTCGATGTGCCCGCCGGAGGGATCCTGCGTGGCCGCCGTGACGCCCGCCGCCTGCAGCGCCTTGAGGTTGGCAAGGCCGGCGTGCCCGTCCACGCGGACGATGTACACCGGATGATCCGGCACCGCGGCGGACATCTTGTCGTGCGTCGGGAAACGGGTGTCGCCCCAGTCATTCTGGTCCCAACCGCGCCCGAGCACCCACTGCCCCTTGGGGGTTTTCTTCGCGCGCTCGGCGACGCGCGCCACCACCTCGTCGTACGTCGTCGTGCCCGTGAGGTCCACGATGTGGAGGGCGTCCCCGAGACCGGTCACGTGGCCATGCGCGTCCATCATGCCGGGAATCACGGTGCGTCCGCCGAGGTCGAGGACGCGCGTGGCAGCGCCCTTGAGCGCCATGGCGCCCGCGGTGTTGCCCACGAACAGCACCTTGCCACCAGCGACGGCGACGGCCTCCACGACGGGGCGCGTATCGTCCGCGGTGTAGATGCGCGCGTTGGTCACGATCAGGTCGGCGCTCGGCGCCGTGCCCTGGGCGAGCGCGACGGCAGCGGTGCCGGCAAAGAGAATGGTGCGCGAGATCAGTCGGAGCATGGGACGGGTCCGGAAGAGAGGAACGTCAGTCCTTACGGGCTGATGCAAGCCAGCGCTGGCGGAACGCGAACTGCGCGGGAGTCGGCGGACGCCCGGCCGCCTCGCCGGGAACGAACTCGAGGTGCGGATTCTCGACGGGCGTGATCACCACCTCGCGCGCGCCGCCGCGGCCGATGAAGACCATCGGCATGCGATCGCCGGGGCGATGCGTGGCGAGAATGGAATCCACCTGCGTCACACGGACGATCGGCAATCCATAGAACTGCGCGAGGTGATCACCCAGTTCGACGCCCGCGTCGTACAGCGGTGTGCCCTGCCGCACGGGTGACTCGACGACGAGGCGCCCGCCGTCGTTCCGAAACTGCGTGTCGCCGATCCAGGCCGCGCCGGGCCGTGCGCGTCGCACGACGATCCCGGCCGACGCGGCGAGCGCCGCGTAGTCGGGCACCTCGCGGCCGGCCACGTACCGCGCGAAGAACGCATTGGCCCATGCGGTGTCGCCCGCCACACGGCCGAGCACGCGCCGGAGATCGTCGGCGCGATACGGTTTGAGCGGGGCGAAGTTCTTCTGTGCGCGCCCAAATTCGTTCCACAGCGCGCGCATGAACGTGTCGAGCGAGAGCGTGTCGTGCCGCGCGCGCAGTGAGAGGTCGAGACCGAGGGCGATGGCCTCGCCCCAACTGTAATACGAGATGAAAGTGTTCGTCCGGTTGGTCGGGTCCACGGAGACGGCGGCGTCCACCATGGGGGCCTGCTCGCTCATCTCCACCGCGCTGAACCAGCGGCGTCCGGGCGCATTCACCACCAAGTCGGCTGTCGCGCCGATGGATCGGATGAACCCTTCGGCGGAGACCAGGCCGGCACGGGCCATGATCAGGTCGCCGTAGTACGACGTGAACCCTTCGGCGAGCCAGAGATCCGGCGACGGGTTGGCGTCAGAGAAATCAAACGGCTCGAGCGAACGCGGCCGCAGGCGCTCGACGTTCCAGGCGTGGAAGAACTCGTGTGAGACGGTGCCGAGCAGGTCCGTCATGCGGTTCGACAGCGACGCGCCCGAGGTGAGGGAGGTCGAATTGCGGTGCTCCATGCCATCGCCCGAGGCCCAGGGCAGGTATGCGGCAAGAAACGTGTACTGCCCGAAGTCGAACGCGGGAAGTTCGCCCCAGACTCCCTCGGCTTCGTGCACGATGCGCCTGGCGCCGTCCACGTACGCGTCGAGCTCCGCGTCAGTGCCCTGGTGATGGAGGGCCACGCGGAACTGCGACGTCCGTCCCCGCGACGTGGCGTTCCACGTGCGTATGGCGAGCGGCCCGAGCATGGTGGGACTGTCCATGAAGTACGGCAGGTGCGGAGCGGTGAAGCTCATCGAATCGGGTGTGGCGGGCAGCTGCGTTGCGATGCGCCAGCCCGGGCGCGGGTGGAAGGTCACCCGAATGGGGCGCGCCTCGAGGCCGCGCGCCCAGAGGAAGGTGGCCGGCATGTTGAGGTGCGCGTGCGCCTCGGAGATGCCGGCGTACGTGCCGTCCACCCGGTCGCCAAACAGCGTGTAGGTCACACGCACCGTGCCACCGGAGGTGGTGACGTTCCACTGGTGCGGGTTTGGCCGGCTGATGCGCAGCGCACGTCCGGCGCCGTCCACGGCGCGCAGGCCGTACACGTTCTTGGAGAACTCGTGCAGCGCGTAGCGTCCCGGCGAGCTGCGGCTCATGCGCAGGACGAGCGTGCCCGCCGGCACCGCGGTGAACTCCACCGCAATGGCGGCCTCGTGATGCACCGCGTTGGGGAACGCGACGTCGTACCGCACGGAGTCCCGCTGCTGGGCGGCGAGGATCGTGGGGGCGAGAAGGGCGAGGGCGGGGACGACGAAGCGCATGGGGCTCGGAGGCGGTGGCGCGGACGGGCGTGACGCTGGCCGGGGGAAGATGTCCACGGGTCAGCGTCGAGGCCAGCCGTTGCCGAGCCGATGCTGGATGCCGATTGTTAGGCCCATGCATTCGCGCCCCACTTCGACCGGCTGGCGACGACAGTGAGCAGCACGGCAGCGCGCCCGGTGGTGCGGCGCCTGGCGCTGGGGATCGTCTGCGGAGCGGCGGCGTTCGCGCTCAACCAGATCCCCGCGCCGATCGTGTCGAGCGCGTCGCCGCAGTTCGCGTTCGGCGGGGCGTTCGTGCTTCTGGCGTTCCAGCGCCTGGGTGTGCTGCCAGGCGTTATCGCCGCGGCCATCGGCTTCGCCTCGTGGAGCAGCGTCGCGGACGTCTCGGTGGCCGCCATCGGCCTCTTCGCCATCGAGGGGTTCGTCGTGACCCGGTTGGCCGTGCGCACGCGCAGCCTGGTCGTTGCGGACATCCTGTTCTGGCTCACGGGCGGGGCGGTCCTCGACGCGGTGGCGGCCATTTGGTGGCTGGACCTGCCCGCCGGCTATCTCCTGCTCCTGCTCGTGAAACAACTGCTGAACGGCACCATGAATGCCGTGCTCGCCGAATGGATGTCGCGAAGCGCGCGCATACGTGTCTGGCTCGGCCTTCCGGCGGATCCGACGCGCACGTGGAGCGAGGTGCTGTTCGACCGGACGGTGCCGCTCGTGATGGTGCCGATCACCATCATCGTGCTGCTGTTGGCGCGGGCCTCGAACGCCGCCGCCGTGTACGAAACGTCGGCACAGCTCCGTCGGGCGGCAGCGGACGCGGACGAGGTGGCGGACCAATTCCTGCAGGCGCGCCTCAACGCGATCGAGGAACTCCAACACGCGCTCCTGCTGCTGCGCGACGCGTCAACGGAGCGCCGGACCACCCTCCTGCGGAACTTCGTGCAGGCGCGTCCCGAATTCCTGAATGTCGTCGTGACGGACGACGCGGGCATTGTCACGGCGTCGGCGCCAACGGCATCGCTGACGGGCGACCCGCTCAAGGGGCGTAATCTCAGCGCCCGGTCGTACTTCCAGGCGGCGCGCGCCACCAACCGCCCGGCATTCGGCGAGCTCCTGCTGGGGCAGCTTCAGATACGACAGGTCGGCGTTGAGCCGATGCTGCCGCTCGCGGTGCCGGTGCCCACGGCGGCGGGTGACTTTGGCGGCATCGTGATGGGCGCCGTCGATGCGGGCGCGCTGCGATCGATTCTACGGGCGCGCGTGGTGAGCGATGAGGGGGTCGTGCAGTTGCTCGACCGGGCGGGGCGCGTGGTGGCGAGTTCGAGTCCCGTATGGAAGCCGGGCGACGTGCGGCGGCGCGAGGTGCGAGAGGCGGTCGCCGCCCCCACCGACGCTCCGCGCCTGATCGACGCGCGCCGGGACGGGTCGTACGTCGCGCTGCTCGGCGTCTCGCCGCGGCTCACGATTGCGCGGCCCCTCGCCACATTCCCGTTCACCGTCCTCGCCGACGTGCCGCTGTCGAGCGTGCACCGGGCGCTGATGCCGACCTCTGCGGCGCTCGTCGTGCTCATGCTCGTGGCGCTGCTCTCGGTCTATGCGGTGGCGCGACGGCTCGGCGCCCAGCTCGTGGCGCCGCTGCAGTCCGTCGGGAGCGTGTCGGAGGACCTCGCCGACGGGCATCCCGTGCCGCGCGCGATGCTCCAGCAATTCGGGGAGAGCCCGGTGCAGGAGATCCGCACGCTGGGCGCACAGTTCCTGCGCATGGACCACGCGCTGCGCGCTCGACGCGACTCCGATGCGAATGCGGTGCGGGCAAGCGAAACGAAGTACCGCGAGACCCTCGAGCAGCTCGCGCAGGCGCAGAAGATGGAGGGGATCGGGCGCCTGGCCGGCGGCATCGCGCACGACTTCAACAACCTGCTGACGCCGATCGTCGGATACACCGATCTCGCGATCGCCGGCTTGTCCGCCGACAGCCCTGCCCGGAGGGACATGGCGCTGGTCCGCACCGCCGCCGGACGCGCCAAGGAAGCGGTGGCGCAGCTGCTCGCGTTTGGGCGCGCGCAAGTGCTCGATACGCGTCGCCTCAACCTGGCGGACGCGGTCACCGAGTTCGAGCCACTGCTGCGGAAGTCGCTCAGCGTCAACCACGAGCTCGTCGTCATGGCGCAACCCGGCGTCGAGGTTCAGGCGGACCGGGCCAAGGTGCAGCAGGTGCTGATGAACCTCGTGCTCAACGCCGCGGACGCCATGCCCGGCGGCGGACGAGTGGAGGTGCACGTCACCACCGAGGAGCACTTTCAACCGGATGCCGCGGACCCGGAGCCGCTTCCCGCAGGCCGATACGGCGGGATCAGCGTGGTCGACTTCGGCGTGGGCATGGACGAGGCGACGCGTCAGCGGGCCTTCGAACCCTTCTTTACCACGAAGCCGCGCGGCAAGGGGACGGGACTCGGGCTTTCCACGGCGTACGGCATCGTGCGGCAGCACAAGGGCACGATCACCGTCGAAAGCGAGGTCGGCGTGGGCACCCGCATGCGGGTCCTGCTCCCTCTGGCGCAGGAGGTGCCGCACCTGGTGACCTCGGCGGTGCCGTTGCCGGACGTACTCCTCAATCCCGCCCTGGCGGTGGAGGATGGCGCGCGCACGCTGCTCGTGGTGGAGGACGAAGGCGCCGTCCGCGAGCTCGTTCGCACGGCACTGACGCGCGCCGGCTACCGGGTGCTGGCGGCGCGAGACGGGGAGGAGGCGCTCACCCGCGCCGCGGCCCACGCCGGACGCATCGACCTGCTGCTCACCGACGTGGTGATGCCGGGGCTGAACGGGCGTGAACTCGCGCTCCGATTCCGGCAGGCACGACCAGAGGCGCGCGTGCTCTTCATGTCCGGCTTCGCGTCAGACGTCATCGCCGCTGACGGAGAGCTGTCGGGCGATTCCGAGCTGCTCATGAAGCCCTTCACGCCCGACGAACTCCTTGCGCGCGTGCGCTCGGCACTCAGCAACTGACGGTCAGTCGCCCGGACCGATGGCCGGTCCGGCCGAATCGCGCGCCTCGCGCAGCATCGTGATGGCGGAGGCATGGATGACCACGTCGCCGAGCGCACGCCCATCCGCCGCCAGCATGGCGGCCTTGACCCCGACGAAGCGGCCGCTCGCGCTGAGGTAGTCGCTGAGGCGCTGCTGCGGAGCGAGCGGCAGGATGCCCTTCACCGTCGTGCCGCCGACGAGCACGATATCCACGCCGCGCTCGCCGACCCCCGTGGCGGACTGGCCGAGCACGAGGACGTTGCCGTCCGGCGCCGAGGCGAGCACGATGTGATCGGTCTGCACGATGAGGTGCCCGGGGCTCTCGTTCAACTTGGGGCGGCGGGCGAGCACCATGTTCATCCAGCCGCCCTTGCGGTTGGCCAGGTACTGCACGAGCGGCGCATCGTCGCCGATGAAGATCTCGCCCTCGAGCATGGTGGTGTCGCGCATGATGAGGTGGAGTCGCTTGGACTCCACGGCCTTGCTGGTTCGGGTACTTGGTCCGGTCATGCGGCGAAGCGCCTCGCAACGCGGGGAGTCGGTATGACGAATGGCGGCTGCAGACGCGCCACCAGGACGACAACATAAGGAGCCGGACAGCGGCCCGGCCCCATAATAATGAACGATTCGCGGCGGAAAGCGGCAACGCGCTAGCTTTTCGGGCATCCCGCTCCGGACCCTCCATGCGTCGCCTCCCCATCCTGCTCCTCCTCGCCGCCGCCGCGCCGGCGGTCGTCGCGCAAGTTGCGCCGGGCGCCCCGCCGGCCCCCCGCTCCGCGTCCATCGCCGACGTGCGCTATCGGCTGCAATTCGATGCGGCGCACGGCGTGATGCGGTCCATCGGCGTGCAGATGACCTTTGCGGTGCGCGGCCCCGGCCCCGTGCTGCTGTCGCTCCCCGCCTGGACGCCCGGGGCGTACGAAATCAGCGACTACTCGCGCAATGTCTCCGGCTTCTCGGCCACGGCCGGTGCCCGTGCCTTGCGCTGGGACAAGTTCGATCCGGACACCTGGCGCATCCACGCCGACGGGGCGCCGCAGGTGACCGTGCGCTTCGAGGCGCGGGCGGACTCGCTCGACAACGCCTTCAACTGGGCCCGCGACGACTTCGCGCTCGTCAACGGCACCAATGTCTTCCTCTACCCCGAGGGGCTGCCGCCCGAGTTTGCCGCGAGGGTCGCGGTTCAGGCGGAGCCCGAGTGGCGGGTCGTGACGGGGCTGTCGCAGACCGGGAACGGCGAGTTCACCGCGCCCAACTACCATGACCTGGTGGACGCCCCGTTCTTCGTGGGGCGATTCGACCTCGATAGCATGCAGGTAGCCGGCCGCTGGATGCGGCTCGCCACGTATCCCACCGGCAGCGCATCCGGCGCGCGCCGCGCCGCGCTCTGGGAGGCGCTTCGCAAGTCGGTGCCGCCGCAGGTGAAGGTGTTCGGCGAAACGCCCTGGTCCACCTACACCGTAATGCAGATCGCCGACTCGGCGTTCGGCGGCATGAGCGCGCTCGAGCACCAGAACTCCAACGTCGGCATCGTCGGCACGCCGTTCCTCGATGAAGCGTTCGTACCCAGCGTCTACGCGCACGAAGTCTTCCACGCGTTCAACGTGAAGCGCCTGCGACCCGCCGGCCTCTGGCCGTACCGGTACGACGCGGCGCAGCCCACGCCATGGCTCTGGGTGAGCGAAGGGATCACCGACTACTACGCCGATCTCGCCATGGTACGCGGCGGTGCCACCACGCCCGCCGATTTCCTCGGCCTCACCAAGGGCAAGATGGACCACGTCGCGCAACTCCCGCCGCTGGCGCTCGAGGACGCCTCGCTCGAGGCATGGCTGCGGATCCGCGATGGCTCGAGCGGCATCTACTACGACAAGGGCTCGCTTGCCGGGCTGGCCCTCGACATCCTGATTCGCGACGCCACCGACAACCGCGCATCACTCGACGACGTGATGCGCGCCCTCTACACCACCACGTACAAGGCGGGACGGGGCTTCACCGCCGACGACTGGTGGGGGGCCGTCTCGCGCGCGGCGCGCGGGGCATCGTTCCAGGACTTCAACGAGCGCTATGTGGATGGCCGCGAGCCCTACCCGTGGAACACGTGGCTGCCGAAGGCGGGATGGCGCCTCGTGGCGGACACGGTGGTCGAGGCGCGGCTGGGGGTCTCGTTCTCGCAGGACTCCGCCGGGCTGGCGGTAACCGCGGTGCAGCCCGGCAGCGCGGCCGACGAGGCCGGGATGCGGCCCGGCGACATCCTCGTCGCGCTGGGCGGCGTCCGCGCGAGCGAGCCGGATTTTCTCCGTCGCTGGCGTGAGAGTGCCGGCACGCGCGCCGGCGCCCCGCTCACGATCGAGGTGCGACGGGCCGGCCAGCCGCTGACGCTGAACGGCACCGTGCGGATGGCGACGCTGATCAACGAACGCCTCGAGGACGACCCCGCCGCGACGGCGAAGGCGGTGCGCCTCCGCGCCGGCATTCTCACCGGAACGGTGTCGGCGCCGTAAGCGCGCCTACGGCTTGAATCGCTTGTAGGCCTCCACCTGCTTCGCATTGCGCGGGGCAGGGCCTGCGGGGAGCGCCATCTCCCGCTCGATGGCGTCGATGTCGCGCGGCACGTCGGCCGAGATGCGATCGTGCCCTGAACCGGTCACGATGTAATCGTCCTCGATGCGCACGCCGATGTTGGCGTACCGTGCCACCACGGGAACGAGCCTGGCGCGCAGGCCGGCGTTGTTGGGAACGTCGGGGATGATGTCCACCGTGTTGGCGCGCACATATACGCCGGGTTCGATGGTGAACACGCTTCCCTCGGCGAGCGCCCCCTGCGCGTAGACGTCCACGTCGTGCACGTCGAGGCCGATGGGGTGGCCGAGTCCGTGCATGTAGAACAGCCGCCACTGCGGGCAGCGCCCCCCGGGCGCCTGCGCACCGCACTCATACGTGGCGTCGGCGGACTCGGTGAGCCCCAGCCGGGCGAGCCCGTGCTTGATGACGCTGAGCGCCGAGTCGTTCAACGTGGCGAAACGCACGCCGGGCCTGATCTGGCGCTCGGCGGCGAGCTGTGCGGCGAGCACCAGCGAATAGATAGCTCGCTGCGCCGGGCTGAACGTGCCGTTCACCGGAACCGTGCGCGTGATGTCGGCGGAGTAGCCGCCGTAGTAGGCGGCCATGTCCATGGTGATCACCTCACCGTCCTTCATGAACCGGTCGTTGCGGTTGTAGTGGAGGACGGTGGAGTTCGGGCCCGACCCGACGATCGAGCCATAGGAAGGTCCATCACCGCCGTTGCGGCGGAACGTGTACTCGGCGAGGGCCTGGATCTCGAACTCGGCCATGCCGGGCTCGATGGCGCGCATCGCCTCGCGGTGCGCGGCGGAGCTGATGGCGGCGGCGTCGCGCAGGAGGGCGAGCTCGGCGACGGATTTCCGGCCGCGCAGGCGCATCACGAGGTCGTTGACGTCCGTGACCTTGACGTTGCGATGCCGGGCCTTGATGGCGTCGAGGAACTGGTCGTGCGCCGTGCGCGGAGCGGCCTCGCCCGGCACGTCCGACCCGCCGCCTCGCGAGAAGTCGCCCACCGCGAACAGCGTCCCGCCGCTGGTGATGAGCGAGTCGAGCACGCGGCGCAGCGTGGTCGCGTCGCGTGCCTCGAGTCCCATGCGTGCCTTGGCGCCTTCAACACCGAGCCGCTCGCCCGTCCACACTTCCTGCGCCGGGTCCTTGGGCGGGACGAAGATCATCGCGCGGCTCGCGCCGCCCTGTCGCACGATGACGAGCGCCGCGTTGGGCTCGAGGAAGCCGGTAAGGTACCGGAAGTTCTGCGACTGCCAGAACGTGAGGTGGTTCTCCACGGGCTCGGCGGCGCCGAGGACGAGCGCGATGCCGTCGCCCGGAAGCGACGACACGAAGGCGTCGTGACGCGCCCGATGTTCGGACTGGGGCACCTGCGCGCCGAGCAGCGCGGCGGCACAGGCAAGGAGGGCGATGGAGCGCAGCACATTCATGGGGACGTCACCGGCGGAGAGGGACGACCAATGATAGCGCCGATTCGCGGCCACGGCCCGTGGGGCGATGGCCGCGTGCGCCGCGGCGGGATAAGCTAGACGGACGCGGCAGCGGCGTTCGGTCAACGCCCCGCCGATCTGGAGCGTTACGCCAACATGGGTTCCATGGCGGCCGGCAGGCCGCTCCTCGTTTCCCGTTTCCCACATGACCATGCGTCTTCTCGCCCGCCGCGCGCTGATCGCCCTTGCCCTGGCAGCCGCGCTTCCGCTCGTCGCCGTCGCCCAGGGCCGACTGACGACGCCGAGGCAGTTCTTCGGACACGACATCGGGGAGGATTACTGGCTCCCCAACTACACCCAGTTCCACAAGTACTGGGAAACGCTGGCCAGGGAGTCCGACCGGATGGTGCTCGACACCATCGGCATGACGGCCGAGGGGCGACCGCAGGTGATGGCCATCGTGTCGTCGCCGGAGAACCTCAAGAACCGCGAGAAGTACCGGCTGATTGCGCAGCGGCTGAGCCACGCCGAGGGGCTGACGGACGCCCAGGCGCAGGCCCTCGCCAAGGAAGGAAAGGCGATCGTCTGGATTGACGGCGGGTTACATGCCACCGAAGTGCTGGGTCCCAATCAGCTCATCGAGACGCACTGGCAGTTCGTCTCGCAGAGCGATGAGGAGACGCTGCGCATCCTGAATGACGTCATCATCGTCTTCGTGCACGCCAACCCGGACGGCATGGAGCTGGTGGCCGACTGGTATATGCGCGAGAGCGATCCCAAGAAGCGCAACATGCAGATCCCGCGGCTCTACCAGAAGTACATCGGGCATGACAACAACCGCGACCAGTACGCGATGAACCAGCCCGAGACGTACAACATGAACCGGGCGCTGTACCAGGAGTGGTTCCCGCAGATCATGTACAACCATCACCAGACCGGTCCCGCCGGCACGGTGATGTTCGCGCCGCCGTTCCGCGACCCGATGAACTACAACCTGCACTCGCTCATCATGACCGGCCTCGACCAGGTGGGGTCGGCGATGCATGCGCGCTTCGTGGCGGAAAACAAGCCTGGCACCACGATGCGCACGTCCACGCTGTACTCCACCTGGTGGAACGGCGGCCTGCGCACCACCGCGTACTACCACAACATCATCGGCTTGCTGACGGAGACCATCGGCAACCCGACGCCGATGCGCATCCCGTTCATTCCCGACAAGCTGATGCGCAACTCCGACCTGCCGCTCCCGATCCAGCCGCAGGAGTGGCATTTCCGCCAGTCGATCGACTACTCGGTGACGGCCAACCGCGCCGTGCTCGATTTCGCGCAGCGCTATCGCGAGACGATGCTGTATCGCAACTGGAAGATGGGCGCCGACATGATCGCCGCGGGCAACAAGGACTCCTGGACGGTCTGGCCCAAGCGGCTGCAGGCGATGAAGAACGCCATCAATCCGGCGGCCGCCAGTGCGGCGCCGGCCGCTCCGGCGCGCGGCGGCGGTTTCGCGGCGGCCGCCGACCCCAAGTTCCTGGCCATGCTGACCGCGCCCGAGCTGCGCGACCCGCGCGGGTACATCCTGCCGGCGAACCAGGCGGATTTCCCGACGGCGCTCAAGTTCATCGAGAAGCTGCAGAAGAACGCGATCGTCGTGCACCGCGCGAATGCGTCGTTCACCGTGGGCGGCACGTCATATCCGGCCGGCTCGATCGTCGTCAAGACGGCGCAGGCCTACCGTCCGCACATCATCGACATGTTCGAGCCGCAGGACCACCCGAACGACTTCCGGTATCCGGGGGCAGCGCCGACACCGCCGTACGACAACGCCGGCTGGACACTTGCCCTGCAGATGGGCGTGCAGTTCGACCGGATTCTCGACCGCTTTGACTGTCCGTGCGACCGCATCGAGCCAGCACACCTGGTGACGGCGCCGGCCGGCGTCGTGGCGAAGGGCGGCACGTGGAAGCTCTCGCCGGTGCAGAACGACGCGTATGCGGCGGTCGCGCGTTTCCTGAAGGGCGGCGTGGAGGTCTACCGCGGCTTCGACGGCAACTTCTACGTGGCGTCGAACGGCAAGAGCCGCCCAATTGCCGAGAAGGCGGCCAGGGAACTCGGCATTACGTTTGCCGAGGGCAAGCGCCCGGCTGGTGCCCAGAAGCTCACCGCGCCGCGCGTCGCGCTATTCGACCGGTACGGCGGGCAGATGCCGTCGGGTCACACGCGGTGGCTGCTCGAGCAGTTCGGCATGGCGTACACCGACGTCTATCCGCAGGAACTCGACGCGGGCAACCTGCGCGCCAAGTACGACCTGATCATCTTCCCCGACGGGTCCATCCCGGCAGTCGCTGGCGCCGGCGGACGTCGTGGCGGATTCGGCGGCGGCGGCCCCGACACCACGACCCTGCCGGCAGAGTGGCGCAAGACGGTGGGCTCGGTCACGGCGGACAAGACGGTGCCGCAACTCAAGGCGTTCCTCGAAGCCGGCGGCCGTGTGGTCACCATCGGGTCGTCGACGTCGCTCGGGCAGCACCTTGGCCTGCCGGTGGAGAGCTGGCTGACCGAGGCCGGCCGGCCGTTGCCGGCAGAGAAGTTCTATGTGCCGGGTTCGCTGCTGAGGGCGACGTTCGACACCACGGCAATGGTGAACAAGGGGATGTCGGCACAGGCAACCGTCATGTACGACAACTCCCCGGTCTTCAAGCTCGGACCCGATGCCGCCGCCAAGGGCGTCAAGCGGATCGCCTGGTATGAGAAGGCACCGCTCGTCTCCGGCTGGGCGTGGGGCGAGAACTACCTCGAGGGAGGCACGGCCATCGCCGAGGCGACCGTGGGGCAGGGGACCCTCTACCTGTTCGGCCCGGAGATCCTGTTCCGCGCGCAGCCGCACGGGACGTTCCGGCTGCTGTTCAACACGCTCTATTCGGTGAAGCCGCCAATCCAGTAACTACCGATTGAGGATTGGGAGCTCGGATTTGGATTGCGGATTTCGATAGCGGATTTCGATGGGCGATTTCGATGGGCGATTGATTCGGCGAAGCGGCCGAGTCGGTCGCCCATCGGCTTTGGCCACCGCTCGTGTGGCGTTGGCACTTGGGCATCGGCGCGCGTGTCGCACGTTGCCGACGGCGGGACTTGGTGCTACGCTCCTGCACACGAACGACCTCCCCCGGCGTCACCTCCGGACGTCGTTTCCCGCCTCTGATGCCCTGATCGTGCTCCCTCCGCGCAAGACGCTCATCACACACCGCTCCGCCCGCCGGAACTCTGCGGGCGAGATGATGGCTCCCCTCGGCCGCATGTACCTGTGGTTCCCCACCGAGCAGGCGATGGCCAAGGTGGTGTCGCTGCTGCGCCAGCACACGCTGGATTTCGAATCAGCGGAAGGGGACTCGCTGGTGGTGGATGTCGAGTGGTCGGTGCTGCGCGACATCGTGGGCCCGATGCGCCGCATGATGACCCACGGCGAGGCCGAGGACACGCGCGTACTCTACAAGCCGGCGGGCGGCGCGCTCTCCATCGGCGACTTCCCAACGGTCAAGTCATACGCGCAGTTCGCGTTGGTCAGCCAGAGCACGTGGCTGCGCGAACTGATTGACGCCCGGCGCTATACGAGCGTGCTGCAGCCCATCGTGCACGCAGCCACGCCGGAAGTGGTGTATGCCCGCGAGGCGCTGCTGCGCGGCGCCGAGCGCGAGGGGGGCATCGTGCATGCGTCCTACCTGTTCGAGGTGGCGCGCGGCTGCGGGATGCTGGCCGAACTCGACCTTGCCGCGCGCGACTCGGCCATCGAGACGATGGTGCGGGCTGGCCACGCGGAGTCGCTCTTCCTCAACCTGACGCCGAGCGCCATCGACGACCCGCTGGCCGCGCTCGAGCACACGGTGGAGCAGATCGACCGGCTCCAGATCCCGCACGAGCGCGTGGTCTTCGAGGTCGTGGAGAGCGAGCACGCGCCGGACGTGGTGCACCTGCGCGGGCTGCTCGCCACCTATCGTGACGCCGGCTTCCGCGTGGCGCTCGACGACGTCGGCGCCGGCTACTCATCGTTGAATCGGTTGCACCAACTGCGTCCGGACTTCATCAAGCTCGACATGGACCTCGTGCGGGGGGTGGACCGCGATCCCTACAAGGCGCTCATCGCCCGGAAGACCATCGAAATCGCCACCGAACTTGGCGTCGCGACCATCGCGGAAGGGGTGGAGACCGCGGGCGAACTGAAGTGGGCGCAGACGCACGGCGCCGCCTACGTACAGGGATACGCCACGGGTCGGCCGAGCGAGCCCGTCTTCGGGCAGACCTGAGCTGTGCGAAACCAGGCAGGGGTGGCGCGCCGTATGGTGGATATCCCCAGGTGGAGTGACTGAGATGTTTGCCCTGATCGCGCGCCTCGCCGTACTTCGTCCCCTGCTCGGGTTCGTGATTCTCGGCATTCCGGTGCTGGGGCTGATCGCCATTGGCTTCGCGGCCGTTGTCGTCTTCAAGATCCTGCTGTTCGTTGTGCTCCCCATCGCGCTGATCGCATGGCTCGTGAAGCGCGTCTTCAAGCCGCACGACATCACGAGCGCCGACAACGCCTGACGAAGTCGCGCGGCTGGCGATGGCGCCGACGCTTGCGCCACGCCTGCGCGAATGCCTGCGCGGACGCCAGCGATCGTCAGATGCGGATGCTCCGTCCTGCCCAGTACGGCTCGCGCATCACACGCTTCAGCGTCTTGCCGGCTGCGCTCCGCGGAAAGTCCTCCATCAGGACGACCTCGTGGAGCTGCTGGTAGCGGGCCGCCACGCGCGCGTTCGCCCAGAGGCGAAGCTCGTCCGCCGTGACGCTTCCGCCCGACTTCAGGATGACTGCGGCCACGGGTGCCTCGCCCCACTTCGCGTGGGGCACGCCGAATACCGCAGCCTCGCGAACGGCCGGATGCTCCGCCAGCACCCCCTCGATGTCCTTGGGGTAGACGTTGACGCCACCCGAGATGATGAGGTCCTTCTTGCGATCCACGAGGAACAGGAACCCTTCCTCGTCGGCGTAGCCCAGGTCGCCGGTGTAGAGCCAGCCGTCCCGGATGGCCTCCGCGGTCAGGTCGGGACGCCCGTGGTAGCCGGGCATCATCAGAGGGCCGCGGCCGACGATTTCGCCCACCTCGCCGGGCGGGAGGTCGCGTCCATCCTCGCCGACGATGCGCATCTCGTTGAAGTAGGTGGGCGTTCCCACCGAACCCATCCGGCGATCGTAGTCGGTGCGATCAAGAATGGTCACGAAACCCTCGGTGAGCCCGTACAGCTCGTATAGCGCTCCCGGAGCGACCGCGCGCAACCGTGCCTTGTGCTCCACCGGCAGCGGCGCTCCCACCGAGCAGAGTCCCTGCACCGAGGCCAGCGCATCGCGCGTGCAGCCCGGCGTGTCGAGCAGTGCGGCAATCTGCGACGGAACCAGCATGAGGTGTGTGACCTGCTCGCGCTGGACCGCAGCCAGGAAGTCGGCGGCGTCGAACCTGCGTTGCAGCACGAAACGGGCGCCGAGGAGGAACGCCGGAAAGAAGAAGACCAGCGCGCCGTTGAAGATGAGCGATCCGGCATGCATGACCACGCTTTCCGGCGTCATGCGGAAGGCGGCCGTGAAGGTCGACGCATACAACGCCCGAATGGCGTGCGTGTGCACGATGCCCTTGGGGAGTCCGGTGGTGCCGCTGGAGTAGATGATGTTGTACGGGTCGTCCCGGTCGAGAGACGCAACGGGCGAGGCGCCGGTGGCGGCCGCGGCGAGCGCGGAGTAGTGCCCGTACCCGGGCGTGGTCGCGTCGTCGGTGAGGAGCCACCGTTCGGCAGGGATCAGCGGGAGATCGCCTCGAACCTCCCCGAGGACCTCCACCGAAGCCCGCGTTGCAATCACCGCGCGCGCCCCAGAGTCGCGAAGCAGGGCCAACAGCCCGGCCCCGCGGAGCAGTGGCGAGAGCGGCACCACCACGATGCCCGTGCGCGCCGCGGCCCAGTACAGCTCCATCAGCTCGAGACAGTTCGGGAGCACGAGGGCCAATGCGTCACCCTTGCGGAGGCCGAGGGAGAGCAGGGCATCGGCGGCGCGCCGGACGTGCGCGTCGAACTGGCGCCAATCGAGTCGCTCCCCTTCGAACACGACGCCGAGCTGGTCAGGGCGGTGGCGCGCATGGTGCGGAACGATGGTGCCGAGGTGCAGCATGATGCGTTCCTCCGTCACGGTGAGGCATGGCGCGCCAGGAAGGCGCCCAGCGCGGCGTTGAAGGGGACCGGTGCCTCGATGGGAAGGGCGTGGTGCGCGTCCGGCACTTCCACGTATTCGGCGCGCGGCATGCGTCGCACCCACGCCTGCTTGTTCGCCAGGAACGGGTAGTCATGCTGGGCGCCGACCACGAGCGTCGGGACGTGGATGGACTCCAGATTGTCGGCCACGCTCCAGCCCAGCACCGCGAGCTGGGTGGCGATGTACGCCCCGCGCCGATTGCGTGCCATGCGCGCAATGAACTTCTCGCGCAACGGTGCGTGCTCCGGCTTCGGAAAGAGCTTCGGCGCAAGCACCCTGGCCATGCCCACCGGCCCGAAGAGGCGGGAGAGGATGCGACGCAGCCAGATGGTGGCAACCGCGCCGGCGCCGCGCACCGCGAACGACGGGGCGCTGTTCACGATCGTCATCGTGCGCAGCGCCTGCGGACGAGTGACGGCCATCTGGAAAGCGACCACGCCACCCAGCGAAAGGCCCACGACGTGCGCGGGCGATGCGCCGAGATGGTCGAGGACGGCCAGGGCGTCGCCGGCGAACTCGGCGACGCTGAAGGGTCCGCTGGCCTTTCGCAGGTCGCGCGACTCGCCGCTGCCTCGCGCGTCGATGGCGATGGTTCGGTAGTGCCCGGAGAACGCCGCGACCTGCAGTTCCCAATCCAGGGTGCTCGAACCGAGTCCATGCAGGAACAGCAAGGGCTCGCCAGCGCCAGCGACTTCATAGTGAATCTCGGCACCATCAGAACTGAGAAAGGGCACGATCGGAGGGGGTCGAAATGTGGTGAGCCTTGACGTATCGGATTGCCAATACCTATTATCACACCATCTATGCGTATTGGCAAAGGGCGTGTCACGGCTGCGGAGGTCGCGAGGCGGGCGGGGGTCTCCCAACCCACGGTCTCGCTGGTCCTCACGAGGAACCCGAAAGCGAGAGTGGCGCCCGAGACCCGCGAGCGCGTGCTGCGTGTTGCCGCGGAGATCGGTTACCGGCCGAACCGACTGGCGCAGGCACTGGTGGCCCGCCGCTCCTTTGCCATCGGCGTCATCGTTCCGGGCTTCGACAACCCGTTCTATGCGCGCGTGCTCTCTGGCGCCGAGAAGGTCGCCGCCGAGGCGGGGTATGCCGTGCTCCTCTGCGAGATGGGCGCGCTGGACGTCCTGCAGCACCTGAACGCCCTGCGCGACCGGCAGATCGACGGCGTCATCCTCGCCGGCATCGCGGCCAGCACCCTGCCGGCGACTGCCCTGGATGACCTGAACGTCGTCCTCATCAACCAGCCATCCACCCGATTCGCGTCGGTGGGCGGCGATTCGCTGAAGGCGGGGTTCATGGCCGCCGCGCACCTGCTCGAACTCGGGCACCGTCGCCTCGCTTTCATCGGCCCGGCGAACTCGATCCCGGCGTTCCGCTTCCGCGAACGTGGCTTCGTGCAGGCGTTACGCGCCGCCGGGGTGTCGATGCCAGGGGATTTCATGGTTCGCGTCGACGCCAGCATCGAAGGCGGCCTCGCCGGCATGCGACGCCTGCTCGCGTTGCGCGAGCGACCGACCGCAGCCTTCTGTGTCAACGACCTGGTGGCGCTTGGCGCACACAAGGCGTGCGGCGCTGCCGGCGTTCAGCTGCCGCACGACCTGTCGATTCTCGGGTGCGACGACATCGAGATGACGACGCTGGTGACGCCGGAACTGTCGACGATCAACCTCCCCCAGCGCGAGCTGGGCGCGCGCGCCGTGCGCCTGCTGCTGCGCCAGCTCGAGGAAGGACCCCGCGAGACGCCGCCCGCGCAGGTGTTGCCGCCGCGACTCGTCGTCCGCGGCTCCACCGGGCCCGCCGCCTCCGGCGGGGGCGCCGCGTCATGAGCGCCGTGCGTCACGCCATCATCACGGGGACCGGGCACGCCGTGCCGACTCGCCTCGTCACCAATGAGGAACTGTCGGCCTCGCTCGGCGAGAACATTCGCCCGTTCGTCGAGGAGACGCTGGGCATCCACCAGCGTTTCTGGTGCACGAGCAAGGAGAGCACGGCCACGCTCGCCGTGGCGGCGGCGCGTCGTGCGCTGCACGCCGCCGGCATCACGCCGCTGGATGTCCAGCTCATCATCATCGCAACCGATACCCCCGAGTTCATCTCGCCGCCGACGGCCAGCGTGGTGCAGGGCGAACTCGGCGCGCTGCACGCGGGAACGTTTGATCTCAACGCCGGCTGCGCCGGGTTCGTCACGGCGCTCGACACGGCGTGGAAGTTCATTCGGGCCGACGAGCGGTATCAGCGGATCCTCGTCGTCGGCGCGTACGCGATGTCGAAGTTCCTCGACGTCACGGACAAGAAGACGGTGACCATCTTCGCCGACGGCGCCGGCGCCGCGGTGGTGGAGGCGAGCGACCGTGCGGGCGTGCTCGGCAGCGAGTTGTATGCCGACGGCACCCTGTGCGCGGGCATGGGTGTCTTTGCCGGCGGCACGCGCACGCCCATCACGCAGGCGGTCCTCGACAACGGCTACCAGAATCACCTGCGATTCGTGCAGAAATACCCGGCGTCGGTGAACGAGGAAGGATGGCCGCGCATCGTGCGCTCGGTGCTCAGGCGCATCGGCAAGTCCGAACGCGACGTGGATCATTGGCTGTGGACGCAGGTCAACCGATCGTCGATTGTGACGGTGATGGCCACGCTGGGCGAGCCGATGGCGAAGGCGCACACGGTGATGGGGCAGTGGGGGTACACGGGGTCGGCGTGCCTGCCGATGGCGCTGGATGATGCGAAGACGAAGGGACTGCTGAAGGACGGCGATCTCATCGTCTTCACCGGGAGTGGCGCGGGGCTCGCCATGGGGTGTGTGGCGATGACGTGGCGGGACGCACGCTGATGCAGACGATCGTTGACGCCTTCCTGTCGCATGCGGCGCGGACGCCCGACGGCGTGGCGTGGCGCACGATGGACGGTGCCACGCTGAGCTGGGCGCAATGGGCCGAGCTGTCGCAGCAGGTTGCCGGGGCGCTCGTCGCGAGCGGCGTGCGCCCGGGCGACCACGTCGCGGTGCTGGCCGGCAACTCCATGGTCTGGCCGATCGCCGACATGGGGACGCTGCTGGCCGGCGCGGTCAGCGTGGGACTCTATCCCACCTCATCCCCCGCGCAGGTCGCTGAGGTACTGCGCGACTGTGGCGCGCGCGTGGTGATCGTGGACGACGACGCCCAATGTGCCAAGGTGAAGGCGGTGCGCGGCCAGCTTGACGCGCTCGAACTGCTGGTTGGGTGGGGAGGCGTTGGAGCGCCAGCCACGCCATGGAACGCCTGGCTCGCGACCGCGCGCCCGACGACGCCCGTGCTTCGCGCTCCGGACGAGGACGCCGTGCTGATCTACACCTCGGGCTCGACCGGAACGCCGAAGGGGGCGCGCATCTCACATCGATGCCTCGTGGAGACGGCGCGCTCGATTGCGGAGGTCCTCTCGCTCACGTCGGCTGACACGTCGCTGTCATACCTCCCCTTCTGCCATGCCGCCGAACGAATGTTCGGCTACGCCACACGGGTGTGGCTGGGCATGGAAGCGATGCTGGTGGATGACGCCTCGCGGGTCTTCGATGCCGCGGCCGTGTATCACCCGACGATTTTCGGCGGCCTGCCGCGCTTCTTCGAGAAAGCCCTCGAGAAGTTCGAGGCGGCGCTGCTCCTCCCCGGCACGGACGCGGAGCGCGCGCAGCGGACGCGCGCGGTGCGCGCGTCATTGTTCGGCACGCGCCTGCGGCTGGCCACGTCGGGGGGAGCTCCGCTCCCGGAACTCGTCGGAACGGCGCTCGACGCCTTTGGCGTACGGGTGCTCGGGGCGTATGGCCAGACGGAGCACCTCTGCGTGGCCATGCACCGCCCCGATCGCCTCAACTTCACGTCCGTCGGCCTGCCGATGCCCGGAACCGAGCTGCGCATCGCGGACGACGGCGAAGTACTCGTGAAGCGCGGTCCCCTGACGTTCAGCGGCTACTTTGGTCGCGAGGACGAGACGCGCGAGGCCTTCACCGCCGACGGCGCCTGGCTGAAGACCGGCGACCTGGGGGACGTGGACGCCGACGGCTTCCTGCGCATCACGGGTCGAAAGAAGGAGCTTCTGGTCCTTTCGACCGGCAAGAAGGTCGCGCCGCTGCCCATCGAGGCCGCGCTCAGCGCCGGTCCGTGGATCGAGCACGCGATGCTCTACGGCGAGGGGCGCAGCTTCATCTCGGCGCTCTTCACGGTGCGTGAGGCGCCACTGCGGCTGCTGGCGGAGCGCGAGGGCCTGCCGTGGTCGCGCACCGACCTGCTGGCGCACGACGCGGTACGCGGCGCGGTGCAGGCATGGGTCACGCAGGTGAACGCCGCGCTGTCGCGCCATGAGCAGGTCAAGCAGTGGGTACTGGTGCCGGGCCCATTCACCGTCGCCGGCGGCGATCTGACGCCCACGATGAAGCTGAAACGCCATGAAGTGTCGGCGCGCTACGCGTCGTTGCTCGACCACCTCTACGAGTGACCCCATGATCACACGCTTCGCCCTCGCCGCGCTCGTCCTGTCGTGCACCGCCATCGCCGGCGCCTACCTGTCGGCGTTCCTGCCCGGCGGCGCACCGCCGCTGGCGGCGTGGGGCATGGCGTTGGGCGCCGCCGGCGCGCTCGCCTCGATCATGGCGCTCGGCGCCGCGCGGGGCGGGAAGCTGCGCCCCATCGCCCTCGTGGCGTGCGTGCTCACGTTCCTGGTGGTGGGCGGTGCGTTCGCGCTGGCGCTTGTCCTGCCGGCCAATGAGGGAAAGGACGCGGTGATCGTGCTCGGCTTTCCGCTGCGCACGGCCATCGTGCTGTATGGCGTCGGCATCGTGCCGATCCTCTTTCTGCCGGCCATGTACGCGGCATCGTTTGACGCCGACACGCTGAGTGACGCCGATCTCGAGCGCGTGCGTCGCGCCGGCCAGGAGCGTGGCGCGTGAGCGGGTACTTCCTGCTTGAGGGCACGTCGGCGGCCATGCGCCACCCGGCAATCATCGCCATTGCCGTGCTCTACTTCGTGATCGTCAGCGCCATCGGCATCTGGGCGACGCGCCGCACCAAGACCGCCAGCGACTACTTCGTGGCGGGGCAGGGCATCGGCATCGTGACGCTCGCCATCGCGGCCATGGCGTCCACGCTCTCGGGGTTCGCGTTCATCGGCGGGCCCGGGCTGGTCTACACGGTGGGCACGGGTGCGGTCTTCCTGGTGCTCTCGGCGTCGATCACCAATACGATGGGCGCGTGGGTGCTGGCCAAGCGCATGCGACTGCTTGGCGAGGCGCGCGGGCTCATTACCGTGCCCGACGCCATCGCGGCGCGGTTCCGATCGCCGGCGGCGCAGGGGCTGAGCGCAATTTCCATCCTGGTGGCCGTCATCGGCTACATGGCCACCAACTTCCTGGCGCTCGGGCTGGTCATCGATGCGATGTTCGGCACCGGGCTCACGCTGGGCATCTGGCTGGCGATGCTGGTGACGCTCTCGTACACCGTGGCCGGCGGCATCCTGGCCGGCGTCTACACCGACCTGTTCGAAGGCATGGTGAAGGCGGCGGCGTCGATGACCGTGTTCTACTTCGTGCTCAAGGCCGGCGGCGGCATGGCCGGCATCTCCCGCGCCATCACCGCCGTGGACAGCACGTTCCTCGGGCCGTGGGGCAAGATGCCGGCGCTCGCCGCGCTCTCGCTCTTCTTCGTCTTCGGCCTCGGCTCGCTGGGGCAGCCGCACGTGGCCCACAAGTTCTACATGCTCAAGGAGCCGCGGAAGCTCAAGTGGTACCCGCTGCTCATGAGCGTGGCGATGGCGGTGACACTGCTGCTCTACGTGGGTGTCGGGCTCGCCATGCGCGCGATGACGGCCACCGGCGCCATTGCACCGCTGGCGCGCGCCGACGATGCCACGCCGGCGTTCGTGCTCGGCTTCACGCCGAGCGTGGTGGCCGGCATCGTCTTTGCCGGCGTGATCGCCGCCGGCATGAGCACGGTCAACTCGTTCATGAATATCGGCGCGGCCGCACTGACGCACGATCTGCCGCGCGCGTTCGGACGCCGCGTCGGCAACGAGCTGCGCTGGGGACGCATCTGGACGCTCGCGCTCTCGCTGGCGGCGGTGATCGTGGCGCAGCTGTCGGGTACGCTCGTCGCCTTCCTCGGGATCTTCGGCTACGGCCTGTTCGCGGCGACGCTCGTGCCGTCGCTGGCCGTCGGCCTCAACTGGCAGGGGGCCACACGCGAGGGCGCGGTGGCGTCGATCGCCACCGGACTCGGACTCACGCTGGTGCTCGAGACGCTGGCCTACTTCAAGGTGTTCTCGCTGCCGACCGGCGTCACGGTGAGCGGGCTCGCATTGCTGCTCTCGCTGCTGGTCTTCTTCGTCGTGTCGTGGTTCACCCGGGCGCGCGCCGCGGCGCAGCTCGATGCCGACATCCGCCTGGTCATGGAGGTCTGATGCGATTCGACGAGCTGGCCGCCGGACAGTCTGCAGAGCGTGCGCGCACGGTGACGGTGGACGACGTGCGTCGATATGCGGAAGTCACCGGCGACCTCAACCCGGTGCATGTCGACGCGGAGGCGGCGGCGCAGAGCCGTTTCGGCGGACTCGTGGCGCACGGCATGCTCTCGGCGGGCTATGTGTCGGCGGTGCTTGGCATGGACCTGCCGGGCCCGGGCAGCATCTACGTGGCGCAGACGCTGAAGTTCACGCGTCCCGTCCGTCCCGGCGACACCATCACCGCACGCGTCGAGGTTCTCGAGGTCCTCGCACCGCGCCGCCGCGTGCGCCTCGCCACCACCTGCCGCAACCAGCACGGCGAGGCGGTCCTGGAGGGCGAGGCCACCATCCTCGTGCCGGAGGACAGCGGATGAGCCCCTGCCCCTGCGGGGGCCATGAGCGGTACCTGCCCGATGTGCGTGCCCGGAGAAGTGAAAGCGATGACGTGTCACCCCTCAACACTCAGGAGATCGCGATGTCCCACTCGTCCCTCAGCTCGGCGTGCCGGGCGCTGGTGGTGCTGCTCGCCGCCGCGCTTCCCGCAGTGGCCCAGACCGGGCGCATTACCGGTCAGGTCACCGACGCAGCCAAGCAGCCGCTTGGCGGCGCACAGGTCATGGTGGTCGGCACGGCGCTCGGCGCCGAAACCGGCCATGACGGCAAGTACATGGTGACCGGTATTCCCACCGGCACGTACACCGTGCGCGTGCAGCGCATCGGCCACAAGCCCACAGCGAAGACGGGCATCGCGGTAGCGGCCGGGGCCGCGACCACCGTCGATCTCTCCCTCGAGTCAACGCCGGTCACGCTGGGCGGCGTGGTCGTCTCGGCGTCGCGGCGCGTGGAGAAGATCACCGATGCGCCCGCCACGATCACGCGGCTCGACGCGCTGGCCATTGCCAACACCATTGGCAACTCGTTCGCGCCGGCGCTCAAGGAAGTGAAGGGTCTCGACTTCGTGCAGGTCGGCATCACGGCTGTCGCGGTAAACGCACGCGGCTTCAACTCGTCGTTCAACAACCGCATGCTCCTCACGGAAGACGGGCGCATCGCGGTGCTCCCGGAGAACGGGCTACCCGTGGGCAGTTTCACGGCGATTCCCAAGATCGACCTGGCCAGCCTGGAGGTGCTCGTCGGCCCAGGGTCGGCACTGTATGGTCCCGACGCGTCGAATGGCGTCATCACGCTGCAGTCCAAGGACGCCAAGCAGCATCAGGGATTCAGCGCCGAGGTCTCCGGCGGGTCGCGCAACTTCATGGACGTGCAGGCGCGGTATGCCCGCGCGACCGGCAGTGGCAAGTGGGCGTACAAGCTCTCCGGTGAAGTCCAGAGCGCCGACGACTTCCGCTCGACCCCGGTGTATCCGAAGGTCGGCACCAGCAACCCCCTTCCCGAGAAGAGCACCGACTTCAAGACGGACGTGAAGCGCGCCTATGGCTCGCTCGCGTACTATTTCGACCGTGGGGGCCGCCTCGAGTTCGCCGGCGGCGCCAGCATTTCCAACGGCATTGGCCAGACCAATGTCGGCCGCAACCAGCTCATCGACTGGCAGTACCGCGTGGCGCAGGCGAAGTTCACATCGCCGCGCTGGTTCGCGCAGACCTACAAGGCGCAGTCGCTGTCGGGCGACACCTACCAGCTGAATGGTTTCACGCAGAATCGCGTGCGCTACCCGACCATCAGTGACGACTCGGTGAAGGCGCTGTCGGACTTCCCGGCGCAGGGTGACCTCATGGCCGCCGAGGTGCAGAACAACTTCTCGGCCGGCATGCTGGCCAAGACGGGCATCACCGCGCTCGACAACACGCATTTCATCTGGGGCGTGCAGTACCGAAAGGACGACGTCACGTCCAAGCGGCAATGGCTGAGCGACCGCCTGACGGGCGAGAACATCACCGCCGCGCAGCTGGGCGGCTACTTCCAGTTCGAGACCCAGCTGCCGATGTCACTGCGCCTGGTTGGCGCGGGCCGCTACGACAAGCACGACAACTACGACGCGCAGTTCAGCCCCAAGGCCGCGCTCCTCTGGACGCCGGTCGAGGACCAGACGCTCCGCGTCTCGTATAACCGCGCCTTCAAGTCGCCGACGCTGCTGCAGACGAACTTCTATTTCCCGAACTTCTCGCCGTTCGTCGGTGTCTTCGGCAACCAGGATGGCTGGACGATCAAGAACAGCTCCGGCACGGTCGTCACGACGTACGCGCCGATCCAACCGGAGATCAACACCACGTACGAACTGGGGTACAAGGGCGTCATCCGGAACCGCCTGTACGTCGACGTCACCGGGTACAAGTCGACGTACGACCACTTCCTCAGCCCGCTGATCGTCATCGCCAATCCGCTGGCCGGTGCAGCGGCCACCACGGCGTACAACACGAGCACGGGCAAGGCCGCCGGTTCCGAGGTCAACGCCGGTCCGCAGATCGCCCTCACCTACATCAATGTCGGCAAGGCGAAGATCTCGGGCGTCGATGCCGGGGTCCGGTACCTGCTGACGCCGACGCTGACGATGAGTGCGACGTTCAGCGTGATGAAGCTCGACACCATCGAGAAGCCGGCCGGGGCGCTGGCGACGGCCGGCACCGAGGCGACGGCCTTCAACAGCCCGACCACCAAGTGGACGATCGGGCTCGACCAGGCCAAGATCTACGGCAGCCTCAGCGGTGGCATCATGATGCGGTACGTCAACGAGTACTTCTTCCGCTCCGGTGTGAACGTCGGGCGCCTCCCGGGATTCAAGACGGTGGACGTCAACTTCGGGTATGATCTCCCGTGGGAGAACACCAAATTGATGATCCGCATGCAGAACCTTTTCACCTGCACGACCGGCACCACGACGCCGCCCGCGCTGGGCATCGCCGGTGCCAACACGGCCACCTTCACGAAGGACGCCAAGTGCGGCTTCGGACGGGAGCATCAGGAGATGCTCAACATGCCGCTCATTGGCCCCATGGTCTTTGCCGGTGTGCGGTACGGACGTTGAGTTGCGGACGCTGACCCTGTGCCTGGCCGTCGCGATGTCCATTGACGTGAATGCAGCGAACGGCCAGGTGCCGGGCGCCCCGGCTGCTGCCGCTCCGGCGGCGGTGGACGGGGAGTTCCGCGCCGGCAGCATGGTCACCGATGCGGGTGAGCTGGAGTACAAGCTGTTTGTGCCGGCGGCGCTCCCCCCGTTGGGGGAGCGCGCGCTGGTTGTCATGATCCACGGTTGCACGCAGGACGCCGATGACTTTGCCCGCGGTACTCGCATGAATGCCGCCGCGGCCCGTGACGGCTTCGTGGTGCTCTGGCCGCAGCAGCGCGCGGCGAACCACCCGCAGAAATGCTGGAACTGGTATGTCCCCGCGCACGCGCGGCGCGGCGCGGGCGAAGTGTCGCGGATGCACGCCCTCATTACGCGCACCATCGCCACCGAAGGCATCGATCCGGGCAAGGTGTATCTCGCCGGCGTCTCGGCTGGCGGAGCGATGGCCGTGAACTATGCCGTGGCCTGGCCGCGGGACGTGCGTGCTGTTGCCGTGCATTCAGCGCCCGGGGCCCTCGTGGCCAGTGACGTGGTGACGGCGCTCGCGGTCATGAAGAACGGCCCGGCTGAAGACGCCGAGACGCTGGCCCGCCGCGCACTCGACGCGATGGGCGCCGAGGCGCGGGCGATTCCGCTGCTCGCCATCCACGGGGCCGCGGACGCCGTCGTTTCCTCGCGAAACCTCGATGCCCTCGCCGCGCAGTGGCGCGGCTGGCATGCACTGCTCGGCGAACGCGCCCAGGTCGAGACGCGCCTTATCGAAGGGCTGGGGCACGCCTGGTCGGGTGGAAGCGCCGATGGGAGCTTCACCAATCCGTCGACACCGAACGCCACGCAGATGGTGCTCGACTTCCTTCACGGCTTCGGGCTCCCCGGCGGAAGGCGACCGTGAACCGTCCGCCGTTCGGGGCGCTCGTCGATCCGTTTCGGTGGTGGGGCCGGCTGACCCCGGACAAGGTGGCGATCGTCGATCGCCTGCGTGGCACGCGCGCCACGTACCGCGACATCGACGAATCGGCGCAGCGGTGGATGACGCTGCTCGCCGAGCGCGGCGTCCGGCGCGGGGACCGCGTGGCGCTGCTGTCGATGAATCGCATCGAGGTGGTCGGCCTGTTCTACGGGTGTGTGCGCCTGGGGGCCGCGCTCGTGCCGCTCAACTGGCGGCTGGCGGAGCCTGAGCTGGTGCGGGTGGTGTCGGACGCTCGTGTGGCGCTGCTTGTGCGCGAGGCGCGGTTTGCGGCTGTCGGCCATGCGGTGGCCGATGCGCCGTGGCTTGACCTTGACGATGCCGCGGCGGCGCTCGCCGCCACCCGTCTCGCGGCGCGCACCGCGATGGGTGCGGACGCACTCGACGCCGAGTCGGCCGCGCTCATCCTCTACACGTCGGGGAGCACCGGCAAGCCCAAGGGCGCCATCCTCTCCAACCGGCAGCTGCTGTTCAACGCCTTGGCCACCACCACGGGGTGGCAACTCAGCGCGCACGACGTCGGCCCCGTGTCGACGCCGTTCTTCCACACCGGTGGATGGAATGTCATCGCCATTCCCCTCTGGACGGTCGGCGGCACGGTGGTGCTGTTCGACACGTTCGATCCGGCGTGCTTCCTCGATGCGCTGGACGAGGAGCGCGTGACGATCGCGTTTGCGGTGCCAACGCAGTTCGTGATGCTCTGCGCACAGCCGTCCTTCGGCCGCGCGCTGCCCGCCCTGCGCAACTTCATGTCGGGGGGTGCGCCGCTGCCGCAGTCGGTGGCCGACCGCGTGCGCGCGGGCGGCTACGACATCCGTGAAGGATTCGGCATGACCGAGTTCGGCCCCAACTGTTTCATGATCAGCGAGGGTGAGGCGCGAGCGCGTCCCGGAAGCGTCGGGTGGCCGTGCCCGTTCGTGGAGTTGCGACTGGTCGGCGAACGTGGGAATGCGGTCGGTGCGGGCGACGTGGGGGAGATCCAGCTGCGCGGGCCGCAGCTCTTCAGCGGGTACCTGTTCGATGCCGAGCGGACGGCTGAGGTGATGACCCCCGACGGCTGGTACCGCTCGGGCGACCTCGCGATGCGCGATGGGGACGGGGCGTTCTACATCCGCGGACGGCGCAAGCAGATGTTCATCTCGGGCGGGGAGAACGTCTTTCCGGGCGAGGTGGAGGCGGCGCTCTCCGAGTGCGCCGGGGTGGGCGAGGCGGTGGTGGTGGGTGTGGCCGACGAGCACTGGGGCGAGGTGGGGCATTGCTTCCTCTTCCCGCAGGCGGGCGTGGCACTCGATGGCGCCGCGGTGCTCGCGGAGCTGCGGACGCGCATCGCCGCGTACAAGGTGCCCAAGCACGTGACGGTGCTCGAGGCGGCGCCGCGGCTCGCGTCGGGCAAGGTGGACCGCGCGCAACTGGCGGCAATGACGGGGGCGAGATGACGATGCCGATGGCCAAGGGGGCGGCGCTCCACGCGACGCTCGAGTACCTCGATCACCGCGATCCCGACCTGCGCGGGCGCGTGATGGCGCGGCTCGACGCGGACGATCGCGCCGTCATCGAGTCGCTCGCGCCAACCAACGAACTGCCCTACGCGCTCATGGTCGCGCTCTGGCAAGCGGTGGACGACGAACTGGGCGTCATTGACGCCGAGTGGATGGAAGGCGCAGGCGGTTACTCGATCCGTGCGCGCGGTGCGCAGATGTACGGCGGCATCTTGCGCAAGAAGAGCCCGCACGAGTTCCTCACGCAGAGCATCTCGCTCTTCCGGCTCTTCTACCACCCGGGCAACATGCAGGTAGTGGACGAGGGGGCCGGGCGCGCCGTGCTGCGTCTGGACGGCTTCGACGCCGTCACGCCGCTCTTCTGCCGACGGCAGACCGGCGGGCTCGCCGCCGCCCTCACCCTCGCCGGCGGCGATGAGCCCGCCGTACGCCATGTGCGCTGCGCGCTCGAAGGCGACGCCTTCTGTGAGTGGGAGCTCACCTGGCGAGCCCCGCGCACCAGTGGCGAGCAGGGCAGGGTGGGGTAGCGAGCGGTCGCGGACGAGCGCCCGTTGTTGGCGCGCCGCGCGGGTGTCTATTTGAGCAGCGACTTCGCGATCGTCTGCAACTGCATGTTGCTGGTGCCCTCGTAGATCGTCCCGATCTTCGCGTCGCGGTAGAACTTCTCCACGGGATAGTCCTTGGTGTAGCCGTACCCCCCATGGAGTTCCACGGCCAGCGAGGTGACGCGCTCGCAGACCTGCGAGGCGTAGAGCTTGGCCATCGCGCCGGTGACGGCGATATCGTGCCCGGCTTCCTTGAGCCGCGTGGCGTTGTACACCATCAGCCGCGCCGCCTCGAGTTCGGTTGCCGCCTGTGCCAGCTGGAACTGGATTCCCTGGAACTCGGCGAGGGTCTTGCCGAACTGCTTGCGCTCCTTGAGGTACGCCACCGTGGCGTCGAGGGCGCCCTGGGCGTTGCCGATCATCTGCGCGCCGATGCCGATGCGCCCCTCGTTGAGCGTCTCGATGGCGATCTTGTAGCCCTGTCCGACGGGGCCGAGCACATTCGCCGCCGACACGGGGACGTTGTCGAGAATCAGCTCCGTGGTGCTCGAGGCACGGATGCCAAGCTTGTCCTCCTTCTTGCCGACGGAGAAGCCGCTGAAGCCGCGCTCGACGATGAATGCGGTGATCCCCTTGTATCCCTTGGCCGGGTCCGCATTGGCGAAAATGATGAAGAACTCCGCCTCGGCGCCGTTGGTGATCCAGAGCTTGCGGCCGTTCAGCACCCAGGAGCCGTCGGGCTGCGCCGTGGCGCGTGTCTGCAGCGCAAACGCATCGCTGCCTGAGGACGCCTCGGAGAGCGCGTACGCGCCGACCATGTCCGTGCAGAGCCGCGGGAGGTAGCGCGCCTTCTGCTCGCCGGTGGCGTAGGCGAGCATCGGGTAGAGGACGAGCGTGTTCTGCACGTCCACCATGATGGCGGCGGCGGCGTCGGCCTTGCTGATCTCCTCGACGGCGATGGTCACCATCATCAGGTTTCCCCCCGCACCCCCGAACTCCTCGGGCACCTGGATGCCCATGAGCCCCAGCTCGAAGTACTTGGGAATCAGCGTTGGGTCGAGCCTGGCCGCGCGCTCCATCTCCTGCACGCGCGGGCGCACTTCGCCGTTGGTGAAATCGGCAACGGCGTCGCGGAAGGCGAGCTCGTCGTCGGTGAGGACCGTCAGCGGGGGGCGCTGGGAGGAGGAGTCGTTGGACATCCGATTAAGCTAACACGCGCGGTAGCCGAGTCGCACCGGCTGGGCGAGCCTGCACGGAGGGCGCCGACCCGTCGCAAACGATATGCAAGCCTGTGCGGAGGACGCCGACGCGTCCCGCCGGCCGTGCGAGTCTTCGACTCGCGCCATCGAAAGGCATCGCCTGACACCATGCCGCACGACCACGCCGTAAGTCGTTTGAAATGGCGCGTGTGCCGGAGTGTATGCTCCAATGAGTACGTAGCTTAATAGGAATTTAGGCATGCAAGAATGCGGCACCCGGCTCGGCGAGTCCCTACACGCCGTACGCGAATTGCACGATTGGCAATGCGTCGTCGCTCGGGTAGTCTGCCGCAACCCGGATTCCAGCCATGCCAAAATTCACCCGACGTCGGTTCCTGAAGATCTCCGCCAGCACGGTGGTGGCGGCGGGAGCCAACCCACCGCAGCCGACCCCGGCGCTCGCCGCGATACCCGCGCCGCGCCGCGCCGAGCCGGTGGTTCGGACGATCCCGACGTATTGCAACATGTGCTTCTGGAAGTGTGGAGCGATTGCCACGCTGAAGGACGGACACCTCCAGAAACTCCGCGGCAATCCCCTCGACCCGCTCAGTCGTGGCCGGCTCTGTGGGCGCGGCGTTGGTGGCGTCGGCGCCCACCTCGACACCGACCGCCTGCGCATGCCGCTCATTCGCGTGGGCGAACGCGGCGCCGAGTCATGGAAGGAAGTCTCGTGGGACGAGGCGCTCGCGTACACCGCCCGACGCATGAATGCCATCAAGGCCGAGTCGGGCCCTGAGTCGATTGCCCTCTTCAATCACGGCAGCAGCAGCTTCATCAAGCACACCCTGGCGGCCTTCGGCACGCCAAACGTCGCGGCGACGTCGTACGCCCAGTGCCGCGGCCCGCGCGACACCGGCTTCCGGCTGACCTTCGGCGACGAGGTGGGCTCGCCCGAGCGGACGGACCTCGAGAACGCAAAGTGCATCGTGCTGCTGGGCGCGCACCTCGGCGAGAACATGCACACCACGCAGGTGCGCGAGTTCACCGCCGCCCGGCGTCGTGGCGCGCGGCTCATCGTCGCCGACCCGCGCCTCTCGGTCGCCGCCAGCAAGGCCGACGACTATCTCCCCATCAAGCCGGGCACCGATCTCGCGCTGCTCCTCAGCTGGATGCAGGTGCTGGTGGCGGAGACGCTCTACGACGCGGCGTACGTCAAGGCGCACGGGCACGGCTTCGACAAGTTCAGCGCCGCCATCGCGACGTGCACGCCGGAGTGGGCCGCGCGGGAAACAGGACTTCCCGCCGAGCAGATTCGTGCCACGGCGCGCGAGATGGCGAAGCATCGCCCGGCCACGCTCGTCCATCCTGGCCGCCGGTCAAACTGGTACGGCGACGACACGCAGCGAAGCCGCGCCGTTGCGCTGTTGAATGCGTTGCTGGGAAGCTGGGGGCGCAAGGGCGGGTTCTACGTGCCGTCCATCATGGCGATGCCGGACTACCCGTATCCCGACTATCCGGCGAGCGCCAAGCCCAAGGTCGACAATCCCGGCAAGCGCTATCCCTTTGCATACGAGGCGCTCACCACCGGCGTTCGCGATGCGACCATCAGCAGGAAGCCGTACCCGATCAAGGGGTGGTTCGTGTACGCCACGAACCTGCTGCAAGCGATGCCCAGCCCGCAGGAGACGATTCGCGCGATCAAGACCCTCGACCTGCTGGTCGTCGTCGACACCGTGCCCAGCGAAATCGCCGGTTGGGCGGACGTGGTGCTCCCCGAGGCGACCTACCTTGAGCGCTTCGACGAACTCCATACCCCGACCTTCAAGCACCAGTTCGTCGGTCTCCGCCAGCCCGTGGTCGAGGCCCCGCACGGCCAGCAGCCGAACTGGTGGATCGCGCGGACGCTGGCGGAGAAGCTCGGGCTTGGTGCGTACTACCCGTGGAAGGACATCGAGGAGTACCTGCGCTATCGGGTGACCGAGGCGGGGCTCGATTACGGGAAGCTCAAGGCGACGGGCATTCTCGCCGGTGACGACGAGCCCCTGTACTTCGAAGCCGGGGCATCCGCCGAGTTCGACACGCCGTCGGGGAAGATCGAGTTCTATTCCGATCAACTGGCAGCGGCCGGGTTCGACCCCGTGCCGCGTTTCACACCGCCGTCTGACGGCGCGCCGGGCGCCCTGCGTCTCCTCTTTGGGCGGTCGCCGATGCACACGTTCAGCAGCACGCAGACCAACGCCCTCCTGATGGACCAGGTGGAGGAAAACGCCGTCTGGGTCAACACCGACGTCGCCAAGCGCCACGGCCTGTCGAACGGCGACCGCGTGCGACTGCGCAATCAGGACGGCGTCCTCAGCAATCCCGTGAAGGTGAAGGCGACCCTTCGCATCCGCCCCGACTGCGTCTATCTGGTGCACGGCTTCGGCCACACCGCCAAGGGGCTTCGCAAGGCCGTCGGCAAGGGGGCGAGCGTTGCGCAGCTGGCCTCGCGCACCGCGGTTGATCCCATCATGGGCGGCACCGGAATGAACGTGAACTTCGTGACGCTCGAGAAGGACGGATAATCCATGCGCTACGCGATGGTCATTGACACCAAGCTTTGCGTCGGCTGCATGACGTGCGTGATCGCCTGCGCCACGGAGAACGACGTACCGCCCCGGTTGCGCCGCGATTGGGTGACGGAGACCGAGCACCCGGGGCCGTCCGGCGTCCGTCTCGACCTGCATTCCCAGCGCTGCAACCACTGCGACAAGCCGCCCTGCGTGTCCGTCTGCCCGGCCGCCGCAACCTCGAAGCGCAAGGACGGCATCGTGGTGGTGGACCAGAAGGCGTGCATCGGCTGCGGCGCCTGCGTCGAGGCCTGTCCGTACGGGGCGCGTTTCCTGCACCCGGACGGCTACGCCAGCAAGTGCACCTACTGTGTCCACCTGGTGGACCAGGGCCGCGAACCGGAGTGCGTCGCGGCCTGTCCGGCCTCCTGCATCACCTTTGGCGATGCCGACGACCCCCAGAGCGCGGTCAACGAGTTGCTCCGTGCGCGTCCTCACCACGTGCTCAAGCCGGAAGCCGGCTGCGGCCCGCGTGGATTCTATCTCTCTTAACTGACGTAGCCGTCATCCCTGGAGTACCTGCAATGAAAGTTTCCTTCTTCGTCCGCGCTGCCCTGTTCGGTCTCCTTTGCGCCGTTGCGACTCCGGCCCAGGCCCAGGTGGAGCTGGTGTCGGACATCATGACCCTGCGCATTCAACTGCGTGGCCAGTTGTTGGCTGAACACAGCGACTTCGGAACCGGCAATGACCGGCTCGACAGCCGCACCGACCTGAGCCTGCGGCGGTTCCGCATCACGTTCACGGGCATGTTTGACAGCACGTACGGGTTCGTCATGAACACGCATAGCGGGCCCGGCGCCACGAAGAGCGGCATCGTCGGTCACGGGGCCTCCGCCGATGCGGATGCCAACGACGCGAACATGCGGCTGCTCGACGCGTACCTCGTGGCGAATTACAACGAGCACGTCAACTTCAAGTTCGGCATCAGCAAGGTGCCGATGACGCGAGGCAACCTCGACGGCTGCTTCGAGCCGCTGACGATGGATCGCTCGATCTTCTCGTATACCGGTTACGGCTCGTCGCCCACCAAGTTCAGCCGCGACCTGGGCGTGAACATGTGGGGCAAGCTCTTCAACGGGCGCTCGGTTTACCAGCTCGCCGCCTTCCAGGGGCGCGAGGGTTTTGCCAAGGCGACGCATCCATTCAATGGCTCCACCTACTCCTCGTCCCAGACGCCGGCGAACACACTGCTGTACGTGGGCCGCCTCCACTACTCGCTGCTCGACCCCGAGGCCGACGGGTCCGGCTACGAAGGCTCGTACCTCGGCGACCTCAAGGTCCTCACCTTTGGCGTCGGCTTCGGGCACGAGAGCGACGCGATCTACAAGAACGTCACGTCTGCGGGTGCCGTGCAGAACGACGAGACGGTCGACTACAACGCCATGACTGCTGACGTGATGTTCGAGTACCCGACGTCAAAGGGAACCGTCACGCTGACGTCCGCCGTGATCAAGGTCGATTTCAATGACGTCCACAAGACGAACCTGAACCCGGGCGACCTGCTCACGAACTACGGCGGCATCAACGGGCAGAAGGACGGCTGGTACGTGCGCGGCGCCTTCCTCTTCCCGGGGACGATCGGCAAGGAGGGCAAGCTGCAGCCCTTCGCGTACTACGAGAAGTTCGACCTCGCGGCGATCGCGGGGGTCAAGGACCAGACCATCACGCAGAAGGCGGCCGGCTTCAACTGGTACCTGCATGGCCAGAATGTCCGCTTCACCGCCGAGTATCAGCGCAACGAGTTCGCGAAGCCCACGGGCATGGTTGGTGGCCGCGTCAACGCGTCGTTCCAGCCCATCGACCTGATCACCGAGAACAGCACGATCCGCGCGCAGTTCCAAGTGGCCTTCTGAGTCCACGCCTTCTTCCAGATATTTCAACGAGAGGTTTCACGATGCTCAAGTATTTGCTGCTGCCGCTCATGTTCCTGACGCTCGGTTTCTCGTCGCCGCCGGTCGTGGATGACGACCTGACGGGCAAGGTCACCGCGATCGAGGGCAACGTGGTGACGATGGAAGTCACCGGTGAATTGCCGGCGTGGGCGAGGAAGGGTGGTTATCTGAAAGTCACCGACGCCGACGGGAAAGTGATTCTTCGCGGCGCCAAGATCACCAAGTCCGAGTCGGGCATCATCGTCGTGCACGCGGCCAAGGCCAAGGATCTGGCGGTGGGGACCGTGTACAAGCTCGGACGAGGAAAGCCCGCCGTCGGCTGCTGACGGAGCGAAGGCGCGGCGACATCGGCCGCCCCCAGCAAGCAGAGCGGCCACCGGCGCATCGCCGGTGGCCGCTCTGCGTGCGTCCAGCCCGCGCTACGCCAGCACGTGAATGTTCTTCTTCTCGCACACGGCGTTCAGCTCCTTCGGCCACACGGTCACGCTCACCTCGCCGAGGTGCGCCTTCTTGAGCAGGTGCATCACGGTGCGGGACTGCCCGATGCCGCCGCCGATGCTGAGCGGGATCTGGTCGTTCAGGATCGCCTGATGATACGGCAGCGCGAGGAAGTCGAGCTGCTTCGTAATCTCGAGCTGCTGCTTCAGCGTCTCCTTGGTGACGCGAATTCCCATCGAGCTGAGCTCATGCCGGCGCCTGGTCACGGCATTCCAGACGAGAATGTCGCCGTTCAGCCCGTGCAGCGTGCGGTTGCCGTCGTACGTCTCCGTCGCCCAGTCATCGTAGTCCGCGGCGCGCATCTCGTGCGGATAGCCGTCCTCGAGCACCCAGCCGATGCCGATGATGAACACCGCCGGGTACCGCTGCAGGATCGCCGTCTCGCGCTGCTTGCGTGGCAGGTCCGGATACATGTCGAGGATCTCCTCGGCGTGCAGGAAGACCAGCTCCTCCGGCAGCCGGGGGTACTTCGGCGACTTCAGCCGCGGGAACTCCTTCAGCGCAAAGTCCTCGGCGCCCTTGATCACCTTCCAGATGCTGCGGACCGTCTTCTTGAGAAAGTCGAGATTGCGCATGTCCATCGTGATGCGCTTCTCCCAGTCCCACTGATCCACATAGGCCGAGTGGTCGTGGTCGAGGAAATAGTCCTTGCGCACGGCGCGCATGTCGGTGACGATCCCCTCGCCGACGTCGCACTCGAACTGCTTGAGCGCCATCCGCTTCCACTTGGTGGCGGCCTGCACCACCTGCGCGGGAATGCGCTTATCGAGGCCGAGCCCGCAGGGGAACTCGATGGGCGTGCGAGAACCGTCGCGATCGAGGTAGTCGTTGACGCCGCTTTCCGCCGAGACGATCAGCGGCACTTCAACACGGAAGAGGTTCAGCTCACGGCAGAGCCCGTCCTCGATGTAGCGCTTGACCGCGGTGACGGCATGCTGGGTTTCCTTGGCGCCCAGCAGCGGTTGATAGTCTGTGGGGAGGATCTTCTCGACTTCCGGATAGGTGCTGACACCCGGTCCGGCGAGATCGGCGACCTTGTTGGATGGCATTGCTTCAGTCCTCGCTCCGGCACGCCGAACGCCTGGGAGCGGACACGCGGCGCACCCGGGGCGGTTCGTGCATGCCCTGGGGAAATGGTGCAGGGATATGGTGCACGAGACACGCGACGCAGATCAAACGGGGCCGCAATTCGATCTTACGCAGGCTGGCGGAGTGGTCAAGTCGCCTGAGCTGCGACGGAGAGAATCGGGTGGCGCAGTGCGGACCCCCGCCCGCGTCATCACTGTGTCAATGAGGGCGCGAAGCACCTCCTGACGATTGCCCTGCATGTGCTGTCCGGGCAGCCAGACCTGCGACTTCGGTTCCCGCGCGGCGTTCCAGAGCGCATCGACGCTCCGTCGCGGAATGCGCTCGTCGTCCAGGGCATTCAGCATCACCACCGGCCGCGGCGACACCAGACCCACCCAGCGCTCCGCCGCGAAGCGCGGGCCCGACGCGAGCAGGGTGGCGAGACCGGCCACCGGCCACCGGAAGGGCGCGAACGGAATCTCCCGCTCCAGCCCGGCGTCGATCATCGCCATCGGCTTGCCGCCCCCATGCGCGATCCAGAGCCGCGAGACCCGTGAATCCCGGGCGGCCGCAATGGTCGCGAACGACGCGCCGAAGCTCGCCCCGACGAGTTCGACACGCGCCGGATCGACGTCGGGACGCCCCAGCAGGTAGTCGAGCGCAAGCGTGACCGCGGGCGGGCTGTCGTACAGCGCACGCCGTATGGCCGGCACCTGCGTCACCACCGCGAGTCCCTTGGCGCGGTGGTTGCCGTCGAACGGGTAGTCGAACGACGCAACGACGGTGCCCCGAGTGTCAGCGACGAGTGCGGCCGCCCCCCGGCCGCGCTCATGACCGCCGAGCAGCAGGAAGAGCATGCGGCGCGCCGTGTCACCGGGCGTGGCGGCCGGTCGGCGCACGGCCACGCGGACGCGCAGTCCCGTGGCCGACGTGAGCGCCACCTCCTGCTCGAGCATGCCGCCGTCGTGCCGCGTGGCCAGCGTGTCCACGCGCACGAGCGGGCCGGTGCGCGCCGCGAAGACCGGCTCGGGGTTCCGCAACAGCCACGCGCTGCAACCGCCGAGCACCAGCAGCACAAGACTGGCGGCCGCCATCCAGACAGGCCGCCGGAACTTCAACGCCGCGGTCACCGCGCGTCTTCCGGGAGGAGTGGGCTCATCTTCAGAGGTCACCGCGGTGCATGGCGATCGGCACCCGCCGATTGCCGAACGGCCGCCGGAACTCCCCGAACTGGCCCGCAAGGCGCGCGCCGCAGCGCGGACATCCGCCCTCTGGCGTCAGGTGATATGCAGTGATGTCATACCAGTCCCGGACGATGAGCGGTTCGCGGCAGGCGGGACAGGTGGTCGTGCCGCCCGCCGTGTCGTGCACGTTGCCAGTGTACACGAAGTGCAAGCCGGCCTTCAGTGCGATGTCGCGGGCGCGCGTCAACGTGGACGGAGGGGTCGGCGGCACGTTGGTCATCTTCCAGTCGGGGTGGAAAGCCGAGAAGTGGAGCGGCACGTCGGGGCCGAGCTCGCGCAGGATCCACCGGCTCATCGCCTCGATCTCGTCGTCCGCGTCGTTGCGCCCCGGGATGAGCAGCGTGGTGATTTCCACCCAGACGCTGGTCTCACGCACCAGGTAGACCAGTGTGTCGAGCACTGGCTGCAAGTGGGCGCTGGTGACCGAGTGGTAGAACTCCTCGGTGAACGCCTTCAGGTCCACGTTGGCGGCATCCATCGTCGCGTAGAACTCGCGGCGCGGCTCGTCGTGCATGTAGCCGGCGGTCACCGCGACGGTCTTGAGCCCGCGCGCATGACAGGCGTCGGCCACGTCCATCGCGTACTCCGCGAAAATCACCGGATCGTTGTACGTGAAGGCCACGCTGGCGCAGCCGCTGCGCTCGGCCGCGGCGGCGATTTCGTCCGGCATCGCGTGATCCACCAGCGTGTCGGTCTCGCGCGACTTGGAGATGTCCCAGTTCTGGCAGAACTTGCACGCCAGGTTGCAGCCGGCGGTGCCGAAGGAGAAGACCGACGTCCCCGGATAGAAGTGGCTCAACGGCTTCTTCTCGATGGGGTCCACACAGAAACCGGACGACCGGCCATAGGTGGCGAGCACCATCCGGCCGTCTTCCACCTTGCGCACGAAGCACAGTCCGCGCTGGCCCTCGCGCAGCCGGCAGTCGCGCGGGCAGAGGTCGCACTGGATGCGGCCGTCCGGCAGCGCATGCCACCATCGCGCCGGGTAGTGCGACTCGGCGATGCTCATGCGCCGTTCTCCTTCCACTTGCTCACGGTGAAGCGCAGCAGCCGCACGGCGGGCGACCAGAAGTTCATCGGCAGGCCCGCCTTGCGCTTGAGGTGCGCGAGGAACCTGCCGGGCTCGGGGAGCTCGTCCCAGACCTGCGGCAGGAAGAGTCCGCGATACTGCTTGTAATCAAGGACGACGCCGTCGATGTGCGGGCGCAGTGCGGCGAGCGCCGCGGCCTCGTCGGCTGCCACGATGGGCTCGGCCGGCGAAAGCAATGACACCTCGACACGGACGTCGGGCAGCTCCGCCGCGCACAGCGGATCGAACCTCGGGTCGCGAAACGCGGCCGCGACGGCGTTCTCCGTGACGTCCTCGCCCAGGGAGCGATGCGGCTCAAGGGTGCCGATGCAGCCGCGCAGTTCACCCTTGAGGGTCAGCGTGACGAACGTTGCGCCGGGTTCGGCCAGCCACTCCGGCTCGGGGATGGCCGGCATCGGCTGACCCAGCCGCGCTGCGATGGCGGCGCGCGCCAATCTGAGCAGCACGTCCCCGCGGCTTTCGTCGAAGGCGCGACGGCTGCCGTCGGATTCGTCGTGGCGCTCCTCGACTGGCCGGCGGTCGTCGCCGAACGTCGCTCGAGCGCCGTTTGTCTCGAACGCGAATGACGCGTAGCCCACGACGCGATCCGGGTCGCCCGCCGTCTGGCTGGAGTTGCGCACATCCAGCGCCACGGCGTGCAGGCCGTGGCGCTTCGCCGCCAGCAGCAGACCGTTGATCGGCGCGGCCCCGCACGCCTGTTCGGACTCAAGGTGCGAGTTGAGCGCGACGATCTCGGCCACCGTCTGATCGTCAACCTGTCGGGCAAGCTTGTCCGGCAGGAAGTGCGACAGGTCGGAACTGATCACGATCAGCGTCTCGTCGCCTCCCCAGACGGCGTCCAGCACCGCGGCCACGTCCTCGGCGGAGGCCTCGCCCACCGCCAGCGGGAGCAGCTCAAAGGCCCCCAGCACGTGTTGCAGGAAGGGGAGCTGCACCTCCAGCGAATGCTCCTTGCGGTGCGCCTCGGCGCTGCGCACGACCTGGGGCATGCCGTCCAGCTGGCGCATCCCCTTCAGGTCGAGGGGCACTTCGCCCAGTGGTGTGCGGAAGCACTCCGCGTCGGGGAGGGCGAGGCCGCGGACGTACTCGTAATGGGCGGGGCCCAGCAGCACCACGCGCCGGATGCGTCCGCGCAACGGCGCCAACTGGGCGTACGCGCTCGCGGCGATGGGACCCGAGTAGATGTAGCCCGCGTGCGGCACGATGAGCGCCTTGGGCGGTCGCGACCGCACGGCGCCCTCAGGATGCGCGAGCAGGGCGGTGAGCGTCTGCTCCAGTTCCGTGGCGATGTTCGGATAGAACATCCCCGCCACGGCGGCACGTCGAACGGTCTTCATGGATCAGGACCTCGTCAGCCGCCCTGCCCGGTGCGCGGCACACGCGGGCTGAACGACCGGGCGCATTCGCAGGACATGATACCACGCTACGCCGGAACCATCAGGATTGCCATACGTGTGGGCGCCGCAGCAGCACGAGGACGAAGGCGCGCCGAGTTCGGCCGCCATCGAAGGCGGAGGCGCGCTGACCCGTTTCTTCCGGTACTTTCCGGCGGATGTACTATTGTTTCCGGCGGCAAACCCAACAATTAAGCGCGTGAGAATCAACCTCTCCATTACCATCTTCGCGATGACGCTGCTCGCGACGCTCGCGGTCTCGTATCTCGGACGCCGCCACGAGGCGCGCCGACGGGGAGGTGCCCTCGCAGGACAGGGGCTGAATCGGTGGCTGGTGGGATTGAGCGCCGGCGCCACGGCCAACAGCGGCTTCGTGGTCACGGCGGCGGTGGGGCTGGGCTACAGTCAGGGGGCGCGCTGGCTCCTGCTGCCGCTCGCCTGGCTGGCCGGTGACGTGCTGTTCTGGATTGTCTTTCCGCAGCGCATCAACCGAATGGGCGCCGAGGCGCAGGCCACGACGCTCACCGACGTTGTGGTGCTCGGACTTCCCGCACCGTCAAAGCGGGTGCTGCAGGTTCTCATCGGGTCGATCACGCTCGTCTGCCTCGGCGGGTACGTGTCCGCACAGTGGGTGTCCGGGCAGAAGTTCCTGATGGGGGCCTTCGGCTTCGGCAGCATCGTCTCGCTGTTCGTATTCGCCGCGGTCATCGTGGTGTACAGTTCCCTGGGCGGTTTCCGCGGCTCCGTGTACGCCGACTCGCTGCAAGCGGTCATTCGCGTCGTGGGTACCCTGATCGCGGTCGTCGCGCTCTGGATGGTGGCATCGCGGAACGAGGCCGCCTTCTGGGCAAACCTGCAGGGGGCCGGCCCTGAGTTCCTGCGACTCATCCCGGCGAACGGGCTGCTCGCCGCGCTCGCATCGAGTGCGGGCTTCGCCGCCGCGGCGCTGGGCTTCGGGCTGGGCCAGCCACAGATGGTGACGCGCTACCTCGCAGGCGCCAGCCCACGAGAGACACAGCAGGCGTGGTGGATCTACATGCTGTTTGTCCAGTCAACCTGGATCGCCATGACCGCCTTTGGCATCGCGTTGCGCGGCGTCATGCCCGGGCTGGCTGATCCCGAGATGGGACTCAGTGTCTTCCATCGCGAGATGACGGGACCGATCATCACCGGCATCATCGCGGCGGACATCTTCGCGACGATTGCCGCGACATCCAACAGCATCCTCGTCGCCATGGCACAGACGGTCACGGTGGACCTGCGGCGCGCGCGCGTCGCGAACGAGACGGGTCATCGGGATCTCTGGCTTCCCATTGCCGTGCTCGGTGCCGGTACGATGCTCCTGTCGCTGTCGCTACATAGTTCCGTGAAGGACCTGGCCTTGTCGTCGGTTGGCATCCTGGGTGCTGGACTCGCTCCGGCGATGATCATCCGGGTGCTGCGGTGGCGGCACACCCCGACGGCGCTCCTCTGCTCCGTAGTCGGCGGCTTCGCGACGGCGACCCTTTGGAAGTACACCGGATTCAACGACATCATCAACGAGGCTGCGCCGGGCATCGCCGTCGGTCTCGTGGTGAACGCGCTCATCGCGCGTCCATGGTCTCGCACCGCAACCAACCCGAGAGATTGAGTGACTGACATCAGGCCGCCCCGAGGCGACACGCGCGATTGGCGCTGGTCCATCAAGAGCGAGATCATCAAGGATCTCCTCGGCGCCTTCAACATGCGCGAGGCGGTGGAAGCAGTCTTTCCATCCGCCCAGGACCGCTCACGCGTGGACGACATCACCACGGCGTCGTACAAGTGGTCCACCCACTATCCGACGAAGTACAAGTACTTCTTCGACAAGCTGGCCGTGACGCTCGGGTGCGAGCCGACGGTGCGCGGGTTGGCGCTCGTGCGGGCGTCGGTGGAGGAGTTTGTCGAGCTGCTTCCCGAGAACCGGCGCGCGCAGGCGTGGAAGATCGTGCGGAAGCTGACCGGCAAGGCGCCCGATCTCACGCCGCAGTTCGCGGCGCGCGTGGAGAGCGGAGCGGCGGAATCGGACCCCTCGCGCCCTGGCGCGCGTTTCGTACGCTTGAACCACTCGAAGGACTTCGAGTCGCTCACGTCGGGCGTCAAGGCCGGGCTCCTCGACACCCGCAACTACTATTCGACGGCAGACGCGGCCGATGTGTGGCAGAACCTCGTGTCCGCCGAGTCGTATCGGATGTACGACCAGTGCAAGGCTGGTCTCAGGGCCTTGGTGAGCGATGCGCGATGGCGCGACGCCCTGCGGGAGACGCCCATCACGACCGCGGTCATGCTCGCGGGGGGAGGCGCCCCCACGAAAGACCTCGTGATCCTCCGGAGCCTGCTCGACCAGCCCGCAGTCGCAGGAAAGACGGTCAACCTGGTCCTGGTCGACATCAACTTCTACATGCTGTACCAGTCGCGGCGGCTGCTCGACCGCGCGAAGGCGGAATCGCCGTGGGGTAGTCAGGTGCATTTCGAGTACGTAATTGACGACGTGCTGGCGCTCGGTGAATCGGGTGAGGTATTTCGGCGGGAAGGCGCGACGCTGTTCGCCATCACCGGCGGCACCATCGGCAACCTCAGCGAGCTGAAGTTCTTCCGGTCGCTCAATCGCATCGCCGAAGCGAACGACCTGCTCATTGTCAGCGCCGACACGGTTGACGGCCTCCCGCCGGACGAAGTCCGGGCGGAGTTGGAGCGGAAGTACGATCACGAGGAGATGCGTCGCTTCATTGCACCGGGCGTGCGCGCGGTGATTGACGAACTCGGGCTGCAGGTGTCGGTGCAAGAAGCCCTGAAGACGGTTGAAGTGCGCGTACGACCCGACTCGGAGTCCGGCCTGAGCGATGTACCGGGAAGCTGGAGCGTCGCCCTCGTGCAGCGCGCCGCGCAGCGGGAGATCACGTTGCTGAGTTCGACGCGCTACGTGTCGGACGAGTTGGTGGCCTTCATTGCACGCCTGGGGTGGGAGTTGATCTGTGCCATGCCGAGTCCGGCAAATGCGCACTACGAGCAGTTCTGCTTCCGGCGGACGGGTACGGGACTGCCCGTGGAGTAGTGGCGCCGCGCGAGATTCCGGGCCTTTCCGAGGGTTTCCGGTGAGTGGCAGTCCCGCGTCCTAGGCTTTCCGCCGGGGGACCGGTAGCGTGCCCCCGTGGCGGACGAGAGTCCGCCGCGCCCCGCTGCAAGAGCCCCGTGCGGAATTCACCCCAGCCTCGTGGGTCGGTACGCCGACGCCGTACGAGGAGGACGCCCATGAACGCCACCCGCTTCCTCATCTCTCCAGCGCTCGCGCTGCTCTGTTGGGCGCTGCCTGCTCAACCCGCCGTCGCGCAGCGCCTGTCGGGCGATGGCTTCCTGTTCGGCCCGCCCAGGGCCAGCCTCGCGCTCCGCATGGGCTACGCCATGCCGTCAGCGGGCAGCGACCTCTTTTCCTTCGTCACCGATGAGCTGTCATTGCGTCGCCGCGACTTCGGGACGTTTGCGTTCGGGGGAGACCTGGCCGTTGCGCTCAACGCGCGGCTGAGCGCCGTGTTCAGCGCGGACGTGGGCGGCATGAACAAGAAGTCCGACTATCGTGAGTGGCAGGATAATTCGGGCCACCCCATCGAGCAGACGACCTCGTTCGAACGGCGGGCATTCACGGCGAGCCTTCGGTACTACCTGCGGCCGTACGGACGACGGCTGAGCAAGCATGCGTGGATACCGTCGCGATTTGCCCCGTGGGCCAGTGCCGGCGTGGGTCGCACGCACTACCGGTTCGCGCAGAGTGGCGATTTTGTGGACTTCACCAACGGCAATCGCGTCTTTACTGACTCGTTCACGTCAACGGCATGGGGGGTCGCCGCGCAGCTGTCAGCCGGCGTCGATTGGAGCCTCAGCCCCCGCTTCGCCATGACGACGCAGGCAAAGTACCTCCGCGGCAAGGCGGACCTGGACCTCGACTACTCCGGCTTTGCCCCCATCGACCTGTCCGGTGTGAGCATGACCGGTGGGCTGGCCATCAGGTTTTGAGGAGATCATCATGACGATCACGAGAAAACTCTCATTGGTGGGCGGCGTCGCACTGTGGTTGTTGCCAAGCGTTGCCGGGGCACAGACCGTGGACTCGCGCTGGCAGGCGTGGATCGGATGCTGGGCGCCAGCGCTGGCAGAAGACCCCATACCGCGCCCCGTGTCCTCGATGCGGGTCTGCATTGCTCCCGTGCCGGGCAGCTCCGCCGTTGAAGTGACGACCATCAACGCCCTGAAGGTGACGAACCGGACCATCATCGAAGCGAATGCCAAGCCACAGGTCATTACGCGCGATGGCTGCGAGGGAACCGAGACCGCGTGGTGGTCGGGAACGGGCCGGCGCCTCTACCTGCGCAGCTCGCTCACCTGTGCGGATGGCACTCGGCGCTCGAGCACCGGCGTCCTGTCGTTCACCGAGCAGCGTCACTGGCTCGATGTCCGCGGCCTGGCCATCAACAATGGGCCGCAGAATGTGGCCATCGGACGCTTTGCGGCGATGGAGGCCGCGGACAGTGCGAGCATTCCCGCCGAGGTGCGGCGTGTCACGCCGGTTCGCACGCCCGCCGATGAGCACGCGGCGGTGGCGGCGGCATCACCACTGAAGCTGGCGGACATCGCCGAGGTCTCCACCGTCCTCGACGCGGGAGTGGCGTCGGCCTGGCTGGTGGAGCGCACGAGGGGGCTCACGGTGGCGTTCGACGGCAAGAAGCTCGCGGCGCTCGCCGACCACGGTGTGCCGGCCTCCGTCATCGACGTGGCGGTCGCACTCGCGTATCCAGATGTCTTCGGCATCGCGTCTGATTCTCGTGAGGCTCAGCGCCGGCCCGGCGTCCGAGTCGCCGCGTCGCAGCCCGTGAATCGTACGGTGTACTGCGGCATGTCGATGAGTGCCTTCTACTACGATCCCTGCTTCTGGTCGTTTGACCCGTGGGGCTACTACGGCGGCTATGGCCGCCGATACGGCTATGGATACCCCTACGGATACAACGGCTACTACGGATACGGCGGCTATTACGGCTACGGCTACGGCGGCTACGGCTCACCGTACGGCTGGTACGGCCCCTACGGAGGCACGTACTACACCGGCACACCGACGGTCGTAGTGATCCAGAGCCTCAGCGACGCACCGGGACATGGTCGCGTGGTGAAGGGGCAAGGTTACACGAGTGGTGCCGGTGCAAATGGGTCCGCGGCACGCCCGGGCGGCTCTTTCTCGCCGGCAACTTCGAGCCACGGGAGCATGAGTTCCAGCAGCGGTGCCTCGTCGTCCGCCTCGTCGTCCGCCTCCGGTGGTTCGACCTCTTCCGGTTCGTCGAGCGGCGGTGATCGAACGGCGGTTCGGAAGCCATAGCGCGCCGTCGCCTGATCTCGGGATCCATGCGGCAAAACGCCCGGGTGAACTCACCCGGGCGTTCTGCCATGCCAGCTGCACCTTCTACGCTGGCCTGGTGCGGCCATCGCCACTCGTCACCCCCGAAACACTTCAAGCGCCAGCTCTACCTTCCCAAACGGGGCAGACACCTGCACTCCCTGCACCACGGGGCGCACGCGCGCGAGCATCTCGCGTGCGATGGCGATGCCCTCGGCCACGGCGTGGTCCTTGGACTTCTCGTTCGCGCGGCGCATGCGGTCAATGATCGCCGGCGGCACCGAGACACCCGGCACCTCGTTGGCCAGGAACTCGGCGTTGCGCACCGAGACGAGCGGCCAGATCCCCGCCACCACCGGAATGCGCGCATCGGCAATGCGCGCCACGAAACTCTCGAGCTGCGCGGTATCGAACACGGGCTGCGTCACCGCAAACTCGGCCCCCGCCTCCACCTTCCACGCGAAACGCTTGAGCTCGTGCTCGACGTCAATGGCCACCGGATTCACGCCGACGCCAAGGACGTAACGCGTAGGCGCGCCAATGCTGTTGCCGCCCGGATCCATGCCGTGGTTGAGGCGACTGACGAGATTGGTCAGGCCGATGGCGTCAATGTCGAAGACCGCTGTCGCATCGGGATATGGCCCCATCTTGGGCGGGTCGCCCGTGACGAGCAGTACGTTGCGCAGCCCGAGGGCGGAGGCCCCCAGGAGGTCGGAGAGCATGCCGAGCAGGTTGCGGTCGCGGCAGGCGTAGTGCGTCACGGTCTCGATGCCGCACGCCTGCTGGATGAGCACGCTGGTGGCGATGGCGCTCATGCGGCTCTGCGCGCGCGGCCCGTCGGGGACGTTGACGGCGTCCACGCCCGCTTCCTTCAGCTTTCGCACCTCGGCGAGCATCTTCGATGGATCAACGCCGCGCGGCGGCACGATCTCCACGCTGGTCACGAACTCGCCGGCGGCGAGCTTGCGTCCCCACGCGGAGCGCTCGCCGAGCGGCGCGGCGGGCACCGCGTGCGATTCATGAGGCGCGGCAACGCGCGACAGCCGCCCGCCACCCGCCGACTGTTCCACCGTGGCATGGCGCGGAACGAGCGGGCGCACGCCGTCCACCATGGCGCGGATGTGCTGCGGCGTCGTGCCGCAGCAGCCGCCCACGAGGCGCACGCCCGCCTGGATGAGGTTGCGCGCGTAGCTGGCCATGTACTCGGGGCTCGCCATGTACATGGCGCGCCCGCCAACGTCGCGCGGCATGCCGGCGTTGGGCATCGCCGACAGCTTCTTCGTCGTGACCGGCACCATGCGCTCGATGGCCTCGAGGATGGTCTGCGGTCCCACCGAGCAGTTGAGTCCGATGATGTCGGCGCCGGTCTCGTCGAGCGTCTCCGCCGCTTCCTCCGGCGGCACGCCGAACGACGTGACGCCGTCGGTCCCCACCGTCACCTGTGCAATCACCGGCAGCGACGGATCCACGGCGCGTGCCGCCTTCACTGCCTGCGTGATCTCGTCGAGGTCGCTGAACGTCTCGAGGATGAAGCAGTCCACGCCCCCCTCCTTGAGGGCGCGCATCTGCTCGGCGAACAGCTCCTGCGCCTCCTCGCGCGACGTCGGACCGTACGGTTCGATGCGCACGCCAAGCGGCCCCACCGCGCCGGCGACCAGCGCGTCATCTCCCGCCGCCTCGCGGGCAAGCGTGGCCGCGGCGAGGTTGAACTCGCGCACGTGCGCCTCGAGGCCGTAGTGCTGCAGCTTGGGCCGGTTGGCGCCGAACGAGTTGGTCTCGAGCAGTTCGGCTCCGGCGCGCACATACTCGGCGTGGATGCCGCGCACCAGGTCGGGCTGGCGAACGTTCAGCTCGTCGTAGCACTGGTTGATGAAGACGCCCTTGGCGTACAGCATCGTGCCCATCGCGCCGTCGGCGATCACCACCTGCGTCGGGTCGAGCAGGCGCTGCCGCAGTTCGTCACGCGTGCCGCTCATGTGGCCTCCGCCGCGGTGCGCACGGCATAGTACTTGCACTCCGGGTGGTGCAGCACGATGGCCGCGGTGCTCTGCTCGGGGACGAGTTGGAACGCCTCGGTGAGTGTCATGCCGAGCGACGCCTCCACCGGCAGCAGCTTGAAGACCTGACCGTGATCGTCGAGATCGGGACAGGCGCCGTACCCCCACGAGTAGCGCTTGCCGCGCTCATCGGCTATCGAGAGCTCACGGCGAATGCGGGCGTGCATCCACTGCGCCACCGCTTCGGCGGTTTCCACGGCGAGTCCATGCACCAGGAACGCCTCGCTGTACTCGCCAGCCTGCTGCAGCGTGTCGAAGCGCGCCGAGGCGGCGCTGCCGACGGTCACCACCTGGAGCGCGATGACGTCCACTGAGTCGCTGGTGGTCGGACGTACGTAGTCGGCAAGGCAGAGCCGCTCGCGTCCCGCCTGCCGCGGGAACTCGAAGCGCGCGATCTCGCGCAGCGCGGCGCCGTCGCTCTCGAAGGCGGCGGGGTCGTAGACGATGATCGCGTTGCCGTCGCTCTGTACGGGAAAGTAGCCGTACACCGCCTGCGGCTTCAGCCAGCCGTCGCGCAGCGCCTCCGCCTCGAGTCGCTTGCGCGCCGGCTCGAACTCGTCGCGCACGACGTCGTCGTACGCCGGGCCTGAGCCACGCCCACCCCACTGCAGTCGGTACAGTTCGTCGAGATCGAGCAGCGCAAAGACCTCGGCCAGCGGGATGTCGTGCAGCACGCGCGCGCCGAAGAACGGGGCGCGCGGCACGGGCACGTCGGTGCGCACGTCGCTCCGCGCTCCGCCGCTTTCACCGGCCTTCATGTCCTTGCCGACGCCCGTGTTCAGAAAAACGTCGTTGCGCGCATCGTCCATCAGCTGCTGCGTGAACGCCTGGCGCGAGGTCGGGTCCTGCAGTCGGTCGATGGTCTCGAGCCCCTCGAACGCATCCTTGCAGTAGAAGACACCGGGCGCGTAGGCCCGCTCGCCCTCGACGAACATCGCCCGCCGGCCGAAGCGGCGGTTGATGGCGGCGCCGCCGATGAGCACCGGCAGCGTGAGTCCGCGGCGGTCGAGCTCCTGCACGCAGAGCGGCATCTGCTTGGACGTGCTCACCAGCAGCGCGCTGAGGCCGATGGCGTCGGCCTTCAGCTCCACCGCCTTGTCCACGATGGTGTTGACGGGCACCTGCTTGCCGAGGTCGTGCACCGTGTAGCCGTTGTTGGCGAGAATGGTGTTCACCAGCGACTTGCCGATGTCGTGCACGTCGCCGTAGACCGTGGCAAGCACCACCGTCCCCTTGGTGTATCCCTCCTGCCGCTCGAGGAACTGCTCAAGGTGCTTCACGGCGCGCTTCATCACCTCGGCGCTCTGGAGCACGAAGGGGAGGATGAGTTCGCCGGAGCCGAACTTGTCGCCGACCTCCTTCATGGCCGGGAGCAGCACCTCGTTGAGCACGCGCACCGGCTGCGCGCGCACGCCGGCGCTGTCGAGTGCGTCCTCGATGCCTTCTTTCTTGCGATGCACCACCATCCAGTGCACGCGCTGCTCGGGCGTCATCCCCTCGGTAGGATCGGCCTTCTCCTCCGTCTTCCGTCCTCCGTCCTCCGTCCGTGCGAAATGCTCGATGAGCTGTTGCAGCGCATCAGGCGCCTTATTGAAGATCAACGCGTCGGCCAGCGCCCGCTCCGCCGCCGGAATCTCCGCGTACGGCGTGATGTGCGCCGGATTCACGATGGCGGCGTCGAGCCCCGCCTGCACGCAGTGGTGCAGGAAGACGGAGTTCAGCACGCCGCGCGCCTCGGGGTCGAGGCCAAACGAGACATTGCTGACGCCGAGAATGGTGAGGACGCCGGGGAGTTCGCGCTTGATGGCGCGAATGCCGTCAATGGTCTCGTGGGCCGAGTCGATCCACTCCGCGTCGCCGGTGGCGAGGGTGAAGGTGAGCGCGTCGAAGACCAGGTCGTCACTCGACATGCCGAACTCGCCGACGACGATGTCGTGGATCTTGCGGGCCACCTCGAGCTTGCGCGCGGCCGTCTTGGCCATCCCCAGCTCGTCGATGGTCAGCGCGACGAGTGCGGCGCCGTGCTTCTTGGCGATCGGGACGACGGATTCAATGCGCTTGCGCCCGTTCTCCATGTTGATGGAGTTGATGAGCGCGCGGCCGGGGACGTGCTCGAGGGCACGCGCGATGACGTCGGGCTCGGTGGAGTCGATCATCAGCGGCGTTTCCACCGACTGCGACAGCAGGCGCACGACCTTCTCCATCTGGTCGGCCTCGTCGCCCCGCTCGGTGACGGCCACGCAGACGTCGAGCACGTGCGCCCCGCTGTCCACCTGCTCGCGTGCGACCTCGAGGATGCCCTCGTAGTCCTCGGCGAGGAGCAGGCGTTTCACCTTGCGCGACCCCTGCGCATTGACACGCTCGCCGACGAGGAGCGGCGCGGGATCCTGATGCAGGGTGATGGCGCGCATCGCGGACGAGACGCGCGGGATGGCGCGGGCGCGGGGGACCCACGCCGCGGCTCCGGACACCGCGGCGGGCGCCAGTGTGGGTGGGGCGATCGATGGTGCGGCGCCAGCTCCGCCCGTCGTCGCCGCGGTCCCGCGCAGCGCACGCACGACCGCTTCCAGGTGCGCCGGCGTCGTGCCGCAGCAGCCGCCGACGATGCGTACACCGAACTGCTGCACGAATTCGCGCAGCGCGTCGGCCATCGGTGCCGGCTCGAGCGGATAAACCGCGTCGCCGGTGCCGGTGTTGAGCGGCAACCCCGCGTTGGGAATGCAGCTGATGGGGCGCGTGGCGTGCTCGGTGAGCCAGCGCACCGGCTCGCGCATGTGCTCCGGCCCGGTGGAGCAGTTGAGTCCGATCACGTGCACCGGAAGCGCCTCGAGCGTGGTCATCGCGCTGGCGATGTCGGTGCCGAGCAGCATGCGACCGCTCGTGTCGAGCGTCACCTGCGCCTGCACGGGGAGGCGGCGGCCAATTTCCGCGAACAGCTGCTCGAAGCCGGCGATGGCGGCCTTGACCTCGAGGATGTCCTGCGACGTCTCGACGAGGAGCACGTCCACGCCGCCCTCGGCCAGGTACTTCGCCTGCAGGTAGTACTGCTCGGCGAGCGCGGCGAAGGTGATGGCCGAGAGCGCCGGGTCGCTGGAGCTTGGCAGCATCCCCGTGGGGCCGATGGAACCGGCAACGAAGCGCGGCTGATCCGGTGTCGCGAACTTGTCGCAGGCGGCGCGCGCTACGCGCACCGCCGCGACGTTGATGTCGCGCGTCTTCTCCTCGAGGCCCCATTCACCCAGCCGGCGCGGCGTGCTCTGGAACGTGCAGGTCTCCACGACATCGCAGCCGACGGCGAGGAACGACTCGTGGATCGACTGGATGACGTCGGGGCGCGTGAGCACCAGGTGGTCGTTGCACCCCTCGAGCGATCCACCGCCGAAGTCATCGGCGGTCAGGTGAAAGCGCTGGATGCTCGTCCCCATCGCGCCGTCGTAGACGAGCACGCGCTCGTCGAGGGCGGACAAATACGTGGAACTGACGGGGGGAGGGGTATGGGGCACGGGTGCGGTGGCTTGGTTCGGAGGGACGAGTGGAGCGCGGAGGGATGGGGAACGAAAAACGCCCGTGGCGATGGAGCGCCCAGGGCTGGCGCTTTAGCGAAGGATTAACGTGGCCGCAATTTGCCGAAAATCGCCACGAGTGTCAGTTGTCTCTCTAATGATCAGCGAGTCGCCCGCCGAAGGCAAGCGGTGACGGCCCGCCGCGGCTAATGCGCGGGGCGCGACTCCGGCGGCGTCGACCGGACGGCATTGCGTCCCGTGCGTTGCGCGCGATCGGCCACGTGCGCCGCCAGCGCCGTGAGGCGCGCGCGTTCGAGTGGCAGGCGAAGCTCCGCGAGCACCGTGCGGCGCACGGGGCCGGGCAGGGGCGAGGCGGGATCGCCGAAGACAACCAGTGCGCCGCCAGGGGCGAGCCCGAGCGCGCGGGCGTCGCCATCCGTCGCGAGCAGCGTCCGGTCAACGACGGCGAGCAACGGCGGCGCCGCCGCCGCAATGAACGACGCTTCGTCAATCGAGACGGCCGTCAGCACCTGATGGCCGGCGGCGGTGAGCGTCTGGGCAATGCCTTCGAGAAGCGCCGCGTCGGCGCCGACGAGCAGGAGGTCGGCCACGGTCAGTCGGTGGGGTGGCGGGGAGTCATCATCAGTGGGTGAGCAGCCGCGCGGTCGCGGTGGAAGCGTCAATGCCATCCACGTCCACGAGCTTCTGGCGCCCGGAGAGGCCGGCGGCGATGTGCACGGCGCGTCGCGGAACGCCGAGCGCCTCGGCGATGACCGCGATGACGTCGTCGTTGGCGGCGCCGTCCACGGGCGGCGCCTGCACGCGCACGCGCAGGGCGTCGCCGTGCGTGCCGTCGATCCCCGGCTTCCTCGCGCGCGGCTGCACGTGCACGGCAAAGCGCACGCCCGCCTCGCGCGCGGTCACGGAGAAGGCCATCACGCGAGCCGCATGAGGAAACCCTGCACGAGGCCGAGCAGGAGGTACGCCACGATTGGCGTGATGTCCACCATCATCACGAGCGGGATGAAGCCGCGCAGCGGGTGGAGCATCCACTCGGTGAGCGCGTACGACCAGCGCACGTACCATGCAAACGGCGACGGCCGCACCCACGAGATGATGACGCGCACAATGAGCGCGAAGCGCAGCACCTCGAAGGTCCACGAGACGGCGAGTCGGTAGACGCCCGCCAACCCGAGGCCCAGCATGCCGGCGGCAATCGCCACCTGGTCGCGCAGGAACTGGAGCACCTCGATGGCGATGATGCCGGCGAGCACCACGGCCACGAGCGTCCACCACGGCGCCATGGCCGGGTTTCCGCCGGAACGCAGGAGTCGGCGCTCCACCGGGGCGTAGAACGGGCGGATGTTGGTGCGGAGAAAGCCGGCGAACGCCCCGAACGGGTTGAGGCGGCGCGTGCGAACCATCCAGTCGAGCACGCAGAAGAGGGCGACGGCCAGCGCGAGGCCGAAGAAGACCCCGCGCAGTGCGGCGATGAGATTGTCGAGGCCGAATAGCAGCGCGCTCACGAAGAAAATTTGCGTGAGCGCGCCGCAATCAACAAGCCACCGTCAGACCTTGCGCGCCGGCGCGAAGACCAGACGCAGCACCCTGGGCAGCGCGCGCACACGGTCGAGCAGCGACGAGCCGTGCGCGGCGCGCAGGAACGCGTCGACGTCCGCGCGATGCTCCGGCCCGTACCCAAACCACCATGGCTGGCGCCACGCCTGGAACCAGTCCACGGCAATCGCCTTCGTGCGCACGCATTCCTGCAGGCCGAGGTCGCCGTGCACCTTGCCAAGCCCGCTCGCCTTGAAGCCGCCGTGCGGCACGTCGCTGATGCCGGCGGAGGTGCAGGCATCGTTGATGAGCACCGAGCCCGCCTGCAGGCGCTGCGCCACGGCGACGCCCCGATTCACGTCGCTGGTCCAGACGCTTGCCGACAGCCCCTGCGTTGTGTCATTCGCGCGCGCGATCGCCTCGTCCACGTCGCGCACCCTGGTCACGGGAAGGAGCGGCCCGAACGTCTCCTCGGTCATCACCCGGCTGTCCGCGGGCGCGTCGGTGAGGATCGTCGGCGGGAAGTAGCAGTCACCGGCCGGGGTGTCGAGCCGCAGCGCCTCGTGCGCGCCGCGGGCCATCGCGTCGGCGTGCTGGGCCGCGAGCGTCGCCCGCTGCTCCGGACGGATCATCGGCCCCACGTCGGTGGTGTCGTCAGTACCCGGCCCCACCCGGAGCTGGCGGACTGCGGCGGTGAGCAGGCGCAGGAACTCGTCGTAGACGCTCGCCTCGACGAACACCCGCTTGGCGGCCACGCAAGTCTGCCCCGCGTTGGAGAAGCGCGCCCACGCGATGCCGCTCGCGGCATGCGCGAGGTCGGCATCGGCGAGGACAATGGCGGGGTCGCTGCCGCCGAGTTCGAGCGCACACGGGATCAACCGCCGGGCGCACGCCATGGCGACCTTGCGGCCCGTCGCCTCGGAACCGGTGAAGAAGACCTTGTCCACCTCCTCGCACAGCGCGGCGCCGGCGGCGCCCGCGCCGTGGACGACCTGGTAGATGTCGGGTGGGACGCCTGCATCATGCAGGCATTCCTTCACCAGCTCGGCAATTCCCGGTGTCCACTCGCTCGGCTTGTTCACGACGGCGTTTCCGCAGAGCAGGGCGGGGAGCGCCGAGCTGAGCGGCAGGAACATCGGGTAGTTCCAGGGGGAGATGACGCCGACGACGCCGTAGGGTTCCTTGACGAGCGTCACGCGCTTGCGCCAGGCGGCCACCATGGCACTGCGACGCCACCGGGCGCGAAGAAAGCGCGGTGCAGCCGCGACGAAATGGTCCGCCAGCCCAAGCGTGATTCCGACATCCACGCCGAGTGCCTCGCCCACCGGCTTGCCGTTCTCGCGAGCGACGATGCGTGCGGCCTCCTCGCGGCGCGCCAGCAGTTTCTGCGAGAAGATGCGGATCGCTTCGGCGCGCATGAGGGCCGGGCGACGCGCCCAATCGGGCTGTGCAGCGCGCGCCCTCGCCACTGCAGCGCGCACCGCCTGTTCGTCGGCCACGGGGTAACGCTTCCAGACCTCACCAGTCGCGGGGTCCCGGGATTCCGGCCGTCGGCCGGCAGGAGTGGCAGAACCGGTGGGGGCGTCGGCGGTGTGGCTGGTCACGAACTATTCCGGTGCGAGAGGTGTCTGACAGAATGTCACCGTGGCAGAGAGGCCGCCAGCGCATAATGAATGTGACGCCGCGCTGAGCCTACGGGTATGTGAGGATGCAGGGACTGAAGAGTGTCCGAGGTGACGTACGGCACACTTCTGATTGTTAAGATGTTGCTGTGTAATGACTTAATCAGTTCATGCCGGGTGTGATGCTGGGCATTGTCCGACCAGGGAGGGTCACGGCCGGACGAGTAAATCGAAACGGAGTGTGATGGCATCGCGGTCACGGCGGGCGGAGGCGGTAGCGAGGGAAGAGGTGCCCGGGGTATTGTGGGCTATCCAACCCGCAGAGCCGATCTCCGTGCGACCGAGTACCGACATCGATCCCGCCATCCCGTTGCGTGCGCGCGACGGGGACGTGGAGGCGTTCGCTGAACTCGTGGAGTTCTTCCACGTGCGATGCCTGCGGTATGCGCGGTACATGCTGGGCGAGGAAGAGGATGCGGAGGAGGCGGTTCAGGACACGTTCGTGCGTGTCTACGACCATCTGGGGCAGTTCCGCCCGGACGCGCGGTTCGAGCCGTGGCTCTTTCGGATCCTCGCGAATCGATGCCGGACGGTGCGCGAGCGGCGGCGGCGACGGGAATCGCTGGTGACCACCGGCGAACTGCCGGCGGTGGCGGCCGAGGCACCGGCGATTTCGCAGGACCTGCTGGAAGAGGTGGAAGCGGCGCTCGAGGAACTGCCCACCGAGCAGCGGGAAGCGTTCCTGCTGCGGCACGTGGAGGACCTGTCGTACGAGGACATGGCGGTCATTACCGGGGTGCGGCTCTCCGCGCTCCGTATGCGAGTCAAGCGCGCGTGCGACACGCTGCGCTCCCGGTTGAAGGAGGAGGGGTAACGTGTACGACGCACCTGACGAACTCATTGATCGCGCGGCCGCGGCGCTTCGGCGCCGGCACGCGCCGAATCCGCGGCTCGTGTCGCGAATCGTGGCGTCCGTCAACGGACGGCCGCGCCGCTGGTGGCGCGCGGTGACCTGGCCGTCAGCGCCGTTCTCGCTGTCGGCCACGGCGACGCTGGCCGCCGCCGGGCTGCTGCTCGGGTTCCTCTCGCGTGAAGCCACCGACCCCGCGGGGCACGACCAGCCGGTCGCCGCCCAGCCGGGGGCGCAGGCCATTCCGATGGTTCCCGCGGCGCGCACCTCGGGCGTGGCGGTTCCGGTGCCGGTGCAGTTCACGCTGCGCGACGTGCGGGCCTCGCACGTGGCGCTGGTGGGTGACTTCAATGGGTGGTCGCAGACGGCGACGCCGCTCGAACCGGGCAGCGAGCCCGGCACCTGGAGCGTCACGGTTCCGCTGTCGGCGGGCCGGCACGTCTACGCGTTCGTTGTCAATGGCAAATGGATGACCGATCCACGGGCGCAGACGGCGCCTGATCTGGACTTCGGCCGTGCAAACTCCGTACTTATCGTGCAGGCACCGTGATGACACTTCGCCGATTGTTCCTCATTTCGCTTGCGTCGAGTACCGCCGCCACCGGGGTACGCGGGCAGGTGGCTCGCCTTGACGCCTCCGCCGACCTCGGGCTTCGCCGTGCCGTGGAACGCGAGGTCGTGGCCGCGCGCGCCATCGGACTTCCCGAAGGCCTGCTGATTGCGAAGGCCAACGAGGGGATCGCCAAGCGGGCAACGCCGAAGCGCATCACGGACGCCGTCGCCGCCCTTGGAAAGCGGCTGCAGGTTGCGCGCGACCAGCTCGCGCCCAATCCGAGCGAGGACGAGATTGCTGCCGGCGCCGACGCGCTCTACGTCGGTGTCCCTGCGCCCATCTTGAAAAGGATGCGCGCGGCCTGGCCCCACCGGTCGCTGGCCCTTCCCCTTGGCGTACTCACGGAGCTCGTGGCCAAGGGACTGCCGGCCGACCGTGCCGCCCAGACGGTCACTGACCTGATGAAGCGTGGGGCCACCAACGTGCAGCTGTACGCGCTCGCGCAGTCGGTCCAAGGCGACGTCGCCGCCGGCTGGGCGCCGGAAGCTGCACTGGATTTGCGCGCCCGCGGGGTGATGTCGCTCCTGCCACCCGCGCCCGCCGCGTCCGCGTTCACGAATCCGAGTCCGCGGAGGCCGTGATTCCCATGCGATGAGGGGCCTCGCCGTCGCCTGCTTGTTGATCGTCGCCCTGCATGGTGCGGCGGCGCAGGCCCCTGATGAGATTCGCGTGGAAGCTGGCGCCGCTTCGGTGCGCCAGGCGGGCAATCGGTCGCGCACTGCCGCATTGATGGGCGTCACCTGGCGTCGCATCAATGAGCGGGTGGTCACGACCGCCAGCGGCACGGTGACTGTGGCGCGCGACTCCATTGATACCGCGCAGGGCCTGCTGGCCATGCGCTACCAGCTCGCCAGGCGACCCAACTGGCGCGTCGAGTCAGGGGTGGCGGGCGCCGTCTTCGGGCTCAAGTCACTCTCCGGCGGCGGCAACGGCGCCGCGTTCACGCGGGTGCAGCGCGCCCGCGGGATGAGCGGAGTCTGGGCGGGAGCGGCGACGAGCGTCACCAACCGGACGGGCGACAACTTCCGGTCGTCCGCGTACGACGTGGGCGCGTGGGGCGAGTTCAGGCGCACGTCGGGCACGATCGCGGCCGTGCAGTCGCGGTCGCTCGATACCGACCTGCTCTCGGCGAGCAGCCTGCCGTCCCGGCGCCCGTTCGGCGCGTACCTCCTGCGGGACGCGACGGTCACCGTCCAGCAGACGTTCTCCGCCTTCGATGTCGCCGCCATCGGCACGATCCGTTCCGGCGAGGGCGTGACGACCAAGGTGAACGACCGCGCCTTCCAGCTCGCCGCCGCGTTCTACCTGTCGCCCGTCGTGGCGCTCACGGTGTCCGGCGGCCGTCAGCTGGCCGATCCGCTGCGCGCACTCCCTGACGCGAAGTTCCTCTCGGCCTCCGTGCGCGTGCTGTTCCTGCGGCGGGATCCGGCGGTGCTTCGGATCGACCGGTACGGCGCCATTGCCATGATGCGGCAGGATCCCGATGGCGGGGCAACGCTGACCATCCGCGTGCTGGCGAGCTCCTCGGCGCGCGTGGAGGCCTACGGTTCGTTCAGCGGCTGGCAGCCGGTGCCCATGCAATGGGTGCTCGACGCGTGGGAGCTGCAGGTACACCTGCCGCCGGGACCGCAGCGGGTGGCGGTGCGCGTCAACGGGAGCCAATGGCGCGCGCCGGCGAACCTGACGAAGGTCACGGACGAGTTCGGGGGGGAGGCGGGGCTGGTCGTGGTGCCTTAGGCGCGGCGGCAGAGGACGGCAGAGAACGGCGGAGGACGGCGGAGCACGGCAGTATACGGCGAACGGCTTACCACGGATTACACGGAGAGGGGCGGGATAAACACGGATTAGTACCGTGTGAGACGCGGCACGGATCCCACGAGCCAGGCCGTTCAATTCCCTTATTGCCTGATTGTACGGCCGGGCTGATGGGTGAGGATTAGACCGGGCTGATGGGTGAGGTCAGGCCCTGGGTGAGCGACGTGAAGCGGAGGGCCTGCACGTCGAGGGTGCCGAGGAGGTAGTCGGCGAAGT
>Ga0082335_1000209_pt1 | contig 157274 bp, 163 predicted proteins | sample Subgrocontami58m_FD_72375 | JGI IMG/M metagenome (GOLD analysis project Ga0082335, IMG submission 72375) | Subsurface groundwater microbial communities from S. Glens Falls, New York, USA - GMW37 contaminated, 5.8 m (SPADES assembly) (version 2) ...
TTTGGGTGTTGGCAGTCGTGGTGGGGATAGATGTGGTTGTTATTGGAATTACAAGCGCACTTAATAGACGGTAGATGATAGAAGGTGGAAGGTGGATATTTGATGGTAGAAGATAGAAGTTAGATTCTAAAATGTTCTCCAGTTGTTGCGGAGATTGGTAAGTTTTCCACCAAGCAATAGATATCTTTTAAGAAGTACGTCACAAAATTCCTTCCCCCAAAAATCCAAATCTCTTGCCATGCTAATATGTACCTCCATCTCATTACAAGAACCAATAGAAGAATCAAGATGTTTTTTAAATTCTTTCTCAAATCTCCTTTTTGCCCACCCCTCGGCAATATTTGCTGGAACCGACTTTGATGCTCTCCGTAGTTGTGAACCTAAGTCGTTTCTTTCAAAAATAGGTAGCTTATTAACATTTTTGTTAACAATAATTGCCAATTCATACGCTTCTTTGTAGACTTCAAAATCTCGAAAGCTTTTAATCACCTTTTCATTGTATAGTTTCTACTATCTACCTTCAATCTTCAAAATACTACCTTCTATTTTCTACCTTCTATCGTCAATTAACGTCTCACGGAATAAATCTAAACCCTCGTCCTTTCACCGTTAAAAGATGTTTGGGATTATCTGCTTCGTCTTCTATTTTCTTTCGCAAGCGGTGAACCATCTGGTCAACGGCCTCATCGGAAACACCGGCCGATGTTTTGGTATCGCTATAAACAGCGGTAATAATTTCTTCCCGATCACAGACGCGGTGGGGGTTGGCAATTAAGTGCTTAAGCAAACGAAATTCATAATTAGTTAGTCCAGACAGCGGTTCATCGCCAAAATATATTTCGTTTTGTTTTTCACTAAATCTAATGGTTTTGGGAATAAGCTCTTCGGCAATATTGCGCTTGATAAACTCTATTAATAGCGGAAAAGGAAGGCCAAGATTTTTTAAAGATTGGTTTGTCTTTTCCTCCCGCAGCAGCTGGCGTTCCTCGCCTGTTAATGCCTGCCAGATTTCCAAAAGAGAGCCGCGGATGAGGATGTGGGAGAGGAGGGAATCGGCAAGCATTTCACCTCGTGGGAGTCCATTCGGCCACCCCCGAGGTGGTGGAGAAGAAATAAGAATTTGAGTAGTCAGCTTTACCAGTTTGCCATGACCGCCGGTCAGCTTAATAATTTCATCTTTAGTTTTTGGCGGCAGTTTCTTACCATACTCTTTTTCAAGCACCGCAATGCGAAAGCCGGTTGCCTCCTTATCGTATAAATCCAAAAAAATATGGTTGCCCACAAAAAATTCGTAGAAATCTTTCCAATGTTCAACCGGCAGCAGGTTTTCCAGCGGACGATGGGTGGAGAAAACAACCGTTAACTTGCCGCCCGATGCTGTGCGAAGACTTTTAAGACCGGTAAAAAAGTCATTGGTGGTCTTGTCGGCAAATTCGGAGAAGCGGTCGAAAAGAAAAATAGTTGTCATGGTTGCAGAGTTGCATAGTTGGATGGCTTTTTTGAGATTTTGAAACATGACGAGAGGATCGGCAAGCTTGAGCGCTTCCTTAAAAAGTACGTAAAGTTCATTATATAGAACGTTCACCTCGGGGGAGTCCATTCGGCCACCCCCGAGGTGGTGTTGCGCCTGCGGCACACCTCGGGGGTGAAAAATCTCAATACTAGATAACAGGGAGAGGAAGAGAAATTTATGCAGCTCGCTGGTTTCAAAGCCGGCAATTTCGGCGAAGTTGACATACACAAATAAATAATTGTTAGATTGTTTCATTGTTGCATTGTTAGTCTTCAGGTGGTGAGTTAGCAGTTGTTTGTTATAAGTTAGAAGTCGTAACACTGTGGAGCGGCCGGCTCCCGGCACAGAGATTATTTGACAGGACTGACCATGAGTGACAAACTGCAAAATCTGCTTAATTTCTTTTTCTCGGGCAGTGACGGGATATTGTTGTTCGAAACGGTCAGACATAAGCTATAAGTAACAAGTTAATAAGTAACAGGTTGTTTAGCACAAAACAAATTTATTTTTGAGAATTAAAAAGCTTCCACAACACTTTACCACATTGGATTCGTAATGCGAGGACTTCTTGATAGTCAGAGTCAGCAATTAGCTTTCTCTTATAAGCAAAGGAAAGGAGATATTCTACTTCGGCAAGTGAGCTTAGGGATATTGCCAGGAATCTATGGAATTCTTTCTTGTTATTTCTTGCATGACCCTCAACAATATTTGTGGCGATAGAGAGACCTGCTCTACGAAGTTGTGAAGTGAGGCCAAAAATCTCGTCTTTTGGAAAATTTACTGTTAGATTGTAAATCTTATGTGCTAGTTGGTCTGCTAATTGCCAGGCAAACAACTTTTGATAGCCAAAAGTCTCCAACTTGTTACCTACCAACATGTTACCTGTTACTTTTACTAGCACGTTGCTATTGTAAGTCATTTGTTAGCTAAATGGAAGCTTTATGTCAAGCACTTCGACTACGCTCATTGTAAACTCCAAGCATATGAAAGATGAAAGACTTGCAATTTCTGCCCAAAATGTATACGCTGAAAGGAGGGAAGAAAAACCTATGCCGGATGGTCCTGGAGTTCCAGAAATTATACCGCCTCAAAGCGAGTCTTCAGGCGGAGAGCGTTTGAGGCGGCCAGATGGAGAAAGACAGAGAGCGCGGCGTAAGCGAGAACGGGGTGGGCGTGGGGAAAAAACTGTTTTAAAAAACCCATTCACAGGTCAAAAGGTAGAAATAGAAAATCCTCAACAGCTTAAAGCATTCCTCGATCAATTCGAAAGAGAGGCAAGGAGAGGTCTTGCTCACAATCCATTTAGAGGTTTATCCGAAGAAGAGCTTAAAAATCAGTACTACGCAATTAGTCGGCTTGAGGCTAGATTTTCTCAAGAGGGAAGCTTTGGGGCAAGAGAAGGATTGGCAGAGAAAGCAAGGATGTTTCATCAGGTGATGATGGAGGAGTTGGAGCGCAGAGGCACAGATTTAAATGAGCTTTTTAAGAAGGCAGTTGCTCAAGCGGCAGAAGAAGGTACACCTATTCGAAGCATTGGTGCGGCAACGATTGCAGATGAATATACAGACGTTGTTCTTAGAAATATTGTGGGAGAAATAAATAGCGAAATTGCCAGAGCTGGAGAAAACCAACCTCTTCGTTCACGATTTATAGCCGATCAGCTTGAGCGAATAAGAAGTAGAAGAGACGCAGAACCGACAAGTGTTGATGAAGCACAAAGACTTCTCCAAAGTCTAAATGAGTTTGCCGAAGAGTCAGAAAGACAAAGGGAGGAGGAGGGCGGGTATGGGCGAAGAAGGATAGATCCCAGAGATGTGGGAGAAGAAAGTTCATTAAGAAGGGAAGAGGCAGCGGCTTTTGTCCGAGCTAGATATACAACGGATGAAGTGGGTCGAATCGCACAGGGAGTTCAAACAGCAATTACCAATGGCGAGGCGACAAGTGCTTATTTTCGGGGGAAAATTACAGAACTGGCAAACTATCGAAGATCCATTCAAGGCCAATCTGATCGGCAAAGGGAAAGCGATGAGGCGGCCCTGCTACTTCGTGATGTGCGAGATCTCGGCGTTGCTCTTGCAGATAGAAAAGCAAGTGCTATTGCAGAGACTACTACTTCAATGACCTCATTTTACGGAGAGCAAAAATTGACCGGGGAAACAAAGAGAGAGTTAGTAAATCTCTTTTTAGCGAGTATACAAGTAGATGAGCAAGGCAGACTTACTCCTGATGCAGACGAAGCCACAAAAGAATTTGAGCTTCGCTTTAATCGGCTCTTTGCCGGAGCAGACGCGAGCCCAACCGACGAATGGCGAGAAGCGCTTGGCCAAATTGGAGGTATGGAAGTGGGAGAGTTTATATCTACGCTTCAGAGTGCGGCGACTGAACGAACGTCATTTAAATTGGATAGGCGATTAGCACAATGGGAGAAAGACAAATTAAATGAAAAAGTACGAGAGCTCAAAGAAGAACAAAAAGTGCGTGAATTTCTACACAGTATTAGCTTTTATGTAAACCAAATGTTTGGCGTAGAAGAGGTAAATAAAGCAATGGGTCAGTTTAAAGCAGAAGATGCCAGTTTTGCCTTCAGCAAGCGCGGAGTTGCCCAAGCCCTGCGTATATACGACCGGACAATGTTTGAGGTTGCTGCAAAGCATGGCGGTTATTTACCATACGAAGCAATGGTTCAGCAGCACGGTAAATCTGGAGAGGTGGAAACGCTTGTTCGGGAACAGATGAAAAAAGCAGTTGAAGCTGGCGTATTGCCAAGGGATATGGCAGAATGGGAAATTAGTCGAGCGATATCATTGGCTCGGGGAATGGGGATTGCCACGGGTAGGTTTTTTGAAGTAGCGGCACAAGCCGGTATCTCACAGCAAACGCCGCTGGATAGCTGGTGGGCCAATGATATTATTAAAAAGATGGCCTTTTTTAAGCAGATTGCCCGATACAATATTGGGCGCGAGGCAAATAAAATGCTTTTTTATAAACTGGAAGGGAGCGCGCCGGTTTGGTCAACCAAAGAACTTACAGAAGTGAAAGATGCGGAGATTGGTAAGTATATTCGTTACGGATTAATGGAAAATGAAGAGGATGACAGATATATCAGCATGGCTAACCCATTTAACATAGGGTCAATTTTTTCCCAAACCCAATGGCGGTATCAAATGGAAAGCATGCATAATTCAGGAGCAATCGCCGCTCTCTTAAATGGCTATGCCGACAATCCGATTATTGGCCTTGGTATGTGGACGGAAAAACTCAAAAGAGCACTGCGAGGTCAAAATGAAAAAATTAAGCCTGATGAAGCAGTAAAGCTTATTGCCAAGCAGTTGGATCTGGCCGCCGAAGTGGCACCTTTAAAATTTTTCCACAATTTGCCGTGGTTAGAGCGAAGCGTTTTGGAGCGGCACTATGCTTCACATCTCCCATCAGGCTATCGGGATATGAATACAGACGATAAACTTAAAGCCAGAGGAGATTTAGTTAAAGAGATGGAGGGAGATTTTACCGCGCTTTCGCTGGTTGAGGAGGAGTTTATAAAACGGCGTACAGAAGCGTATAAAACATATCTGGGTCAAAAAAAGGCCTGGATAGATAGGGGAAGTCCGAAAGGAGAAGAGCCGGAGCACCCTGATTTATTTAGTGAGCAATGGCGAAGTTTATCCTTTAATATTTTTCCAGAGGGACAACGAGAAAGCGTTAAGGCATTGGCGGGGCATATTACAGAAGAATTTAAGAAGCCGGAACATTTTAATAGACTGATAAACGATTTAAAAGATAAACAATGGCGAGTGCCGTATGTGCTTGGAACAGATGATATGCCATTTGAGCTCTACGACTGGGTAGCCACAGGAGGCTCTACATTTAAGAGACGATGGGGAGATCTTGAGTCGGCATCAAAGGCAGGCGATCTTTATGAACAGCTTATTCAGCAATTGCCAAAAGCCCGCGATCAAGAAAATATCGTTAAAATGCTTGACGGGATATATCAAACACTGCGTGCTCACGACGAGGGGGTGGCAAGAGAAGTTATGTTTAGAACAACAGAGGGAATTATTAAGTTTTTTAAGAAAGACTGGCGGGCCAGATTGCCATTGGGAGTAGGAATGTTTATTGGCGCTGTTGGCGGAAAAGCATCATACGCGCAGGCAGGGCTTAATCGATCCCAGATGGCGTGGGATGAAACACAAAGCTATGCCTTTATTCATAAAGTCAGATCAGCCAATTTAATTGAAGAGCATCACGTGGCAAAACTGGAAAAACTGACAGGATCCCGTTCCTTGCAGGTAGGCTATGATGTGGGAAGAAGTCTGTCTGTGATATTGCTGGGAGCTTTAGCGTTTTATATAGCAATGCGAGCATTAAAAGAAGAGCGCTAGAGAGTTTTTATTCTATGCATGTTATTCCTTCTCTCCTAGCATCTTTTTAACTGCGCCTCCAAGCACAGGAAGATTTTTACCATAATAGGCCGCCGAACCAAGAGTGGAAACTTGTTGCATCATTCCTCCCGGCGCCCCTGTGCCGGCGCCAATCGCCTGACCAATAGCGGCGCCATATTTGGAAGTAGGTGTTTTTAAGGCCTCTTTTATAATATTAACAACCTGCGGAGTTAAAAAAATTATCCCCAGCCCTATAAACGCTTTAAGGGCCTCAATACTTTGAGCGCCTATAAGAGGCGCTGTAAATGCGCCTCCGCTGGCTGCGCTCGCGCTTCCCCCAAAACCTTCTATAAAGGCTTTGCCAAGAAGAAACATAAAGATGGTAGCGGGAAAGGCGGACAAATTGGCAATAATGGTGCGAAGCCAGGCGGAAAAGCTGATCGGACTGCCCGGTATAGCTCCGGCTAAAATCCAAACAGGGGCAAAGACCACGTTAATAAGAATTTGTATATAGGCAGAGAGGAGAGTAAACAGTAATTTAAAAAGCGAGACAAAAAGGGCGATAAAGATGACAAAAACGGCGATAAGTGCCGCCCCTCCCCCTACAACTTCTACGAAGTCTTTTCCTTGAATCAAGTTACCGCCTGTGGCTCCAACAACACCAGCAATGATAGCGGCAACTACAATAGCAATTACGGCTGGGAAAACTGTTGTCATCGCTACTACTCCTCCTACGCCAGCAACAGCTCCGACAATGGCTCCTCCTATTGTTCCTAAAGGATCAATTCCTTTGGGTGTTGCTCCAAGAGATACTGCAATAGAATCCTTGAGCGCGCCGGCCACGTCCTTTGTAACAGCCCCAATGCCGGAAAAAAATCCTACCACCGGCGTGCCCGCGGTCGTAGGAGAATAGATGGCGTTAAACGCGCCAAAAACATTTTCTTTCTGATAGGCTAGCTGAATCGCATCAAGTCCATCCTTTAAATTTGGAATACCCATTCCTCCAAAAAACCCAAAGATGAGGAAAATTACGACGTACATTAAATCAATCAGAAAGCCGGCAATGGCGAAGGAGAAGGTGACTAGAACCAAAGCAATGATCAGTTTGGGGATAGAATTTTGAATAGTCATCACCGTTCTTGGATCAATTTTTACCCGCAGCATTATCATCAGTCCTATGGCCACAAACACCACTACAAACAGCATATAAACCAGATTGCGAAAGGCCTCCCAGATTTTGATGAGAGGGGAAAGTCCCTTAAAGCCCGTTCCTTGAGCATAGGCCGGCTCCACAATGCCAAATTTGCCTCCCATGTAGGAAAGATATTCGGTGGTGGAGGCGGGCGGATGGGTGAAAGTGGCGGCAATCCAGCTGCCGGTAAGCCCAATTGCGCCGCCCACTTTGGGCGTGCCGTCGGGAGAGAGCTCTTGTTTGATAAATCCAATTTTGCCGGTGGTTGAATCAAGGCCCAGGCAGGCCTGATTGGGGTCAGCCGGATTGATGCCGGTCAGCTGGCAGACTCCTGCCGACATCAGGCTTATCATTACATTCTGGGTCCAGGTGTTGAGATTCACAGGAACATCGGGATTGGTGTTGGGGGCAAGGTAAGGATTTGATTGTTGCGCATTGACTGGGAGCGCAAAAGTTAAAAATGCAAAGTTAAAAGTTAAAAGTGCAAGTAAGAATTTAAACCTCATACTATCAGCGTATGATAAAATAAGAGCCATGTCAAGACTATGAAAGAATTTGATCTTCGTCTCTACGTTATTGTTTCCGATATTGATATTGTCAAGCAGGCAATACAAGGCGGTGCTGCAATGATACAACTGCGAGAAAAAAACGCTCCATTGGATGAAGTAATTACTCTTGGTCGTGTTCTTCATGCAATTACGATGCAATACGGTATTCCTCTTATCATCAACGACTACGTTGATGCTGCATTAGCAATTGGTGCGGAGGGTGCCCATGTAGGGCAAAAAGATATGCCGGCGCGGGAGGCCCGGCAGATTTTGGGAGAGGAAAAAATTTTGGGCGTGTCAGTTAGTAATGTTAAAGAAGCTATCAAGGCGCAAGCCGATGGCGCCGATTATTTAGGGGTTGGCCCAATTTTTGAAACACACAGCAAAAAAGACGCGGGAGAGCCGATCGGACTTGAAAGATTAAGAGAAATCGTCCAAGCGGTGTCAATTCCGGTGGTTGCCATTGGAGGAATAAGCACGTTAAACGCGGCATCGGTTATTAATGCTGGAGCAAGCGGCATTGCCGTCATATCGGCGGTGGCGGGAGCGGAAAATCCGAGGGAAGCGGCGAGAGAACTAAAAAAATTACTAATTTCTAATTACTAATTTCTAATCAATGTTCTAATATGCAAAGCGAAACTTTATTTATCAAAAAACTCAAAAAATTATTGCCGGCTTATGGGAGTGAGGTGGTGGTGGGAGTGGGTGATGATGCGGCGGTTCTGCAAAGCAGAAGTGATAAATATCTTTTAGTCACAACAGACGTACAGGTTGAGGGCGTGCATTTCAAACGGGAGTGGTTAACGGCACAGCAGTTGGGACAGCGGGCGGCGACGGCGGCGCTGTCCGACATTGCGGCCATGGGAGGAAAAGCAAAACATATTCTGGTTTCGCTGGTGGTTTCTTCACCATCTAAGGGAGATTCTGGACAAGTCTTTCGACCCCGAGCTCAAGACCGAGGGGCCAGAATGACATTTATTAAAAAATTATATAAAGGGTTTGGCGCGGCTTGTAAAAAATATGGCGTGGATATTATTGGCGGAAATATCAGCCGCGGGCCGGTACTTATTATTGATATTTTTGTTTTGGGAGAAATTGACAAAAAACATTTGGTTTTGAGAAGCGGGGCCAGAGCGGGAGATGCGGTGTTGGTAACGGGAAAACTGGGGCGTAAAGCGGTAGTGCCGGCGGCGAGACTTAAGGAGGGGCAAATTCTTGCAAAAAGTGGCCTTGTGACATCCATGATTGATATCAGCGACGGGCTGTCAACAGACCTTTTGCATATTTGTGATGCCAGCGGGGTGGGGGTGCGAATTTTTGAGGACAAATTGCCTAGATCTCTTTCTCCTCGTCATTCTGGGAAGTCGAGTCTGACTCGACGACTCCAGAATCGATTCTGGACAAGCCAGAATGACACTGAAGGAATTCTTAATGGCGGAGAGGATTACGAATTATGCCTGACGGTAGCGCAGAACAACGCTGATAAGATTATCGCAGAACTAAGCAGAAAGACGGGGACAAAAGTAACCATTATCGGCGAGATTTTGAAAAAAAGTGAGGGAAGGTGGATTGTTAATAGTGACGGGAAAGAAAAAATTTTGAAGGCGGGGGGATGGGACCATTTTAGTTAAAAGTTTAAAGTTAATTTCTAAACGTCATGATTAAGCGGCCCATTGCCGTGGCCTATTTTCCATCTCGTTCCCTTTTGAATAGCTTTTGTCGTGTAGGATTTTGCTAGTGATATTGCTTCAATTATATGTTTTCCTTTTGCCAGCTCTGCTGAAATAGCTGATGCAAGCGTGCAACCCGTACCATGTGTATTTTTTGTTTTAATCCAAGGGGAGCGAAACTCCTGAAATTTATTACCGTCAAAGAGTATATCTACTGCTTCCTGCTCACTGGTAAGATGGCCGCCTTTTATGAGGACGTAACGTGGACCAAATTGATGAATTACCCGTGCTGATTCTTTTACATCTGTAAGAGTTTTAATGTGAATTCCTGCAAGTATCTCTGCCTCATAGTGATTTGGGGTTGCGAGGAAAGTTATTGGTAGAAGATTCTCAATAAGTGATTTTCTTGCGCTTTCTTCCAAAAGAGCCGATCCTGTCTTTGAAACCATGATTGGGTCAACAATGAGGTAACGGGTATTGTAATATCGTGCTCGCTCTGATACGGTATTAATTATCTTGCCAGTTGCTAACATTCCTGTTTTCCAAATATCTGCGCCAATGTCAGACATCACAGAGTTAATCTGAAGTTTTACAAAGTCTGCCGGCAATGGAAATACGCCGTCAACCGAAACCGTGTTTTGTGCTGTAACGGCCGTCACAACACTCATGCCGTAAACACCTCTGGCAAAAAATGTTTTTAAGTCGGCTTGGATTCCAGCTCCTCCGCAAGGGTCAGAACCGGCAATTGTTAAAACACGTTCCATTTTTAACTTTTCACTTTGAATTTTGAACTGAATTACTTGCAATTATCAAAGCCAAACATTTTGATGCAGGTAACTCCGGTGAAAGAGGAGATGAAAGTAAGAATAAAAAAAGAAAGAAGTATGACAATAAGACCAATTATAGCCCAGGTCAGCGTACCCTTGGCCGCCTCCACCGCCTTAGGGTCGCCGCTTGAGGAAATATAGCGCATGCCGGAGAAAATAATCATAAAAAGAGCCACCACACCGGAAAGAATAATGGCGGCGGTGACGATGTTTTTAAAAACAATAGGCAGGCAGTCAAGGGTGGCAACGCTAGTTTTTGGATCAACGCATTTGTCCCAGTTTTCAAACATAACTTACTCCTTTGTCATCCCGAACTTGTTTCGGGATCTTATCCAACTTTGAGCTTAGATGCTGAAACGAGTTCAGCATGACACTTGGATAACTTAAGCATAGCAGGAAGAAGAATAGTTGGCAAGAGAAGATTAGCGCGAGTTGTTACAGTGTGGGAAGTTGAAGTTCGCTGATGCCTTTGCCGATGAAGAAGCGAAGAATAATATTTAAGACCAGATAGACCATAAAAATAATAACGAGCCCAATCACTGCCGCCACAATGTGATTTCTGGCCTCTTCCAGAGCGGTTTTGTCGCCTCCGGACATCACCCATTTGATGCCTCCCCAGATGAGGTAGCCCAAGGCAAGGAGTACCGCGATGACAATTACCAGCGTGAATCCGGTACCAACAAGATTGCCTAAAGCATTAGGATCGGGGAAACATAGCTTTTCCAGCCCGCTCCCATCCTTTGGACAGGGATTAATTGGTGTACCTGCAAAAGCTGGTGCCGCAAAAAGAAGTGGAGAAAACGTACCTGAAATAATACCAATTACCTTTTTCATAAATACTCTACTACCATCATTATTAACAGTTTTTTTTCGTTTGTCAAGCCCCGACTTTTTGTCGGGGTAAAGACCCCGTCAAATCGCTCCGTGAGACACGTCTGACGTGTTCGAACGGTAAGATTCTACGGGGTCAAGTACCCAAAAAATAGCGGCTAGCAACTAGCGGCTAGCGTTTAGTTGTTTCATTTTTGACGTCATTGAGTTTAGCATACGTAAAACCTCATCTAATAGTTGATTAGCTTTCTCAAAACCTTTATCATCCGCAAAGTTTAAGTCTTTGGCTATAATAAGTTGTGTTTCAAGCTCAAGCGCTGAACCATAAGAGATTGAATAAAATTGAGCGTATTCTTTAGAAGATTTTCTTCCGTATCCTTCGGCGATATTTGACGGAATAGCAATGGCTGCGCGGCGCATTTGGGAAATAATTCCATATAGCTCTGACTTAGGGAACTTATTAGTTAAGAGAAAAATCTCTTTTACTAACAGGATTGATTTTTGCCAGACGATGAGTTCTTTATACGATTTTATATAAGTCATAACTAGCCGCTAGACGCTAATTAACTAGACGCTTTCATAAGAGTTTTATTCCAAAAAATCCGCTGATGATGGAAATAATCAGAAAGGCAGTAAGCACTATGATCAAGCCGATGACGGCAAAGAGAATCTGCTGTTTGGCGGCGGCCCATTGTTTCTGATCGCCTCCGGCGGTTATAACCTTAATGCCGCCTAAGATGAGATAGGCCAGAGCCATCAGAACGGCGATTATAAAAGCCAGACCGATAAAAGCTCTGATAATATTTTCACCGGTGGTAAAAAGCCCGCCCGTTGGCACCCCGCTGGGAACGGGAATGGGTTTGCCGTCAATAGTTAATGCCAGTTTATCCATACTAAAATCCTTTATCTTTACATTGCTTTTCAAGATCTAGTTGCTGATTGGTTGGTGTTTGGTTACGATCATAGATGTCTTCTATGTCATTTCTTAATCCTCGGCAGGCCAAAGTCAAAGTATCATTTCCGCACTCCTTGATGTTTTTTATTGCATATCTTACATCAAAGCAATCTTTTACCACCTCACCACCGGGCGTGTTAACTGTTTCTCTTCCAAACTGCGGGAGGCGCAAGATATCAACGCCGATTACTTCCAGAATGACAAAAGAAAAGATGATAAACAAAAGGCCGACGATGGCGGAAGTGAGAGTTTCCCGCGCTCCCTGCAATGATTCGGGATTACTGCCCTCGGTGGCCATGCGGTAGCCGCTATAAATTATCAAAAGCAGGGCAACTCCTCCGGCCAAACCCAAAATGATGCCAAAAATTCTTCCCACAAACCCGGCCAAATTGGTAGGAATACAGCCAACAGCAGTGGGAATCCCTTGGGGTTTTGCCGGATCAGCACCAACACACGTGTTGCAGGCTGTATCAGCCGCATCACATTTGGTGGGGTTGAAGGGGGGGATGGGGGTGGGAGGAACATATGGTTTACATGATTTATCACCTGTTGGAGGAGCGGTTGTAAATGTAAACAGTATAGTATTTTGCGCTCCGGGAGAACAGCCTGGGATTACAAAAGGATAATCAACTTCGACGCAGAGAACACGGACTCCAGCTTTTGTAGTATCAGTACTCGGAATATCTATAGAGAAACTAGTAGTTGTACTGCTTGGTGTAAAATTGGCTCCGGGAGTGTCACCATACCACCACCAAAGGTACTTTTTTCCAGGTATTGCATTGTCAACAATGACTTTAAGCGGCGACCCGACTTGATAAACACACTGAAGAGGCAACGGGAAAATCTTGGGTTGATCCGCACGTGGAGGTGGTGGAGTGATAGAGAAAGGAGAAACAGTCACAGAAGCAATTCCTACGAGGGTGCTAGAGAGGTTGGTAGGATCGAGGCCGCATTTGCTAATCTCGCCAGGACTGCAGATTTTTACAATCCATGTTCCAGGGTTTTGTTTCCCCTTCGAACCAGCAAATAAATTAACATTTATTTGTATGGTTTTTTCATCAGACGGCGTTGTACGGGATATGGCGAAATTGCTCCATAGGGCGGTATTTCCATCTTGAGATTGAGGATGGATTGAAACAATGTATTCAACAGCTGTGCTAAAGCAATTTTCGGAAGTTGAGATAGTGATGGTGCTATTGAAGTCAGCCGCTAATGTTGGTTGATCTACGGTAAGGAGTTGAGGGCAGACAGTGGCGTAGGCTGCCTTTGGAGAGAACGAAAGCGTTAGAAAAAATAAAAAGCTAACAAAAATAGCTGTTAAAACTTTTCTCACCCCTTAATCGTAGCACACAAAAACACTAAATTCCACTAATGCAATAGAACACTAAGTACCACGAAATAAGAGGGACACGAAACACCACTAAGAGAGCAGATAGGAAAACTATTTTCGCAGATTTTCTTTAACAAATCCCAAAAATTTTCTCAAAAAAGTTGCTAAAGTGTCTTTATTTTTGAGCGAAAAAGGAGGTTCGGAGACTTGGTTATAGCGCTCTTTATGAAAGTGGATAGGGAACGTTTTTACTTTGTTCCAACTTTTGTCAGGAGTATTATCGAGACGATAAAAAGTATTATCAATATGTCTTTTTTCCCAGTGAATAGAGAATCTTTTAGTTTTCAGAGCGGTGGTATAAAAGAAATCAATAAAAGATTTATCGCTAATGTATATTCGTAGTTTATGTCCGAGGTCTTGCGTTGAGAGAACTATGTCCGAAAACTCAATCTCGGCAATTCGAGCAAATGTTGCAAACTTTTCCATGCTGAACCTTTCTTAACGTTGAGTTTTTCAAGTTTTTTCTCGAGTTCTCTTTTTTCTGAAAAAAGCTGATCGAAGACAAAAAGATCTTCTCCTACTGCCTCTTCGCTTAGTTTGCCACGTACAATCTGTTGGTCTAGTTCCTCAACAGTTTTTATTCCGTATTTGGCGCCAAGACGGAAGAGTTCGCTTTCAATAAGTCTAACTCTTTCGATAAGAACAATTGCTTTTGCCATTTTTAGGTCTTCCATAATAAATATATTCTATCATCAATCAGACAGACTTGCAATAAAACCAAAAACTTTTCTCACCCCTTAATCGTAGCACACAAAAACACTAAATTCCACTAATATAATAAGACACTAATTACCACTAAACAATGGGGACATTAAGTACCACGAAGTTGATAAAATACCCGAGTTCATATTGACTGTTTTTGAGATAATCAAAAAGTTGATCAATAAGTCTTCTAGGCAGGATTTCTAGAGCCTTCATTTCGATACATAGCTTCGTGGTTATTAGTGTGTTAAAATTATATCATTCTTATGTTCGTAGTGCGTCGTGTTTTAGTGGTACTTAGTGTTTTACTTTTAGTGGTACTTAGTGTTTTACCTGTTTCACAGGCAAAAGGCGATGAACTGGAAGATATTACTAATAAACTGAAGGATTTAACGAAAGCGCGGGAGCTGTCTATTTCTGCCACTAAACCTTTGGAACAGCGCCAGAATGTGTTGGGAAAACAACTGTTGGATATACGACTGCGGGTTGAAACCATAGAGGCTGATCTTATTAAAAAAAAGAAAGATTTGGAAAGTGCCGAAAGCCAGTTTTTGGAAAAGCAGGATGAGTTTGCCGGACGCATTCGCAAGGCCTACATTCGTTCCTATTCGGACGTTCCTATTCTGTCGTTTTTTTCCCGGGGAGAGGCGATAGACTTAACCCGCGATTTAGCCTATCGCCGGGCCCAGACTGACCGCGACAAAGAACAAATTACCATTTTGGCTCTGTGGATAAAAGATTTGGAAGAAAGGCGAAGTAAACTGGAAAATGAAAACGCCAGATTGGTTGCCATTAAAGCCAAAGTGGACGAGGAAGCAAATTTTCTCAAAAAAGAAATAACCGGTGCCAAAGCTTACCAGTCAACCCTGTCCAGCCAAATCGCCCAGCTCTCCGCCCGCCAACAGTCAATTATCGCCGCCAAACTGGGCAGTTTAAATCTGCCTACCTCTCTTGGCGCCGGCCCGCTTTTTTGTACAGACGATAGAGACAGTAAATTTGATCCGGGCTTTCGGCCCGCCTTTGCTTTCTTCACTTACGGCATTCCTCACAGAGTCGGCATGAATCAGTATGGAGCTTACGGCCGAGCCAAAGCAGGCCAGAGTTATCAGGATATTCTGCGGGTCTATTTTGACGGGATAAGTTTTGAAAAAAAAGGCAACATTACTATCAATGTTGATGGTTACGGCGGCATGCAGTTGGAAGATTATCTTTTGGGAATTTATGAAATGCCGGGCGACTGGCCAATGGACGCACTGAAAGCCCAAGTAATTGCCGCCCGTTCTTATGCTCTGGCCTATACCGGAAACGGGGCCAGAAGTATTTGTACCACTCAATCATGTCAAGTATATAAGGGAGGTAATAAAGGAGGAAATTGGGAGCAGGCTGTTCGGGCTACCGAAGGAGAGGCGATGGTGCGCGACGGACAGGTGATTACCGCCTGGTACGCTTCCACCTCCGGCGGATACACCTTTACCTCGGCCGATGTGGGCTGGAGTCCGCGGTCGTGGACCAAAAGGCTTCGTGATACTACGGGCGATATTGGCAGTTTTTCCGAGCTTAAAGATAAAGCTTATGATAAAGATTCTCCCTGTTTTTACTCGGCCCAGGGATCTCGCGCCCAGTATAATAAATCGGCCTGGCTCAAGAGCGAAGAAGTGGCGGATATTGTCAATGTAATTCTACTGACCCGCCGCGATTCGGGAACCAAAGAGCATCTTTATCAAAACGACAAGCCAAATCCCGCAGGGCAGGACAATTGGGATATAGAAAGAGTCAAACAGGAACTGCGCTCTCGGGGCGGGACTGCCTTTAACAATATTTCCGATATTTCCATTTCAGCTGATTTTGGCTCGGGACAAACCAGTACCATTACAATTTCGGGAGACGGGGGCAATGAGAGTTTCAACGGTGCCGAGTTTAAAAATTTCTTTAATCTTAGAAGTCCTGCCACTATCCAAATTGTCGGTCCGTTGTATAATGTAGAGAGGAAGTGACGGTAGCGAAGAAGACGGTAGAAGATAGAAAATGGAAGATAGATCTTTGAAGGTAGAAGTTGGAAGGTAGAAATCTAACTTCTAGCATCCATCTTCAAAATACTACCCTCTATCATCTACCATCTATCGTCTAAAAGCGACTGAAAGGAGCGAACAGATGCCTGATATTTTTATAGAAAAAAATCCTTCTAAACAGTTTACTCCAAGTGAGGAAAAGTTGGTGGTGGAAAAAGCGGGGGAAGCACACGCCAAGCATCACATGTTTCCGCTGGCCGCTTTTGCCGTGGATCCGGATGGGGTCCATTTTGCCACCCAGGGAGAGAGCGAAGAGATACATCTTTTTATGCGAAGACACTTTATTACCAATCTTCCCTGGATGATATTTAGCGTTATTCTTCTTTTGCTGCCGCTTTTGTCAGGGTTTTTTATTGGCGGTTCTATATCTGATACTCTTCACATTTCCGCAAATACCTTTATTATTCTTATTTTATTTTATTACGTTGTGGTTTTTGGTCTATTTATCCTGACCAGTTTTATTAACTGGTATTTCAACGTATATATAGTGACCAATTCGCGCATCGTTGACGTTGATTTTATCAGTATTCTTTATCGTGAAGTGTCTTCCACCAGACTTAATCTTATTCAAGATGTCACGGTGAAAACAGGAGGAGTACTGCGGGCGATTTTTGATTATGGGGATGTATTTATTCAAACAGCCGGAACAGAGGTAAATTTTGATTTTCATGCCGTACCCCATCCGCAGGAAGTGGCGAGGGAAATAGAAAAGCTGATGGCGAAAAACAGAAAGAAAGAAGGAGTTTCCGATTTAGAGGAGGCAATAGAAAAATGACACCAGATCAATTATTGGGAATTTTTCAAAACGGCCTATTGCCGGTAATAATTAAAACAATATTATTAATTATCATTTTTATCTACGGCATTTTTGCCGTGGTGGTAGTTCGTCAGGTACAGTTAATGAACAAAGTGGTGACAGAAGCAGGTTTCTCCCCGGTGCTTATGACAGTAGCCATTATCCATTTATTTGCGGTTTTGGGGCTGTTTTTTTTGACAGTAATAATTATTTAACATGGACGGATTAACATTTAAAACTGCCCGCGTCATTGGAACACCTAGCGAAACCGTCTGGGCTCAGGTCTACACCATTGACGGATTTTTTCTGATTGTGGTTTTGCAAAAAGGAAGCGATGATACCAATTTGCCGGCTTTGGGCAAGGAGATTTTTTTGCGAATTGAGGAAAAATACCAGGCGGCTAAACAGAAAAACCTGACATTTTTGCGCACGCTTCTGGCGGAGGAAACCCTTCGACTCCGCTCAGGGCAAGCCAGCGCTGTTTCTATTAGTACTTTGGCAGGGGGCATGGTAGTGGGAAATATACTTTATCTGTGCGGCAAAAACGCCAACTGCTATCTTAAGCGGGCAGGAATACTCCAGCCGGTTTTAACTTCGGCAGGAAACGATTTTGTTTCCGCGTCCGGGTTTTTAGAAGACGGAGATTTTATTTATCTTTTTAGCAGTGAGTTGGCAGTTCTTCTGGAAGGGGAGAAAAAAGATGAGTATTTTGCTTTTGATAATCCCACCGAAGAGGCAGAGGTAGTTTCGGCAGTAATACACAAGGCGGAAAATGAGGCACTACTGGTGGCATTTTTGGCTAAAGTAAAAAAGCTGTTCTTGCCTGCTCCCGAAGCGGAACCTCTTTTGCCTTCCCCTGAACCGCTTCTTGATAAACCTCCCCTTTTGCATCGGTTGCTTTTTACCCTTACCGGCGTTTTGCAAAAGATTGGCAGGGGTAAATCCAAAAGAGTAGTCATCACAGTTTTTCTTTTATTGGCAGTGCTTTTTGTCATGTCTTTAGTATTGGGAATAGGCAAGAAAGAAGAGGGGCAAAAGCAGGCTCGTTTTACCCAGGCAATCACCCAGGCAGAAGCAAAATATGACGAAGGCCGGGCCCTGACCGATCTCAATCCCGCTCTTTCCGTCAAAACTCTGCGGGAAGCAGACGAACTGGTTAAAAATGAACTGGCCGTCTTAAAGGAAAAATCACAAAATCGGGAAAAACTGCTTGCGCTTATGAAAAAAATAGAGGAGGGGTTGGGCGTGTCACTTCATGTCACAATTTTAAGCGAGGCACCCGTTTTTTTTGACCTGACTCTTATTAAAGACGGAGCCATTGGCAGCTCAATGTCCCTTTTTGAGCAAAATGTGGCGGTTTTAGACAAAAAAAATAGCGCCCTTTATAGAATTAGCATAGACAAGAAACAATCGGAACTTTTGGGTGCTCTTTTTACGGGACCTGTGCATGAGACAGCCGGCGCCGCCTCGGCTTTTGTGGTTGATGAAAATGGCATAAATCGCATACTGTTTGCAAATAAAAAACAAGAGAAAATTGTTGAAAAAGATAAAGACTGGGGAGAGATTGGGGCAGTTTTGTATTTTGCCGGCAACCTTTACGTTTTGGATAAAGGTAAAGCCAGCATTTATAAATATCAGGGCGGCAGTGAAAGCTTTGGTAGCAAGAGAAATTATTTGGGGCAGGGCGTGGTACCCGATTTCACGGATGCTGTGAATATGGCAATTGATGGAAGCGTGTGGGTGCTTTTTACAGACGGTAGAGTTAGTAGATTTTTACAGGGAGCACCGCAGGCATTTACCATTACCAGTCTTGATATTCCTTTAATGAGTCCAAAAGTGCTTTTTACTGATGATGAGAGTAAAATGCTTTATATTTTAGACAGCGGCAACAGCCGGGTGGTGGTGGTTTCCAAAGAGGGCAATTATCTGTCGCAATATAAGTGGGAGGGGATAAAAGAGGCAACCGATATGGTAGTTTCGGAAAAAGAGGGGAAGATTTTATTGCTGTCGGGGAGCAAGATATACGGGATAGAGATTAAATGACGGTAGATGGTGGAAGATGGATGATAGAATTTTGATGGTAGAGGGTTGAAGGTAGAAAAATCTACCCTCTATCTTCTATTTTCAAAATACCACCTTCTATTTTCTATCTTCTATCGTCTATAAGCTTATGAAGATTATCAATCGCCAGGCATTTCATGATTATCAAATTTTAGACAGGCTGGAGGCGGGAGTTCAGTTAACCGGCGCCGAGGTCAAAGCCACCAGAAGCGGCCATGCGGATTTGACGGGAAGCTTTGTTCGCATTATCGGCAGTGAAATTTATCTTATCAACGGCAAAATTTTTCTCTTGCCGTATGCCCGGCCGGAAGGTTATGATGAACGCAGAACCAGAAAATTACTGCTTCATAAAAAGCAAATAATTGCTCTAAAAACTAAAGTTGCCACCACCAGTCTGGTCCTTGTCCCCATCTCTCTCTATCTAAAAGAGGGATTTGTTAAAGCGGAAATAGGTTTAGCTAAAGGTAAAAAACAGTACGAAAAGCGCGAAGCAATCAGAAAAAAAGACTTAGATAGAGAAGTAGAGAGGGAACTTGGTAAACATTGACGATACTTCTTGGAACTTGACAACTTAGTTCACAACATATAAATACCACTTGACAACTTAGTTCACAACATGTATTATGTTGTTAATAACAATATGGATGTACAACAAACAATTTTAGAAGTAGCCTCAAAAAACAAGACATTCAAAACGTCTGACGTAGTTGCTGTCTTAAATGATAAAGTATCAAGGAAATGGGTAAGCGCATTAATTAGTAACTTTGTAAAAAAAGGATTACTTATTAAGTCGGGTAAAACAGCAGGTTCTACTTATGCTTTACCTCAAAATGCCCTTGAACTAGGAAATTCTATTAGAAAACATTTAATTCGTGAGGCTATTTTAGAGCATGAGGTATTAGATGATGTTAATCATCAAGCTCCCTTTTTGCTTACTCTAAATGAAAATCTTCGTAGTCTTTTTGATTATTCATTCTCTGAAATGCTTAATAATGCAATTGAACATTCTAAAAGTAAATATATAGATATAGAAGTGGGTATAAATGATAAAAATCTATGGTTCACAGTTAGCGATAACGGTATTGGAGTATTTAGAAATGTTATGCAAAGCAGAGGACTTGCTTCCGAATTAGAATCAATGCAGGATTTATTAAAGGGAAAGACGACAACTCAACCTCATGCTCATTCTGGAGAAGGAATCTTTTTTACCTCAAAAGTTGCTGACGTTTTTGACTTAGAAAGTTTTGGTTATGTATTACGCGTAGATAATACTATCCACGATATCTTCTTTGAGGAAAGGCATCCTAATAAAAAAGGAACAAGAGTATCGTTTTCTCTCTCTAAGAATACAGATAAACATCTACGAGATATTTTTAGTAGGTACGAGACAAATCACCAAGACCCGGATTTTGATAAAACGGAGGTATATGTAAAGCTGTATACAATGGGTACGATTTATGTTTCACGCTCTCAGGCTAGGAGAATATTAACTGGTTTAGAGAAATTTAAGAAGATTATTTTAAATTTTGATAAGGTACCTACTGTGGGTCAAGCATTTGCTGATGAAATATTTAGAGTATTTCATCAAAAATATTCTCATATCATCCTCGAGCCTATCAATATGAATGAGGCGGTAAAATACATGATTAATAGAGTAGAAAAAACAAGCAGATAGTTATTATCGTGTTATAGTGGAGATGTCCGGCAGTGAACCGGAGTCCGAAAAAGCAAGATTACAACATCTACAAGCGTAGTTGATTATTTTTTGATCATCCCGCCTTTTTTCAATCAACAGAAACTGGCGGAACCAAGGTTAAAGTTTTAAAGATAAAGCCAAACCAATTCTTTACCCCGTATCCCGACTAAGTTTTCACCTACATGTTCTCATCGGGCGAAGAAACAAGTAGATGCCAAATTACTAAGCGCTTATGCGATGTAATTTAGAGCAAGAGCTGGTCTTGGAGCAAATGCTTGCGCAAGTGCCACAAATCCGTTTCTTACTTTGTTAACAAAAGAGTTAACAGTTAGTTTTGATGGCGTTTAACGGCTTGCATCATTGCCGGCTTGCAGTTGTAAAAGAGCAATTCTCGTCGAATCGTATCATCCCCGTGATCAGTATTATAACAAATTTTAACGTATAATGTCAAATGTGCCATGTTGAAGTTTTTTCTTGACTTTCTTTTTCCCAAACGCTGTGTTTCCTGCGGCCTATTAGGTCAATATTTATGCAGATATTGTCAGTCTAATATTAAATTTATCAAGGGCGGCGTTTGTCCGATGTGCGAGCGGCCGGCTGTTGACGGCGTCATTCATCCGGGTTGCCAAACCCGCTACAGTCTGGACGGACTGGTGTCATTTTTCCGCTACGACGGGCCGGTGAAGGCGGCCATTAAAAGACTTAAATACAAACCGTATCTGACAGAGCTTGCTGAGATGTTAGTTAAAGAGGTAACAAGTAACAGGTTGGTAGGTAACAGGTTTGATAATTTTACTGTTGTGCCGGTTCCCTTACATCCAAGGCGGCAGAGAGAACGAGGATTTAATCAAGCCGCTCTTATCGGTAAAGCAGTTGCAAAGGAGTTAGGATTGCAATTTATTGATGACGTTTTGAAACGAACCCGCAACACCAAGCCGCAAGTAGAACTTAAGGGAAAAGAGCGGCGGGAAAACATCAAAGACGCCTTTATTATTTCTCCTAATATCTTAATTTCTCAATATCCTAATATCTTGCTTGTCGACGATGTCTGGACCACCGGTTCCACCTTAAGAACTTGCGGCAATGTCTTAAAAAGGAATGGCGCCAAAAAAGTGTGGGCCATGACCTTGGCTAGATAATTTGTGATAAGATATCAGTAGTATGAAAAGACCGAAAATAATTTTGATTTTGGCCGCCGCGGTATTGTTAGCGCTAATTATACTTGGTTATTTTTGGCAGTCCGCGACTGTTCAGTTTAAATCCCGCTACGGTTTTACCCTGACACATCCCAAAGATTGGCTGGTAGATAGCTTGCAGAAAGAGGCGCCGGCGGAATTTATTCGTGAGCCAACAGGTAAAGCATTAGTGGCAATTCAAGTTATGCAAGACGACCGGTTAAAGAATCCGGCTTTGCGCAAGCAGGTTTTTAAAGAAGCGCAGGATGCATTTGAACAGACAGAATCTTATACGGTTAGTTCTTTTGAATGGGCGCCGGAAGATGAGGCTATTGATAACGATAGCTATATGGCCACCGGTTCATTTATTAAAGACGATACCAAATGGCTTTTTCGGGAAGTTGGAATATTTAGTCATAGCGGCTCGGTATTCTTTTTGAGAGGAAATATTCTGCCCGAAGTTGCCAAAACACACGGTCCAATGGTAGACAAAATCATCTTCAGCTTTAAACCCCTGCCAAAGTGAGAATCGGCAAGACGCTAATTAGCAAAGCGTAATTTTACGCGGCGGCAAATTCTTTTACTGAAATTATTTATATATCTCGTGACTACCAATATCAATAAAGGCAACTGTTTCCTGCTTAATAAATTGAAACATAATTCTTAAATTAAAAGATATGGAAAAACTCCAATAGTTCTTTAATTTACCTGTCAATTTGTGAGTTTTTAAAGAAGAGCTAAACGGATCTTGCCAGAAAATGTTAATCTCTTTGAGAATTTTTTCTTTGTCCTTTCTGGAAAATTTTTCCAGTTTTTTAGCAAAACTCTTTGAATAGATTATTTGCCTTATCTTCATTCAATTTTCTTAAAAAGATCTTCCGGTTTTTTGGCGACCAGAAGTTTACCGGCTTTTTTCTCTTTCTCAAAATCGCCAATTGCCTCCATCGCCAGCCTTTCTTCATATAATATTTTTTTCTCCATAAGATCCTCATAAGCCGGCACAGAAATTAAGACCGCCTGCGGTTCGTTTCTGCGCAGTAAATATAATGGCATAGCCATTTTTTTGATTCTTTTTACTAAAGAGGCATAATCCCTTTGCAGTTCGGATATAGAAACTAATTGAGAAACATTCAAAGTATTCATAACAAAATCATATTAGCATATGTAAATACTTATGTCAAATATAGTTATAATGCTTTTGCAATGAACCCGATAACTAAAATGCCTAAAGAATTAAAGACAAATGAGACGGGAATAAAAAGTGAGGTTTTGGTTTTCGAAAAACCCATCATTGTGAGCCCCAATTCATCAGGCAATGGCGAAGCAATTATCAATGCACCCAAAAAGAAAGTCAGCCATCTAAAAGATTTTAGTCGAATGATAGACCGAAGCCTGTCGTTTCCCGAATTTCTAATTAAGTACATAATGTCTTCTCCGAATCTATCTCGCATAAATCGGAAAATAATCAAATCTCCGCATAAAGCACCGAGACCGCCCAAAATGGCAACGGGGATCACTGATTGAGATGATTGGGCAATTTCGCCAAGTGCGACAATTGCAGGGGCGGTAGTAAAAATAGAAGTAAAAAACATACCAGCGATAAAGCTGTCCAGAAACCATAAATCCCGCGTTTGCTTTAAAATTTCTTGAATCGCTCCTGTTTTTATCAAAAGAATCGCAACGATAATACTGAGAGCAATAATTCCGAAATCTCTCATCAAATTGTTTTTGTGATTATCCATAGAAACGTCCAGTGATTTGGCGATTTTTGCTATTATAGCAAATGCCTTTTCATAAAAGCCCTACCAGATCCTGATTTTAAGTATTTTTCAAAATTAAAGGCTTTGTATTTATCCCCAAAAGCAAAATAAGAAGTTAATTCTACTGGTAATCTATTTTTTGTTGCTGAAACCCGATCGAAGCCCTCCTTCGCCCTTTGGGCTTCGGCGGGTGAAAGCGGAGAGGGCGGGATTTGAACCCGCGATCCGCCAAAGGCGGATACAGCTTTTCCAAAGCTGCGCACTAGGCCACTATGCGACCTCTCCTGGTTAACAACTAAACTTATAACTACTGACTACTAACTTTGCGCGCCTGAGAGGATTCGAACCTCCAACCGCGAGATCCGGAATCTCGTGCTCTATCCATTAAGCTACAAGCGCTCACTTTGTTCGCGCTGTATCTTGCGAGAACTTCACTACTATTAAAATCGCTGTTTCAATAGTGTTTTGTTCTCTAAAGCTACAAGCGCAAGCCTTTAATGTAGTCCTCCTTCGCCCTTTGGGCTTCGGCGAGCGAATCCAGCCTTCGCTGACTTCTTAGCGGACTTTGTCCGCCGAAGCCAGCTTCTGCTGGCGAAGGCGGAGGGTAGAGGATTCGAACCTCTGAGGGATTACTCCCACTGGTTTTCGAAACCAGCGCCTTACCGCTCGGCCAACCCTCCAAAACTGGCGTGCCCGAGAGGAATCGAACCCTACGTCGTTACACTCCTCAGGGCAAGCCTCCAACTTTGCGCGCCTGAGTGGACTCGAACCACCAACCTTTGGATCCGCAATCCAATGCTCTATCCGTTAAGCTACAGGCGCATACCGAGTTGAATTATACCTTATCAGAGTAATTTTTTCACCTGTTAGTAGTTAGAAGTTATTAGTTAGTTGTCAGCAGCTTGCCCTGAGCGAAGTCGAAGGAGTCGAAGGGTTAGCTCTTGCTTTCCAGCGGAAAATTTTTTGACAGCCAGTTACCGGCTTTGTCCATAAAGGTTTTAGCCATTACTTCGCGGTAGGGAATATATTTAACCAACACATCGCGAACTGTTTTTTCCTCTAGATCGCCTAAAAGAAGCGACAGCACTCCCGGGAAAAAAGCATAGGTGTGAAGGTAAAGCACTGTGTGGCCGTCTTTTTCCGAAAACCAAAAATCATACAATTCCTTAAAAAGATAGGCGTGCTCGCCGGTAATTACTCCTTGAGTAGTGATCCTGTGTTCCACCTCGTGCGGTTCAATGGTATAAAGCACCACCGTCAAAAAGGCGATGGAGAGAACCGCCAGCATCAGCGTCCATTCTTTGAAAAGAAACAAAATGACTAAAAAGCACAGGGTGACAAAAGCCACCATCAGAAAAAACTCCCGTTTGCGTTTGCGATAAGGCCTGGCTTTAGCTTTCCAAGTCAGCAGATTTTTGACCTCATGAGTTTCTGCTGTGGAATTGTTATCTTTGGGCATGGCAATAGTATTGTAAGCAATATTTTTTAAAAAAACAAGATGGATTAGACGTTGTCGCTGCTGAAGATTTCGTGAAAGTTGCCTTTTGTTAACTCTTTATCTATTTCTTCTGAAGTAAATGCTTCACCCTTCATCGCAATATAGACATTGGGAGGCAGGTGCTGTACGTGAGAAATGGCATACCCCAAGTTTAGCGGCGCATCGGTCATCTCAAATCCTTTAATTGGCGTGGTTGCACCGGTTAAAATAATTGCCTGATCTTTTCTTTTGAGCTTTTTCCGCAAATATCGTGCGGTATCCGGCATGGTAAATGTTCCATGAGTAATGATAATTTTTACTGCTTTGCTTTCCTTAACGGTTTTGAGCAGAAGATTTAAATCCTCTTGAGTAATTGCCCGCGAATCTTTAGCGCAGACATGTGTAAATGTGAGCTCATCAATCAGAGGAAATTTGGCAAAATAGGCAGGCAAATTAGATTTTTCGCTGACCACAATGGCATCCTGTACCGGACTCCAGCTCGAATCAATGGTACCTCCCATGGTGATAATGTGAATGAGATTTTTGACAATTCCCATGCTATTTTCCTTTACTAAAGTATGTGTTTAATACGGCCAATGTTTGTTCCATATCATCCTGTTTGACTAAAAATGTAATCTCGGTGGCGGTTGATACGATCTGCAAAATGACAGTTCGTTTAGCTGCCAACGCGCTAAACAGCACATAGAATACATTTGGTTGACCAACCATTTTCTCATCAAACGCACACGTTACCGCCACAACATCATTATGCGTTGCTTTTGCTTTGCCTCCAAAGTGCCTTAAAAGTTTTTCTTTGGCTTTTTCAGAACAGACAATAGTTACTTCTGCCGGTCCTTCGGTTAGCGAAAACATATCCTGGACTGCCAGGGTGAAAGGGTGGAGGACAGAAACCTTTCGTTGGATTTCAGGGGTTTTGGGATAGGAAAGAATGGCCAGAGAGGAGGTAATGCGTAAATTGGTCAGCCGCACATCAGGGAGAAGAGGAGTAGTTTTTGCCAGACTTTTTGAAGCCCGGGAAAGGGCAACTACAATAGTACCTTTCTTCACCGGCTTTTTGGTGGCATTTTCTACCTGCCGATGAATTTTTTCTGCATACGCACTTAAGTTGAGAAGGCCAGCTCGCAGTGACTCAAGCGCAACTTCATCTCTTTCGATAAGTTCTACCACAATATCAGAAACCTTAATCATAGTTTGTAACAATTATAACAAAAAACAACATTTGTTGCAAATTACCAAAAATTTTACAAAATGCCAAGGCTATAGGATAATTGACGCCATGGTTTCACCGGATAGACCACAATTTCATGGAGAACAGGAGCGCCAAACTTTAATAGATGTTGCTGGCTTAAATCTTGAAGGGTTTTCCCAACAAAGCATACAAGTCATTAATCTTGCAGTAGAGGGGGCGAAGCAACTGAATCATTCTTATCTTGAAGCAGCGCATCTTCTTCTTGGCATAGTAAGGAGTCCTTCGGCACGGTTAATTACAACATCTAGACTAACTGAAGATGCACTCTTGCAGGAGATGAGAAGAGAACTTTTAGGTGCTGAACTAAGACCAGAACGCCCTATTAGTCTAGTTCCTCGAACAACAAATATATTGAGGATTGCCTACGATCTATCTGACAAGTTACAACAAAAACACGCACAAGTTACCCCTATGAATATTTTAGAAGCAATCAGAACTGATGGGGAAAGTATAGGAGCGGGAATCTTGCGGAAGTATGAGCTTCAAGCTTTAAGCAGAGTGCTTGAAAAAGAGGAAGATTCAGCCATCAGATTGGGACCGGAAAGTAGAACCAATATCGCCATGCTAAACCGCCATTTTCGAAACAAAGGCTCTGTTTATACTCCCACGATGCTTGCTCGCATCCGAGGTCTACCCCGTCCTATTGCGGTTGATTTTAACGGGTTATTTGCTAATACCAGCTCCCCACTTAAGGTCAACCCTCAGGCAAGAGAGGCAATGGAGAAACTTAAGACAATTGGCAATGTGGTGATTGCAACTTCATCTCAGTCCTGGCTGTCTGTTTGTCGATTTTTGCGCGAGCATAAGCTCTGGTCGGACGATATTGTTTTAATGACAGCTCAAAACTATTATAATCAAGAGGATGAGGATTTGGGAATAGGTTACGCAGAAGCTGACATTGCTGAAAGGGAAGCGGAAGAATATATCTATTTAAGTAGATCCCAGATATCTCCCCGAGCATACAGGTTAATAGACTTACGAACCGGATTAACTCTGGATAAAAGGGTTGCTCCTATTTTTATGAAACCATTTTTAGTGCCGATGCTTGATGATGCACCTGCAGCTACCGCTACAAACCCCGGCATGCTGGGAATTTTAGTCAAAAGCTTTGTGGCTGACCCGGCAAAAGAATGGTCTGAAGTTTATATCAGTGAGAGCGGCGTACCGCTTCTTGAAGCCGTAGAACAAGTCAGACAGTATTATAGTGAAACAGCTGCGCTTGAGAATATAAGCTTAGAAAGCATTTCATGGGAAAAATTGCACGAACAAACTTTAGCTCTGGCAGAAGAATTTAAAAGAAGAAGAGGGATAATTTATAGAAATTTGGGAGTATTAGCAAAGAAACGATATCCCGATCGGGAAAAAACTGCTCCTCTTTCTGCATACGGTAGTAGGGTTAGAGCTCTGCTTAAAATAGTTGGACTTAATCCAGATACTCATCCAGATCTACAAATCACCTGTAAGATCTATCCAATTATAGACTATGATAATCCTAAGGTTATTCTTCATTGGGAGCAAGCTAACGCTAAATCAATAGGCCGTGTAGAAATAGATCCTAGACGATGGAGCATTGAGTTGGGTAAAAGTGAAGAATTTGCATGCCTGGGTGGAGCTGTTGGTTTTGCCAAACATTATTTAGATTGGTGGGGAGGTCCTCCTAGAGATATTTTGGCTGCTGTAAGTAAAATTGAAAATCTACACCCAATAGACAGACTGGCAATCTTAGATGAGTTGGTAAGATTTATGACCTAAATTACTCACGCACAACGGAGCGTGAAGGAGGTATTGGGAAAAACCAAGAAAGAAAAATTGAGTCTGGTGCAAAACCCCCATTAGGCTGATTCAACAATGTCAAAGAGCTTGAGTATTTGGTGGAAAATTAAAATGGGGGGAAGATTTATTGATAATGGTCATTAATATCCACAATCTCAATCTCATTTGTATCAACTAAAATAAAGATCACTCGATATTTCCGGTCAATGCGGAAAGAATAAATTTTTAAATGTTTTGGTTCAAGTATTTCTGTATGAAGCGATGGGTGTCTGGTATTTGCTGAAAATAATCCTATTTGTTTTTCAAATTTCTTTTTTAATCCATGCTTTGTGAGATACCTTAACAAGGCCAATCTTAGAGGCTTAACGTGCATAGAGAGAGGATTTACTTAATCCCTTGATAATATTATCAATAAACTTTTGATTGTATTTGCCTGTTCTTTTGAGATCAGAACGGATTTCGTCTAATGGGCGAGGAGTGAATTCTTCAAATGTAAGTTCTCCAGAAAAATACTTCCGAAGCAGAGTTCTCATAAACTCTGATCGTGTTGCAAACCCTTGTTTTCTTGTTTCTTCGTTTACTCTTTTAGCGATTTGCGTTGGTAATGAAATAGTGACTGTGCTCATGTTGTTATTATTTAACAATATTTCTTAATTTTTGTCAAGCGGGCGGCAATTTTTATTGATGAAATGCAATTATTATTGCAAATGCGAGCAATACTGCTCCAAGGAACTTGTTAACGATATTTTCATATTTTGCGTAAACAGACCTGATACTTTTCTGTGTGAGAAACACTGAAAGAAGTGAAGCCATCACAAACGAATTGAGCGGCATCGCGACCCATAAGAAAACGACAACCCAAAACGGAGCACCAGACCCCATTACCGTTGCAAAAACACTTGCAAAAAATAGCGACGCCATTGGACTTAATATGTTTGTTAAAAACCCGATTTTGACAGCACTAAACGGTGAAATATCTTTGTGTTCGTTAAATGCAGCGTCCGTTTTTTGTAATCCAACTTTTACTAATAACGTTTTTATACCGAGATAGGCAAGATATCCAACTCCCAGAAATTTAATAATACTGAATGCTATATCGGATGTTGAAATAATGAACGCAATTCCAGTGACAGAGTATGTGATATGAATAACGTTTCCCACCGCGATTCCAACTGCCGTCCATATGCCGATCTTGCGCGAATACATCAGTGAGTTTCTAACGATTAACACAAAAAGAGGACCCGGTGTAAGCCATGCAAAAATATGAATAGCCAAGATTGTACTGATTAAAACAAGATTTTCCATACGAAACGCCAAGAACTTTGGCGGAGCGAAGGCGGCAGGCACAATTCTATGCCTGCCAGCCAGGTGCCGTCTGGTACCTGGCGGAGGGTGTGGGAGTCGAACCCACTGGACCCTTGCGGGTCACGGTTTAGCAAACCGTTCTCGTTACCGTCTGAGTCACCCTCCGTGTTTTAATAATCTTGGATTATTTGTACCAACCTTTTTAAGATATTCTCCAACTTCATTGGTATTATACAACCAAACCTTCTTATTTTCTACTTTATCAATAACCTTAGCTGTAAAACCAAGCTCTTCTAACGTTGATTTTACAAAGATTAGTAATGGAATTGACCTGTTTGAAAAACAGATTTTTCTGTAACTATAGACTTTGAGGTTTACTTTATATTTATGGAGAAACACACCGCCATCTGTATCCATCAACCCACGCAAACAAGCTATTCTATACTTTTTGGAATTCTTAACCCAGTCAGGAACATCTACTTGTTGTCTAACTTTGTTACCAATCTTTAAGCCTATTTTTACAAGGAATTCAACTAAACGAACTCCACTATAGTAAAGAACAATCGCTTTATCATGCTTACGCTTAAAGGTTTTTGGCGCTTCGCCAAATAATTTTTCTGCAAGCAGGGATACAAAAATTACATAATCATGATCAGCTACAGAATTTAATGTTATTGCACACTGTCCTGAAGTTATACCACCATCTCCAAGCATAATACCAACATATTCTGCTAGTTCTACGCTAAAGCTTGGTGAATTATAAATTTTAAAAATCGGAATTATTCCATTTCTTCGTAAGTTCGCAAGTGTTTTTATTCCTCCTTTTCTTCTTCCCTCTAACGTCGCAGGACTACCATGCTTTTTGAAAAGAGCTATTCCGCCAATCCTCCCCGCTTCCGTTTTTGCTTTCCTCCACCTATCAATTAATATCGTTTTTTCTTCTGGTAAATTAATATTGAGCCTTTTACAAAAAAGCTCTGCCGCAAAAAGAGTCATGTTTAATTTATCTCTTCTCCAATCAGAAAATGACCTTCGATGAATACCAACAATATTTGCAAGTTCTTTCGTTGATAATTTACTTTCCATGTAGATCCTCTCAATAAACTCATTTTGTTGACCAGGAAGAAATTTAATTCTTAAATTATCCATAGTCTTGCTCTGCAAATCCTCCTTTTAGTATAACAAACGTGCTACTATATTGCTAGAATAAGTTTACTTAGGTTGTGGAGCAAAAGATTTTTTGTTATACTGAAGCTACTTTTGGAGAGGTCGCATAGTGGACGAGTGCGGCGGTCTTGAAAACCGCTAGGGATGCAAGTCTCTCGCGAGTTCGAATCTCGCCCTCTCCGCAATCTTCTCTTCATGTTATAATGCTTCCGATATGGACCCGCGAGAACAGATTAAGTCCAAAATAGATATAGTGCAACTTATTCAGGAGCACATTCCGCTTAAACAGGCCGGGCGCAACTTCAAAACGGTTTGTCCTTTTCATGGAGAAAAAACCCCCTCCTTTGTAGTTTCGCCGGAGCGGCAAATTTGGCATTGCTTCGGATGCGGAAAAGGCGGAGATATTTTTACCTTTCTAATGGAATTTGAAAAGATGGACTTTGTCGAAGCTCTTCGCACTTTGGCCAAACGGGCGGGAGTTAAACTTATTAATTTTGCCCCCAGCGGAGCCGATGCCAAAAAAGATCGGCTGTTGGCTATAAACCATCTGACTTCGGAATTTTATCACTATCTTTTGACTAAACACAAGGCCGGCGAAGGTGCCCTTGACTATCTTAAAAAACGGGGTATTGGCAGAAAAATAATTGAGGCATTTAAGCTGGGATTTGCTCCAAACAAATGGGAATTATTGTTTGATTTTTTAACAAAGAAAAAGGGATTTAGTCAGCAGGAAGTAGAGGAAGCAGGGTTAATAGTTCAAAGTTCCCATTCGACAAGCTCAGGGCAGGCAAAGTTCAAAGTTCAAAGTTCAAAATACTACGATAGGTTTAGGAATAGAATTATGTTTACCTTAAGAGATCACCGGGGCAATGTGGTGGGGTTTGCCGGCCGGACCTTACTGGCTGATGTTAAAGAGTCCAAATATATTAACACTCCCGAAACGCCGCTTTATCATAAAGGCGAGCAATTCTTTGGTTTGGATATGGCCAAAGAGGCCATAAAAAAAGAAAATCAGGCCATTTTGGTGGAGGGAGAATTTGATATGCTGTCCAGTTTTCAAGCGGGAGTGGCCAACGTTGTTGCTCTTAAAGGGACGGCATTAACTCCCATGCAGGCAAAATTGATAAGACGCTTCAGCCAAAATATCGCTTTGGCTTTTGACCTTGATATTGCCGGAGATGCGGCGGCGCGCCGCGGCATTGAGGTGGCAGAAAATGAAGGATTGAATATAAAAGTTATCCGGGCCGAAGAGGGAAAAGATCCGGACGAAGTTATTCAAAAATCCGGCATTTTTGGCTGGAAAAAAGCCATAACACAAGCAGTATCTGTTTATGATTTTTTGATCAACTCGGCGCTGTTGCGGCACGATGCCAAAACAGCACAGGGTAAGAAAAATATTAGCGAGGAAGTATTGCCGACCATTGCCGGGATAGCCAATGAAGTAGTTAAAGCTCATTTCGTCAAACAATTAAGCAGAGAGCTTGATGTTTCGGAAGAGGCCGTTGGCAGGCAAATGGAAAAGGTGAAAAAAGATGTCCGCCCGCCCGCGCTTGCCGAAAGTCAAACGGCCGCCCCGCAAAATAGACTAGAGGTGCTGGAAGAATATCTGCTAACGCTTCTTTTGCAAAAAGGTACGGCCCCTCTTATTAAACATGCTTCATCCTCTATGGAAACAGACTCTTTTCATAATCCGGCTCTGCGCAAGATTTATGAGCGGCTGGCGATTTTTTTTGATAGGGGAGATTCGTTTAGTATTTCTGAATTTGTTAAAGAGATGCCAAAGGAACTGATTTCAACTGTGGACAGACTTTATCTTTTTGACGTCGAAATTGCTGATGAAAAAGTGGAGTTGGAGATTGAGCGAACTATACGGGAACTGCAAATTTTGGCTTTGCGAAAACAAATAGAGGAATTGACAGCCAAACTCAAAGCGGGAGAGGCAATTGGCGACGATATGGTTTTAACGGCTCTGAAAAAGCAGTTTAATAATCTTTCTTCTCAACTGTCAACGCTGACAAATTGAAAATTTGCCTCATTTAGAGTACAATAGAGGCATGAAAAAGGTACAAAAAAAAGTAACCCTTCGACTCCTTCGAGTTCGCTCAGGGCAAGAAGCCAAAAAGAAAACGATAGCATTAAAACCAAAGAAGAAAAAAACACATTCGGCCCATTCGACAAACTCAGGGCAAGCAGGCTCAGTGCTAGTTGTTAAAGCACCCACCGCCATAAAGCAGCTAATTGATGCCGGCAAAACCCGCGGATTTATCACCCAGGATGAAATTCTCTCCCTTTTCCCCAAAGCGGAAGATCACATTGGCGATTTAGACTTGCTGTACGACAAGCTGATGAAGCTGGGTATTGATGTATTTGAGTCGATGTCCACAGAAGAGGAACGCGATAGCGAAAAGCCCATTGCCGAACTGGAGAAAGAAATAGAAGCCTTAACTACAATTGCCGAGGGAGCTATTTCCGACCCTGTACGGATGTATCTTAAAGAAATTGGCCGTGTGCCGCTGCTTAAGTTTGAAGAAGAAATTGCTTTAGCCAAAAGATCAGAGAAGTCAGACAAGGCAGCTAAAGATAAACTGATTGAGTCTAATTTGCGGTTGGTGGTTTCCATTGCCAAAAAGTACGTGGGCCGCGGTATGACCTTACTTGATTTAATTCAGGAAGGTAATCAAGGTTTAATTCGGGCAGTTGAGAAGTATGACTGGAGAAGGGGATACAAATTTTCCACCTATGCCACCTGGTGGATTAGACAGGCCATTACCCGGGCCATTGCCGATCAGGCCAGAACTATTAGAATTCCGGTGCATATGGTAGAGACCATTAACCGCTTTTTACGGACTTCCAGAAAGCTAATGCAGGAATTGGGTCGTGAGCCCACACCGGATGAGGTGGCTCTAACCATGGGTATTGATGCTTCCAAGGCGCGGGAGATTATCAAAATTTCTCAGGAGCCCACCAGTCTTGAAGCACCCATTGGGGATGAGGAAGACAGTCATTTGGGTGACTTTATTCACGATACCACCGCTCCCACTCCTTACGATGCGGCCTCAAGACAGCTTCTCAAAGAGCACATGGTGGAAGTTTTGGGCAGTTTATCCGAGCGGGAACAGAAGGTGTTGCGGATGCGCTTTGGACTGGATGATGGTCGTCCCCGAACATTGGAAGAAGTAGGGCGCGAATTTGCAGTGACCCGCGAGCGTATCCGCCAAATTGAGGCCAAGGCTCTGCGCAAACTTCGTCACCCCAGCCGCAGCAAGAAGCTTAGGGACTACTTGGAATAGCCTAAAACCCTAAGTTTTCTTTTACTAAAATCACGGTAATCCGCTCCGGCATGGCCTCTTTGTTAATAATGAGAATTTTGTTGACAGCCGAGGGCATACCATAAGCTTTTCTGGTTCGTTCATCCTCCAAAGGAAAGGAATACTCGTAAATTCTTTTCAGACCTTCTGCTGTATTTTTAACAATCTTTTGTGTTCCTGCCACAAAAACAACCCTGCCTCCTGCATAAGCTTCAGCTGAAAGCTGGCTGCCGGTACTACTGGCAATCATCAAATGTCCGTCTTGCGTGACAGCATGAACAGAAGCCACCACCCAGTCCGGTGCGGCTCCCAATTTGGCCATCTCCCGAACTTGAGTCTTCCAGTCCATGGCCATAAGTTTTGGACGGACAGCATTATATTTGCCGGATTCGTTGATTTCCTTATCCAGTCCAATGGCTGCCAAGGTTTGAGAAGTCATGGTAAAAACTTCAGCTTCCTCGGGTATTAACTCTAAAGCTTTCTTTTTGGCTTCTTCTCCATTTTCTACCACTTCGACCTTAAAATTATTTAATCCCAAGGCCTGAACGGTTTTTTGAACAGCCTCCTCGCTGGCCAGCTGGCCATATTTTTCATTTGGCTTCATATCCCATCTCCTTTTTTTAAGTTAACTATTTTTTGGATATCTATTCCCAACTTTCTTAAATAATCATGGTTAATGCTATAGATATGGCTTACTCCTTCTTTCCGTTCATTTAATATGTTGGCGTCAATCAGTTTATTAAAATGGTGGGACAGGGTAGGTTGGGAAAGGGGAAAATTGCTTAACAGTTCTTTACAGGCAATTTCTTTTTTCCCCAGAAGAAGACGCAGAATATCTATTCTGGTTTCGTCTGAAAGCGCTTTGAAAACATTAACAATAAGGCTACTCATATTTATTGATATATTTGAATATATCTATATTAGTATATGGGTAGTTATTTGTCAAGTTTTTGCGACCCGCCTTGACTCGGCGAGGCAGGCTAATTTCCAGAATAAAATTCCCGGAGTTTGGGAGGAAAAATTAGCTGGAGAGAACGTTGCGTTATTTAGATTGTTAGGATAAGAAGCCCGATAACCGTCCCCAAAATCACAATGAGAAGTCGCAGGCTATGCTATTGAAATATTCGGAATCTTCGGATTTATGGAGCGCAGATACGAGTTGACCTTATCAACAGTACCAGATACCAAAACATCAACGTATCCAGCACCACCCGCTTTTCGAGCTTCTTTGTATCTGGTGTCATAGATTTCATCTGCGTCTATCCATGGGGCGTTTAGGAACTCTGCTTCCGTGGGCAAAGCTTCTCCACTACCTGTTTCATGCTCATGCAGAAACTGCATAGTTGCTAGATGTGCATTAGAGTAACCACTATTTAATTTTGCTTCGGAATTTCCAATTAATACAAAATCGTTAAGCAAATTAATAAGCGGCGAAGTCATACCACCCCCCATTAATAATTCAGGTCTTTTCCCTGTCATAAATGTCATATTTCTCAAACCGTTTAGATACGCTCTTACTTCCCCCACACCCCAACACGCGTGAACCAATTCATGGTCCAAAATATGTACGGCGTCTGCGGGTCCTAAATCTGCCTCTATAAGTACTGTGTTTGGTTTGTGGTCAAAACTATGGATAAATAGTCCGCTAATACCTTCTATCATAGCTAATCCTTCAACAACTTTTATCTCAATATTTGGGTTTAACCCTTTCCCTACAAAGTTCTCAAGCATTGTTTGTTGTATTGTTTTCCCAGTAATTTGTAAACGATTAGATTGAATTAGATTCAATAAATCAGGAATGGAGTGATTTTCCCGAAGAGGAACTTTTGAATCCAAAATTCTTAATACATTTTCTATGCTTACCGGAGCAACATCTTCTGGGAGAGTGAATTTGGAAACTTCTTGACGACTAAATATATCCGAATCAGGCGCTTGCATTAAAAATAAAGTTGCCCCCATAGTTGCCCAACCTATTTTTTGCAAAAATTTGCGTCTGGTAACTGTGGGTTGGGTTGGTTTTTCAAAATGAGGGCTCGGGTGTTTTATTGCACCACCCTCAGTTCCTCGAACTCCATACCGACTTTCCGTTCCTACTGGTTCAGCCATATTTCAAATATATCATATCGGCAATAACTCAACAATACCAGTCGTTGTAAGAACGTTCATTCGTACGCACCATGTGTGTGCAGAGGTGGACAGAATAGGCATAATCTGGGGATTTTACCATTTTTGAAGACTGACTGCTCGCCTCGCTAGAGCTTTGGCCCGCCTAGACGCGAGGCTGGCGAAGCGGGCTTGCCTTGCGCCTCTGGCAACGCAAGGAGGGATGATAATCCCTAGAATAAACAGAACTAATCTAAAATAAGCAAGCTTGTTACTGCGTTATGAAATCCAGATAATTATTTTTATTGATACATTGGAATTTAGATTCGGGATAGGCTTTTAACCATCCGGCGGGAACTTTTACTATTTTACTTCCAGATTTAAACTCAAAACCGAAAAGAGTTCCATTTTTTTCCTCTACATAATCAAGCTCGGCTCCGGTATGGGTACGCCAAAAATTAGGCTATTTGTCAAGCGGTTATGACGCTATTTCCGCTAATCTATTGGCGTAAATAGTGCAAGTTTACCTTCACCACTTCATATTTGTTAGAAAACAAGTTTGCTTACCCATTTGGGAATTTTGGCTTTCTCAACTTTGTCATATTGAGGAGTGTAAGGTTTAATATCTAAAATTGGGGTGCCGTCAACAATATCCAAACCCTTAACTTTGAGTACATTATTTTTCCTGTCCAAAAGAATCACTGTTGACATGGCAATCCTGTTGGGCCGCTGGGGACAACGGCAGGCAAAAATCCCTATAAATGGAATGTCTTCCCGTCCCTGCGGATGATGTTTAAGATGACATTCTTTTTCCTGATCCATCCAGTAAACTACTATGACATGGGAATAATCTTCAATTCCGTCCAAACCCAAGGCATACTTTTTATCAATCTCAATTTCAGTCACAATATTGTTCCAGCCGGGAAGCGTTGGCTTGGCAACATTGTTTTTAGCCACACCCAGCGGCTTTAATTTAATCACTCCCTTTTTATCCTGACTATCAAGAAACTCACCAAAAATTGTTTTCATATAATCTATTTTAATTATTTAATTCCTATCTTCCAAACACCTTTTTCCCTAAAAGCAGGAATTGTCTGGCGTTTGGCAGCATTTAAAATTACAGGAGCCGGTTTATTCAGTTTTGCCGCATATTCCGTTGCCTCAATAATTTTTTGTCCTTTTAAATAAGCTACTCTTTTGTGTAAAGCCTCCAGCAAGGCAAGAGAAATTATTCTTTCCATTATTTTGGTTACTTTTTTATCGCGATACTCACCAAATGAACGGTAATAGACTTGTTTTTCTTTATCGCGAATAATTATGCCCGGAAAACCCAACTCGTATAATTGATAATTGATCAGCACTCTGCCTATTCTACCGTTTCCGTCATTAAACGGGTGGATTGTTTCAAAAATCAGATGGAACCTGGAAATCTTCTCTATAAAATAACTTATATTATCACTTGAATATTCAATTAAAGCCTCTTCCAGCAACCGCCCTATATGTTCCGGAGCAGCTGCAATAAAAGTTCCTATCCGTACATACTCCCCCTTTTTACGCAATCTCCCCGCAATACTTTCATCAATATTGCCAAGGAGCATTTGATGCAATAGTAAAATAATCTCTTTGGTAAGCTCTTCTGAAGATTTAATGTGAATATATTCCATAACCCTAGCCAAGTTTTTGGCTTCAAATACCTCACGAAGGCTGACATTACGGGAAACCTCCATTTCCAAAAGTATTTTCTCTGTTTCTTTTAGGGTAAGGGTGGAGTTTTCAATGGCATTGGAGTTATAGACACTTTCAGGAATTTCAGCTTCATCAATAATTTTGAGCAAAGAATCTTTACCTATCTTTAAACGGTCATATTCTGCCTTTAGATTTTCTATTCTTTTTTGAAGCAAAAGCGGGATTGACATAATATAAGTATTATATCAGATTCACGCAATTTTGTCAATTTAGCGTGAATTAACTTCCATTTACGGCCTAAATTCACGTTTTTTGGGGACTATTTTTAGAAAATCCCACCTGGAAGGTAGGATAGCTTGATACCTACTCTTTTTTGCGACCCGCCTTGACTCAGCAAGGCAGGCTAATTTCCAGAATAAAATTCTTCTTAATCAATCTCTCCCAAAACCGTTCCCAAATTATCTTGAGGAATTGAAGGAGAAAATAGTAAATTCCTAACTATTATGGTAAAATTAACTCTCCTGCTCTGTTTTTATGGGTAAAGAAACTCGAGAGTTAGGCCCAACCTATATTCACAGTGTTCCCTGCTGGCGTGCGCAAATTATTAATGGAGTTTTAACTGATGGTCTCCAATCTGCGCAAACCCTTTTATCAAGAGGGATAACTTTATTAGACTCTCTCTCTGACATTACAAGGTTAGGCAATAAGGTCGAAGGTCGGGTATTGTTTCCTCCAGGACAACCAAAGCCAGTTGTCTATACTTATCACAGAGATCATACTGCCAGTATTTATCGCGGAGATTATTTTGAAAATTTACCAAGAGCTCTCTATAAGAACCAGTTCTCTGTTCTACCTGTCATTACCGAAAAAAGAACCGATCCATATTCCTTCATGCGCTATATAAACGCAGACGAACCCTCCGAGAAAGCAACAGCCTTAAATTGGATTGAAGAAAATAGGGAAATTCTTGCGAAAAGACTAGCATCCTCATTTCTTGTAGTTTGTCTTTTTGACGAATCTTTTATCCAATTAGCGCTTCATACAAACGGGAAGGAGCAAGTAGAACCTAGTTCTTTTATTTTTTTGATTTTTCCATCAATTATTTTGAGTGAGTATTATGATCTTGCCGAAAATAGGAAACGGCAAATTCCGATCCCCATAAAGGTTGTTCCGGGGACCGTTCGCAGAAAACTCGCAGGGATTCCTGAGCCTTTCGCTGTCCCTAATTACGAATTCGTACTCAAACAAATTTTACAAGAAACCGGAGCGCCTGTTTGGGTACATGGAGTTCGTTTACCAACACAAGAAGACCTGCAGTGAAAAAGAAGGTAGAACCGATATACACCTTCTCTCGTTTAGCTGATTTTTACCCATTTTGAGGGCTGACTGCTCGCCTCGCTAGAGCTTTGGCGAAGCGGGCTTGCCTTGCGCCTCTAGAATACAAGTTTATTCACCCAATTTGGTCAGTTATTTTAACGAAACAAAAAATCTATTATAAGCAAAGCTTGACAATAAACCCTTAACAAACAAACAACCCACCGAGTTCCCCCGATAGGTTGTTGTTTTACCTACAAACACTTACGGAAGTGTTGTCCATTGGTCATTTAAACCAAAACCTGGTGCGCCAATCTTACTGTACAATCCATTTAATCCTCCTGCTGGGTCGTTCCATACTTCTTGAATAATAGTATATTGTCCCCAAAGAGGGCTACCTGGACCTGTCCAAACTATTTTTACAAAATCTGTATAGTTTTGGACACCATTTAAGTCGGTGTAATCACCTACCACTTGGTTTGTTAGCCACCCTAGACTAGTTCCGCCTACAACTCCGTTAACTAATCCTCGATCCAACTTTCCATCAAGGTTGCAGTCAACGTTTGCCAACCATGGATCGCTCCATTTCATGATTAACTTGTCATCTACGTAATCACCAGTGCTTCCCCAGTAAGTTCCGTCTATGGTCCTGTCTGAACTATCGTAAGTTCCGTTAAACATATGTGCTTGATAGTTATAACCAAACTGGTCATAACCGGAAACAACTGGATTGCCTGCACTATCAGTTATCGTTCCGCCTTTGATGGTTGCACAAGCTGATGGCGCTGCCAGGGCTGGGACAGCCATGCTTCCTAGTATAATTGCACTTGCTGCGGCTCCTACTAAAATTTTCTTAATATTCATTATTTTCACCTCCTCTCTTTTATAGATTCAATAAAAAAATCCGCTGTTAGTGGATATTAAATATTTTGCGTAATACAAGAAAATGATTTTCTGTTTTTCATTGTTATTGACAATATATCATAAATTTCCATGAAATTGTCAAGACTTTTCAAAATCAGATATGTTTACACTGAGCGGAGCCGAAGTAGTCGAATGGGGAGGACTTTAGAAGCTATTTTAGGTTAAAAATTTTTTAGACTATATCTTTGCCTTTTTTCTCCATCCAATAATTAAGGGTAAAACAAAAGTCAAAGCATAATATAAATAAACATCCGGTTTATAATACCCATCTGCCAGTTTGAATGTTTTGACGAGAAAAAAATAATCAAAAATAATGGCAATCAACACCCAAACAAACGCCAGCAACGCATAATACTGAAACGAATCTGCTTTTACTTTTCTCAATAATACCCAAAGCGTGATAGCTGTCCAGAAACCATAAATCCCGCCAACCACAGATACCGGAACAATGAAGAAAATAATCATGCCGAGCGCGTAGCCGATGAACCAGAGAACAAATCCCCAGCCCAGCGCGTCTTTGTAAAATTGTTTGGTCATAAAATGACTTTCAATTTTATTTGTGGCGTTTGCTAGCTCTCTCTGCCAGCATTGCATGCTTTATCGCAAGCCTTTTCTTGGTTTTGTGTGAGTGGGATTTTTTTCTTTTCCCAACTCCCGTATCTCTTTTTGCCATATATTTAATTATACACTATTTTGTTTATCAAGCGGGATGACTTTAAAATTAATAATTAAATTTTGTTGAAAAAAATTAAGAGCCCGATAATCACAAAGGCGATAGCCGCTATCTTTTCAATAATCTGTATAGGAATAAATTTAGCACCAATTGTGCCAATAATAATCGCCACTAAAGTAGCTAACGCGAATCCGAAAATAGCAGAGATAAAAAGCGTTAATGGGGATTTTCCTTTTGCGCTTAAGGCAACCATGGCCAATTGGGTTTTGTCTCCAAGTTCAGCCAAAAAAATCAAAAGAAAAGTTGAAGCGAATAATTTAATATCCATAATGGTTATTTTATTATACTATATTTTACTCACCAACCTTGAAATTATTATATTAATTATAATTATTTTATTCCTATTTTCCATACACCTTTTTCCCTAAAAGCGGGGAGGGTTTGGTGATAAATTCACGGGATTTTGTCAAATTGGCGTGAATTTGGGGCATTTTTAGGTCAAATTCACGTTATTTTGGGTAAAAATGTATGAGACTAATTTAATTCTAACACTTGGAGAAGAATAAATTAAAGCAGGCTCCAGCTTGGCTCCCCAAATTTCTGATGTTAGAAATTATTGCGTTTTGTAAACCCAGTATTCAATTGTATCTAACATTTTTCCTGCCATATTTTTGTTACGGTATTCTTTGCCTACTATTCCTCCCAAAGAATGTGCGATTTTCATACTTGAAGGGTTATTTCTGTCAACTGGGTAGCGAAGATATTTGAAATCAAGGTTTTTGTTTAGCCAGTCTACTAGTGCTTCGATTGCTTCTTTGCCATATCTATTCCCGTGTGCTGATTTTTTAATCCATACACCGAGTTCTGGCGTTTCTGTATTTGCATCAAGTAAAGATGCTCTTCCTAGAAATTCTTTATTTTCTTTACTAAGAATGGTTAAAGAGATATCAATTCCCGATTTCATTCTTTCAAATCTATCATTGAGTGCTTTTTGGGCATCTTCTACAGATTCATAAGGTTTGGGCTGCATGTATTCCGCTATTTCTTTTGTAAATTCTTTGAAAGTAACATCAGCAAACTCTTGAGTTGATGGAACTAATAAAAGTCTCTCTGTAAAAATTTGTAATTTACTAAAATCAGCAGCTTTCATTTATCATAATTATACCAAAGACCAGGAGAAGAGAATGTTAGAACTTAGTTCGAGAATCGTAACTGTAATCAAACTATTCAATTCTCTATTGAGGCTAAAAATTACTTAAATATACTACCTCACGGGTCAAAGGTAGTGGCGGGACCGGGAATCGGACTGCAGCTACCCGAATATACAAATACACGCCAGTTGGGATCGTTAGAAGCATCTCCACCAGTGAAACTGGTTGATGAGGTTGTGGTACGCGTTGACCAACTACCGCTACTATTCTGTCTTTGCACTCTATAATTGGAAGCTCCCGAAACAGGACTCCAAGCGAAAGAGACAGTTCCACCTCCTGTCGGTCTAGTATCAGAATGGCTTGTGATTGTTGGCGCTGCGCAACTGATTGGAGTAGGCGATGGAGTGGGAGTTGGAGTTGGACTGCTGCTGGCAACACTACTGTAAACATCAATCCTACCAAAGGTTGATCCAGCCAGGACAGAAGAGTTGGCTGTTTGAAAGATACGATTTACGATAGAACCATTGCCGCTGTTATGGGTAGTTGTCCAGAGTAGAGCCGCTTGTCCGGCTACGTGTGGGGAGGCCATTGACGTTCCGTTAAATGATGAATATCCCCCGACATAATTTGTAGATAAAATACTAACTCCCGGCGCCGCAACATCAACGCCTGATCCGAAATTAGAAAAACTGGCTTTATTGTCGTTTGAATCCGAGGCGGCAACTCCAATGACATTATTGCAGTTTGCCGGAGTAATCGCGCCAGCGACTCTACTATTTCCTGCCGCGGCAACAATAACTAACCCTTGTGCCCATGCTTTGTCAATCGCCCCCTGCACTAAAGAATCACAGGACGCAGTTGCTCCAAGACTCATATTTATTATTTCTGCTCGACGCGGCCCGCAAGGCTCTGTATCGCAGCCGGCTGCCCAGAGGATGCCGTTGATGATCCAGCCAAAAGTTCCCGATCCATTGTCACCCAAAACCTTAACATTGACGATACTTGCATCGTATCCCACACCAGCTACGCCGATGCCATTGTTAGTACTGGCTGCGGCGATCCCTGCAACATGGGTTCCATGGTTGCAAAAATCGTCGGCATCCGGAGCGGTCGTGAAGTTGATCCTGGAAACCACTTTATTGCGGACATCAGGATGTCCAACGTTACCGTCAGGGCTTATATATGATGAAGCGCTATCGTAGACGCCGCAATCAAGAATTGCCACCCGAGTGCCCGGTGAACTTGTCGTGATATCCCAAGCGGCGGGAGCATTGATCTTTGCCATTCCCCATTGCTCACCAAAGCGCGGATCGTTAGGCGTCAAAACAGCACGCATAATGCCGTCTGACACAACGTACTCTACAGCAGGATTGCTACGATAGGCCGCAAGAGCTTGGGCAACATCGTTTTCTCGCACCTGTACCCGGCGTGTCTTTTCAAGATACAGCCGTTCGACTTTCAGCGCACCGATATTTTGATTAACTTGATCTTCTTGGGATTGGTCGACATTCGGACGGAACTTGACGAGAAGACTCCCGGCTCTCGCTGGTCGTCCTTCTTTGGGATCAGGAACCTCCTTGAGAATCCTCGTTTGGAATTCACGCCCATCACGTCTGACTTTAACAACCGTAGTATCCTCGTCATTGCTGTTATTTTGCGCGAGTACTCCGTGTCGCGTAATAAATACAGAAGCTAAACCGAAAATAAAAAGCAGAAAGCTCAAAAAGATTAAACGATGCCAACGGATCATTATACTACAATCTTAATATAAGTACTTTGGAAATGTCAACAGACAAAATATATAAGAAGAAAAAAGTGGTGCTCCGCATTGTGAACGACGTTAGAACTATTATACAGCAACAAAATGAGTATATTTATATCCCAGACTTGAGAGCATACGCCAACGCATAAATCTACCCCATCCCGCTACTCACTATTGTTTGTGCTTGCGTCTTATTGAAAGAAGTCTATGTGCCCTAAAGTTCCACTCCCATAGCTTGTCAGTCATCGGTCTAAACACCTTACCACATTCAGGACACTGGCGTTTTACTGCTTTTAATGAATACCTTTTTGGCATAATTATAACCTACTATACTATAGTTTTCTGATTGTCTCAAATAGCTCCTGCTGGCGTTTTTGCAGAGAAGCGTCAAAGATAATGCGGTATTCAAAGCTTTTGTTTGCTTGCTGGAACTCCTTAAAGCCGATTTCTTTGGCAAACACCTCATTAAAGAGATTTTCAACTTTGCCTTTATATTGTTGCTTGTTTTTCTCGTAGCCCTCTTTTTCTCGGTTTGATTTGACCTCAACAACTAAAAACCTGCCTTTTGTCGTTTCAACCAGAAAATCCGGGAAGTATCTGGCTATCCGTTTATTCTCTGGGCTGTAATACTCAAAGTAAAAGTCGTTGTGGGTGGGGTCGGTAGCTCCGCCTGTAAAATAAACATCAATAATCGCCTCGTCTTTATCCAGCACATCTCGTAAATACCTGAATAGGTCTTTTTCATCGGTGCTGTCAAAATTATACGGATTTATATGGAAACCTATGCGGCTTTTGCCGTATGCTTCTTCCATTTTGTCTTTATAAACTACGAGAATGTCTCTGCCCCGTTCAATACTTATTTTGAAAGGATATAGCTTCGTTAATTCTATTTCTTCCTCAATGGTTTCTATTTTTTCTTGATACTGGTAGGCGTTCGCTAAAATGCCGCCGATTACAAATGGCAAAAATGCCATATTCTCATTTACCTTTTCGGTGATGTCTTTTCTGGATAAGCCGTTTTTCTCCAAAACTTCTTCTATATCCAGACACGGCAAGTGCGTGTAGCGGTTGATAAGCTCTACTATTTCATAAAAGGTGAGGTTGCCGTTTTCTTTCAGTTCTTGTGTCGCTTGTGCTTTTTTATAACCCGCTTGTCCCTCAATTAAGAATATACCGCCAACCCCAACAAGGGCTTTATAATCTTCTGACTTAAACTTGCTTACATCAATCCTGATTTTGTTCAAATCCTGATTTTGGATAGCTAGTATTTCTTTAAGCAGTTTCGTAACTTTGAGCTTCTTCTTTTTCTCAATTTTCAGCGTGTGCTCAAAGGTTTTTGTTTCCTGTGCCGATAACTCCTCAATGGTGGTCGCAAAATTGTTTTTCAATTCTTTGTCCAAAATGCGGTAGTTTTCTTCTGAAAGAAAGATTGAGCCGAGCGTTGAATTGTCGCCTATGCTTCGCAAACATCGGGTGGATGATTGAAGCACGAAGATTGCACTTTTTGGTTTGCGGTATAACGCACACGCAACGAGCGAGCGGCAATTCCAACCCTCTGTGCCTTTGCCGACAAGCAGAATAAACTGCTTTTTGCTTTCTATGGTGTCGCAATTCAAAAACTCCTCTTTATTTTCTTCCGCTTCGGTGTGATATTCCAAAACCTTATCCAAAGCAATACCACGCCCCGCCAAAACCTTCTCAAGTTTTGGTCTCAACTCTTTCTGCAAGTCATCAATGCTCGCCGAATAAAAAGCGATTTTAGGCAATCTGCTCTCCACCCGCTTTTCGCCATATTCGCCCCAGAACTTATCAATGACATCTTGTATAAACTTGCCGCTTTTTACCTGCGTGTATTCAAAAAACCTTACCTGTTTCAAAATGCCTTTTTCTATACCCTGCTTCAAACCAAAATGATACACGACATCGGCAATCATCTTATTGCTTACATACGGCGTCCCTGTGAAGTTGGCTACGCCGACAAGCGGAGCATTGCCGTGCAGATAGTTAATGGTCTGTCTCGTCTTTTTCAGTGTCCCCTCAAGAGTTTTGCCGTAGGAGTGATGGGCTTCATCTACGAACACCACTAGGTTTGAAAGACCCCGCAGTGCGGCAAGCCGCCTGTTTTCAATCTCACGCTTCTCAAGTTCGCCCCAGTCGCCAAGAAGCCGTTGCGTGTGGTTGTTATTGGTTCTCCTCGTCTTTAAGATAATTTTCTGGGAGTTTGAAACAATGATGTTATAGTTGCCGATAGGAGAAAGCGGCGTTTCTGGGCTTTCCAAGTAGTGATATTTTATATTCAAAAGTATGTTTTGGTATTCCTTCGGCACAACCCTCGTATAATCAAAGGTTTTAATCTCTTTCAAACTCTCTATAATCGTTGTGTCGGGAGCAAATACCAAAGCGTTTTTAGCAAAGCGTTTGTCGTCCGGATGATAGAATGAAAGCACAAAATCATAAGTCGCCATCACCGCCATTAAAATCGTTTTGCCTGCACCCATCGTGAGGGCATATACCTGATTTGGATAATCCGAGACACCGAACCTATCCGCCATCAACTCCTCAATTTTTTCTTTATTGCCGAGCAAGTCAAATGCCTCGTCTCGTGAGACACCAAGCCCCAAGAGCATATCTTTTTCGTTTTCAAAAAGAGATTTGAATACTTCCAGAGAGGATTTATTGCCGACAATTTCTTTAAGGTAGATATAAGTTTCCAATGCCTCAACCTGCGGTTTATGCAAAAAGCCCACTCGTTTTATGTGGGTCAAAATGTTCAGCGTCTCCCGCTCTACGCCCTTATAGCCGTCATCTCGCCAAGCGGCGACTTTTTGCTGGATGTGTTGTAAAAAAGGATTTTCCATACGCTATGCGGACACCTCAAATGTCTCAAAGTATTCTTCACCGAGCACATCAACGATTTTCACGGCAACTGTATATTTGCCTTTCTTCGGATACTCCCAGCTATACTTCGCTTTGATAAGTTCTTTTTTGGTCGGCAAATCCATAACCTCGGCGTTGAATAGCTTGCCGTTGTAATCAATATCAATCACCACGCTGTCTATGATTTGCTTGAAGTCCTCAACCTTTGCTTGGCGGTCTTTTTTGAGCACTTTTCCGTTTTCAAGCTCCAGCTTTCTCATTAAAATCGGCGAGTAAAACTCTTTAAGTTCAACGGATAGCTTTTTGTCTTTTGCTTCCACATCAATTTTAGCTTCGGGCTTTTTCTTGAAAATAAGGTTTTTCTTATCGGTAAGGATGTCTCGGATTTCAACTTTCACGCCGGTTTTATTTTCTTTTTTTAGAAAATCCGACACATCAAGCTCAACGCCAGAGGCGATAATCAAAACGCCTTCCTCATACACTGGCTCGCCAATCTTTGATTTTTTCTTAACAGAAAAGGTGCTGATGTTTTTCTCAATTTCTTTCAGCACTGCTCTTATATCCATCTTATTGAGCACTCGGTTCATCGGCATTACTTTTACGAAGTTATTATCCAGAACGCCGTCAAAGTAGCTTCGCTTTATCGGCTCTACGCCATACATATCCATTACAATTTCTTTTGCTTCAAGCTCATTCTTAAAAACATCGTAATCGTTCACATTGAGAACCTTGAAAGCGTATAAACCTTTGAAGTTTTTATTCTTTTTCTTTTGCTGTTCGCTGACTATTTGATTTAGTCGCTTTGTTGTCGTTTGTATCGCTCCCAAGTTTATATCGCAAGCAATCCAGCGTCTGCCGAGTTTTTGAGCGACGGTAGGAGTTGTGCCAGAACCAACAAAAAAGTCAGCGACTAAATCGCCTTCGTTTGAAGACGCTTTTATAATTCTATCCAACAAGCCTTCTGGTTTTTGTGTTGGATAATCGGTAAGTTGTTGTGAGAAACTAACAACTTGAAGCGAAGTAACTCCTTCTTGCGGAAAAACACCCCATACATCTTCTATTGGTAATCCTTTGCCTTTCGGTCTTCCTCCCCATCGCTCGTAATCTGGCGGATAAGGAACATAGTTCTTATTAAAAACTTGCATCCCAGTATTTTTTGCATAATAAAGTATAGTTTCGTGATTTCTAATCCAGTTATTTGCAATTGATTTATATCCAGAAACCCATCCGATACGCCAGATTATTTCTCGTTGAAAGTTTTGTTCCCCAAAAACTTCATCCATCAGCACTTTCATATATGGACTTTTATGCCAATCAACTTGCACGTAAATACTGCCTGTTTCTGCAAGAAGCTCTCGCATAAGCACGAAACGCTCATACATAAACTGGAGATATTCGTCTTTCTCCCAGATGTCGGTGTATTGTTTTTCTTCAAAAAGACCCTGCCCAACTCCCGACACTTCTTTTCCTCTGACCTTTACTTTTTTGATATAGTCCGCCTTGCTGTCGAACGGCGGGTCAATATAAATCAAATCAATCTTGCCCCGATATTCTTTGAGGAGATGAGCTAAAACTTGGAGATTGTCACCCCAGAAAAGTTTATTAAAATCCTTTGAGTTTTTATCGCCGTAAATCTCTTTCTCTTGGGCGGGATAGTATTCAACTTTGTCCAAAGGTCTTTTACCAACCCATTGAAGCATTGGTCTGCCTTTGGCTTTCTCAATATCAAAATTGTTTGTGGCGGACTTTGCCGCCGATTGTAATTGTAATTTATTAGACATACTAGGGATAGTTTTATTTATGTCTTGCTGGTTTGAGGAACAAAAAGCCCCCCGCCAGCCGGTAGCTTTCGCTACCCATAATCCTTTCGGACTATGACTATCCCTAGTGCTCTGACGAGGAGCTTACTACTAGGGATAGTTTTTGTGCCATATCTTGGAGTTTCAACTCGCAAGGGTTAGGCAATTAAATTGTCAAATTTACGGCTTATTTCTATTATTAACTAATTTCATTATATCTTCCTTACGATAACGCCTATCTTTTCTTTCGCCAAAACGAACTGCAACCAATATACCCTTCCTGTCCCACTGGCGGAGCGTATTGGGATGGCACTTCAAAATCTGGCAGGCTTCGGCAAGTGTCAGTAATTCTGGTAATTTAGCTTCCTTATCCATTGAGTTTTAACCTCACATTTGATAACATTATCATACATCATACAACAGGCAAAGGTTGTCTGCAATATCAAATTACTATTACCCGAAATTACTATGGACTTTTTAAGCCAAACACAAGAGGTCAAGGAAAACATTGCTAGGTGGCAAAAAAACTGGGGCGATGAATTTGCTTATCTTATCAATGAATTTGCCACAGAAAACGAGGAATTGAACACTTATAATGTCTTTATCAGTGAGAGTGAACACCGAGACATTCTTAAATACCTTACCTCTACTGGGTTTTTAGAAATTACTGAAAACGGGTCTGACTCTCCGCATATAAAAATTCTTCCAAGAAAAAAGCCCACAATAAGGCTGAAATCGCTGGAACTCATCGCAAGAGCCATTGGAGAGTTGGACGCTGGACACAACTTAGTCAATTTTCTAATTGAATGTGGTGTTGATAAAAGGCTTATTGTTTATCCGAACACAAAATGGCGGATGATTTATGCTGTTTTAGTTGAGCTTGCTTGTTCTAAAAGCGACAGAGACAAAGAAACTTTATTCAAGGTAATTGGTAATGCCGTACACCCTCTAATACACGGGGGCAACACAGTTTCTGCCGAAATGCTACAAGGCAAATTTAATGAGTACTTAAGGTACGATAATCTTGAGCTTGTCTACAATAAAAAGGAAGGCATCTATGAAGTTGTTGAGCCACTATCAGAAGATGAAAAGAAAGAAATAATAGCAGAGCTAGATGAGAGAGTAAAAAAAGCAATAGAGTTTCTCTGCCTACCAGAAAATAAAGAAAAAATCTCGCTATTGAGAAAAACCTACCAAGCTCTAATGGGAGTTGTAGAGTTATTTTGCCGTAACTTCTTGCGATTATCCCAAGAGGAAATCGTTGAATTGAATAAACACTACTTAGCGTTGGATAGAACTGTATGGGACATTATTGATGAGTTAGAGCTTGGTGGGACTTTTGAAAACTACAAGAAATATCCAAGACCATTCACAAACCTGTTCTCGGCGGAGAAAGAATTAGACGGGGATATAAACTGGGATGTAATACGACGAGAAATGTCTGCAAGGTTTGGCGAAATTGAAACCCTATACCAACGGGTAAATGCCAGCGACATTTTGGCAGAACCAGATAAGCAGAAACAATTGAACGATGTAATGCTTTACCTGTCAGAGCTAAAAGAAAAAACAAAAGAAGCAGGAAAGGAAAATAACACCAAAGAACCGCCAGCTACAAGGATTGAAATTACCAAAATGCCAGAGTTACAAATTCAAGGATTAAAAGAAATTGCAAAAACGAAGCAAAAAAAACCAATCACTTCTCCGCTAACCAAGAGAGAACTAAGAAAAAAGCTTAATATAATCATAAGAACTGGAGAATGGGGTACGAAAGAAAGGGCTCTCTTGAAATATCTTGTAAAAGACTTTGAGCCTAAAACAATAGAGGAAATCAGCAAAGAAGTTACTACTAAGGCATGTACAAAGCTCAAAGCTGGTATCCAAAAAAAGCTCAATGGTACAGGTTTTAACATAAAGACCGATAAGGGCGGGTGGGGGCGAAAAGCAACCTATCAACTTGAATATCTCCTTTCTTCTGAAAACTCCTGACAATTTATTGCCTCGTAAAACTCAACAAGAGGCTATTTTTTCTCATCATTACCTTCGTTTTGTAAAAGTTTAGCCTGATTTTTCTCATCATGCTTGTTTGAGATGTTATCTATCTCTTGAAAGAATGAGGTCATAGATAATTACTATGACCAAACAAAAATTAAATACCAACGACTACTATTTCACCTACGATTTAGGCTGTAGCTCCGCACTTATAAGTGCTGGATTTGAGCTGGTTTCTCTGGACAAAACTAATCCTCGCAAAGTCCAATTCATCTTTCGCCGAGAAGTCGGCATTGAAAAGGTCGTGGACGAATACTGGGCAGACCGTTTGGAAGTTAAAGCACGGACATTCTTTGACAATATCAAGATGTTGAAAAACCGCATTTATTCAGAATAAATCTATGTTATCAAACGACCAAATTACTAAATTCCAGACGCTTTATAAAAACCGATTCGGTAAAGACATCAGCCGTGAGGAAGCGTATGAGAAAGGTGCAAAGCTCATCCGGCTGGTTGAGTTGATTTATAAACCGATGACGGAAAAAGAATACGCAATGGTTCAAAAGCGTCGCAAAGAAACAAGATTATGATTGATAGTGCTGTATTACAATTGCATAGCGGACAGTTTAAGCTACGAGAGAAAAACCGCTTCAACGAGGCTAAAAAACAACAAGGCAGGGGTTTTAGCGTGGATACTAGGTATTGCAGTGAATACGCTAAATCGTGGAAAAAAAGAGGCACTTATTGCCCGATATTCGGACTTTCAACACGAGCACAAGGACTTGCTAAGCCACAGGAAGTATTGGAAATTCAAGTTTCTTTGCAAAAACTTGTGCACGGAACAAACTTGTTTGATGTAGATGGGGACGATTTAGACACTATTTTCCAGAAATTACTATTTTTTATTGATGAATTGGGCGTTGATATTACAAAAGAGGAGTTGCGAAAAGCAATCGTAAGACGGGCAGATTTTTCAAAAATTATTAAACTACCCGACTATTTAGGAAAAGCAGACGAGGTTATCCGTTTGCTTGCACAATTTAATTACAAATCACAATCGGAATTTCGGTTAAGTGAATATAGCGAGGGGAATGAAGGAATAAGTATAAAATTTTATAATAGCACGCAGGGATATGCGATTTACGACAAATTTGGGGAAATTTTGAGCCAAGGATATACCAAGCAGGAAATGACACTAAAAAGGCTCTACGAGGAAGGCAAGCTCAAGAGGAACGCCGTGAAGTTTGAGTTATCCCTACAAAGAAAAGATAGCTTTGAGGCAGTCGTAAGTAGGCGAATTAAAACAGGGAAGAAAACGGATTTTTATCTGGAAGAAATACTTGATAGAGACCTTGCACGCAGTATTCTTTGCGATGCATTTGAAAAGGTATTCAACGATGTTGCGGTAGGGTTGATAACCCTTTCACAAATGGAAGACAATAAGCTACGGGTGTATTTAGAAAGCTCCAGATTAAGTCAGGCAAAGCAGGAGAAGTTGTATTATTGGGTGCGTATGGCTACCAACTTTGGGGTTGCCGGAACTTGGGAGCAATTAAAGTTAAAATACAGGGGTGGGAGCATTGACCGCCGTAAAAAAGAGATTGCTTTGATACTTCAAGAACTCGGTCAGATAAGCGGGAATGTGCCGAATTTGATAGATTTCCTGCGAGCCGAACACGAGAAATTTGAAGTTATTAAACCAAAAAATGAATTATGAACTTGTAAACCATTGTTAACTATGCTACTATCATTTATAGTATTACTTAAATATAGCTACTAACTTTCATGAAAACGCAAAAAGCCAAAAAAGAATTACTTAAATATAGCTACTAACTTTCATGAAAACGCAAAAAGCCAAAAAAGAACAAGAATTTTACCTCGTCAGCCAACTCGCCGATAGCCTTCAAGTCTCCGAGATGACAATTTACCGCTATATTAAGGCAGGCAAAATTAAGGCATACAAGATAGGCAAAGAGTTCCGTATTGGTAAGCAAGAATTTAATAACTTTCTGAATAAAGTAAAAACAAAATAATATGTCTCAAAACCGAGAACAGTCCAAAATTAAATACTTCCTCTACGCCAGAAAGTCGTCAGAGAGCGAAGACCGGCAGGTGCAATCCATTGACGACCAAATAAATAGGCTGAAAAAGTTAGCCCAAGATTTGAATTTGGATATTAAGAAAACTTACATTGAGGCAAAATCAGCAAAGAAGCCGAATAACCGACCAATTTTTGACGAGATGTTACAGCGAATTGAAAACGGCGACGCTGAAGGCATTTTGTGTTGGCAGATAAACAGACTGTCCCGCAACCCCATTGACAGTGGCAAGATAAGCTGGCTTTTACAACAAGGGGTACTCAAATCAATCCAAACAATAGACCGACAGTATCTCCCAGAAGATAATGTATTGCTTTTTAGCGTTGAAAGCGGCGTAGCAAACCAATTCATTTTGGATTTAAGCAAAAACACAAAACGGGGAATGATAAGCAAGTTAGAAAAGGGGTGGCAAACAGGCGTAGCACCAATGGGCTATCTCAACGACAAAGAGAACAAAATAATCATCAATGACCCAGAGCGTTTTAATCTTATCAGGAAGATGTGGGATTTAATGCTCACTGGTAACTATACCCCGCCAAAGATTTTGGATATTGCCAATAACGAGTGGGGTTTTAAGACAAGAAGAACTAAAAGAATAGGCGGCAACCCATTATCACGAAGCGGTATTTATAAGATTTTTACGAACCTGTTTTACGTAGGGATTATTGAAAATGCGGGTGTTCAATATGAAGGGAAACACGAACGGATGATTACGCTTGAGGAATATGACCGAGTGCAAATGCTTCTCGGCAGAAAAGGCAAACCAAGACCAAAACGCCACGAGTTTGCTTTTACCGGCTCTATTCGGTGCGGTGTGTGCGGCTGTCTTTATACTGCAGAAACCAAAAAAAAGCTCATTAAATCAACGGGTGAAGTCAGAGAATATACCTATTACCACTGCACGAGAAGGACGACAAAGATTAAATGCAACCAGAGGAAAAGTATCCCAGTGGACGACTTGGAACTTACGATTGAGAAAGAGATAGAAAAATATACCATTCTGCCAGAATTTTTAGAGTGGGCACTGGAGGGATTGAATAGGAAAAATGACACCGAGATTGAGGATAGGACAAAGATTTATGAAATGCGACACAAAACACTAGTTGAAACCCAGAAAGAGTTGGATGAGCTTACCAAGATGAGATACCGCCAGCTTATTGATGACGAAACATTTATCAAGGAGAAAAACACGCTTCAAAGCAAAATTACTCAATTAAAGGAAAACCTACGAGAAACAGAAACACGAGCCGAGGTATGGCTTGAGCTAACCGAAAAGACATTTAGCTTTGCTACTTATGCCCGCAAGGCGTTTTTGATGGCAAAAGGGAAAGAAGGGTTAGAACTGAAAAAAGAGATTTTGCTGGCACTCGGAAAAACGCCGATAATTGAGGGTGAAAAGCTATTTATTGAAGCAAATGAGTGGTTCGTTCCTATCAAAAATAGCTATCCTGCATTGGAAAAGGAATACGCAGGGTTAGAACTAAGTAAAGAGCTTGTTACGACGGCACAAACAGAGGCTCTTTCTTCTATTCGTGCACATTGGCTCCCCCGAGAGGATTCGAACCTCTAACCAATCGATTACACTTAATGGACTATCTCATCACCATGCTTTTCGGTTTAGGTGGCGGGCGCTTAATGGTGTAATCACCTAGTCTCTGCACCTTGTCGCCTAAGGCGACCTTGGCTCAGGGTTAGTCCGATGAACATCGGACCGTTCCCTGAATTCACCCGCTTCTCATCCCGATATTTCTATCGGGAGCTGCTAACACAGTCGATTGCTCTACCATTGAGCTACAGGGGAATGTTAATGTACTTGTAGTATTTTACCACCTAACAAAGCAGAAATCCAGCCCATCTCGGATGTGGGAATACATGTGATATATTAAAATAGTGAAATTGAGAGATATATTTAATAATCAGAAATCTTATTTTAAGTGGCGGTTAGAAAAAGTAAAAAGACTAAAAAAACGTTTCCCGCAACTATTTGATATTAGTAAAAAGAAGGTTTTAGATATAGGGTGCGGAGCGCAAGCACCATTATGCTCTTTTTTATCAAAGATAAAAAAGGCCAAGGTTTTTGCAGGAGATATAGAGCATTCGTCTGTAGTGTCAGCTAAAAAGATTGCCAAGAAGGCAATAATTTCAAAATTTTCCGCGGAAAAATTACCTTTCAAAGATAAATATTTCGATATTGTTTTTTTGTTGGACGTATTGGAACATGTAAAAGATCCAGTCAAAACAATCAAGGAAGCAAAACGGGTTACCAAGGATAAAGGACTAATTTTTATTGAGTTTTCTCCTTATTACGCTTATCCCACAGGACATCATTTATACGCCCTAGGATTTCCGAAGGGTTTTTTACCTTTTCAGCTTTTACCTCTCTCTATTACTAAATATATTGTCTTAAACTCCACATTGCCTATCAAAAATTTACCCCAGCATCTTTTTAATCAATTTAAAGATCTTAACAAAATAGGGGTGAGGCAATTTAAAAAGATAATTCAGGCGATGAAATTGCTAACTCTTGATGAGCGATATTGCATTGTACTGCCCCAAAAAGAAATTGAAATAAATTTTATTTCTAAACTGCCAATTCTAAATGAAATTATCACAATGAGTTACTCCGGCATATTTAAAAAAGCGGAATTTTAATCTGGAAATTACCCGCAAAAAAAAGTGGTTCAAGTCAATAGCATTCCACCTTCCAGGGGGGATTTAGATTTTTCTGGATCAGGATTAGGCGGTTTTTTGGGAAGTTGTGCTTGACAAGGGGGTCCACGTTTGTTCTAATTAATTAGTGATAAAAATAATTTTAGGAATAATTTTGGTTGGAGTACTTGTAATAATAGGTATTTTCTCATATATCAAATTTAATCCTATTCTTGAGAATAAACCACAAGAAAATACTAATCAGAATAAGCCACAAAAACTTTATTCCGAAGATATTGAACCTGGGTCTACTTTGGATAAACCGTTTAATTTCTACATCCTAAAACAATTAGCTGGCGGAATCTATCTCTTCGAACTGTCTAAAACACGATCTTACCCATTAAATTATAGGCAAGTTACAACAAAAGACGGAGACAAACAAATTAATGTAGTTGAAGGATATAGAGCAATTTATAGATCTCCAGCCAGAGATTATTTCGCTAAAACGCATGTTGATAAAAGTGAAGCTAAAAATTATGAAAAATATACATTACTAACAATTGACGAGATCAAGTATGCTACCCACGGAAACGAAAGTTTAGTAAATAAAAGTAGTTATCAAGGGTATGAATATTACTCCAGAGAAGCTAGCAGTGTATCAAAAACGGAAATATTATCACAGGCTTTAATTTTTTCTCAAAAAGATCAGATTATTGTGACTATTTACTTCCTAGTTCCCGATCCCAAAGCAGAGAATTTTGGAATACCGGATTTAGATAAGCATAGACAACAGCAAGAACGATTTATTCATGAAATTATAGATTCTGTGAAAGCGGGTAAGGCGTAGTCAATAAATTTTCCTAGGTAATTATTCCTGAAGAATTTTGGAGAGCTTTTCTCCTTTAGGAATAAATTTAATGGAGAGGGAATTTATACAGTGGCGGGTATTTTTGTCAGTTAAATGTTCTCCCGTAAATTCATGGTCTAAATGTGCTTCACAATTTGCACATTGTATTTCTGTTCTCTGCTCGTCCCCATCAGGCACTCTTTTTAAGGAATTGGGATATTCTTCATCAAAAGCCGGCCATCCGCAACCGGCATCAAACTTAGCCTTGGATGAAAACAGGGGAGCGTTGCACTTCTTGCAAATGTAGGTGCCGTCTTCATAAAAATCATCATATTCCCCGGAAAATGGCGGCTCTGTGCCTTTGTTTTTAATAATCTCCTCCTCTTGAGAGGTCAGTTTGTTGTATGGCATAAGTTTATTATATACTGCATGCCAATTTGCTTATTATTCCCTGGATGGCCTATCTGATCCACCTCCCAGGTGAGCAGAGTGAGCACCTTTATAGTCGTGAATTGAGAAGCCACTGAAGATTTTCTTCAGCTAATTTTAGATTTGGATTATACTCGAGGGCTTTTTTAAAATCATCAATAGCTAGTTCTAAATCTTGCTTATTTGCCGATTCACTCTTCAATCCTGGTCCGGGCATTTTATTTCTCTCTTTTATATTTTCTAACCGGCTTAATCCTGATCTTTCGTATAATTCTCCTATTCTGTCCCTGATTTCCTTATCTTGTGGATTAATCTGTAAGAGTTGTTCTAGATGTTCTATGTCAAAACTTATACCATACGCGCCCCTGGAATCTTTAGTCCATTCCATATAAACTGATTTAATTTGAGGATAGATATCTGGTTTACTAACGAATTCAGGGTAATCTTTAATTAATAGTTCATAACTTCGATTATGGTAAAGAATTTGAGCTATATCTTTCGGAGTAAGTAGAACTACTGCTCCGTGAGCAACAACATAAATAACACCTACTACTATAAGTACTATAATTGCAGTCCGGCGGTTTTGCCGAAATTTTTTAACAAGGAACGAGGAGAAAAGATAAAAAAGATAAAATAAAGGCAGTCCTATTGCTACAAAAGTTATACTGCCCTGGCCGGCATTTGAACCAAGATATGGTTCGGGAGCCCAACTAATTAAATAAAAATACCGCCACAGCCTGACTGCAAGAAAGCCAAACATTATCAGTAGCCCAAAAGCTATTAAAATGGAGAAAGCAATGATGTTATCAGAGCCTTTTGGTTGTTGAATAGTTGAAACAGGTAATGGAGTATTAGAAGAAGTTAAATTTTGCCCGCACTTAGCGCAAAACTTAGCTCCTATTTGATTTTGACTATTACATTTTGGACAAGTAATCATCTAAGGGTCTAGATAACTTTAGAGCGATTTTTCTCTAAAGTTTTTCAGTAGCTCCTGATACATATTAACACTATTTACTTTCTTATTCCAGTGGTATGGAATTTAGAGACGGTACTAGAATAGATTTTTGCAACAGCCCAAACCAAGCATAGTTTAATTTAGGGTTTGCAGAGGGTGCTTTAGGAGTCGGATTTTGAATCTGCCGGAGGAAGACAAAGCATCAAGGATGAAACCATTGTTATATTCGCCAAAAAGATGGAAAGATATGATATACTAATAGTAGCAGTCAAGGTTTTGAATGGTGACGGTTTTTTGGTAACTACTTATCAAACCAAAGAGTATAAGAGAAAGGGAGAAAAAATATGGCCAAAACAAAAAGAATAGTTAAAGTTTATCTTGATCCTGTGGCTAATACATTTAATATATGGTGGGGTGATCCTCAAAAAGCATACAGCAGCGAAGAGGTAGATTCACCATACAGTAATGATGTGATTGTAAAAGATCGCCAAGGACGGCCGATCAGCCTTGAGGTAATCGGTATTTTCCCCAGCGAACTAAATGTTGCAAAATATTTGGGAAAGTACGCCGGAATAAAAAATAAAACACCTTTTTTACTTGAAGCCAGCTCATAGAAGTACCAGCAAAACACCAAAAACCTATTTTTCTGGTAGAAGTTTTATGGAGTAACCTCAAGACTTTTTCTGTATGGTTCTGGTGGATTTAGTTCATCATAATTATTACATCGATAAAGTGCTTTTTCCGCCCTAGCTTCTTGCTCTGCCAGTAACACTTTCAGTACACCATCATGATCGTTTACCAGTAATCTACCAACATATTGTCTGGCAAAAATCCTTGCAGGCCCTTCATATTCCCACAATGCAGAACCTCTAACTATTCTCCAGTTATCAGGATGACCACCAATTCGATCAGCTACTTCCGCACTAGTGTTTGGACATTTTAGATTTTCTTGATTATTGCTACTACATCCCGTCAGCAATACAGTAGCTATACCCGCAGCTAACCAACGCCCTCTTTCATTCATAGGGTAGATCGTACCATAACACTTATAGTTTCATTAAACTTAATCTTCTTGATTTTAGGAAAAAGTAGCATCTATCACTTCCAGATAGAGAATATCCATAGAAGTATTATAGTTTAGACCTCAATGATTTCAAATCTTTTCCGCAGGTAATCACTTCCAATATTAATAGCGGTGATTCCATTAACAATTGCTTTCTTTTTCTGGTGGGTGTGGCCGCAAAAAACATATTTCACTTTAGGAAATGATTTAATGATTTCTCCTGTTTGCCTGCTTCCTGAAAAAGCTGTCAAAAACTTATCCATTGAGACATGTCTTGTTCTGAGAAGTTCGGTAAATGGTACATGGTGGAAAGCACAGATAATTGTACTTACTTGCCGGCTGACGGAAGCAAGATGTTGTTTAAGTTTATCGTTAAGTTTTTTGGCAAAAACAATATCACTCATGCCCAAATGTACCCAGCGACCATCATTCCAGGTCACCACATTCGGCCATCTTTTATCCAAGTAATATCTTTCGGGAATTGGCAAAGAGGGATCTTTGAAAGAGAAGTCATACCAACCAATGTTGCCGACAAAACCTATATCGCCTTTAATAAATGGTTTTTGATCCAGATAATGAAAACCGCACTGATTGACAATTTTGGGTAGTATTTTCTCGTATAAAACAAGCGAATTGGAACTGTTTGTCCATAAATCATGATTTCCCGGCACGAATAGCTTGTCGCCTTCAAACGCATCAAATAATTTTAAGCAATCAATTAAAAGTTGTTGTTTGAAGTGAAATGTATCACCGGCCAGTATGAGAACATCAGCTTTTGTCTTGATAATTCTTTTGGCCAGGTTTTTAACAATATGTTGATTATTACTAACTCCATAATGAATGTCAGCGGTTACTGCTATTTTCATCTTGGTGTATTATACTATAAAGATATAGTATGGTAATAAAGCTTACTACTGTAATAGCCCTGATTATCCTGGCTCTATTATTCTTTCAACCTGTCGTTGCTACTACAAAAGTACTTTTGTTTATTTCAGAGCAATTTCCCCAAATTCCCTTAAAACCCTTACACTTGTTTACTAATCAGCCAAAACATGAACAAGTTCAATTTGGCGACGGTATAGTGGCAGATTTATTTTTACCCAATAGAGTTGAAAAAAGCCCAGCTATAATTTTAGCCATGGGGGTGAGAACTAATGAGAAAGATAAACCAATTCTTTTAGGTTTGTCTGATACTTTAGCAAGACTTGGCTATGTGGTAATCTGGCCAAGGCTTGAGGCTTTGGACAAAGAGCAGATTAAATATGAAAGACCACAAACTTTCATCAGCGCTTTTAAGTATTTAGAACAATATCCTGGAGTAGAAAGAAGTAGAATCTCCTATATCGGCTTTTCTGTCGGTTCATCGCTGGCTATGGTGGCAGCAGAGGATCCGAGCATTAATAATCAGGTTCATAGCTTGATCTTTTTTGGAGGATACTACAATATATATGATTATCTAACATCGTTGGCTACTAAATCCATGGTTGTAGATGGACAAAATATAGCTTGGAATCCAGCTGAAGATGGTGTCAATCATGCTAAAGGGATTTTAGAAAAAGAGGGATTAGAACTTGGACAGTTTATTAGTGCGCCTTTATCAAAAGAGGATACCAACAGGCTTTTACAGTATTCACCCGATCAGAATTTAGAAAATTTTAAGGCTGCGATTTTTATTCTTCATGAAAAAGCTGATAATTATGTGCCTTTTGTTGAATCAATCAAGCTTAAGCAGGCTTTAGCTGGTCAAGTTCCAACTACCTTTCATCTTGCTAATCTTTTTGAACATGTTCAACCAAAGAAAGGTTTTTCTCCGGATGTTATTTCCGAATTTGCCGGATTGTTTGTATTCTTACACAAACTGTTTATGTACTTATGAAAATAGTAACCGGTGTTGATTTGGTTTATCTGCCTCGGTTTACGAAAGCGCTCAAGAGTGGCGGGCAGGACTTTCTCCATCGAGTTTTTCATGAGAGCGAGCTTACCAATCAAGACACAGCCCATTTAGCAGGCATTTTTGCAGCAAAAGAGGCGGTCATGAAAGCGTTGGACCTGCCGAAAAACAGTTGGCACGAAGTTTATGTTGTGCATAAAGCAAGTGGCGCTCCCAAAGTAGAAATCTTACATCTTACATCATCAATCATAAATCATTCTCTTTCTATTTCTCATGATGGAAATTATATCATTGCCCAATTTACTGCTATACTAAAAGGAAATGCTTCCTCTTAAAAACAAAGTCTTCTTTGCTGTCGGAGGTTTGGGAGAAAATGTAGTCTTTCAGGCAGTAAGCGCTTGGTTATTATTTTTCTGGGCAGGCCGCGGTAATCCTGATAATGCCCTTATTCCCATCGGGCTATTGGGAATACTTTTGGGAATCGGCCGCTTCATAGATGCTTTGGATGATTCCTTAATTGGTTATTTATCAGATAGAACAAAATCCCGCTGGGGCCGCAGGTTTCCTTATATCTTTTGGGGAGCACCCCTTTTGGCTTTAAGCTTTGTTTTGCTTTGGCTTCCCATACCCAGTGCCCTCTACTTTTTTCTGGTTCTGCAATTTTTCTTTCTCATATATACCATTGTGTCTGCTCCATATGAAGGGATTTTGCCCGAGATTGCCAAAACAAGCGCCGATCGGGTCTCAACTTCCGCCTGGAGGGTACTGTTTGGCGTGATAGGTGCGGGCTTGGGGTTGGTGGGCTCCGGCATATTAATCCAATTTTATGGATTTACTCTGATGGGCGCTGTTTTAGGCCTGGTGGGTCTTGCCTCTTTTTGGATTGCCATTTTTGGCATCAGAAGCAAACTTACCGCACAGATCAAACAATCCTCTTTAAATTTACCTCAAGCCCTCGCCGCTACCCTAAAAAACCAACAGTTTTTAATTTTTTCCCTGTCCTTTATCCTTTTTTCCCTGGGCTTAAATCTCTTAACCGCCCTGATGCCTTTTTATGTGGTCAATTTATTAAGACTAGCCGAGGGACAGACTGCTTTGTTTATGGCCCTGGTTTTGGGAGGTATGCTGCTGGCCCTGCCGGTGCAGACCAGGTTATCAAGTCGCTTTGGCAAGAAAAAAATCTATGCTTATTCAATGCTTGCCTTAGGACTTTTATTCCCCCTGCTTCTCACAGCGGGGTTGACACCGCTTAACCCCTTTTGGCAAACAGTAGTTTTAGTGGTACTGATTGGCCTGGCGCTTTCCGGCCAGTTTATCTTTCCCAATGCCCTGCTGGCTGATGTGATAGATTATGATGCCACCAAAACAGGACTGCGGCGGGAGGCAATTTATTACGGCATGCAAAACACATTGCAAAAGTTCTCTTTTGCGCTGTCAAGCATAATTTTTGGCGCCACATTATCTCTCTTTGGAGCAACTGTAGATAATCCTTTGGGTATCCGTTTAATCGGCCCTATTGCAGGAGCGGCAACGCTACTTGGGTTTTTAGTTTTTATCAAATGGTATACATTACCGGATCAGGTAAAAGCGAATGATAAACTTATCAAGTAACATGCTGCTCGCTATTGGTTTTTTTATTGGGTTTTTAACCCTTTTTTCCCTGTATGGATTTTGGGTTGCTACTCATCCCCCAAAATATATTACCAACCTTACACCAAAAGATTTGGGATGGGAATTTGAGGAAATAGCATTAACCACAAAGGATGATATTAAGTTGTCGGCATGGCTAGTCCCCTCAAAAACAAAATCCGATAAGGTGATTATTCTTCTTCATGGCTATCCGGCTGATAAAGCAAATCTTTTGCAGTGGGCAGAATTTTTGCATCAGGATTTTAATCTCTTCTTTTTAGATTTTAGGTATTTTGGCGACTCTTCCGGTTCTTTTACCACAATTGGGCATCGGGAGCAAAAGGATTTACAAGAAGCTTTAAACTATCTGCAAGAAAAAGGTTTTGATAAAATGGGGGTGATGGGTTTTTCCTTAGGCGGGGCAGTAGGAATTTTGACTGCCTCAAAAGATGCTAGAATTAAAGCAGTGGTTTCCGACAGTGCTTTTGCCAATATTGATTTAATGGGTCATGAATTTTATAAACAACTATTTGTTCTGAAATATCCGCTAACATTTTTGACAAAACTCTGGGCGCAGTTCTTCCTGGGTGTTAATGTAAACGACATTGCGCCGGAAAAAGCCGCTGCTAACTTAAAAATTCCCATTCTTTTAATCCATTCCCAAAAAGATCAAACAATTTCCTTTGAAAATGCCCTTAAATTGCAACAATCGCTCAAAAATAATACAAAAGCGCAGTATTTCTTCCCGGAAGAAGGAGTTCATGGCGGCTTACCTATAAACTTAGAGACAGAATATAAGAGAAAAGTAACGGAATTTTTTAAACAAAATCTCTAAAATGCAAAATCTTGGGACTTTTTTGGAAAAATATTCACAGGAGCACAAGGGCAGGATAGCTTATGAAATTAAACGTGGTTTTAGGACGCAGAGGTTTACGTTTAACGAGATTTACTCGTTATCGCTTAAAACCGCCACATTCCTAAAACGAAAAGGGCTATCAAAAGGCGATAAAGTGGCTATTTGGGCACCGAATATGCCGGAATATGCAATTTTGTATTTTGGCATATGGACATTAGGCGCTGTGGCAGTTCCAATTGATGTTCGCACAACAGAGGAAACTTTAAAAGTCTTTTTAACCAAGGCAAGGTGTAAGATTGGATTTAAGGGCAAATTTATCCCCGGAAGTTTCAAAAATTTAGTTGAAGAAAGTTTTTATCTGGAAGATTTAGTGGATTTCGTTAACGATTTGCCACAACATCCACCTCGGGGGAGTCCTTCGGCCACCCCCGAGGTGCTACCTGACGATTTGGCCGAAATTGCCTTTACCTCCGGAACAACAGGCACTCCCAAGGGAGTGATGTTGACCCATGGCAATTTTCTCTCTGATGTTGAGGCTTTAACCAAAGCTTTCCCTTTCAAAAAAGAGTACCGGACGCTTTCTCTCCTTCCTCTCTCACACGCATTCGAACAGGTTGTTGATTTTTTGGCCCTCTTTCAATCCGGAATAAAAGTTACGTACCTTGAGAGAACGAATCGGTTAACAATGCTCAAAGCTATGCGGAAGAATAAAATTACCTCGGCGGTACTCGTTCCCCAAGCCCTGCGCCTTTTAATGGCGGGCATTGAAGATACGGTTGAAAAGCAGGGTAAACAAAAAATTTGGGCCATCCTTAATCGTATTGCTCCTGCGTTACCGATTGCGGCTCGCAGGCTTTTATTTAAGCAGGTTCATAAAAAATTTGGGGGGAACCTTAAATTTTTTGGTTGCGGTTCAGCTCCGATGCCTGTTAAACTGGCCAGGGAATGGGAGAACTTGGGTGTTGAGGTTTTTGAAGGATATGGGGCAAGCGAAACAACAGCAGCGTTAACTATTAATACACCATCTGCTAAACGGTTGGGTTCTGTCGGTAAAGTCTTGCCAGGAATGGAGGTACGGATTAATCCGGATACGCATGAGATCGAGGCAAAAGGTCCCAACATTTCTCCCGGCTACTTTGAGGACGAGGAGAAAACGAAAGCGGCATTTGTAGTTTATCCCGACGAAGGAGGGAGATGGTACAAAACCGGGGATGTGGGGGAGTTTGATAAAGACGGATTTTTATATATTACCGGCAGAGTGGCATTTAGAATTGTTTTGCCAAACGGCCAAAAGGTTTATCCTGAAGATTTAGAAAAAAAGTTAAATACCCATCCACTGGTTGTTGAAAGCTGTATTGTTGGCGTCAAACAAGAAGAGGGTGAGGTAGTGCATGCGGCAGTTATTACGAAGTTTCCGGAGAAACTCGATACTATCATAAGAGAGGTCAACGAAAAACTGGCCTCTCATGAACAAATCCTGGAGTGGAGTTTATGGAAGGGTGATGATTTTCCCAGAACTCCAATTTTAAAAATTGACAGAAGGAAAGTGACACTTAGCGTCATCTCGAGGAGCCATAAAGGCGACGAGAGATCTAGTGAAATTAAAACTCAAGATCCGCTAACTTCCCTAATCTCTCAAATATCCAAAGTCTCAACAGGTAAAATTAAAGACTCCCTAACTTTGGCAGGAGATCTAAAAATGGATTCTTTAGGCAGGGTCGAGCTTTTGTCGCGAGTTGAACAAGAATTTGCTGTGGCTGTTTCGGAAACTGCTGTCAATGCCCAAACAACTGTTGGACTTTTAAGAAAAATGATCAAAACCTCACCTGTGGCTGCGGAGGAAGTTCCTATTAATGAGACCAACTACTCTTCATTTTTATATAAATTAAGGCTAATTTTACAAAATATCCTTATTTTCCCGCTGCATGACCTTTTTGTTCCAATTAAAGTTTCGGGGAAAGAGAATTTAGACCAACTAAAGAAACCGGCGATTTTTTATTTTAACCATATAGGTATCATGGATGGTATTTGCGTTTTAAGAGTTTTGCCAAAAGAAATTAGAGAAAAATTGGTTATTGCTGTATCTGCCGAGCTTTGGAGAGAGTGGAGAAGATTCTTTGTGCAAACTTTAGGTGGCGGTTTTCCCTTTGATAAACAAGAAAAAATAAAAGCCTCGTTGGAACTGACTGGAGAATTTTTAGACAAAGGGTTTTCATTACTCATAGCCCCTGAAGGAGAGCTTGAGAAAGATGGTAAGACTTTACAATTTAAGCCTGGTGCAGGCTTTTTGGCAGTGGAAATGCAAGTTCCTGTTGTCCCTATAAAAATAGACCCCAAATACCTTGAGATTTTTCCCCCAATGGGAGGAAAATTCATTGAAAATATCCCCAAGAAAAGAAAAAGGATTTGGATAAAAATCGGGAAACCTCTTATCTTTCCCAAGGGAACTTCTTATGATGAAGCAACAAAAAAGATGCAGCAAGCCTTAGAAGCTCTCTAATTGCTCCCTATTAATCTACAATTTCTCCATCAATAATCTTTTCTTTATCAAAATTAGACAGATATGATTTTCTCTTAGACTGATGCTTGTTGCCGATTTTTCTCAAAAAATAGAAAAACAAAAGAGGCGCCAGGAATAAAAGTATTTTTTTGATGATAATAAACTGAATCATTATTTTTTCGAAATTATTTTAACTTCTTTGGTAAATAGTTAGATCTGGTTATAGTTTTCTTACCAGTTTCTTGTTCTACTTTCTGCCTTGCCACCCGTGCTACACCGCCGCCCCTACGGGCAACTCTCCTGTTTTTATTAAAAGTATCAGGTTCTTCCTTCTTTGAAATTTCGGTTGTGCTAACTTCGGCTAACATATTTAAAACCAGCTCAAGATTAGTCATATTATCCCTCAGACTTTGCATTTTTAACCCTTTATAACGTTTATATTGTTTGGTGGTCAAGCCCGCCCAGGCAAAGGTAATCTCATCAGTTAGAATTGCAAATTCGTCGCCTTTTTTGACGCCTCTTTCTTCCCACTCATCAGTCAGGACTTTTCTAATTTCGATGCTTTTTAGCCGTTGATTGATCCACTCCCGCGAATAGCCCTTCTTGAGATAGGTTTGCATGGCTCGATTGATGGCTTTTTCCGGATCCTCTGTTTCCTCTATTCGCTCATAACCCACTCTGGCAAGCCATAATTTAAACGGCTCGGCGTTTGGTGAAGGAATTGACTGAATAATTCGAAACATGGTTTCTGTGTCCGCAACATCGGTAAAGCGCATCTTGCCATCGCTAGCCTGCATTTTTAAACCGTTACATTTTGTAACGGTTTCATTAGAACCTTCATCTATTAACCTTTTCTTGAAAACTCTCCAATACACTTGAGGATTTTCACTATTTGTCAGCGCAGCAATAACATCCACCACTGAAAAATACCACTTTTCCAATTTTGCATCCCACAATCTTCTGATCCTTCTCCCTTTAAAAACCGCTATTTTTTTGCTTATATTAATTTCTCTTTTCATTTTGAGCCTCCATAATTATAGTCTTTATGAACTCATCTTTCCCGCTTGTGTATGATTTCCGATCTAAGGCATAGCTTTTGGCCAGCTTATTTTTAAGTTCCGTGTACTGATGGACTGCTTTCTTATGACTAAGTAGGTAATCTCTGAATAAAATTAAATTCTTCCATTCCTTGCCTTTTAATTCAACTACATGAATATAGTGAGTTCTCTTCTTTTCTGGCCCTTTCGTAAAAAATAATCTACCGAGCACATCGTTATCCTGTTTGTACTCATAACCTAGGGTTTCGAGAAGTTTAATTAACTTATCTGGTGATTTTATAGACTTCACTACGACTGCTATATCTATAATAGGTTTTGCTGAGACTCCAGGAACAGCTGTACTTCCAATGTGCTCAATACTTATTACAAAATCGCCCAATGATTTTTGTAACCGTCTTTTCTCTTTTTCAAAACTATCTTTCCATTTTGGACTGTATGGGATGAGTTTAACCGTTCCTCTTTTTAAACCAATCATAGTGATTTTAGATATTCCTCAAATTTAAGTTGTAATACCTGTAATCTGAATATCTGGCCACTTTAAAAGCATTGCCAAAGCACATAAATCATCAGTATCACCACCTAAATCAGTATCAAGATGTACTTTCTCCATAAAACTTCCTTATCAGTATAGCAGAATTTTTAGCCTAGAATAACTGAAGTTAATATGCCAGAAAAAGCGACGGCAGGAAGCCAAGCAGTATCAGTGTGACTACAATAATGATCAGCCATTTTTTAAAATTCATAGTTCGATTTTACTCACTATGACCCTGAGTTTATCCTTCGACATACTCAGGATACTGAGTTTACCGAATGTATCGAATGGGTCATTGCCGTAGCTTACTTAAGATTTCTCCCAACTTTTTTATTTCTTCTCCGTACCTTCCCCAATCTCCTTCCCGTTGTGCGCGGATGGCAGCTTCATACGCCTGACTGGCTTGTTGAAGAAGATCTTCCTTGGTCATACCAGTAGACGCTGTTTTAGCAGATGTTTCTACAGATGGTTTAGTTTGACCCTCAGCAGTGCCAAATATTTTAGCCAGACCGGCTTCGAGTGTTTCTTCCATGGCAATTTTGTTCTCATAGGCAACAATCACCCGTTTGAGTTCCGGGATTTTTCCTGTTGCTGCCTTAAGATAAAGCGGACGGACATAGACTAAAGATTCCTCAATTGGAATGACCAGCAGCGGACCTTGAATTACTTGGGATCCGCCCTGATCCCACAAGGAAATCTGCTGACTGATCTCTGCATCCTGACTGATGCGGCCGATAATCTGTTTGGGGCCAAATACCAGTTTATCCTTGGGGAAACGATAGACAACCAGCTTACCATACTGCTCTCCGTCATTTCTGGCCACCATCCAGGCAGAGAGGTTATCTTTAGACCTGGGAGTAAATGGTAACATTAGAATAAACTCTTCTTGTCTTTCGCCCGGGAGCTTCATAATCATGTGCCTGGGATCCATTGTCGGTGTCTTACCACTGGTTTGTGCCTCACCCCCTTGGGCAATAGCAGGGATTTCCCACTGGTCCTCTTTATTGTAGAAAATCTGCGGGTCATCCATATGGTAGGTGGTATAGATGGCGGTTTGCAGAGTAAAAATATCTTCGGGATAACGCAGGTGTACAGTTAAGTTTTTGGGCATTTCTGAAAGCGGCAGGAAAGTTTTGGGGAAAATTTTGGAATAGGTTTTTATAATCGGATCATCCGGATCGGTTAGATAAAACTTAATCTCTCCGCCGTAGGCATCTACCACTGCCTTAACTGAATTTCTAATATAGTTTACTTTATTCCCGTTAAGCGACAGCTGCTGGGAATAAGGATAACGGTCGGTTGAGGTATAAGCATCAAGTATCCAATACAACTTACCTTCGGCAATCACCAGATACGGGTCGCGGTCAAGGGTAAGAAATGGAGCAATTTTTGAAACCCTTTCCTTTATGTTGCGGTAGTAAAGGATGCGGCTCTCTTTTGTAACATCACTTGATAAAAATAATTTAAGAGAGCCAAAGCGCAAAGCATACAGGAATCGTCGCAAAGGAGAATTAATCTCAACTCCGCCTTTTCCGGCATATATGGTATAGACATTTTCTTCACCTTTGGGATAATCGAATTCTTTAGATTTTGTTTTGACAATTACATACTCATTAGGGATTTCCCCGTAGTAAACTTCTGGTCTGCTGATCTCAAGTTCTTTGACTTCGGATTTTGGAGGTAAGTCTTTGACAAATAAAACCGGCAATCCTTCCGGAGTCACCTGGTTCACTGGTCCGCCGGTTACCCCGTATCCGTGAGTAAAGGTCAGCCGCTCGTTAATCCAGTTTTTGTTCGGCAGACTGTCAGAGGCCAATTCTCTGGGAGAAAGCATAATCTGGCGCAGTTCATTATTGATTGTATAGCGGTCGTTATCAACAGAGTTAAACTCGTAGTAGGTCCTGATCTCCTGAATTTGCGAAAAGGTTGAAAGAAGCGGCGCTCTGTCCCAGAGTCTGACATTCTTAATTGTGAGATTGTTGGCTGCTATATCAGGAGCTGTAATCGGTTTATCCGCAGCTATTTCCCGCTCTTCCACTCTGTCTAAACCATAAGCCTTATTGGTGGCCTCGATATTGTATTTGATAAATGGTGTTTCTTTGGTAAGTTCATTGGGCGCAACCACCAGTTTTTGAAAAACACCAGGGATGATTGAGGAAGCAAACCCGACTATGACAGTTAAAAAGATTGCCCCGAAGAGAGGAGCTATTTTTCCGCTAATACCATAAAATAAAGCTAAAATTGCAGCCAAACCATAAACAAAAACAGATACGTGAAGGAGCGGTACCATGACATTGGTGTCGGTGAAGGCCGCACCAAACACCGGACCGCTAGGGCTGGTCAGCAAATTAAAGAGAGACAGATAGGTAGAAGCGGCAATTGTTGCAAGAAATAGAGACAATAGAATCCCAATGTGAAGTCTCGTTTTTCGGTCGGCCTGCCCTGAGCCTGTCGAATGGGAACCTAAATCATTCACAACTTTTAACATCCGGTTTTCAGGTTTTCCGGTCAATTTAGAGAGGTCAAATTTAGGAAAGAAGCTTGACAAATTAAGGCTACCTCGCAAAACATAGATGAGCCCGCAACCAATAAGCGATATTAAAATAACGGTTTTTATCAGACTAAGCCCTAAAGAATAAACAGGCAGGGAAAATACGTAAAAAGATATGTCCTGGCCAAATAATGGGTCTTTTTGACCAAACGGCACGCTTGAAAGGAACTTTAGGATGTCATGCCAACTGCTTGAGGCTAAAAGACCGATAAAAAGGGCAATAACACAGCTTAAGATAATGCCAAGCTTTCCAATGATCCGGCTATTCAGGCTGAGAGGCTGATTAGCACCAATTAGGACTTCAGGGATACTTGCCATCCAGGGTATTTTTGAACGGATAGCAATAGCGAGGTTGGTAAGAAGAAAGGCAGCTGTAAGAATTCCTGCTAGAGCCCCCACAATGATTTTGGCAACGAGTGATTTGATAAAAATTTCGGTAAAGCCTACTTCCTGGTACCACCACCAGTCAGTAATCAAGGAAACAATACTTGAAAAGAAAATGAAAATGATAAATGCTAAGCCTAAGAATGTCAAAGAAAAAAATTTAGTGATGTTCATGATGTTAGACTAATGTTTAGTATAACAGAAACTTAAGTTTCTGTAACTTATGAACTTTTCTTTGACGGAATAATTAAAATCTTATCACTCTCTTTAATTTCTTTGTCTAACAGATCCTTGTCTCCAATACCATTCAGGAAAGATTTAACCAAAAATTATTAACTTCTTCACAAATTAATTTTACCATATTGACAAGTGAATATAGATAGTGTTTTATTATAGTATAGTGGCAAACTGGAAAAAATATTGTTTGCGCTTCGTAGCGTTTTTGCTATTACTGTTAATTTTGCTGCCCAAGCAGGCGTATGCCGCCTCGCCCCGATCAGCCTATTATGACTTCGGCCCCTACTATTATAATAGCCAACAGCAGGTATTGGGAGTAACCCTATCTTCTCTAGAACAGCTTCCTGTTCCCCAAATACCGCAGCAAGCGGAAATTCCTCAAGCCACAGGCGTTCTGCCGGGAAATTTCCTTCATCCTTTTGAAACATTCGTAGAAAACGTTCAATTAACCTTTACCACAGACCCCATCAAAAGAGAGGAGCTGCGTCTTGGTATAGCTGCGGAACGCTTAAGTGAAGCAAAAACATTAATTGACCAGGGTAAAGGGGATTTAGCGGCTGATGCTATTACCAGCTACAAAAATACCATAACTACAGTTTCCAAAAATATGGAAGACTTGGCTCAAAAAAATGTGGCGGGGATAGATAGTCTAATAACTAAAGTTGAAACAGCCGCCGCAACACAGTCAATTGCCGCCCAGGCACTGGCTCTCTCTTCGTCTCCGGTGGTAGCCCAGACTTGGTCTCAGGCGGTTGATGCCAGCAAGCAATCTATGGACAAAGCTGCCGACGCGGCCCACAAACCTCCTATTCCAGACGATTTGTCTACCAGCCTTCAAGACTTAAAGGAGCGGGGACTTATTACGCCGGAGGAAAGCAATAAACTTTATAGTCTTGATAGCAGAGCTAAAGTACGGGAAGAGTTGGATAAATTGTCTGTTTCCGGACAATTTCCCACAGCCGAAGTTGCCAAACTCGATGAGGCGGTATTTACTCGTTTCCCCGATACCTATAAACAGACTGTCAATGTTTTACAGTTTGCCGAGTTAAGGGCATATCAGACGCAATCTCCTCCCACCGATGAGATACTTACGGCCATCGAAAAATGGCAGGAGCAGTCGGCTAATGTGCCGCCTCCGCAGGAGATAAGGCCTTACCTATATTACAGCAGAGCCCAACAATTAGCTAAAGAAATAGATTTTACCGGTTTTGCCGATAGTCAACGGGCAGAAATAGTTAAATTTTATTCTCAAGAAGTTACCCAAAATCCCACCTTTGTTCCACCCTCGGTGGCTCCGGCGGTGGAGACAGTAACCCCACCTGTGACGGGGGCAACCACCGCCACGGAATCAGCCGATTCCTCTTCCCCTTCGGCCGCCCCGTCTGAATCTTCCCCGGCCGGTCAACCAACAGCAAGTACTCCCGCAATAGAACCTTATTTGACCGCTTATCAAGGTCCTCTGCCGGGTGAGGGAGGATATTTTTTCAAACAACTGGGTGAGGGATTTAGCTTAACTACCACTTTTGATCCGGCTCGGAGGATTGAGCTGTCTTTGCGCTATGCCCAGGAGAGACTTAGAGAGGCCAGCGCTTTATCAGGGGATCCGCAAAAGGAAGCGGTTTATGCGGAAAACCTCAAAAAGTATAAAGACTCAATCAAAAAAATATCCGACCAGGTAGAAAACTTTAGGGGACCTGCCGAGGCCCAAAAAACATTAGCCAGAAATTTGGAGACTCAAGCCGGTCGTCATGCTATTATTTTTGAAAAAGGCTTGCTTCCGGCCACCGCCGACCTAAAAGCATATCAGGAAGTTATTGAAGCGGCGGAAAACGCCATGGACAAAAGCGCCGATATATTGGACAAACCGGCCCTGCCGGTGGCTTTATCTAATCGCTTGCAAGACCTTAAAGCCCAAGGTCTTATTCTTCCCGAAGAAGTTGATAAATTAACCCAAGCTGATTCTCGCGAAGAAGTACGGGCGCTAATTCGTGATTTTAGCAAAGAAGGTATTTTTCCTCCGGCCGATGCTAAAAAATTAGACGAGGCCCAAGCTTTGGTTTCTCCTTCAGATTTCAACCAGTTGGTGGAGGTACGAAAAGTGGAGGAGCTGCAGAATTTACGGTCGGTTCAGACTGATTTGGCCCAAACACCCACTCTTAAAAATAATGCTAATGTTTTAAGTCAAAGAGAAAAAAGCTTGACCGAGAGTATTGATATCTCATTAATTAAACCTGAAGATTTAACAGGTAGAGAAGGTTTAAAAGCAGTTTATGATAAACTGGCGGCTACTAGTTCGGCCAGGCCAATTAACAGGGGCCAATTTGGTAATCAACCGCCACCACCAACTGATGCGGTTTTAACTGCTTGTCCCCAAGGAGCAATTTTTAAACAGTTTGAAGGCTGTGTTTGGGCAGATTCCGGCAAAAAGATCAATGATTATAACCAATATAAATGCTTTGGTGCGGGGCAGTACTATTCTTTTGCTGCTCAAAAATGTGTGCCATATGAAAAAGGACGGGGTTTTGGAGATGATGCTTCTCCCATTTGTCCGGCAGGTTATTCTTGGGCTTGGCAGAGTCAAAGTTGTGAGACTTCAGCCGGTGGAGTGACACCACTACCTATTCCCAGTCCTGGTCCGGGAGATTCCGATTCTTGTCCTCAAGAATCATCCTACCAAGCGCCAAATGGTTGTGTGTGGGATAATAATGGCAAAAAAGTTGCTGATTCCACAGATTACAAATGTGAGAACAATCAATATTATTCTTTTAGTCAGTTCAAATGTGTTCTCTATCCCACACTGGGATTTGTTTCTCCCAACGACTTCGTGCCTTCCTGTAAAGATCCTAATACTTATTGGAGTTGGTCGGATGGTAAATGTACTATGCCCAGACCTATTGAAGGGGGTACTGGCATTAAGGAAATAAATATTCCCCAGCCAACCTTTGTTCCCCCCGGCAACCCATTCTATTTTGCCAAACAATTGGGTGAGGGATTACAAAAAACATTTGCTTTTACTCCTCAAGCCAGAGAGCAAGTTAGTTTATCTCAAGCCAAAGAAAGGCTAGCTGAAGCAGCTTATGCCCTGAAAAAAGATGATAAAGCAGGAGTCAAGGCGGCCATTACTTCCTATATCTCCGCCATGCAAAATCTGGTGGCTGATATACCCAGAGAGGGTCTTTCCGAGGGGGCCAAGCAGGAGATCGCTAAGCGTCTAAGTGATGGATCGGTTGAACAAAACTTGATGCTACAAAAACTCTCGGCTTGGGCCAAAGAAGAGGAAGACGATTTAATTCAAGCTGCTACTTCCATGCCGATTCTGGGTGTTGACAGGGCGGTTGATGTTTTGGGAGAACCGCCTATCCCTGATGATATTAGAACCAAAATTGAGGCGCTACCTGCGGAGATGATTTCTGAGGAGAATAAAAAGAAACTACTGGATGCAGATTCCCGGGTGGCAGTCAGGGCAGAACTGATTAATCTTTCCAATGTCGGAGGATTAGGAAAAGATGATGTGGTATTTTTGAATGATGATTTTAATAATGTTGATATTGGAGCTCAAGTTGAGCTGGAAGAGCTTTCCAAGCTGGCAGATATTGCTGACATTACTGATCAAAAAGATCAGATTGCTGAAAAAGTTGAAAAGAATGAAGATATTGTAAAAAAACTGGATGAGTTTCAAAAAAACTTTGAGCCGGGTCAAGAAATTCCCGCGGAAATTCGCCCTTATGTGAGGTTAACCAGAATTGATGAAATAACTCAAACTATCCGTCCTGATGTTGTGAGATTGGAGGATTTCCAAAACCGCAAAGACGTACAGCTTGCCGTGGCGACACTTCAGGAAGAATTCAGACCTACCAGTCAGTCTATCCAACAGGTGCGGGATTTTAGAAGAAGAAATCCCGGCGCTTTCCTACCGCCTGATTTGGCTAGGATTGAAGCTTTATCATATAATCTAGGCGTAAGGAATCAGGCTGGCCCATGTTATCTGCCCACCCCGCCTTTCCCGGCCAACACTCCTTGTCCGGCACCGGGGGCGTCCATACCAATTGCCTCTTACGGCAACAGCTATTGGGCAGTAGATCCCTTCCTACCGGACAGCGATTTTCCCGTCTTCTGGCCTGGCAGGCCATCTGGCAATCCGTCAGTTGACAAAGATGGTAAACCTTTGGTCTATGGTCAGGGGCCAAAGCCGGAAAGTGCCGGAGTTTGCCAAGATGGTTATCACTGGATGTATGATAGTGGCGGATGGTGTATGAGTAATGATGGTAGTTACAGTTCTTCTTATAACTATACTCCCACCGGTACCGGTCCAGGTTATACCCCTTACAGTCCTTATTACACTGCTCCGGGAGCCCCACCTGCCACTTATGGATATCCCACAGGGGGAAACTATTATACACCGCCTTACTCATATGGAGCGCCCAGTTATTATGGTCCGGCTCCTACCAATTACACCACTAATCCGCCATCCGGTACTGTACCGGGTTCAGGCCCCGCGCCTACTGCTCCGGGTCAGTGTCCGTCCGGTTTCCATTGGATGAGTGATTCAGGTGGCTGGTGCATGTCAAATGGTAATACTTATGTGCCAAGTGGAACTCCTGGTGGATACCCGTATTCTCCCAATGTAAATCAATCAAGTTGTGGACCCGGCTATTATTGGAACGGTAATGGTTGTGTTCCTACAAGTTCTACTGATACCCCATATTATGGGGGGGGTGGTGGTCCCATCACTTGTTCTCCTCCCTACGGTGGTTGTGGATCGGGTTGGTGGGATAATGGATCATGTTCGTGTAAGCAGGCTTCATCACAAGGATGTTACAATGTATCGGCAAGTAGCTGCGGCAGCGGATTTTATTGGGATTCTGGCGCTTGTACCTGCCGCTCCAACACCACATCCTCCGGCGGAGGGACTACTACTAGTAGTAGTGGCTCTTGTCCATCAGGATATCATTGGATGGGCGATAATGGAGGTTGGTGTATGTCAGATGCTGGTGGAGGGACTACTTCTACATCGACAAATACCTCAACTTCAACTTCTACTTCAAGTGGTTCGTGTCCAAGCGGCTCTCATTGGATGAGTGACAATGGCGGCTATTGTATGTCTGATGGCGGAGGGACTACTTCTACCTCAACTTCGCCGGCGCCGACTTCTTCTCCCACCTCCTCTCCAGAACCTGCGCCGACCTCTGCGCCGACCACTCCGGTTCCTACGCCATGATTAAATTTGCTATTTTTGGCGGATGTTTTTTAGCGGCTGTGGCGGCAGTCATTCTGGTTTTGATGCTCCTGCCAAAACGGCATACTGTCTATTATGACGGGCAGAAATTTAGCCCGCAGTCTCTCACAATTAAACTCGGCGACTCGGTGAGCGTTAAAAATAATTCTCAAACCTATATGGAGATTGCTGTAGGCGAACATAAAAGCCACAGAAACCTTAAAGGATTTGAAGAAAAAGTCGTTGAAGCTGGGGTAGTGTATGCCTTTATTCCGCAAGAAAAAGGAATATTTGACTTCCATGATCATCTCAATCCAAAAAAACTGGGCATCCTCACAATTGAATAATGAAATTTAGGGCTTGACAAAGATTTTTTTATTTGTAATACTTAAAATGTGATTTCATTTGACGTTGGCAGTACTTTTTCTCAAGTAAATCCTCTGGCCGTTGGGGTTGACTTTTTCAGCGCAAATAGTAGTCTTGCCACGGGAGTAAACGCTTCCAGTTTTCCTCAAGTGGCCGGTGTTTCTACAGCCGCGGCCTACAGCCTAAACGGAGTGCTTTTTCTGGCATTGGTTCTGGGAGTAACTTTAGCTATTTCATATTTTTACTCATCGCTTTATGGGCTGATGAGTGCTAAATAACATATAATATATGCAAAACCTGCTCAAATCCAAAATCGTCATAGGAGTTGCCGTTGTTATTATCCTTATAGTTATTTTACTTGCCACAGGGGTTTTAAAATTTGAAGCGTCAGTTAAGAGAATTCCTTCAACAGGCGAAGAACAGCAAACACCATCTACCAAAACCGAAGAAAAGAAAAAAGAAGTTACCCAGGAGTCAAAACTGGCCTCCCGAGCAGTAGAATTTAGCGCAGCAAAGGGAAACTTGAAGTTTTCCATCAAATTACCCGTCGGTTGGACGCAAGGTCAAGACGCCCGGGTTGATTTTATCGCCGGCAGTCTTTTGTCGGAAACATTGTCCAACGGGCAAAAGTTTACCGTCAATATTAATAGTGTAGCCGATAAGCACGGAGCGGCGATTAAAAGTTTTGCCGACTATGTGTCTTCCTGGAAAAACGAAACTTTAGCCCAAGCCCCAAGTATGGAGTTTGTAGACGATAGCACAAAAAAGGTAAACGGCATGGACGTGTACGTTTTTGAAGTGACAAACACCAGGCCCGACAGCATGGTAATTCACCAAATTCAATACATATTTTATGTTAACGATATCTATGGCATGGTTATTACAGGAAGCGCGCCGGATGAATCCTGGGCAAAATACGAAGGTATCATAAACGAATCATTTGAGTCTATCGAAAAGGTTGCTTCTGAAAGTGCTATTTAGGCAGATTATCGCTTTTTTTATTGCTTGGCGGGTTTTACTATTTATTCCGCTAGTTGCTGGTTATTTATTTATTTCCTATCCAAAAGATGCTTCTTATACCAACATTTGGAAGTTTATTCAGCCTTATGCTCCTGTTGATAATTTTTTACTTTTCCCTTGGGCCAATTTTGACGGCGTGCATTATTTGTCAATTGCCGCAAATGGTTACGCTCAAGACGGCTCAAACGCCCGCTTTTTTCCGCTTTTTCCGATGATTACTGGTGGTTTATCACAGCTTATTGGCGGTAAAGAAACATTTGGGGCAGTACAGTTTTTCAGCGGATTATTGCTGGCCAATTTGTTTTTCTTACTGGCTCTAATAGTTTTTTATAAACTTATCCGGCTTGATTATCCCCATTTTGTAGCAAGAACATCAATTTTGTTTCTGTTGGTTTTCCCAACATCTTTTTTCTTCGCAAGTATTTATTCCGAAAGCCTGTTTTTACTGCTTTCTCTTTTAACATTTTACTTTGCCAGAAAAAGGCAGTGGTTACTAACAGGTATTTTTGGCGCGCTGCTTTGCGCAACGCGCATTATTGGCATAGCGATACTACCGGCTCTTATCTATGAATTTTGGCGGGCGGATAAAAAAAATAATTCCCGGTTAATAAAAATTTTTTCTCTTGGTCTTATTCCATTGGGCCTTATCAGCTACATGTTTTTTAATCTTTTCAGATGGGGGAATGCTTTTCATTTTTTCTTGGCTCAAGGACAAATTGCCAACGAGCGGTCGGTCACCTCAATTGTTTTACCAGTTCAGACTATCATTCGTTATGGCAAGATTTTATTGACAATTCCCGCGACGCAATTTTCCTTTTGGATGGCGCTGTTTGAACTATTGACCTTTGTTATTACTGCCATTCTTTTCTTTGCCGCCTGGAGAAAGAAAATCCGCGGTTCCTACCTTATTTATGCCATTATTGCTTTTTTAATTCCAACCTTTTCCGGAACATTTAGCGCTCTTCCCCGATATGTTTTAGTCCTTTTCCCGCTTTTTATAACACTAGCGTTAGTTAAAAGCAAAATAGTGAAAATTATCTACGCGACTGTTTCTGTTATTATCCTTTTTGTTCTTCTAATGTTCTTCTCTCGTGGCTACTTCGTGGCCTGAAGCAATGGAAATTACCTACAAAAGTCCTAAAATCTGCTGAATGAAATTGAAGGGTTGACATGTTTTATAATATTTAGTACAATTTAGTCATGATTAGTAATCAAAGTTTACCAAAAGCTTATACTCCTGACCAAGTCGCAGAAATGCTTCAGCTTAGCAAGAACACGGTTTATCAGCTAATTAACCGCGGCGAAATTATGGCCAAAAAAATAGGCAAAGTATATAGAATTCCTGCGGGTTCCCTGTCTTTTATGTTTACAGGTCTAGATGAGGATATTTATAGGGCAGAGCAGGAAGATCTGAAAAATATTACTAAAATCCAAAGAACTCTTTCCAAAGTCAGAAAAAACCTGTGAGCGCAAGAAAAGTTTTTGTTGATTCAGATGTGGTAATTTCCTCTTTGATCTCTGCAAAAGGAGCAGCGTATTTTCTTTTAAGTAAACAAGAATCAAATTTTATTATTTCCAATATTTCTCAAGCAGAGTTGGAAAAGGTCGCAGGCAAGTTGAATCTAGACAAAAATAAGCTGCGAGTTCTTATTAACAAGAAATTAAAAAAAGTTAAATTGACTGCTAATTTAGAAAAGATTAGAGAAGATTTCCAGAGCTATACCTTGGATGTTAATGATGCGCATATTGTGGCCGGAGCAACAAAGGCAAAAGCTAGATTTTTGTTAACTTACAACGTTCGCCACTTTAAGAGACACAAGATTAATCAGGAATTGGGAATTATTATTTTAACTCCCGCCCAATATTTACAGTATTTAAGGAGTTTGGGATAACAATGTCTGTAAATTACCCACAAAAAAGTAATTTTTGGCAGAATTTTAGTTCATGGTATACTAAAACCGGTGAAAAATCTTTTCTTTTTGACCCTGGTGCTTTTATTAGGAGCAATTGCCATCTATAGCGCAGCTCTTATTAGAGGTAATAATTTCATATCAAAATCAACTGTAATGAAAGAATTGCCTCCTGATGTTGTCGCCACACTGCCAAAAAATTCGTCTTCTTCGGCTTCTTTCCGTGTACCTATGCTTCTTTATCACTATATAGAAGTGGTCAAAGACGAAAACGATACTATTCGTAAAGGATTAGCCGTTATTCCCCCTGTTTTTGAGGAGCAAGTCAAAACGCTTAAAGAGGCCGGATACACCTTTATTACTCCCGCACAGCTTGCGGATGGGTTTGATGATAAGCGAAGACTTCCCAAAAAACCTCTTATTCTGTCTTTTGACGACGGCTATCGGGATTTTTATACGGATGCTTTTCCCATTCTTAAGAAATACAAAATAAAATCTGTGGTTTATCTGGTGCCGGCCTTTTTGGATAAACCGAATAATATGACCACTCCGCAAGTGGAAGAGATTATAAAAAGCGGACTGGTTGAGATAGGAGCTCATACTATTAATCACGCGCACCTTAAAGGCTTAGATGAAAAAAGGGCAAAAGAGGAGATAAAAAAGGGTAAGACTATGTTGGAGGAGGCATTTAATATTAAGATAGTATCTTTTGCCTATCCGTATGGTGAGTTTGACTTAAAAATCATACAACTTGTTAAAGAAGCCGGTTTTACCACTGCCGCTTCAACCATTGGCGGTGTTGTACAAACAAAAGACGGGCGATACTTTCTTTCCCGCCTGCGGCCGGGGTACAAAACCGGCGAAGCGCTACTTAATTTTCTTGAAATGTGATATCTTGACAGAAAGTGAGTGAACATCTATACTCGCCTGTAACTATGGATGATAAACCTGCCCAAGGTCAGCCGCTTGCGCCATTGCCAAACGTACCCGCATCTCCTCTGCCGCCACCAGCGCAGCCAGAGTTTGTACCTCCATCTCCATCTCCATCTCCATCTCCTGTCCAAGAGCCTCCTCCAATTGTTTCGCAGCCGGTGGAAGCCGAGATTCAGCCGGATGAACCTACTGTTTTTTCCGATACCCCACCGCCTTTGGAGATGGAATCAGCGCAAATTCCTTCCGTACCTCCTCCACCGCCCCAATCTGGCGAAGTTTCACTTATGCCAGAACCGCCACCCCCGATTCAATCGGGGTCAACACCTGCCCAGGGAGGTAAAAAAAAACTGTTTATTATTATCCCGCTGGTAGCAGTAGCTGTGCTTATCTTGGTATTTGTTGTCTTTAGAGGCAGGGGTGAGTCAAACCTTACCTCAACTGCGCAGCCAACAGCAGCACCAACAATTCCGCCAGCTGGCGGACCAACGCCCATTGCCAAAACAGCACCTTTTACTCTTTCGCTGACCGCACCTCAAGAGGGACAGATTGCCACAACCTCCTCAATACTCATTAAAGGTACAACCGCGTCAAACGCGGCGGTTGTTTTTCTTACCGACAAAAATTTTGAGTCAACAGAAAGCGGCACGACAGGCAGTTTTAGCGGAAATTTGAAGCTTTCTTCGGGGACCAACGATATTTTGATTGTGGCGGTTAATAGTAAAGGAGAAAAAAAGAGTGAGGCGCGAAAAGTTACATTTGGAACAGAGGCAACAGGTAGCGCACTGGTAAAAGGAAAAATGCAGGCAATAGCAGGAATAATCACCGGCATCAACGGTGCAATTTTGACTGTTTTAGACAAAAGTCAAAATGACGCATTTTATAATCTCAAAGTAGCTTCTGCTGCGGCAATAAGACTAAGCGGTAATGAAAAGGCCAGTCTTTCTGCTCTTTCGTTGGGACAGGCGGCTTTGGCAGTAGTTACCCTTGATGAAGAGGGAAATTTAGTTGCCAACCTCATCCACGCAATAGCAAAATAGTAAAATCATAGATTAGCTCCTTGACAAAGGTTTCCTTTTATGGTTAATTGGGGACGAGATGAGCGAGACAACAATTTCACAGGTAAGCCCTCAACCAACTTTTACCCCGCAATCGGGCGGGGGAGGGGGAAAGAAAATTCTTTTACCTATAATTATAGTTATTATTATTTTGGTGATTATTTTTGGGTCGGGAAAGTTTTTGGGTTCCCGTCAGCAAGCAATTCCTGAACCGACTCCCTTCCCAACTCCGCAACCTACTTCCACCCCCACTCCAACTCCAACTCCTTCAGTCAGTCCTACTCCCACTCCCAAGGCCACACCGACCAAAAAGCCAACACCTGCGGCTACATCCTCGGCTGTTACCAGCAAAGGTTTGTCTGTACGGGTACTCAATGGCAGCGGTATTGCAGGGAGAGCCGCCTCCACCGCGGATTATCTTAAGGGATTGGGTTACGATATTGCTTCAACAGGCAATGCCGACAAAAGCGATTACGAAAATACCCAAATTACCATTAAATCAAGCAAGCAGTCTTTGCTGGCAGGTCTTAAAAGCGATTTGGCTGCTAAGTTTAAGGTTGGTACCAAAGAGGCCACTCTTTCCGCCACCGACTCCGCCGACGCCGAAGTTATTTTAGGAAAGAACTAAATCCGTTTTATCCTATTGACAAAGTATACTATTTGTCATAAATACTTAAATGAAATATTTTGAATTGGACAAAGAAGAAAAAGAATTATTAGAAAAGTTTGAAAGAGGGGAATGGGTTCCTGTTAAAAATCAAGCAAAGACTGTAAAAGCATCCTGGAAAGAATTGTGCTAAAATAGAAGTAATGAAAAAGTTGCCCTCCTTTTTGAAACCATATTTCTGGGATGTGGATTTTGACAAGCTGGACTTTGAGCGCAGTAAAACCTTTATATTAAAACGGGTTCTGGATAGAGGAGATAACCAGGCATTGAAATGGTTATTTCAACATTATTCCAAAGAAGATATTAAAGAACTGATCCTGACCACCAGAGATTTATCAGCTAAAACAGCCAACTTCTGGGCCGACTATTTGCATGTTGCCCACAATCAAGTGCCATGTTTACAAAAGCCTTACTCCCGGATACAATTCGGGCTCTCAAGCTAGTATCTAAAATAAGTCTTGTCAAAAAAAGTTACCTGGCAGGAGGAACTGCCTTGGCACTGCACTTGGGCCACAGATACTCTTTTGATCTGGATTTTTTTACACGGACTGTTTTTGATGAAAAGACTTTATTATCCGAACTTAAAACCTTACCTGAATACAAAGAGGACGGGACAGGATGGAGAACTGTTTGGGGAAAGGTGAGTAAAACCAAATTCAGCTTGTTTTATTATGAACATCCCCTGATTAAAAAAACTACAATGTTCGAAGGAATACAAATAATCCACTTGGAAGATATTGCAGCCATGAAAATCCACGCTTTGGAAGATCGAGGCACAAAAAGAGATTTTATTGATCTGTATTTTTTGGCAAAAAAATTCACTTTTGAGCAAATGTTTAAATTTTATAACCAAAAATATCAGACTTTAAAAGATCATTTATATATCATCTTAAGAAGTTTAAATTATTTTGCCGATGCGGAGCAAGATGATGATCCCAAAATGTTGAAAAAAGTTTCTTGGGAAGAAGTGAAAAAGTTTTTCCGGGAGGAAACTATCAAACTGGCCAAAATAAAACTAGGGATTTAAGGTGGCAGATGAAGTGGCAAAGGCAGTAACGGAAATACTGGGCTAGACTTTAATCAATTCTGCTATCTCGATTTTCTCTACCTCGGCCACTCTTTCCGCCACCGACTCCGCCGACGCCGAAGTTATTTTAGGGAAGAATTAATAACAAATTTCTAATTATTCTAATTTCTAATTGACCTAATCAAATTCCAATGATGAAATAACATCTGACGGTCTGGCAAAAATGCCGACTGTTGTATTTATATTCCGGCATTGTTAATGAAATACCATTGTGCTACAATAAATTAGTTATGAAGATTGCCGATGTCAAGAAAAAATTTAAGAATGAATGGGTGCTGGCTGAAGTGCTCAAAGAAAATAGGCTTAATCAGCCCGTGGAAATCAAACCTATTATGTCAGGTTCTGATCCGGATAAACTGTATGAACATATGGCAAAGCTCCCCCAAGGTAAAACTTTTGCTACCTTCTATACCGGTAAAATGACAGGTACGTATCTCTTCTCATGCAAAAAATAATTTTTGATCCTCTAGCTTCTGTTATTGTTCTTGATGTAAGAATAAAAGCCAAGCGGGTAGCTATTGCCAGACTGGTATTGGACACAGGAGCAAGTTTTGTGGTGTTGCGGTGGAAACTGATAGATGCCATTGGTTTAGTGATTGATCCCAAAAAAACAATACGAACCACAACTGCTACAACTACCGAGACAGTGCCGAAAGTGATCGTTCCGGAAATAAGTGTATTAGGTAAGAAAGTGAAAAATGTTGAGGCAATTGTGAAGGATCTTCCGCCGGAGTCTCATGTTGACGGCCTGCTTGGTTTATCTTTCTTAAAACATTTTAAGATTTCAATAGATTTCAAAAAGGGCTTTTTGTCGCTTGAGTAGAAACTTTTACCAGAAAATTTAAGGGGAGTAAAATCCCGGCAATTCCGCCGCAAAAATGGGAAACCGCATCCTTTCCTATAGGGTATTGACATTCAGAGAGAGAGTTTATGCTATAAACAATGTCAGAATTGAGAGCTAGTGAACCACCCAAACCCCCAACACCTTTTGGGCAATTACAAGGGTTATTAGAACGAGTGTCCGGAATATCTGATGTCAAGGATTCTCGAGGAAAATATCAAGGGCTACGTAGAATAGAGATGAGTAGGGGGAGGGGTGATCTAACTTTTAAAGTTGAGCAGAGAGCTATTGTAGATAAGTGGGATGAAAAAATAGAAATTAGAATGAGTACCTCGGATGCAGATGTTGCACTACGTTTTGGGACTCAACCCTATAGCGATCTTGCAGAAATAGTCTTTTCAGAAAAACCTCCTCTTGTTCAATTGAAAATTAAAGCAGCTGCCACTCTCCCTAACCACTTTGTTCCCTTACTCGGTCTTAGAGAATCATCGTGGAGGCAAGATCCTAATAATCGAAAGTCTTGGAGCACAAGCGCAGAGGCAGAAGCAGCTAACCTTGTTGATGTGTTAACGGTTGCCGCTACTCCTATTACCAGGACAAGATAAAATATAAATAATATGACGACAGGAGAAGGAACAAATAAGCTTCCACAGGAATTGGCAGAACGTGGTGCTCCATGGAGGAGTCCTGAAGTGGAGAAGGCAATGGTAGAGGTAATGGGAAAGCTAAGGCTTAGGAATAATGAGCTCAATGGTAAGCTCCTTACTCAATTTGCACCCAGACACCAAGAGAGAAGTCCACTAGATGTTGGTAAGCAAAGTTTTCTTGTTATCCTTGAACCAGCTGAGAGAGAAACAACCCAGCCAGATGGTACAAAGAGAAAGCTTTATGATTATCTGGCTGTTACAGAGGAAGGATTTTACTTTCTACAGGTCGACGGAGACGCAAAATTTGCAAAAGGTTCAGGGTATGACGATAGAGATGTCAAGGGTTTATTAGACAACCATCTTAGGCTTAGGGATTCTTCAAAACCAGTTCAAGAAGGGTATTGCCTACCTGGACCTGGCGCTAGATTTATAATAGGTCGTTCCAATAAGTTTGGACAGGCATCTAATCAATCATTTGCTTTTGGACATAGCGAGGGTAAGGCTTATGGTGGCCGTGAACTCAGTATGATATCTCGCGAGGCTAGTGATCCAGAAGTAACGGCCGGATTTATTCAAGAGAGGATCGCGCGGATAAAAGGTAAAGATCAAGCTTTCGTTGGTCAACATGAAGATAGACATAGAGTTCAGTTTGAAACTGCAAAGGCAGTAACGGAAATACTGGGCTAGACTTTAATCAATTCTGCTATCTCGATTTTCTCTACCTCGGCCACTCTTTCCGCCACCGACTCCGCCGACGCCGAAGTTATTTTAGGAAAAAACTAGTTAAAATATTCTTTCTGTGGTACGATAAACAGGTGGATAGTCAGCGGTTGTTTCGAGTTATTGCTATTGGATTTACTGTGCTTGTTCTGGTGGTAGTAACAAGTCTTGTGGCATCAATGCTGACTCGCGGATTGGCCAAAAAAATAGATAAAACCAACGTGGCAAATACTTCACAAAATGTTACTCCCGCTCCCAAAGAGCGCTCTATTTATCTTGATTTACCCAAAGATTTCCCCAGAGATATTCCCTTGCCGGCTTCTGCTAAAGTAACGGTTAAAGAAGAAGATGGCGATTCCTGGAAAGCGGCCTTTTTAGTAGCTGGCGAGGCCTCTTCGGTGAGGAATTTTTATCTAAGCAGTTTACCTGCATTAAATTGGAAAATTATCGGTCAATCACAGGCGGCCGGGCTGACTATTTTTAATCTAAACAAAGATGGACGTGAAGCAATTATTGCCATTGGCAATACGGATGGAGGAACAAGTGTTTCTCTGACAATTTTGAAAGGTCAATAAACTATTATGGCCGCGATAGTTGGACTTACTACGGAAAAAGCCAGTCAGCTTCTCAAACAGTTTGGGCCCAACGAGATTACTGCTAAAGCCGCGTCAAACGCGGCTTTGACTATTTTTTTGTCACAATTTACCAGCATCTTAGTTATTTTACTTTTGTCAGCGGCGGTTATTTCTTTTGTGATTGGTGATGCTTTGGATGCTATTTTTATTTTGTTGATTGTTTTGATAAACAGCATTCTTGGTTTTACACAAGAGTATAAAGCAGAGAAAGCGATCGCCGCTCTCAAGAAAATTGCTGTTTCCACAGTACGAGTTATTCGTGATGGTGCGGAAAAGGAGATAGACAGCAGATTTTTGGTACCCGGCGATATCATCAAAATTGAAGAAGGAGACAAAATTGCCGCTGACGCCAAACTTTTGCAAGCCATAAATCTGGAAATAAATGAAGCCACGCTTACCGGTGAATCTCTGCCGGTGTTTAAAGAGGAAAACGAAGAGGGGCACGACCAGATTTTTTGGGGAACGATTGTTACAAGAGGAAGGGGCATGGCAGTTGTCCAAAATACCGGCAGGCGGACGCGTTTTGGGGCAATTGCGGAAAGCCTGGCCGAAATTAAAGAAGAAAAAACACCGCTGGAGCGGCAACTGGGGGTGCTGGGTAAACAGCTGGGGATTATTGCTATTTTGGCTTCTTTGTTAGTCTTTATATTCGGCATGTGGCGGCAGGGAGACTTTTTTGTCATGTTTTTAACAGGCATTAGTTTAGCTGTGGCCGCCGTGCCGGAGGGTTTGCCGGTAATACTGACAATTACCCTGGCCTTGGGTGTAAGTAGAATGGCCAGACAAAGAGCGATAACCAGAAAGCTGTCTGCCATTGAAACGTTGGGAGCGGCTTCTATTATCGCCACAGACAAAACGGGAACGATTACCGAAAATAAAATGGAGGTAAAACAGATTTTTAGCGAGGGCGAAAATGAAGAGCTGTTAAAAATTGGAGTTATTGTCAATACGGCCAGCCTGGTATTTAAGCATGATGGCGGGGGATTTGATATTCTTGGCGACCCCACAGAAGGAGCGCTTCTGGTAGCGGCGCATAAGAATGGTTTATCGCCGGAAAAGATACGAGAAGGGGGCGAGCTGGTGGACGAATTTTCCTTTGATACCAAAACAAAGACCATGAGCGTGGTGTGGAAAGAAAAAAGCGGTGTTTCGGTTTACGTCAAAGGCGCGCCGGAGACAATTCTTTCGCGGTCAACACATGTTATCAAAAAAGGAAAAGTAGTAGAGCTTATTGACCGCGAAAGACAACGGATTGAACGGGCCTTTTCAGAAAGCGCCAGCCGCGGGTTTCGGATTATTGCCATGGCAGAGAAACCCTTCGACCCTGAGCGAAGTCGAAGGGTTCAGGGCAAGCATTCAAAGTTAAAAGTTAGAGATCGAGATAATGTGGAGTCGGATTTAACGTTTGTTGGGTTTGTGGCTCTTTATGATCCTCCCAGAGGCGAAATTGCCCAGGCGGCCCACGAAGCAGAAGAAGCGGGTATCAAAACAATTATGATCACCGGCGACAATGAGTTAACTGCCAATGCAATAGCCGAACAAGTAGGCCTTATTAAGGAAGGAGAGGATATTTTGACCGGCTCCGAGCTTGATGCTCTGAACGAAGAAGAATTAATAAAAATCTTGCCCAAGGTCCGCATTTTTGCCAGAACCACCCCTGAACATAAACTGCGTATTGTCAAAGCTTTCCAAAAGTTGGGTCACGTGGTGGCGGTAACGGGCGACGGGGTCAACGACGCCTTAGCTCTCAAGCAGGCCAATGTCGGCGTAGCGATGGGCATAGCCGGAACCGACGTGGCCCGGGAAGCGGCGGATTTTGTGATTACCGATGATAACTACGCCAGTATTGTCAAAGCAATTGAGCAGGGCAGAGTAATCTTTGATAACATTGCCAAATCGGTGCTATATCTTGTTTCGGGAAATCTGAGCGAGATTTTGACCATTCTTATCGCTGTTGTTTTGGGACTGCCGACAATTTTTTTTCCGGTGCAGATTTTGTGGATTAATCTGGTGACCGATGGTCTGCCGGCTCTGGCTCTGGCGGTTGATCCAAAAGACCATTACATTATGCACCGCAAACCAAGAAGCTTAAATACCTCTCTCATTGGAGGGGCAAATTTACGATTTGCTTTGATCTCTGGCATACTGATTGCGGCGGCGGTGCTTGCCAGTTTTATTATTGGACTCTTCATTCTAGATGAAGCCCGGGCCCGCACCATTGCCTTTACCATGCTGATTATTTTGCATATACCCCTTGTTTTTGTGATTCGCAAAACTTATCGTATTTTTACCAATAAGTTTCTTCTTTTCTCGGTGCTTTTTGTTTTTCTACTGCAGTTTCTTATTATTCTTATTCCCTCTCTTCATCCAATTTTTAAGGTAGTTTCTCTTTGGTAGCTATGGTAAAATAAATTTATGGAACAGGTGAAAGAGCCGCATATAGAAAATTCCTCCCTGGCCGATATCATTTTGGGCGGGCAAGATGGATTAGTAAATGTATTGGGAGTTATTTTGGGAGTAGCTGCGGCCTCCGGTGATATACGAATTGTTATTGCGGCAGGACTGGCCGCCACTTTTGCCGAGAGTGTGTCTATGGGAGCGGTGGCCTTTACTTCTATGCGGGCCCGGCGGGATTTTTATCTTTCGGAACTGGCGCGGGAAAAAAAAGAAATGGAGGAAGTACCGGAAATAGAGCGGGAAGAGATACGAGAAATTTATCGCCAAAAGGGTTTTTCCGGAAAACTGCTCGAGCAAATTGTGCAAAAGATTACATCGAATGAGAAAGTCTGGCTTGATACCATGATGCGGGAAGAACTGGGACTTGAACAGATTGAAGAAGGACAAACGGTTAAAAGCAGTATCACTGTTTTTGTATCAGCCATGGTAGGTTCGTTTATCCCGCTTACTCCATTTTTCTTTTTGGCGGTTGGGCAGGGAATTATTGTTTCATTTGTTGTTTCGGCAGTTACTTTGTTTGCGGTTGGTGTTTATAAGGCCAAGGCAACAGTTGGCAGACCACTACGTTCAGGATTTGAACTAATGCTAATCGGTATGCTGGCCGCCCTTATAGGTTATGCCATTGGTTTTCTTTTCAAATCTCCGGTGGTTCCCTAACTGACTATGTTTTAAGAAATTTTTATGGAAATGGTAAAACAACAACTAGGAAAAGCGGCCAAAATAGTTGGCCCCAGTCCTCTTTTACTATCCCAACTTTCTCAACCTGACAGAATTATCGAGGTTTTTCTGCCGGTGGTGATGGATAGCGGTGGAGTAAAAGTGTTTACCGGCTACCGCGTTCAATACAATAGAATACTTGGTCCTTACAAAGGCGGCCTGCGCTATCATCCCCGCGTTTCTATGAATGAAGTAACAGCTCTGGCTTTTTGGATGACTATAAAAAGTGCTGTTGTCGATGTGCCATTTGGAGGAGCAAAGGGCGGCATTACCGTTGATCCCAAAACGCTTTCGGAAGGAGAGCTGGAGCGGCTGACCCGAGAATTTACCAAAAAACTGGCCGATGTCATCGGTCCCTACCAGGATATACCGGCTCCCGACGTTAACACCAATCCCAAAATTATGAGTTGGATAGCGGATGAATACAAAGTTGCCCTTAAGAAGGGAGAAATGTTGGCAGTTGTTACAGGTAAGCCGGTGGAAAAAGGAGGGATAGAGGGGAGAAAAGAGGCTACAGGTTTAGGTGGTGTTTATGCGTTATTGGCTGTACTTAAAAAGCTTGGCAAGAAGCCGAAAAACTTGAGTGTTGCCATACAGGGTTTTGGCAATGTGGGAAGATATGCCGCTTTTTTTCTTCAGAAAGAGGGATTTACCATTGTGGCTCTATCCGATTCCAAAGGAGGAATTTATTTGCCAAAAGGAATTGTTGATATTGATGAAGCTATTCAGTGGAAAGAGAAAAACGGAGTATTGACAGGGTTGTACAAACCTCACAGTACAAATATTTCTCCGGCAGATACTTTGACACTTCCCGTTGATATTATTGTTCCGGCCGCTTTGGAAAATGTGATTACCGGTAAAAACGCCAATAATATCAAGGCAAAAATTATTCTGGAGCTGGCCAACGGACCCACCACTTTTGCCGCAGACGAAATACTTAATAAAAAAGGCATCATTGTTATCCCCGATGTTTTAGCTAATGCCGGCGGGGTAGTAGTCAGTTTCTTTGAGTGGCAGCAAAATATCCATAGTAAGAGCTCTACAAAAGAACAAGTCTTTGTTAAACTCAAGCAAAAGATGGACAGAGCGGTTACTGATGTTTTTGCTCTCTCGTATAAACATAAAGTGAGCATGAGAGAGGCGGCCTATATTCTTGCCCTGCAAAGACTCAAAAAGAATTGGAAAAGTAACTTGTAAAATTAATTATTGACCTTTAATAACCTTCAAGTCGATCAGCATTTTCCGGTGCAGGGAAAAATCAAAGGTGTTAATCTTACCATCTTCAAGCATGTCAATCGGTTCTCTAAACCCCTGTTCTTTATTAAAATCAGTTAAAAGGACTGACATATCAACCAAATCAACTTTTCCATCACTATTCCCGTCTCCTTTTTTCTGATTACAAACCAGTTTATAGGCGGGACAGCGATTGGGATCTTTGGGATCAGGATCACCATAAATATAATTACAGCCTGATGGTGGAGGCGGTGGAGGCGAACAGGATACAACCGGACAGCCATCTACCCTATTCCAGCCTTTAGGTACCTCACAAGGGGTGGGAAATGATTTACAAACACCGCTTGCAGGATCTGTAGCAAAGGTAATAATTGTAGCGCAAACCACATCTTCCTTTTTGACAATATTGATAGTGGAATCAACCTTAATCTGCAATATGTTTTGATTATCAGAGTTTCTGAAAATGGCTGATTCGTCAGTAAAGGAAATGTTGGCAGTGCCTATTGTTTTACCTTTGAAAACAATTATTCCCATAAAAGCGGGGTTTCCGGGAGTAGTTTTGTAACCCGGTGCCGGCATTCCTCCTGTCAAAGAAATCGTTCCTAAAGAATTATCATAATTTTGCTCCACCCAGTTTTGGATAAAACTTCTCTCCACGTTAATTGAGGCAACTTCCAAAATGTCTTTGTCAAATTTTATCTTGGTTGTAAATAGATTGGCTTCATCTATATCCGAGGTGGCATAAAGTCTGACTATAATTTCCTCTCCCGGATAATAGCTCAATCTGACAGTCCCCACAGGCTTGGTAGTGACAGTACCCATACCTTCAAAAATATTGACACTGCCCTCTTTGGTTACATTTTCTTCTGACTGATTGTCTAAGATTTGGGTTTTAGGCATGGCCAGTAAAGCCAAACCAGTGGATGGCGAAATTTGCGGAGGCTGGACACCGGGGGAAAATGCCTTGGGTAATAAATTGGTTTTTTGCTGAACGAGATAAAGAGATATTGGTAAAGCTGCTACCAGTAGAAATAGCGTAAGTAGACCTAAAATGTTTTTTTTACTTCCCATGACTTGATCTATTTTTAGAGTAGTCTTATTTTATAGGTTTGTCAATAACTAAATTTAGCCGCGCTTTCGTATAAGCCAAAAGAGAAATGCGAGATCCAAAACCACCCAGACAGCTCCTATAATGAGAAATATCGTTGCAAGCTGGGAATTACTTTTCGGGGGAGAAGCGGTGGGGGAAGCAAATGCTGTTTGTTTACTTACCGAAGGATTTCCACAGGCGGCTGTGCCGATGGTATAGTTGCCATTTGTGACCGAAGTCAAAATGTCGGTAATGCTACTTTGATCCACTATATTGGAGTCGGTTGTTTTGGTCGGATTGTTTACATCAAAGTCAAAACGTATGATATTTGCTGCCGCCTTTGCCGCAGGATTGACAGTAAAAAGAACAGTTACCAGTGTCCCTTTGCCGGCAAAGCCCGAGGTCAGCGAAGAAAGGCCGGAGACATTTACTTTTCCTGTCCTGGCGTCTATATTGTTACCGGGATAACTATTATAGATAGTACCGTTTTGGATGGAGGAGGCGGTAAAGATCTGTGGATCATATATGAGCACCGCGTCGGTACCATTAGTTTGTTTACCTTGCGTGTCAACAATGACATCAACCGAAAAATCGCAGCCTCTGTTGACCGTAGCATCTTGGGAAGAAATAGATAGTGTTGCCGCCATAGCTGTAGCAGGGGAGAAGAAAAAGAATCCCAAAAGAAAATAATAGAGGAGATTTTTTTTCATTTTTTTCTTGTAGTACTTTCATGCTAGAATAATTTCTGTGAAGTTGTCAAGCGATTAAACGCAGACAGGAGTATATTTTGAAACCTTGTAAAAGAAAGACAGCTTTGTTAGAGTGTAGTTATGGGTAAGAGTTTTGGTTTTACTCTGATTGAGCTTGTTCTAGTTATGGCCATTGTTGGTATCCTGGCTGGTCTTGGCATTCCTTCATACGGCAACTTTAAAAAAAATCAGGAACTGGAACAGGCAACTCAAAATCTCGAGAGTAATCTTCGTTTTGTCCAAAATCAGGCAAGTTCCGGAGTCAAGCCGGCCGGTTGCGGGATTAATAATGAGTTGGTTGGTTGGTATGTCAAAGTTGGCGTAAATAAATATGACATATATTCCCGTTGCGGCGGCATTTCCACACTTTCGCGCTCAATAACATTTTCCAGCGGTGTTACATCCAGTCTATCACAGTCTTTGGATATTGTATTTCAGCCGGTTAATAAAGACGTTGTCTTTGTTTCCAATGCCCAAACAGCGGTTTTGCCGCTGGTATCGCAAGCAAACGAGTTTACTGTCGGTTTAACCAACGGAGTTAAAATAGCGGGAATTACACTTCGAAGAACAGGAGATATTGCCAGAGTTCAGCTTGCCTCTATGCCAACTCCCCCGACACCGACACCGCCCCCTCCTTCACCCACCCCCACCCCGACCGTAGCGCCAACTCCAACCTCGATGCCGGTTCCTACGGCTACCCCCACACCCACCCCAACTCCCACCCCTGTTCCGTCGTGGAAGTTTGTGGAGCAATTGTCAAATATCGGCTGCGGATTCTCCAAGGCAGTTTCTTATCAGGCCCAAAAGACGCGCCTAACCATGAGTTCCGGAGGAGGAGAGGACGCACATATTTCATTTAACTGCTGTGGTTCAGGCGGGGCATCGTGGGTGGCCGGGGGGCAATCATTTAGTGCCAATCCACCAACAGGGGCACTTGATGTGGGAGAAACACGGGAAACCAACGATTTTGGCAGTATGCGGACAGTTTCGCAGATCAATATTTCCGTTGGCTGCAACGACGGGGAGCGGGCAAACTTTGATATCTATCGCTATGGACCGTAAAATGAAAATTCAAAATTTTGAGCGAGGGCAAGCCCTTCTTGAAATTCTGGTAGCACTGGCCATTGGGGTTATTATTGCCACCGCCTTTGTAACTTTAGGCGTTGTTTCAGTTCGCAACAGCAGCTTTTCCAAAAATCAGGTCAATGCCACCAAATTTGCTCAAGAGGGAATTGAAGCCATGATCAGCATTCGCGATCAGGATACGGTGGGGGCGGTTATAGGCAATGGCAGCGATAATCAGTGGAGTAAATTGGTGGTAAATAGTAGTTTCGGCAGCTGTTCCGGTTCAACCGATCCGCTGGTTGCCTGTTCAGGCGATTTTGGACTTTGTTTTTTGGGGAGTGAGCACTGCATAAATAAAAATATAGTTGAAACTATTGGTCTTTTTCAGAGAAAAATTCGTATTACAGATGACGTGCTTAATGTGAAAAATGTGACGGTAATTGTCTGGTGGAGTGATGGTCAGGGACTGCACAAGTCGGTTTTGTCAAGAAAATTGCAAAAGGAGAAGCTGGAATGAAAAAATTTATGCAGGGTTTTACATTAGTTGAACTACTGGTGGCCTTAGCTATTATTAGCGTGGCCTTGGGTATTGGTCTATCTACCCTGACCTCCAGTCTTCGTTCGTCAACTAAAACAACTATATTTAATAAAGTTAAGCAAAGCGGGGATCAAGTGATGGAGGCTATGACAAGAAGTTTACGAAATACCACCGATGTTTGTGTAAGCAGTGCTTCTAAAGAATTAAAACTGTATACAGTGAAGGTGGTTGACTGTAGTTCACCTCCTTCCAGTGACAAAGTGACACGATTTTCCTGCAGAGAGGGACAGGCAAGCGGTACACTTGATCAGCAAAATGGTACAATAGAAAAGATAGAGGAGGATGCGGGAGTTGTCATCTCACAAATTCCTATGACCAGTAATATTCGGGTGAAAGCCTCATCATGTATTTTTACCGTCAGCGCCACCACTCCCAAGCGGGTAACAATTGACTTTATACTTACCCAAAGCGCTGATTTATCAGCAGTGGAAGCAAAAACCGAAATCCCGTTTCATACGGAAGTAACGTTAAGAAATTTCTAATTTATGTATGATGTAATTACAATTGGCGGGGCTACTCTTGATATTTTTCTGGATATCAAGGAAGTGACGAAGCATTGTCGAGTCTTAAAAGACGAAAGCGGGGAGTGGCTTTGTTTCAAAAAAGGCGAGAAAATTCCTTTGGATCGGCTTAATTTTGACGTGGGCGGCAATGCGGCCAATGTGGCGGTGGGACTTGCCCGTTTGGGAATAAAAACCGCCACTAATATTCACTACGGTGATGATGAAATTTCTCAAAAGATTATCACAACACTAAAAAACGAAGGTGTTGGTACGGAGTTTGCCGTGCAAGATGCAAATGAAACATCGCCCATAAGTATTATCATTAATTTTCAGGGCGACAGAACGCTTTTTGGTCATCATATTGTTCGTAATCATGTGCTTCCTCAACTATCTGTTCCCAAATGGATATATCTGACCTCGGTTGGGGAGAAGTGGGAGGATTTATATCGGCAGACTGTTGAGTTTGCCAAGACCAATAATGTGAAGTTGGCCTTTAATCCCGGGTCGCACCAGATGGATAGTGGTATTGATAGTTTTTTGGAAGAAGTAAAAGCAGGATATTTACTGTTTGTTAACAAAGAAGAAGGAAAAATAATCGCTAAAACAGATAGTGATGACCCGAGTACAATTCTTGCTCAATTACAATCATTAGGCCCGAGAATAGTATCCGTGACTGACGGCAAAAATGGGGCCTACGCCATTGATGAAAAAGGGCAGATGTTTTTTATCAACACATTTCCTCATACACCAAAAGAGCGAACAGGAGCAGGCGACAGTTACGCTTCAGGATTTCTGTCCGCCATAATTTTGGGTCTTGATGTTTCTCAAGCGATGCGTTGGGGAGCAGTCAACGCCGCCTCGGTTGTCAGCACAATTGGAGCAGAAAAAGGGTTGCTGAAAAAAGAAGAGATGGAAAAATGCCTTTCGGAAAATCCTCAATTTATGGCCTCGTCAGTCGTTTAAGGACTTTGTTTTCTCTCTTGACTACGTACTAATATTGTGTATAATGATTGTGTATGAATGGTAATACAGTAAGAGTAAATATCTCCTTACCTTCCGATTTAGTGTCAGTCTTAAAAAGACTGACACATCCACGTGGGATGAGTCGATTTTTGGCTGAAGCAGCAAGAGAAAAGATTAGAATAGAAGAAAGAGACAAAGCCTTCAGAGAACTCATTTCGGCACCTGCCACATTTACCAATGTTGGGGATTCGGCAGGATATGTCAGAAAGATGCGGCTACTTGACGAAAAGAGACTTAAGCGACTCGGTATATGATGACGTATCTTATTGATAGCGATGTCCTGATGGACTTTTTCAAGAAGAAAGATTATGCGCTAATTCTTCTAGAAAAGCTTATAAAAAGAGGCAACCTGGCAATCTCAATTCTTTCCATTGTTGAGTTAAGAGCCGGGTGGAGCAACGAGCAAAAAAAGTTTCTGCTTCCCCGTCTTTATAAATTGGTAGCAATAAAAAATTTGACGACAGAGATTGCAGAGCTTGCCGGTGAGTTTAGATATGAATATAAAATTAAAGGTATTAGTCTACCAGTTATTGACTCGCTCATTGCGGCAACAGCAATTATTGAAAAATGCAAATTAGTCACAAGAAATAAAAAGGATTTTCCCATGCCAGAAGTGACGTTTTGCCACTTTTAAAACGCACAATCAAGTGTACTAAATTAAGCAACTAGTGTGTGCGGCAACCCCTGGGGTCGAGCCTCGGTAATTTAAGGTTTATAGGTTTATTTATTTCTTAGACCTGCGAGAGTCCATTAGATTTAAGGCTGCTAGTGGGAAGCCATCTTTTCTTATTGATTGCTCTAATTCACTAAGTGTTTCATTTGTCATGGTTCTTGTTATTGTCTGAACCAATCGTATAATATCTTGTTTAGTTTTTAGATGCCTTAATTCAAACTGCATATACCACCTTGATAAATGCGCCTTTATATTTTTAGGTTTTTCTCTTGGTTTTTCCTTAAATGACCAGAAGAAATCGTAGAGCATAGTACAAATAAGTGCTTTCATCCATTGTTCGTTTGTAGATATTTTTTTTGGGGAAAATCGCAGCATTCTTAATGCTACTATAGTTGGATCAAAAAGAAACTTCCCTCGTTCTTTTCCCGGAATAGAAACATCTACAAAAAATCCTTCTTTCTGAAGTGAGCGAGCTACTGGAGTATGGTTTGAGCCTGCAAATCCAACTAATGCAATAGTATCAGGATTTTCTTGGATACCATGTTGGATTGCGATGCCCATTCTTTTTTCTCTATCTTCATATACTCTATTTATTATCGTTACTCCTTCTTGGAATTTTGGTAGCGCAGGATCAAATTGGCCACAATCAACAAAAGCAAAACTCTGATCCAACAACTCGTACGCTCTCTCTAATTGTTGGAAATTATGCGCAATTTCATTTTCTGTTCCTGATTCAATAGCAAACCTAACTCTTCCTGGAAAAGCCTTAAAAAGGCGATCTATGGATTTTAGGCTGGCAGCACCAAATTCATTTTGGTTGCTCAAGAGGGCTTCCCGCGCTTCTGTTCTTCCTGCGATAGAACCAAAGTAATACCATGCCATTGCGTCAAGCGGTGTTATATCCGAAGCATGATTAGGAGCCGTTGAGATAACACCTGCTTTATCATGGGTGGTTGCTGCATCTTCGTTGAAAATTACAACACAACCATTCGGCGACCTTTGGAGCCATTCTATTGCTTTTTTTTCAACTGCCTCAACTAGTTTAAGGCCAGGTTTACCCTCATGTCTTCCAAAAATAAGATGAATAGGAACACGACCTTCTCTTTCCATATAGGTAAATGTAATTATATCAAAAACTATGGGATATGTCAATTGACGGCGAGGAAAAATTTCGCTATGATTAAATTATGAAAGTTTATTTGGCGACAGACCATTCGGGGTTAGAGTTAAAAAATAAAGTTAAGGAATTTTTGCAGAAAGAAGGGTACGGGGTGGAGGACTGTGGGGCATATGAATTTGATAAAAATGATGATTATCCAGACTTCATTGGTAAAGCCGCAGAAAATGTATCAAAAGATCCAGACAATACTCGTGGTGTAATCTTTGGCGGCTCGGGACAGGGCGAGGCCATGGTAGCCAATAAGTTTAAGGGCGTTCGCTGCGCTCTTTTTTATACGCCGGCGCTGCCCACCCAAGCAGTCAATATCGAAGGTAGACAGAGTACAGACCCCTTTGAGATTATTAAACTGACTCGCGAACACAACTTCGCTAACATGCTTTCTATTGGTATTCGCTTTGTGAAAGAAGAAGATGTTTTCAAGGCAGTCAAGGCTTGGCTGGAAGCACCTGTTACGTCAGAAGAAAGACATTTAAGAAGAATTGAGAAAATCAGGAAAATAGAACAAAATGTTTGAAGTTATTCCGGGAATTTTAGAAAAAAGCTGGCAGGAGGTAGAACAGAAAATTACACTCCTTTCTCCTTTTGCCAAAAAACTGCATATCGATATTGCCGATGGCAGACTGGCTAATAACACCACTTTTTTAGAAGCCGGACCCTTTGGCAAATACCAAGACCAGTTTTTTCTGGAAGTGCACATGATGGTAGAAAACCCCATTGATTATGTGGAAGAATACGTGGAGGCGGGATTTAAGCGGATTCTTGGCCACATAGAAGGTATGGAAGACCCCTATGAGTTTATTGAGCGGTGCCGTGAGTTGGAAGTGGAAGTTGGGTTTGCCCTTGACGGACCAACGCCGGTGGAAGAACTTTTTGACTATGTTGATGAGGTGGATTGCTTTCATTGTTATGTATCGGAAAAAATGGGTTTTGCCGGCCCACCCATGATGCCGGAAAGGCTAGAAAAAGTCAAAGCGCTTCGGGCCAAAACTAATTTGCCAATTGAGATTGATGGAGGAGTGAAGGATACGACAATTAAACTGGCGAAGGCGGCCGGAGCCACTCGTTTTGTCACCACCTCCTTTATCTCCGCCGCCCCCGACCCCGAGAAAGCCTACCTTACGCTTTTGGAGGCGATTAAGTAGTTGACAAATAATTATATCAGTTGTACAATTGAAATGTACAATAGGAGATTATTATGAATGAAGCAACAGTTGTTCCAACAGCTATCTTACGAAATAACCTTTCAAACGTTTTAGATTCTCTTACAGAGAGAAAAGAATTCATGCTTGTGTCTCGCAAGGGTAAATTAGTGTCTGCTATTGTGGACATTGATTTTTTTGAAGATTTACTTGCTTCGGCAAGTCCTTCTTATATAAAAAGTATTAAAGAGGCACGGGAAGACTACAGAAAGGGAAGGGTTTTTACCCATACCGAAGTCTTCGGTGAAATATAAGTGACGTATGAACTGCTCTACACGCAACGTGCGGTAAAAGATATTAAAAAACTCGATCCGGTCGTTAGGAAACATCTCAAACAAGCACTTGAGAAATTTCAACAACGGCCGTTTTTTTATGCAAAAAAACTAACTTCTTTAAAAATTGGTCAATACAGGTGGCGCATTGGCAATTACAGAATAGTTTTTGATATTGATAAAGAAAAACTAATTATTTTTCGTGTAGGACACAGAAGAGAGATTTATGAATAATGATCCTCATGAAAATCCAATTAAGAAAGATATCAATAAAGGCATTGCGTGGCTTTGGGATAAAATGCCAGTATGGATGAAAATAATAATAGGTATTTTGATTGTTAGTGCAGTTATCGTTAGCGTATTGTTAAGGATAGCAAAAGACGCAAAAGATGTTGTAGAAAGACCTAAGTCCGAATTTGGACCTACAATTGTTCCATCCCCAACTTCCATACCTAACGTTTTAGGATGCAATGCAGAATGGAAAATATGCAGCAATTTTAATGATGGAAAATGGGGAATTACGAGAGATGGAAAATGGGAAAATGATGCTCAAAAGCTGTTTGTAATACAAAATCCTGATGAGCAGAACAGGATCAGTGCGCCAATAAAAGGAAGTAAGCGGGGGGCAATGATGTATTATGAGGAGAAAGTTATTCCTAATAATCAATTTATGCTTAAAATAAAGCCGTATGGCAACACGTATTTAGGTTTGGTTATTTTTGAGTATGGTCATGTCGTGCGGTGTATACTTGGTGATGGTGATAGAAGAGTATTACGATGCTTTTCGCAAATAAATGATGAGTGGATTAAAAAATTAGAAAAGTATTTACCATATGGAGAAGCATTACAGCCAGGAGTAGAAATAGAGGTGGAAATAACAACAAAGATGTTGTCAAAAAACACGGTTTCGGTAGATATACTGCTTAGATATATTTTTAGCAATCAAGAAAAGATGTTTACATTACAAGGCGATATTCCACTCCCCATATTACTGAATGAGAGGGAAAAAAGAGAGATTGGTATTGGACTTGTTGACTCACAACAAAAAGGAGATGTAGAGGCAGAGTTTATACAATTTAATATTCGGTATTAGCTCCCAAAAAGCCTACCTCACGCTTATGGAAGCGATAAAATAGAGGTTAGAGCTTAGTTGCTAGTTTCTGGTGATGGTTCTGGCCCGCCGATGGCGGGAGTGGGAGTGAGCCATTCGGATTTACAGGCCAGTTTTGGTTGTGTGCCCTGGATAAAGTATTCGGTTCTCGTCGGACAGCCGCCGCAGGGCAAATATCCGTTGATGGAGCAAACGGCAACTGCCACCACGCCGGCTGGTGTTTGTACATTGGCGGCTAAGTTAACTTGTGAATTTTGTGAAAGAACAGAAGTCATTATTTTATTCCAAATGGGAGCCGCTCCTGTTATTCCAGATGTGAGTGACGGATTCATCGGTTTATTATCATTATTGCCCACCCACACCGCCACCAGTTTATCCTGGCCAAAGCCAATGGTCCAATTGTCCCGTTTATTATCACTGGTGCCGGTTTTGACCGAGACCTTTTGTCCGGGAATATTAAGTACAGAATTAGGGCCAAAAGATGACAGTCTGGCATTATTATCAGACAAAATATCGGACAGGATAAAAGCTGTGCCTTCGGAAAGTACGCGTGAACCCTTGGATAAAGTGCTTTGTTTATCTTCCAGCACCTCGCCTTCACCGTTAGTAACTTTTAACCAGGGAGTAAGATCGTGCTTGAAACCTCCTGAGGCCACCGTGCCGTAGGCCGTTGCCAAATCAGTCATTTTTACTTCTCCTCCTCCCAGAGTTAGGGAAAGTCCAAAACGGCCAGTGTCGTTCCAGGTGGTAATGCCAAGCTTTTTGCCCATGTCTATCATAGAGGAAACGCCGATTTGGGAAAGGGTTTTCACCGCCGGCACGTTATAAGAATTGCCAAAGGCTGTGCGCAAAGTTACTTTGCCGTGAAAGCGGCCGTCGTAGTTAACAGGTGAATAGGAGGGAGAACCGGGGGTGCTGTAGGTAATTGGTGAATCATCAAGTATGGTGGCGGCGGTAAGCCCCTTTTCCAGGGCCGCGGCATAGGTTACTAATTTTATGGAAGAGCCGGGCTGGCGAAGGGAAGTGGTGACGTTGACATTGCCGTCATGGTTATTATCAAAATAATCCTGTGAGCCCACCATGGCCAAAATTTCTCCTGTTTGGGGATTGGTCACCAGAGCCGCTCCATTGGAAACAGCCAGGGAGGAGAGTTTTTCAATTTCTTCCCGCACAATGTCTTGGGCTTTTTGCTGAATATCCAAATCAAGGGTAGTTACTACTTTAAGACCTCCTTTTTCAACTGCGGCAATGCCATATCTTTGCACAAGCATTTCTTTGACATACATCACAAAGTGCGGTGCCTTGATATCAATAGATGGTTTGGCAAAGGTTAATTCTTGGTTTTCTGCCTCATCAGCTTGTTTTTGAGAAATAAATCCTTCCTCAACCATTCTCTGCAAGACTTCGCTCTGGCGTATTTTTGCCAGCTCTGGATGAGTGCCAAAGGGGGAATAAGTAGTGGGAGCAGAGGGAAGGCCGGCCAGAAGAGTGCTTTCTGCCAAACTTAAATCCGCCACACTTTTCCCAAAATACGTCTCGGAGGCCGCTTCAATTCCCCAGGCAGTACCGCCATATGCCACCTGATTAAAATACATTTCCAGAATTTCCCTTTTGCTAAATTTGCGCTCGGTAAAGAAGGCCAGAATAACTTCTTTAACTTTTCTCTCCAGGGAGATTTCGGGAGTCAACAGAGTAGATTTAATCAGCTGTTGGGTAATGGTGGAGCCGCCCTGCAGGTTTTTATTAATAAGTGTTTGACGAGCGGCTCTGATAATGGCAGACAAATCAAAACCATTGTGTTTGTAAAAATTTTTATCTTCAATGGCAATGGTAGCATTAGTTAAGTCTTTAGGAATGTCGTTGAGTGAAACTTTGGTTCTATTTTGCGAGGAATAAAATTGAAAAAGAAATTTGCCGTTTCTGTCATAGAGTTTAGTGGAGAGAGCCGGTTCTCTAAATGCCAGTTGGTTGGGATTTGGTAAGTCCGAAAGCCACAGACGAACAACAACAGGGATAAAAAAAATAGTGGCGATAGCTATTCCCAAAGCAAAATAGCGAAGCTTGAAGCGAAAGGGAATGGGATAGAGCACAATTGGTTTGGTTCTGGGCCGGCCGATAGATTTTTTTCGCTTTGGCAGACCCCGATTTAATCGGGGCAGGTGAAGATGGGGGAGCTTCAAGCGAACAGATATATGAAAAGATGGCCATGATATTTTTTTGAAAATTCTAAACAGGTTTACAGCAAGTTGAAAAATAAAGGCTAGAAAACGCACCGTATATTCGCCAATTTTAGTCAGCATAAAGACAAAAGGAAGAAAAAAAACTGCCAAAAAGCCGCTGGAATTGCTATCCTGTTTTGTAAATAAGTGCCTCTTCATATATCAAATAATATAGAAGTATATCATAACGTTGTGAAATGTACAGGGGCAGTAAAATCTATATATCATTGAATTGCCGCTTTGGCAAGAGGCAATTTTAGCCGGCGAGAAGTTGGCGGAGGCTTTGCAGAGATTTAGCATCGTGGATGCTTATCGAAATTGCATCAGGAAGAAGCCGTCTAATGCGAGGGGCAATGACTGGTTTGGGACAAAGCTCCAAAAAGACAGTCGCTCCCAGCTGACGCATAATGGTCAGGGTTCTCACAGTATCTACAGCGTTGGTCAGCTGCTGGGGTAGGGTTTGTTTAATTTTATCACCGGCTGTTGTTATTTCGCCGGTGGCATTTAGCACAATAGGATAAAGAGAGTTATTAAATTGGATTTTTGATAGGGCTTGACGTAGTTTTTCTTCAGCTTTAGCCATTAGCGGCGTATGAAAGGGATATAAAACACCTGTTTCAGCTACTTTGACTCCGTTTTTCCCAAAATACTCTACTGCCTTGTCTATTTCCTCCTTGCCTCCGGAAACAATAGTTAATCCCGGATACCAAATAGCAGGGTAGGTGTCTGTTTCTCGGCAAGCGGCTTCAATTTCTTCTCGATTATCCAAACCTATCACCGCCACCATCCGTCCGGGGTTTTCCCTGGCCGCTTCCTCCATAATGGCTCCTCTTTGCTGAACAAGCCTTAATAAAGTAGAAAAATCAATCACACCAGCCGCTACCAGATTGGGCAGTTCGCCAAAACTAACTCCGCCTCCGACCACAGGCCGAAAATTGGGAAATGCTTCCAAAACCGCAGCATGGGCCGCCACCGACACGGTGGCAATTGCCAATTGGGCAATACCTGTTTCTGCAAGTGTCTCGGCTGGTCCCTCAAAGCAAATTTGAGACAAAGAAAAAGGGAGTACTTCATCCGCCTGCTTAAAGATTGCCAAAGCCGCGGGAGATTGTTCTGCCAGCTGTTGCCCCATGCCGACAAATTGCGACCCCTGGCCGGGAAATACTATTCCAATATCCCTTACCCTAATAATCTCCGGGGTTAAAGGCGCTTCTTCAGTTGGGGCAAACAATACTTCATGATTGCTACTCATAGCAATATATGATACACCAAAGACGCAAGGGGGTCTTTTGTAGTTTCTATTACTAACATCTTGTAATCTTGACCACAAATGATATAATGCTCACGTTGATTTTCTATGACTTACGATAGCTCAAAACTGCGCAGCCGCTTAAATAGTATTTGGCAACAGCCCGACTTTGTTTCCTTTTTTGAAACTTACTCCAAGAGGCCGCCAATTCACATTAAAAAAGGCAACACCTTTTTTTATGAAGGCGATGAACCGGACAGACTTTATTTTATAAAAGAAGGTTTTATTAAACTCCATCATTTATCGGAAGAAGGCCGGGATACTATTGTATATCTTTATGGTCCGGGAACGATTTTGGGCATTCAGGCCTTGACTTCTGAAGACCGCGCTCTTAAGCACAACGCCGAGGCCATCACGGATGTGACCATTATGTCTATTCCCCGTAAGGATTATTTGGTTATTGCGGAAGAGCATCCAGAATATTTAATTGACTTACTGCACCTTTTTATCGAGCGGCTCAACCATACCGAGCGAAAACTGGAAGGATTTATTCTGACCGACAGTACAGCTCGGGTGGCGGATTTTCTTTCGGAATGCGCGCACCGCTTCGGTGTTAAGAAAGACGGAGTGATTACTTTGCCTATCCCGTTGACCCATCAACGTATTGCCGAATTTGTAGGTGCGTTTCGCGAAACAGTCACCCTGGCCATAAGTAAACTGGTAAAAGAAGGAATTGTTACGGCAAAACGGGCCACGATCACCATCAAAAATCTTAGCAAGCTGGAACAATACGCCCTCGGTAAAAAAAGTAAATAACTTTTTGTAACCTTCCTTACAAACTACTGGTAGTCTTCAAAACTTGTTTTCGGTGGGCGCGGCTACTGAAAGAGGCTTATCAACCTGTTTTAATATGGCCATATGGAAAATGGTGAGGGAGCATTCATAGAGGAGTGGCCAAGGGTTTCCTTTGAGGAAATTTCCTCTTGCCAGGAAGAGGGAGCGGTTGGGGTTTTTTATAAATCATTTTTTTCCCTCCTTCGCCTTCCGGAAACGGTCATATCGTCACTATTTACACTTTTTACAGAAAGGATAGACTAATTATATGGCTCGTCCAGAAGCTCCACAAGGCGATATTGGTTTTGGTCAAGGAATAACGAAAGATCAATGGCAGGAAATAAGAGAGTGGTGGCTTGGACAGATTGTACCGAGCTTTAGAGATTGGACTCCTGCTCAAATTGAAGAGGGAGCCCAATTTCTTAGAGGCAATAGGGTGGGAGCAACAGAATTAATTAATTCTAAATTACAGGGGGGAATAAGACTCGTAATAGTTGGAATGACAAAGCATCCCAGTTTTGATCATCTGCCGTTTCGCGTAATTGAACAGGTGCCTAATCTTGATTTTATTGCGGTGGAAGTGAGAGATTCTAATGATAAGACAGGCGGCTTACAGGAAGATAAGCAAGGATTTGCCAGTATAGATTTGGGAGGGGGAGTGATCGTTAACTTATCTCACGAAGAAGCAAGAAGAAAATATCCCGATAAATACAAAGATCCAGACGCACCAAATACTGCATTTAATCATGTTATTGCGGCGGCTAAAGAGAAAGGGATAGATGTTTTATACACCATGAAAGGATTAAGCTGGAAAGAAATGAATAGATTAGCTGCCGAAGAAATTGCCGCATATATGCAGAAACATCCGGGAGCAAGAGGAGTTTACTTCTCTTCCATATATTCAGCTCTTAAATGGCCGGGATACGAAACTGAAGAAGAGCATAGAGAGTTAGAATTTAATAGACCATTGGCATCCGCTCATATTTTTGCTCAAGATCCAAGAACGGATACTTCGGTACGGATGCCGGCATTTTCTCTTGAAGAGCAGTTTCCCGGTCAGGTCTATTCAACAGCGCAGTTTATCATGCCAAGAGGTTATGGTGCGGAATGGAAAAATCTAAGGTCAGCAATAGAAGCATCGGGGATACAAGAGCGCTTTGCGATTGATAATGTGCCAGCTACTCCATTTGCAATTCAAAGATATTTATTTAGAGGGATGGTAGAGTTGTCTGATACTCCTGATGAGGAATTATGGAAATACTTTGGAACAGTGGCTCAAGACTTTTTCGGTCCGACTGAAGTAAGGTGGGATAAAGTTTTAGACGGAGTTATTATTTATCCTTCGGATAAACCGCTGCCGCTGCCGCCAACCCCAGAACAAATGATGGATGCTGCCGCGACGTATATTGCCGAAGTGTTGAAAGTAGACTAGTTCACTTGGTATACTCATTAAATGAGGCTTGGGAGATTTCTTCCACTAACAAATGCACAGTTTGTTGTTCTTTCAGAGATTGCACGCGATATTGCCCAAGTATTTTTTGCAACTCTCGTTGTTCCTTTAGTCTTTGGTCTTGACACAGCGGCTTGGTACGTTATACTATCTGGTGTAGTTGGGTCTTTAGCATTTTGGGTGGTGAGTATCTGGTTTGTTAAGGAGAGAAAAAGATGAATGATGTTAATACAGGTTTAATGCTTTTCTATGTCTTTGGGGCACTTATTTTTGTGGGTTTTGCTCTGCTTTATTTTGGCTCCAAAAAAAGCCGTCGATAAATTACTTTTTAAATTTTTCTTCAAGTAAATTTGACAGTTCTTGGTAGTTGCCGTCGTAGCCCAGAGCCCAAATGGCGATGCCGGCCAGATTTTCTTTATTTACCAAATCGTATTTTTTAGCAAGCGATGCTTCATTTTCAAACCAGACTTGACGTACTCCTGCTGTTTCCGGATCGCGGTAGACAAACCAGGGAGTTTGACTATCATTATCAAATTGATATGCTATTTTCTCCTTTTGCAAAAGTCCCCGAGTCCTTTTATAGCTGGAAAGAGCCACCGCCTCGTTTGGACGTTTCTCCACAAAACTGCCGCGGCTTTCATCAACTGTGGGGAAGTCCCAGCCGTAATAGGGAACTCCCAAAATTAGTTTTTCGCGTGGGACAACTGTCAGAAAATCGGAAACGGCAGTTGCTACATCATATTCGTAAATCTCTTTGCCTAAAAGAGGGGCCACCGGACCTGCCACGGAAGAGGCGGGACGATAAAAATCATAGCCCATTAAAATAATATAATCGGCCGCTTTGGCCAGTTTTTCCACATCATACAATCTGCTTTTTTTTACGGCATCGGCGGTAATGTCAACACTAACTGTAAGTTGCGGGTACTTTACTTTGAGTTCACGGACAAAATTTGCCACAAAAGTAGCAAAACCAGAAGCCGTTTCTTTGCCGGGAATGCCCGAATACTCAAAGTCAAGGTTTATACCAAGTAAAGGCTGCTCGGCAAGAATTCCCGCGACGCTTTCGATGAGCGCTTGTTGTGCTGACTCATTTTTGAGGAAAGTTTCCACCTTTTCGTTATTTTGCAAGACCAGAGCAACTGAAAGATTTGGTTTTCCCAGCTGTTTTAGCAAGTTGTAATCACCTTTATTAATCTGTCCTTTTTCGTCAAGATGGAGACCAAAATAGATTATTTCGTCAATTTGACTAAAGTTAATACTGCCAAGATTATTTACTTGCCAGTAGGGTAGAAAACCGATGATGCGCTTGGGAGTAATTTCAGAGGTTGGTTTGGGGGAGAGGATGGGAGAGGGAGGCTTTCTTTGGGCTATAACAATTATAACGGTTATCAGCAAGCTGCAAGCAAAGCTTGTAATAATTATAGCCAGTATTTTTTTCATGGTGTTACTGCCAATTCCGGCGGCAAAGGACAAGAAGTGCAAAATCGGTCGCCGGCAGGATCGGTAAGAACTGTTTCTTCTTTTTGTTCAACGTTATCCGTTTGACCTTCCTTAGCAATAGCCCCTGTGGTTTTATCAATGAAAACCGTTTGCCGGGAAACTTTTGCCTGCGGTTCATAAAATCCTTTGATAAAGTATTCAAAGCGGGTGGGACAAGGAGAAGTTTCTCCTTCGTTGACAGTTATGGTGTTGCCATAATCAGCGCAGACTGTTTTGTCAATCACAGTATCCGGTTTTCGAAAACCTTCATTGGGGGCATCTTTGAGCACCTGGCGCATGATGCGATTAAAAATTGGCGCGGCTCCCGTGACTCCGGAAGAAAGAGAAGGATGCATAGGGGTATTATCGTTATTACCTACCCACACGACGGTTAAATACGATGGTGTATAGCCAATAGTCCAGTTGTCTCTTTTGTCGTCGGTGGTTCCTGTTTTGACGGCCACGGTTTTTCCCGGAATAACAAGTTCCGAATTGGTGCCAAAGGCGCTGGAGCGGGCATTGTTATCAGATAAAATATGTGAAATTAAAAAGGCCGCGCTTTCCGGAATGACCTTTTTGGCAAAAAACGGAGCGGATGGCGGTTTATATTCCTGCAAAACTTTGCCATGGGCGTCTTCCACCTTGAGAATGGCTGTTAGATCAACCTTGTATCCGCCATTGGCAAAAACGCCAAAGGCTTGAGCCATCTCCAGCATGGAAACCTCGCCTCCCCCAAGAGTCAATGACAATCCGTAGCGTGAAGGATCCTTAAAACTGGTAATTCCCATGGCGGAGGCTGTGGCAATCATGTCCTCAACGCCGTTTAATTTGAGCATCTTAACAGCTGGAATGTTATAGGAATTGCCAAGGGCAAAGCGAAGCTGGACCACCCCGTGAAAGCGGCCGTCGTAGTTAACCGGGCAATAGGCAGGGCCCGCAGCATTGGGATAACAGATTGGTTTGTCAACAAAAGGGGTGGCGGGGGTGACGATGCCTTTACCCAGACCGGCGGCGTAGTTAATAGGCTTTATGGCCGAGCCGGGCTGACGAAGAGCCAGGGTGACGTTGACATTGCCATCGTTTGCTTCGTCAAAATAATCCCGTGAGCCCACCATGGCCAAAATCTCGCCCGTTGGCGATTTAGTCACCATGGCCGCCCCGTTTGAAACAAGAAGAGTTTTAAGCTTAGCAATTTCGGCGCTTACCGTGGCCTGGACATATTCCTGTAAATCTAAATCAAGAGTGGTGGTAACCTTAAGACCTTCTTGCTCAACGACTTTTTCTCCATACTTGTCAATCAGCAGCTGTTTGACAAAAAAGACAAAATGTGGAGCTTTGATATCAACTATCCGCTTTGAGAAGGCAAGCTCCTGCTTCTCTGCCTCATCTGCCTGCTCTTTGCTGATATATCCGTCTTCCATCATTCTGCGCAGTACTTCTTTCTGCCGTTTGCGGGCCAGTTCTGGATGAGCGCCGAATGGGGAATACAGCGTTGGTGCAGAAGGAAGGCCGGCCAAGAGGGCTGACTCGGCAAGTGTTAAGTCGCTGGCCTTTTTACCAAAATAGGTTTCCGATGCCGCCTCAATGCCGTAGGTGGCTCCGCCATAGGGCACTTGGGATAAATAAAGTTCCAGGATTTTATCCTTGCTGTAAAACCGTTCGGCAAAAAAGGCCAGGAAGATTTCTTTGATTTTTCTCTGAATTGTTCGCTCATTTGATAAAAGTGAGGTTTTGACCAGTTGCTGGGTAATGGTGGAGCCGCCCTGCAAGTTTTGCTTAAAGACAATATTGATAATGGCTCGAATAATGCCCCTGGGGTCAAGCGGTCCGTGTTTATAAAAATCTTGGTCTTCAATGGCAATGGTGGCTTTTTTGGCATAATCGGCAACTTCGGAAAGAGGAATGAGGGTGCGATTTTGCGAGGAGTAAATATTGTAGAGCAGCTTGCCGTTTCGGTCTAAAATTTTGGTGCTTTGGGCCGTTGATGATGGACTGGACAGAGTAGCCAGTTTGGGCAGATCACGGAGAACATAGAAATATGAAAATACTACCAATAATCCAATACTACCAATTATTAAGATAAGACGCTTATGTTTTTCATATCGTTTAAAAAATTGCAGCTTGAGAAATTTCTTTTTTTTTGCCATGGATAAATTATACTACAAAATGACTAATAACTAATTTCTAATTGACCTATTATACTATCTCAAACTCCCCCAAATTTTTCAGCTTATGCTTTTGAGATATTGACAAGGGTAATTTTTGTACATATAATATATGTACAATGATTGATTTGAGTAAAATTGTCCGGTTTGAATGGGATAAAGGTAATATAGACAAAATTTATGCAAAACATAGAATTACTATCAGAGAAGCTGAAGAATCATTTTTGGATGAAAACCTATTGTTAATAGAAGACATAAAACATTCTCAAAAAGAAGAGCGATTTATTGTCATTGGAAAGACATTTAAAGAAAAAGTTTTATTTGTGGCATTTACTCAAAGAAATAATAAAATTAGAATAATATCTGCCAGAATGGCAAATATAAAAGAAAGGAGGCAATATGAAGAAAAAACTTAAAACAATTCCACATTTTAATTCTGAAAAGGAGGAAAGGCAATTTTGGTTGACACATGATTCTACGGAATATGTGGATTATTCCAATGCCAGAAGGGTTAGTTTTCCTAATCTTAAATTAAGCGCTAAACCAATTACCATTCGCCTTCCGGAAGGTCTTATTGATAGAGTCAAAATTAAGGCTCACAAGATGGATATTCCATATCAGTCTCTGATTAAGCAAATAATTTTTGAGGGGATATAAAATCCCTAAGGTGTCAAGCTAACACACCTTGGAGGTGTAAGGCTGAAATTTAAGTCCTTTACTTCAAAAGCCTCATCTGCTATTATCAAAAGCGATATGACCTCTCCTGCCCTGGATGAAGTTATTGTTGACAGAACCCGCAAAGAATACGGATTTCTGCTGGATAATAAGTGGCAAAAGAGCCATAGCGGACAAACTATTGAAATACTTTCCCCAATTGATAATTCCCTGGTTGGTCATGTGCAAAGAGCAAGTATAGATGAAACAAACGCTGCTGTGGAAAGCGCCTTTCTGGCCCAAAAGCAGTGGGAAAATTTTCTCATCCATGAGCGGGTGGATATTCTTATCCACACCGCCGCTCTGTTGGACCGCTATAGTGATTTATTTGTCGATCTGCTTGTTTTAGAAATCGGTAAGCCCAAAATTGAGGCCCGTGATGAGGTACTGCGGACGGTTGATTTGATTATTTATTATGCGGAAGAAGGAAGAAGGATGTTTGGCGAGGCTATTCCTTCTCACGCCTTCCCCGATTATAAAAAAAAGAAACTGGCTATCACAAAGCGTGTGCCCTTAGGTGTTGTTTTGGCAATTTCCCCTTTTAACTATCCTATTAATGAAGTGGCTCCCAAAATTGTCTCGGCATTAGTGATGGGCAACAGCGTTGTTCTTAAACCGGCCACCCAAGGGTCAATTTGCGCACTTCATTTTGCCGCCCTTTTCAAAGAAGCGGGACTGCCAAGCGGAGTGTTGAATGTGGTGACAGGAGAGGGTGGAGTAGTTGGGGACACACTGGTTTCCAACCCTTTAATTTCCGGCATTAACTTTACCGGTTCCTACGAAACGGCCAAGACGATTACGGAAAAAGCAGGTGTTAAGAAATTAATCTTTGGTCTTTCCGGCAAAGACGCCTCAATTGTTCTGCCTGATGCCGATTTGGATTTGGCGGCCGGAGAAATTGCCAGCGGATCGTTTTCCTATGGCGGACAACGCTGTACCGGCATTAAAAGAGTGTTGGTGCATGAGGCCGTGGCCGATATCTTTGTGGAAAAACTGGTTGGGGAAGTGGCAAAAACATTTATTATTGGCGATCCCAGAAACGATGGGGTAACGCTTGGCCCTGTTATCAACGATAAAACAGCCAACTACATTTCGGAGCTTATTAATCAGGCAGTTGATCTTGGTGCAGTTGTACGATTGGGTGGAAAGCGAAACGGCAGGTTTATCGAACCAACAATTTTAGATGGTGTGACCACCCACATGCGTTTGGCTTTTGAAGAGCCGTTTGGGCCGGTCTTGCCCATTATGCGCATTAAAACCGAAGAGGAGGGAGTGGCTTTTGCCAACCAAAGCGAATATGGACTTCAGGCCAGCATTTTTACCAGAGATATTGATAAAGCTTTTGCCTTGTCTGACAGTCTTGAAGTAGCCACAGTGCAGATAAACGGCAAAGACGCCCGCTCTCCCGATCATTTCCCCTTTACCGGCTTTAAGCATTCCGGTTTAGGCATGGTGCAGGGTGCACGTTACTTATTGGAAGAAGTAAGTAAGATTAAAACGATTGTAGTAAACACCCGCTAATGGTATACTCTTTTGCATGGTGAAGGTTTCTCCGAAAATTAAAAATATCGCCATTTCCGGACCGATTGGTTCTGGAACTACAACCTTAGGCAGACTTTTGGCCAAAGAGCTTGGCTGGCGGTTTTTTGAGGGGGGAGCGATTTTTGCGGGTATTCATAAAGAGCTGGGTATTGCTGAAGAAGAAGTGATAAAACGGCCTGATCATATTGATCGGGAATTTGATAAAAAAACGCGAGACATGTTTGAGAATGGAAAAGAACAAATCATTGAAGGCCACTTGGCAGGGTTAAATGCCAGAAGTCTGAACCACGTCTTTAAGATACGGCTTCTTTGTACGGAAAACGGAGAGGACAAGAAAGAAGTGCGTATAGATCGGGTATCCCGAAGAGATGGTCTGACCATGGAACAAGCCAAAGAGCGGGTGCTGGAGCGGGAGGGAGAAAATATAGAAAAATACCAGCGTGTCTATGGACTCAATCCTTATACTGATGATAAGCTTTACGATTTGACCATTAATACCTTTCGCCATAACAAAGAAGAAACTCTGGAGATGGCGCTTTCGGCGCTGGCCAAAGCATAGTTCGATTACACTACAATGGATATCTATTCAATAATTTCTCTTATTATTCGTCTCATACTTGTTTTTTTCCTCTTTCAAACGGGCAAACTTGCTCTTAACTCTCGTACGAGAACCATCAGTAATATTGCTGACTTTTTAAGCGCAGTAGGTCTTTTGCTTGGATTCTGGTTTGGTCTCTTTACCTTAATTTTACTGGTTATGCTTGGTCTAAAAATTTGGAGTGACAGAAAAAAAAGATTACGATTGGGGAGGGACTTGTTAATTTTTGTCTTAACTTTTATTATTTTCCTCAAAGGTCCGGGAGTAATTTCGCTGGATAAACTGCTGGGAAATATTTAAAGAGTCACTTGCTATTGGTTCATTTTTGTGGTACAACCTTTTTGTCATGAAAGCGTCAGATGTAATGCAGCGTGATGTTGTTACAGTCAGCCCTTCTACCAAACTACAAGAAGTAGCCAAGTTAATCTTTGGTCTCAAACTTAAGGGCGTCCCAGTGGTTAAAGAAAAAAAATTAGTTGGTATTATTACAGAAACAGACTTTCTTCACGAACTATATCCTTCCTATCAGGAATTTATGGAAGATTATTTGCATGCCAAAGATTTTGAAGCGATGGAAGAAGCTGTGACAAAAATACTTGATTTGCCGGCTAGCCAAATAATGAATAAAAACGTTATTACAGTAACAGCGGATACACCGCTTCTTAAAGTTCAATCACTGATGTTGGTGAGAGGGTTTAGTCGGGTGCCTGTGGTTGATGGAAAAAATCGCCTGCTTGGTCTTATTTCACAGGGAGATATTTTCCGGGCGGTTATTGGGAAAAAACTGCCATTTGAGGGAGACGAGGAGTATCACGATTGGTTGTCGCGGCATTACGATAGCATTATCGATTGGAAAACCAGACTGGCCAAAGAAATACCCGATCTGGTGACACTTTTTAGAAAAACAAAGGTCAGACGAATTATTGACGTGGGATGCGGCACCGGCATGCACTGTATTGCCTTGGCCAAAGAAGGGTTTGAAGTTGTTGGGCTTGACAGGAGCAGTCGGATGATTTACGCAGCCAACAAAAATATGCGAGACTTGGGCGATGATGTTAAAAAAAGGCTTTATTTTGTTAATCAGGAATATAGAAGTTTAGATAGTATTTTTAAGGAAAAGTTTGATGCGGCCATTTTTATGGGTACTGGTTTGGCCCATGATGTCAATCCTGCAAAAACAGTGGCAGAAATAAATAAAATTCTTAACAAAAAGGCAGTGATTATTTGTCAGCTTGTTAATTTTGATAAGGTGATTAATGCGAAAAAAAGACTACTTGATTTTCATATACGAGGGGCGGCGGATGTTGCTAACGAAGAAGAGTATACTTTCCTGCGTTTTTATGACCCCAAAGAAGATGGACTTTATACATTAAACATCAGCGTTTTTGCCAGGAGCAATAAAAAGTGGGGATTTAAAGGGATGCACGCAGTGTCGGTACATCCCCTTACCAGAGAAAGAATGACAGCGCTTCTTAGAAAGCTTAATTTTTCGAAAATATCATTCTACGGTGGGGAAGAGGGATTTTTCTATGACCACCTTTTTAGGAAATCGTTTAAGCCCACGGAAAGCGACGTGCTGACTGTGGTGGCAAGTAGGTGATATGAAAAAAATTATAAGCAGAGCTTGTCAGCTCGCTTACAGCTTGCTGATAATTTTTATATTTATTTCCGCTTCAACTGTGTGGGGACAGGGGGAAGCAACGGAAGCGGGACAAATTAATAAGCCAAAATACGACTTGCCTTATGCGGGGGTTTTGCCCGACCATCCGCTTTACTTCTTAAAGACTGTGCGGGACCGCGTCATTGATTTTCTGATTGCCGACAGACTTAAGAAAGCGGAGTTTACGCTTGTTCAGGCAGACAAAAGACTAGTGGCGGCAATTGCTTTGGTGGATAAGGGTAAGCCGGAGCTGGCCGAGCAAACGATGAGTAAAGGTCAAAACTATCTTTTCCGTTCAATAGGAGAAGGTAATAAAGCCAAAGCGGAAGGTAAAGATGTGACTGCGTATACTGCAAAATTTCGCTCGGCTCTTGTAAAGCATGAAGAGGTTTTGCGTCAATTAGCCGGCAAAACAAACGGTGCAACCAAAGATCGCTTCAACAGCATGGCAGAAAAGGTCGCAAAACAAAGACAATCTTCGATAATTGAGTAGAAAAGTTGTAGGGTTTGGGTGGGGCCTTTTCTTTTTACTGCCTCTCTCCTCAAATTGAGGCTAATTTTCACGCTGACCCGATTTGATATAGAAGTTGCTAGTTGACAAGGCACATTTAGTGCCATATTATTTTTGAGGCACTAAATGTAGTATAATATTTTTATGAAGTGTCCTTATTGCGGAAGTTCGGAAAACGATGTTGTTGAAACCAGAGACAGTGAAGATCTGGATACTATTCGAAGAAGAAGAGAATGCCGAAAGTGTCAGAAGCGTTTTACCACCTATGAGCGGGTGGAGAATATAAACATTATCGTTATCAAAAAAGACGGCAAGCGCCAACAGTTTGACAGAGATAAGCTCAAACAGGGGATTTTGAAGGCTTGTGAGAAAACCAAAGTAGCACTGGAAGCAATAGAGAAAATTGTGACAGAAGTTGAACAGGAGTTAAAGGGTCTGGAGTCGGTAGAGGTGGATAGTAAAAAGATTGGCCAGCTGGCGGCAGGCAGGCTGAAAAAAATTGACAAAGTGGCCTACATTCGCTTCGCCAGCGTGTTTAAGAGATTTGTAGATGTAGAAGATTTTGAAAAGGAAGTGAGACGACTCATTAAATGATTATGGAACTTGCAGGAATTAGTAAACAAGTATTTTTAGACAGATATGCTCTCAAGGGAGTGCAGGGGGAGTTATTGGAACACGAGCCGCAGGAAATGTGGCGGCGGGTAGCTCATGGCATTGCCGAAAACGAGAAAAAGGCCAAGCGCGACTTTTGGGAGAAAAAATTTTATGACGTGATGAGCGATTTTAAGTTTGTGCCGGGTGGCCGTATTCTTTCCGGCGCCGGCACCGACTACCAGGTGACTTACTACAACTGTTTTGTTATCCCCTCTCCCAAAGATTCGCGGGAAGGAATTTTGGAATCCTTAAAGCATTTAGTGGAAATTCAATCGCGATCGGGAGGAGTGGGACTTAATCTTTCCTCGCTTCGGCCCCGAGGAGCCAGAGTTAAAAAGGTCAACGGCACTTCCAGCGGTCCTGTGACATGGGCCGGCCTTTTTTCCTATGCCACCCACGATGTGGTTCAGCAAGGCGGGACCAGAAGAGGTGCTACCATGTTGATGCTGTGGGATTGGCATCCGGATATAGAAGAATTTATTACTGTCAAACAAGACTTGTCAAAGATAAACGGGGCTAATCTATCTGTTTGTATTTCCGATGCTTTTATGGAGGCTGTCAAAAACGACAGCGATTGGGATTTGGTTTATCCCGATTTGGACGATCCTAAGTACGATAAACACTGGAGGGGAGAACTTGATGAGTGGCAGAAACAAGGCGGGCGAATAAAAGTTCACAAAACAATCAAAGCCCGAATTTTATGGGATTTAATCTGTACTGCCGCCTGGAGGAGTGCAGAACCCGGTCTGCATTTCCTGGAGCGCAGCAACAAAAGATCCAACACTTATTATTTTGAGCGTCTGGTGGCGACCAATCCCTGCGGAGAACAGCCGTTGGGGCCTTGGGCTGTTTGTAATTTGGGGGCGATGAATATGGCGGCATATGTGATGGATGGAAATTTTGATTATGAAAGTTTTGGCCGCGATGTACGGGTGGCCATACGATTTTTGGATAATGTCATTGATGAAACATACTATTTTTACAAAGAAAACGAAAAATGCGCCAAAGATATTAGACGCACCGGCCTTGGGGTGATGGGCATTGCCGATGCGCTTATTAAAATGAACATTCGTTATGGTTCGCAGGAGTCTTTGCCTGTTATTCAAAAAATGTTTGAGGCTTTACGCGACAATGCTTATGAGTCCTCGGTCGATATTGCCTTGGAAAAAGGCGCTTTCCCGAAATTTAACAAAGAAAAATATCTTAAAGCTTACCATGTAGGGATGCTGCCGGAGAAAATCCGCCGCAAAATTGCCAAAGAAGGTATTAGAAATGCGGTACTTTTGACAATTGCCCCCACCGGCACCACCAGTCTTTTGGCCGGTGTTTCATCGGGCATTGAGCCGGTCTATGAGTTTGAATTTATCCGCCGCGATCGAATGGGCGAGCACAAGATGTATCATCCGCTTTTTGAAGAGTGGAAAAAAACCCATGCCAACGGTGATAGTAAAAAACCGGAATATTTTGTTTCTGCTAATGATTTGACACCCCTAGAGCATGCCCGTGTGCAGGCCACAGCTCAGCAATATATTGATTCGTCTATTTCCAAAACCGTCAATGCCCCCAATTCCCATACTGTCGATGATGTCAAAACACTCTACATGGCGGCTTATGATTTGGGATTGAAAGGAGTTACCTATATGCGCGATGGTTCAAGAGCAGGGGTATTATCACGAATGGATGAAAAACCCAAACAAGAAGTTGTGCCAGCAGTTACTAATGAACATGGCGTTTTGCCCCGTCCCACTCGTTTGGAGGGGGCCACTTACAAAATGGTTACTCCCATTGGACATACTTTTGTGACTATCAATAACGACAGCCACGGCAGTCCCTTTGAGGTATTTATAACCATTGGTAAGAGCGGGTCTGACGTTTCGGCCATGGCAGAAGCTCTGGGCCGTTTAATATCTCTAAACCTTCGTTCTCTAAATGGAGCGGTGGCACCAAAAGAAAAAGTTAAAAGAGTGGTTGATCAGTTAGTGGGCATTGGAGGGTCGCGGGCGGTGGGTTTTGGAGAAAACAGGGTGCGCTCTTTGCCTGATGCGGTAGCCAAAATTCTTTCCATGCACTACGGACTTAAAGTTCCCGCAGTTAATGGTACCGTTGAAAAGATTACCAATGGGACTAATTTGACTAATGAGACCAATGTAATAAATGGCGAAGAGCAACAAGCTCTTCAGCCGCTCCCGTTTGCAGAACAAAAAGCAGAAACACTGATGGATATTTGTTCCGAGTGCGGTTCGGCCGCTTTGGCCCTTGAAGAAGGCTGCCGAAAATGCTACTCTTGCGGATATTCAGAGTGTTAACGCAAGAGCAAGATGAACAAAGTGAAATCTTACTCTTGCGGATATTCAGAATGTTAAAGAATTACCTTAACAATTAAAGGGTAAAAGTTCCGAAGTCTGTGAAATTCAGACGCTGTGCCGCAACCGTCATAGTCGGGTCGCAGGCTTTTGCCATTATTTTGATCAAATCTTCGAGCAAGAGATTGGACTAAATTGACAAACCTTCTTGCTCGAGAAGGTTTTTTTATGCTTTAAACTATGACAAAAAATTTTACGAAGATAAAATTTCTCACTGCCGCAATTGTCATTGCCGTTCTTGTCGGCAACATTGCTCTTGGCGTTTTTTTGAATAACAAGAAAGAGGAAAAGATATCTGTTGTTAAATCAACTCCAACTATAACCCAAGCGACGGTCAGCGATTACCTTTCTTATCAAGGGCAGGATGGGAAGGATGCCTTAACTCTTCTTAAAGAAAAAATAGCAGTTGAGCAGGATGGTTCGGGGCTGGTGGTGTCAATTAATGGCAGAAAAGCCACCAGCGAAAAGCGAGAATACTGGGCTTTTTATGTCAATGACAAAATGGCAGAGGTCGGCCCGGCCGATTACAAAACTAAAAATGAGGATAAGATTGAGTGGAAGATTGAGAAATATTAATTCAAAATTCAAAATGAAAAAATTAATTAGCCCCTTTTTAATAATTATTTTCGCTGTTATTTTAAGAATTATTCCGCATCCGGCAAACTTCGCTCCCATTGCCGCCATGGCTCTTTTTGGCGGGGTATATCTTAATAAAAAATATGCATTGATTATTCCGTTTATTGCTATGTTAATTTCAGACTACTTTATCGGTTTTCATAACACCATGCTGTTTGTCTACGGCAGTTTTTTACTGACTGGAATTATCGGTTTACGGTTGAGAAAACATAAAAACATTACTAACATCATTGGTGCAGCGCTTTTTTCCTCACTACTCTTTTTCTTAATTACCAACTTTGGGGTGTGGTTAGTGGGCGGGCTTTATCCAAAAACTTTTCAGGGTCTTGTTAACGCCTATTTTTACGCCATTCCGTTTTTTAGAAATACCTTAATGGGCGACCTATTTTACACAGGATTGTTTTTTGGTTGTTACAAATTTTTAGTTAAGGTTTTAGGTCAATTTTATGGTAAAGATTTACACTCGAACAGGCGATAAGGGACAGACTTCTTTTTTTGGGGGGAAGAGAGTGGGGAAAGATGACATTCGGGTCGAGGCGATAGGGAGCGTGGATGAGTTAAACTCGGCAATAGGATTAGTATTGTCAGAGGTCAGAGGTCAGCCGCCAGAGGTTAGAAAAGAATTGGTTAAGATTCAACATGACCTTTTTGATATTGGTTCCATGCTGGCAAATCCACAAGTTACAAGTGACAAGTTACAAGTGACAAGTTTGGAACATCGAGTTTTGGATTTTGAGAAATTGATTGATGTTCTAACTTCTAAGCTCTCGCCTCTAAGTTCTTTTATCCTGCCCGGGGGAGGGAAGGGGGGAGCGATGTTGCATCTTACCCGCTCGATTAGTCGAAGAGCCGAGCGGCGGGTCATCGCGCTTGCCAAAAAAGAACAGGTTCCATCAGAAATTATTATTTATTTAAACAGACTTTCCGATTTGCTTTTCACCATGGCCCGCTTTGCCAATTATCAAGAAAAACAAAAAGAAGTAATTTGGGTGAAGTCGGTGTAATTCCGACACTGTGCCGCAACTGTAAAAGTCAGATCCCCAATCCGCCAATTGGCGGACTCCCGAGCCCTATACCATTCGGTATAGGGCCATGTACCCAATGTGGTACGTGGCAGGAGGTTTATGAAAAGTCCGGAAACACAACTTTACTCGCAAGCGTTTAATGTAGAAAATCTGCAAAATGTCCACGACATGGAGCTTCGCGACGATGTTATTTCTTACCTCGGGGAATACCGTTTACAGTTACAAAAGTATTCCTACAGACTGACATTTTCCGATAAAGGTAAAGGTTTTCATTTGCGCGACACATATCGCGGGGAACCAATGAGTACAAAAGCGGTGCGAGCCATAGAAGGTAAGAGGCACTTTGGTGAGCCAACGCGAAGAGAAGAGGCGGAGCTTTTGGGGATTATTTCGCTGGAAGATCAATTGAGATTTGCCCAAACAGGTGATACTATTTTTTGGGCCAGCCCGCCGGGGGCGAAGGAAGAAGGATATGGTGATTATGGATTTATTTACATGGGCAATGTTTTAAAAAACGGTCAGGGACCGCATCTTTCCATGACTGCCATCCGTATTGAACAACCGACAATTGCGGAGTTTAATCAGGTTTTGACAACTCTGACAGGTGTTGCTACCGATTTTCAAAACCCCGAAGATTTTTTGCAAAGTCCGCGGCTGGTCCATCAATCAATTAGTATGCCGTTGTTAGAGGATGTTTTGGCTAAAAATTCCTCTTTTATAATAAATAATTCGCCAAACATTTTTTCTAAAGTAATGCATAAATTAAGTCCGATGGTGGAAGGATTTATTAGCTTGGTAAAGCGGGGGACAATACCGGATAAACTTCAAGCATTTCACGCTTTAGAGAATTACGCGCTGGAACTTAAGATACGTTATGAACAACAATTTGGGGAAAACGTTTCATATCTTGATGATTGGCGCGCTTACCAATTGTACGATATTATGCGCATCTATGGTTATGAGCCGCCACGAGTTGCCGGCAGCTGCGGTCCCAGCGGCAAAACCAGAAGCAACGGATTTGTTAGTAGATATGAGGCTTTGATGAAAGCAATTTTTGGAGAACAGGAATGGTTTAATTGTCCTGAATGTAATTATCAAGCAGACGGACCTGTCGGCAATACTTGTCCCGGTTGTGGTATTACCAAGGAGGACTATGTTAAAGAGTCGGGTAAAGAAATTTGTGATTAATCTCTTTTTGTTTATGCTACAATAGTACTAATATGGCACTGCCCGAACCGGGACAATCAACAATTCAACCATTAGGGGAAAAGGAGGAAACAACTGTAGCCGCGGCGCCCGTGGCGCCGGCTCCGCCGGTGGTGGAAGACGCCGGACATTTTGCCATCCCAACAGTTCCAAAAGAAGTTGCCCATGTCGTTACACCTGTTGCCAATACGCCACCCGTAGTCATACCCCCAGACGTTTCGCATGTGGGAGAGGGAACACCAGTTACAACCGCACCGGTTACAACAGGTCAAGAAGCCGCACCCACAGCACCACCCAAAAATGTCATGCCGTTTAGCTTTACCGGTTGGCGGCTGGCAAAAGACGTTAAGAGTTGGAGATATTACGATGCAGAAAAAAGAAGAAAAAGGGGACAAGAACAAGTAAAAATGTCCAAAGCAGCCTAATTAATTATGTCGTTTGACGAAGGAATATCCACCATTACCACCTTTTTTTACCAACTGCTTATAGCCATAGGCATTACAATTGGGCTGATTGCTTTTTTGGCACTGGTTAGTTTTTTATTTATTCTTTGGTTCAAAGGCAGAAAGCGGGAGAAAAAGGCTCTTAATCTGGTGCTTTTACAGGTGGCAATGCCTCGGGATAATGAGATAAAAATCGATGCGGCGGAGCAAATGTTTTCTTCTCTTTATTCAATAAAAAAAACCGGCATGTTTAGTTTCTTAAAACTTGCCGATTATCTTTCTTTTGAAATTGTGGCCGGACCCGCCGACATCAGATTTTACGTGGCAGTGCCAAAACACCTGCGAGACCTTTTGGAAAAACAAATTAACGGTTCATATCCCAACGCGGAAATCAAAGTTGTTGATGAGTACAATATTTTTCCAGAAGAGGGTAGAGTAGCCTTTGCCAGCATCAAACTTAAATCCGCAGATTTCTATCCCCTTAAAGTTTTTAAGGACTTGCCGGTCGATCCTCTTTCGCAGGTAACTTCGGTCCTGGCCAAGATGGGTCAGGGAGAGGGAGCGGCTGTGCAAATTCTTATTTCGCCTGCCTCCAATAAATGGCAGAGACATGGTAAACGCTTTATTGCCAAAACCAAAAAAGCCGAGGCCAATCCGGAGACTGCCAAGTATGCCACCGATGCCAAAACCCTTGAGATAATAGAAAATAAAGTTGCCAAACAGGGCTTTTATACCACTATTCGTATTGTAGTTGCCTCATCCTCTCAAGCTTCAGCCGATGCCCATCTGGCTAATATTGTGGGGGCATTTACCCAATTTGCCAGCGATCAAAATAGTTTTAAGAAAAACAAGCACTTTATCAAGCGTTTCTTTATGGTTGATTTTATCTATCGATATTTTCCGCTATGGGGGGAGACGTCGGTTTTAACCAGCGAAGAGTTGGCTACAATGTATCATTTTCCTAATAAATCAGTGGAAACTCCCCATATTTATCGGCTCACCGCCAAGCGCGCTCCCGCTCCGGCCAAAATTCCGGAGAAGGGACTTTATTTGGGCAAAAGCATTTTCCGTGGTGTTGATAAGCCAGTTTTTATTGACTTGGAAGACAGACGCCGCCACATGTATATTATTGGAAAAACAGGTACAGGTAAATCGGAATTTCTTAAAGAGATGATTTTGCAGGATATCCGAAACGGCGAAGGCATATGTGTGATTGACCCGCACGATATTATCGATAAAATCCTGCCTCTGATTCCACCGGAGCGGGCAGAAGATGTTATCTACTTTAATCCTGCTGATACCGATCGGCCGATGGGACTTAACATGCTGGAGGCCAAAACCGAACAGCAAAAACACTTTATTGTGGCCTCTATCGTGGGACTGATGTACAAACTTTATGATCCGCACCAGACTGGTATTATCGGTCCCCGTTTTGAACATGCCATCCGAAATGCCATGTTAACGGTCATGGCAGAGCAGGGCAATACATTTGTGGAGATCATGCGGGTACTGACCGACGCGGCCTTTGTTCAAGAATTATTGCCCAAAGTTGACGATCCGATTGTGCGGCGCTACTGGACTGATCAGATTGCCCAGACATCAGATTTTCATAAATCAGAAGTACTTGATTATATCGTTTCCAAATTTGGCCGGTTTGTTACCAATAAGCTGATGCGAAATATTATCGGGCAGTCAAAAAGCGCTTTTAGTTTTCGGGAAGTGATGGATCAAGGTAAAATTTTGCTAATTTCCCTAGCCAAAGGGGCAATTGGTGAGGAAAATTCAAGTTTTCTCGGTCTGGTATTGGTGCCAAAAATTTTGATGGCCGCCATGAGCCGGCAGGATGTACCTGAAGACAAAAGACGAGACTTTTTCCTGTACGTAGATGAGTTTCAAAATTTTGCCACGCCCGATTTTGCCACTATTTTATCTGAAGCCCGAAAATACAGGCTAAATCTGACCGTGGCCAATCAGTTTGTGGGTCAAATGGAAGAAGAGGTGAAAAACGCGGTGTTTGGCAACGTGGGTACGCTGGTGTCATTTCGGGTGGGAGTGCAGGATGCCAATTATCTTCAGCATGAGTTTCAGCCCATCTTTAGCGAAGCGGATCTTATCAATGTTGATAGGTACAATGCCTATGTTAAGACCATTGTGGACGGAGAGCCGGTGCCGCCTTTTTCCATGGATTTAACCAAAGACACCAAAGTACAGGAGAATTTAGCTAACCCCAAAGTGGCCGAGATGATCAAAGAACTCTCCCGTCTTAAATACGGCCGCGATGCCAAAGTGGTGGAAGCGGAAATCGCCCAGCGAGCGAAGCTATAAGGGGTTACGAGTTTTACACTTCTCGTTATTCTGGCTTGTCCAGAATCCGTATTTGGTCAGATTCTGGAATCGCTTACGCTCCCCAGAATGACAACTACAAAATTCGTGAGAGTATCAATACCCGTCAATCTTGTGGTACTTTTGGAATTTCTTTGATATAATTAGCCTTACAGGCCCATAGCTTAGTGGTAAGCAAAGCTTTCCTTTTGCTTCGCAAAACGTAAAGCGGTGTCTTTAGAATAAAATTTGGAGCTGTAGCTCAATGGTAGAGCAAATGTCTTATACACATTTGGTTCCTGGTTCGAATCCAGGCAGCTCCACAGAAAATTTTGTTCGCAAGCTACGCTTATAACACACCTGATGGGGGTTCGATTCCCTCTGGGCCTACAGTTCCTTGGCCTTTTCCTGCGGTTCCTCGCGGTCTTTGAGAAAATTGAGGTAGCGTTCGGTGGAGGAGAGTCTTTTGTGTCCCACCCATTTGGAAATAACTACTAGCGAAGTGCCGCTTTGCAAATGATGGGTGATAAAGGTGTGGCGCAGGTCATTAACTTTGGCATTTTTAATGCCGGCAATGCGTAAATACCTGTCAATTGCCGAGCGGATGTTGCGGATAAGCAAAGGTCGGCCGGTTTTGGTGATAAAAAGATGCAGATTTTTGCCTTTGGGACGTATCGAAATATAACGGCTGACAGCTTGTTTGCTAGCCCGGTTTAACGGCACTTCGCGGGCCGGATGTCCTTCTACAGCGCGAATGTATAAACTTTCCTGCTTCACATCCTCAAGATGTAAATTAGCTAGCTCGCCAATGCGAACGCCGGTTTGCAAAAGAACTTCCACAACGGCGCTGGTGCGGGCATCGTCCCGGCAGGCATCGCGCAGAGCCCGATATTCCAGTTCCGAAAGCACCCGCGGCGGTTTGGTTTCATATTTGGGATGAGAGATAAAAAGCGACGGGTCATCAGTAACATATTCGTTGATTTTGAGAAAGCGATAAAAAGTTTTGGTGGAGTTAATTTTACGAGAGATGGACTTGGGAGTGTAGCCGTTTTTGGAAAGCTTGGCCAAAAATCCCTCTATATCGCCCCGCGTTACCTCATGAACATGAATCTTCTGCAATTCTTCTAAAAAAGCCACCAGCTGATCAATATCCTTGCCGTATGCTAAAATAGTAGCAGAGGCGCGATTTTTACCTTTGAGATGGTTTAAGAATTCTCCGTGGGCATCGCGGAGGCGAACTTGGTTGGCCATGTAGCCCATAATAACACTAAAACGGTTTTCTGTCAAGTACAAAAGCTATGCGTAAAATAATTGCAATAGGAGTTCTTGTTTTTGAGGCCTATCTCATAATAACCCTCTCTCGGTCTGTTTGGGATTTGTGGGAAAAAAGAGACGAATATAGCAAAATCCAGGCCAGAGTGTCACAGCTTAAAGAAGAGAATAATCGGCGTCAAAGCGAGGCTAGATACATACAGACGCCGCAGTTTATAGAGAAAGAGGCCCGAGAAAAGCTTAATTTAGTCAAAGTGGATGAAACACTGGTGATAATCCCTGAAAATGTGCTTAAAGAGGCTACTGCTTCTGCTGACGTTCCGTCTATTCCCAACTGGCAAAAGTGGCTTAGGCTGTTTTTTTAAGCGTATCTAATATATCTTGACTTATTAGACATGAGTGCTAAAATAGTATCAGCATGAAACGAAAGATTTTGGAATATAACACTATTTTTGAAAAAGAAGGAGAAGGAGGATATTCTGTATGGGTTCCTTCTCTGCCTGGGTGTGCCTCGCAAGGAGAAACTTTTGAAGAAGCTTTTGAAAACATCAAAGAAGCAATTAAACTTTATCTTGAGGATTCACAAGAAACAGTGGAGGAATTTACAGATATTCGTAATCAATTCATGGTTCCTGTATCGATTAATCCTTAATGTCAAAACTACCACAAGTTTCTGGTAAAGAAACAATAAAGGCACTTGGGAAAATTGGTTTTAGCCTAGTCCATCAACGAGGGAGTCATGTCAAGCTGGCACGGGTTATAAATAATCAAAAGCAAACGGTAATAGTTCCGCTTCAAAAAAGTCTCAAGAAAGGTACGCTTAGAAACGGCATACTCAAACCTATTAATTTGTCAATTTCTGACTTCTTGAAACTTCTCAAAGACTAACGTTTCTTGCAGCAGTGGCTAAAGTTGTTGTTTTAAAAACAAGTATGGGGTGTATGGCTGTCAAACGACAGTATTACAAGGACTAGGCAATTTCTAGTAATAATGGTAGATGATCCGAGATAGTAATATCCTGTACTCTAAAGTCAATAACATTAACGTCTTGAGAAACTAATATATAATCCGCATGCTTTTCGTCCCTTTCATAATATTTATTTCGCGTTGTTTTAATATCGTATTTGTTAACAAGATTTACCATTCCTTTTTCCAAAATCTTCATACTTTTAGTTGCGGGCAGTAAATTAAAATCTCCACACAGGATTTTTCTCTCCTCTCTTGTAGACAGAAATTCTTTTATTTTTTGAACTTGTTTTATTCGATCCGGAGTATCTACTTTTGTTTTTGGATACCAAATACCGTGGAAATGAGCAATCAAGTAATTGTTATTATTAACGGTGAAGGAAATATACTGTAAGTTTCTTGGAATGGTTGTAATATCGTTGTTTAGTAGTTCGAGACCATCTCTGTAAATAAAAATGTCTTTACATTCTTTAACATCTATTATATTATTTCTAATAAATATTGCTAAACCTGCTTTTAAGTCAAAGTCTACTTTTCCTCCGAGGTCATAATTTTGTAGATGCGGTGCGAAAAATCCAGTATGTTGCGGAAGATTCTTTGCTAATTCACTATAAATATCAGCATGCATGTCCCGACTAATAAGCTTATCAAAAGGTGCTTGATATACTTCTTGAAAGCAGAAGACATCTATTTTTTGAGAATATTTCTTCACAAATGATAAGAGTGAGTCGTACAATTTTCCGCCCCAAATATTTAGCGTGATTATTTTCATAAATATTTTCTTTTAGAAAGTCTTTCTAGTGTTTTTGCTCACGGTGAGTTTTATTATACCAGACTAACTGGCAAAAGTGGCTTAGGCTGTTTTGGTAGGTTTCTTAACCAGAGTAAGGATAAAAACGATTAGGCGGGCAATCAGAACTACGAAGCCAAACACAAAGATAGCGCGACCTAAAGGCCGGCGGATGATAAAAAGGCCGTTATTAGTTTCCATTAAAATAAAATGAGCCATCACCAAGGCGAGGGCTAGATAGCCGCCTGTTTGCAGTTTCTTCCACAGCGAGGCGCCAATTACCTCCACCGCTTTTTTGGTTGACATTAGCGTCATGGAGAGAAAAATCAAGAGAGCCAGAATACCCAGCCACACCCCCAAAAGATGCGTGTTTTTGCCGTCAAAAAGCATAAAGGCAAGGTCCATCTTAAAATAAAAAATCGACGAGAGCACGAAGTGAACAAGAGCTACCACAAAACCGCTGATGCCCAGATATTTGCGATAGACTTTAATCTCTGTAAAAATTTTGGGAAGGAAAAAAGAGAGAGGGCCGATTAAGAAAGAGGTGCCCAGAAGCAAAAGGGCCAACAGGCCGCCGATTTTATTCATCATGGAAAAACTTACCTGCTGATATCCATAGAAGAAAAAAAGCAAGAAAAAATACCACAAGGGGAGTCCCCGCATGAGAATTGTTCTGGCGTCCATCAACTTAAGCTTACCACCCTTGCAGGAGGTTGACAAGAGGGTATACGAGGGAAATACGACCTATTTTATATCTGATTTGCGTTGATACGTCTAATCACTGAGTCTGCGATAATTCGGGTAAACACTGAATTTGTTCTTTTAATGAAGGAATATCTTCTTGAATGGTTTTCCAAAGAATTTCAGTATCAACACCAAAATATTCATGGAGTATTTTATTTCTCATGCTTACCATCTCCTTCCAGGGTATTTCTGGATATTTCGCAATAAGCTCTTGAGGCATATTTTTTGCCGCTTCACCAATGATTTCAAAATTCCGCACGACCGCATGCATCGTTTTGTTATCTCTTATAAAAACTTCAAAGGTCATTCCTTTGACATATTCCTGAATATTGTTAATGGAGCTAAGAATATCCTGAAGATAAAGCGTAGGTTTTCGTTTAGACATAGACAACTTCGTGCAGAATATCTTCTTTAATTGCAGGCTTAAGAGCGTTTTTTGTAACAAGATCAATCTTTTTACCAATAAGTTGACTTAAGTATTCTTCCAGCTTGACAAACTTGAACATTCCTATTGGTTCAGAGAATTCAACAAGCACATCAATATCGCTAGTGTCTGCATTATCTCCCCGTGCCACAGACCCAAAAACGCCTATTTTTTCTACATGATAGGTATCTCTAAGGAAATCAGTGTGCTTTTGTACAATAGCTCTAATGTCATTAACATTTGTTATCATAATTTTTTCCTCCTGTTCATTATATAACAAATCTCTAAAAATTACATAATTTGTTTCAAAAATCAATCCCCGCTATAGAAAACAGCCTTAAAGGAGCCAGCGTAACAGAAAAACAGCAAAAAAATAACTGATCTATTTTTAATAGCCATAAAGAGTATGACACTGTTCTCTCGCTTGATACCCGTTTCGATAAATTTGTTGTCTTATTAAATCGGTGGTAAAATTCTGCGTAGATTCCCATTGTAGCATCTTCTCTTCGTCTGATTTTGCTTTTGCTTGACATGCTTCTAGGTTTAATTTCCGTTGTTCCTCTTGTTGATATTGTGCAGACTCATTTTCTAATTGGTTTATCACGCCTTGCACATATTGTCTTTCTTGATCTTCCCTGTCTTTCTGTTTTTCCTTATCGCAAGTAGATTGAAAGACTCTATACGTCCCAGTACTTAGCACGCATGTTATAAGGGGTTCTGAGGAAGAGCCAGTTTGAGCTGATCCTTGTTTGGGCACTATCGGGGGCGTATTGTATTTTGCATTTTGAGCATTTTGATCCTGCGTGCATTTTTGCTTCGATTGATAAAAAATCCATTTATCCCCAACCTGGCAGCAAGTAGAATTAGAACAAACGCTACTCTTTAACTGAACACTTCCGCCACCACAATCCTTGTGGATGTTGCAGGCAACAAGTGGGTCTGGATCTACAGTTGGCTTTGGAGCAACATATTTAGTTGTCGGAGTGGGTATCGGCGTATTTGTTGGTAGAGGAGTAACTGTTGGTGAAGACGTGGGCGTTGTTTGCGTGGTAAGTCCAAGCACGCGGGAGAGCGCAGTGTTGTTTGTGCTCAAGAATGCTAGAATTACTACAAAGAAAACTGTTGCCCCAAGCATAAACTTATTGAGCAATCTTTGTATTTTTTTCCGCCCAGACCATTTTTTGAATCGTTTTTTCATCATTGAATACTGCCTACTACAAATCTACCATCTTGATATATATCTACGACATCGTAATACATTTTATTCTACAGTAGTAATTCGATAATAACTGTACGTTCTTCTGCCTCCTGATAGTAGCACCTCTTTGTTTGGTTTTCAAGCATATTTCAACCACTTTACATATTTACTTTTTCATTTATCTATGCTATTTTTAACTTAATTAAAAAGCTTTTTATCTAAACATTAGAACGAGCTGCAAAGAAACGAGCGAATCGTTTATTATTTGCACTCGTTTTTTTGTGGCAGAAAGGAGGTGAAAAAATGAAATCGATAGATATCTCGGAAGCATTATATGTTCGATTAGAGAAATTTACTAAGAACAATAAAGAGATAAATGAAGTTTGTCAAAGGGCAATAGAGTGGTATCTGGACGAATGTGAAAATCCAGAAAATCCAAAGAAGGATAAAGATTGGAGATTTAAGTAGCCCTTTTTATTCCTTTTTGAAGGCTAAAAACTCTAAAAAATAATGGAGTTGCTTCTTTAAGACTCGTTTTCCCATGCTGGTTTTGAGATACTTTTCTCTAGCCCCTGCGTCTTTCTTTAGAAGATATGCTTCGTAATAAATTAATCTAAAAGGCACGTATGGAGCGGTAGAGAAATTCTTGCCTGCGTTGTGTTCTTCCAGTCTTCTTTTGAGATCAGTTGTCGATCCTTTATATAGCCAGTCTGTCTTCTCCAAGGATTGTAAAACGTAAACGTAATACATGGATTTAATTATATATTGTTGGGGGTATTATGTCTCGCTTCGCGATACACCACCCCCATGAGGGCGGAATGAAAAAAAAGTCCACAGAAGTGGACTTTTTGAATTTGATGCCCTCAGTTGCGGGGCCGGGAATCGCGCCCGGCCTGTGAGATTATGCAATCTGTTTCTCCAATTACTTAGAGTGTCGGACTATATCATCCAGGTGCCGTACGGTACCTGGCTTGGCGTGTAGTCTCTACGGAGTCCCTCCATAGCTTTATGCGAAGGAAGGTTTCCTCGGTATTGCCCTGAGCAGAGTCGAAGGGTTTCACCGATATAGCCAAGTTTAACAATATACATTGCTGTATAGGTAGCCCATTATTGAGCCTCACGTGCAACTTTACACTACCCCGCGCCTAAATTTTACCACAATAACAATTTCAAAGCAATAACCACTTGACAGATAATCGAATAGTAGTCATAATAACAGTTGAACCGCATAACTTATCTCGATTATGTTAGGTCAAAGAAAACAAAAAGAATATATTCAGGCAGTCAAACTTCGTGAGCAGGGTAAGAGCATTAAAGAAATTGCCAGAAAGCTTAATATCTCCTCCTCAACTGTAAGTTTATGGGTCCGTCATATACCGCTGTCACCAGGGCAAAAAGCCAGACTCAAAGATAAAGTTTTTAAAGCACTGCAGAAAGGTCGCATAAAAGCAGAAAAGGTTCAAAGAGCTTTGCGCTTTAAATATAGGAGAATTCTTGTTAAACAAGCTATAAATCAAGTTGGAAAAATTTCAAAACGAGATCTTTTCGTAATTGGCATAGCCCTATATTGGGCAGAAGGTTTTAAGAAAGATAGTCGGCTTGGGTTTGCAAATTCAGACCCTGCCATGATAAAATTGTTTTTAAGCTGGCTTGTTAGTTTCGGAGTACCAAAAGACGAAATACGCTTACGGGTTGGCCTAAATATAAGTCATAAAACAAGATTAGAAGAAGTGCGCGAATATTGGGAGAAGCAAACAGGTATCCCTAGTAGTCAATTCCAGAAAGCCTTTTTTCAAAAATTTAAATGGAAAAAAGAATTTCCAGACCCAAATAATTATTTTGGAGTATTGCGAATAAGAGCTAATAAACAAGGTGCGCTTTTCATTAAAATATTAACTTGGATTGAAATTTTAAGAAAAAAAGGTTTGCCAGTGTAGTTCAACGGTAGAACAAGGGAATCATAACCCCTAAACGAAGGTTCAACTCCTTCCGCTGGTACTTATCGTATGGGTACGCTACTGGGAGTTGCTTGTTGCAAATGGCAATTCCTCCATTCTGCCAATGACTTTGTCTGTAACTGCTCAATTCTCACAGCATTCTTTTTAAGAAACTCGAGTGCCTGCGTATCGGACAAAATGAATGCGCCTCCATTATGCCATCCGGTTTCATTTTTCTTATTAAGCTCAACAGCTTTTTGTTGCCAATCTCTCAGTGCTGGGTCTATTCTATAGATACTACTACATGGATCTGCGGTTTCAAATGCAGCCAGTGTGTTTTCCCATCCGGGCGCTGCGTCGGAGGAAAGGTGGGCAATATACGGATAGTCAATGCCATAGCCCAAATTGGGGGGTTTTGTAACAGCAACAGTATAGTCAATATTGATGATATGCATAAGAAAAATCACCCCAATTGTATGAATAAAGATAGCAAAAAAGAGTTTGTTTTCAGAAAGATTTTTATACAATCTAGTCAGAAAAAGAGATAAAACTCCAGTCAGCCATATGCTAAAGAGAATTCCTAACAGGCGTGTCTGCGTAAAGCCATGGATATCTTGATACAAATAAACTCTTCGACTTGCTGATGCCAAGACGAGGAGTACTTCAAGAATAAAAATAGTTGCAATGATTTTGGTAGTTTTTGTCATTTTACTGCGTAAAAAGAATGCAATAAGGCATAAGCTAATTGCGCTTACAATAATAAGCTCAAAAAACCCACGCCGTGTGTATTCAGAATACATAATTCCTTGCGTTTTGAGGAGGTCTTGATTAGCAAATAAATACTGCGCTTGTACCAGAAGAAAAGAAGCGATAACCACTGCGATTATGATGGTAGCTACGGTAAGTTCATGTTGTGTCGTAACTGGTTTTTGTTTTGTCACTTCTTGACGAATTGCTTGAGCTCGAAACAGTGAAGAAAAGAGTCCAAAGAAAAAGCCAAGCTCGCAAATATTTTTTACAAGTAATACGTCAATTGATATATTTTTGGGAATAAGCTGAAGAAGATATTTTTCAAACAGCGGGTCAGCTTGGGCAAAAAGAAACAAAAACAGGGAGGCGATAGGTAAACTAATTATAATCCCCCGTACTATGCTTGAGCGGGGCAGAGGAGTGATAACTGTTGTATTTTGGTTTTTTATACGATGCTTTATCCAAGCAAACCAATAGCCCAGTTCCAAAAACACGTGCGAGAGTATTGTAAGAGGTGCTTTATAAAGCTCTTTAAGCGTTAACGACTCTTTTACTTTGTTGTCCAGACGCACTGCGAGACTGTTTAAGAGAAATATTGTTCCAACAGTGATAAATCTGCCAAGTTCAAAGCTGCGCAATACCATAAAAATCGATAGAAGAAAACTTGCGCCTAGATAAAAAATAGCTTGTTTGTTTTTTAATATATCAGGGCGGAGAAAAAGTACACAGAGAATAAAGGCACCATTAATAATAAAGAAACCTAAACCCCATGTGCTATTAAGGAGAAAAACGGCATAGAGGGCAGTGAGCAATAGCGACGCAAAAAGCAATTGCATGTAGACGCATATTATACCATGTAGATGCAAAATTACCGTCAACCCGTTGCCAAGTGTAGACAAAATACCCCACGGGCAGGAAAGTGGTATAATTGATTCCACTCATCTTTATAGAATAAAATAGCAATATGTCTGGAGAATTAGGATCAGAAAATCCTTTCCAACGGGTCGAAAAAGCTCCTAAAGTTCCCAACCAGCTTGTTTTTTGGTTGAGAATGAGAAAAATAATGGCAGAAAAACCTGTTTCTTCCGAGAGTCTTCCGCCCCAGCCCGACAATCCCGTTGCAAGCGAGGTTGCACAACACGCACAGATTGATTGGGAGAAGTTAAAAGAAGATCACGCGTATAAATCAAAAGAGGGTTTAACAAGTGCTGTACATAAATTGGCAAAATATATGAGTAAACCCCCGCCACCAGATGAGCAAGCGACCATTTACCTTACTGAAGGTTGGCAAGTCAGAGACGGACGGCATAAGGTGTTGGCGCTCAAAGTACTCGGTCCAGAATTTATTAAAGCGTCTGGGATGGACAGATGGGTAAAAATTGAGACTTCAAGAAGTAAAAGAACCTAGTATTTCAAAACCAAAAACTTTGAGGAATTGATGCGGCCATCGGTACAGGTGATATTGTATGTCATCTTGACATACATATTAATTTGTGATAATATATAAGCATATGCTTAATACTATTTCGGCCAGACAAATCCAAAGAGAATATAAACAGGTTCTCCAGCTTGCCAACAAGTCCAAAGAACCCATTGTTGTCATGGCTCACAATAAACCTCTGGGAGCAGTGATTGGCCTTGATCTTTTAGAAAAACTTCAAATAGAGGCTGTCTTAAGAGAAGCTTTAGAAGACTATAAGACTGGTAGGACTAAAACAATCTCTACGATTGAGGAGCTTGAAGCCGATTTTGAGGAAATGAGAAAAGAAGCAAATGGCTAGATTATGATAAAGATACTATATTCCCCGAAGTATCTTTCGCAGCGGAAAAAATTTTTAAAGAATAACGCAAAACTTCTGGATAAAACAATTAAAAATATATCAATATTCGCCAGAAATCCACAGCATCCGGGTCTGAATTTAGAAAAGTTGAGTGGGACAAGAGTTTGGACTATTAGAATTGATAGAGGCAATCGAATCTTTTTTTCTTGGATTGATAAAACCACAGCCCTTTTTATTGATATCGGAGAACACGATAAATACAGAAGATATTAAAATTTGCTTTTTTCCGCCAAGCGTGCTATTATCCTGCCTTAATATGACTCAACCACGTGAAACGGGTCCGGGAGGAGAACAGCGTGCGGCATGGTCCGCCCGATCTGAACCGGCTGTTGCTTTAGCTCGTTTGACTCCTAGGCAAGAAGAACTTGCCGCAATGATGAGAGATAATCCACAAAGGGCTTTCAATTTGCTTAAAGAAAGAATTGACGCAATGCCTGCAGATCCCCAAAACTCAAGAATTAAAACTACTAGGATAGGGGAAACACCCGTTGAAATTGATGTAGATCTAAATTTTAGAAGGGCAAGCATAATAATGCCTATAGATGCGATCCATCTTGCTGAATTTATGGAATCATGTGAGGAAGAGGGATTGAGACAAGATTTTATGGACGATCTAAATGAGGGATTACTTGGAGCATATTGTAGATTGGATGTTGAGTTTTTTGCTGACGCCGGTTATGTACATGCTTCGGCTCTAGGCTTGGAGCGGGATAGATGGACGGTATTCAAACAGAAGCGAGTAAGTTCGAAGGTTGCTGCCGTATTACTTGATTTGTTAGAACCTCGAGGTATCGGACCAGATATAGAAGAGGGCGGTAAGCCGGCGGTTGCCGGAGGTGAAGAGGCTGTATTGGCCGAGTTAATAGATGAAGATCCAGAAGAGGCTTGGAGTAGGATAGAGAATAGATTGGAGTTACAGGATCTGAGAAAGGGATATAATGCCCAAGCTCTTATTGGCAATACAGTGGTATCTCTTGATAAATACGAAAATGAATTAGTTTTAGGATTGAGCATTGACGATGATACTCTGCCTAATTTTAGAGAAGCCTGTGGTGGTGATGGTTTGAGCAGAGACTTTGAGGCAGATTTAGACCGAGGAATTAGCGGTAGAAATGTACTACAAATAGAAGCAAAATTAGTTGGTTCACATCTAATGCTCGAGGCAATAAGCTATATGGGATATGTCTGTAAATCGTATGAAGTCAGTCCGAAGTTTTTTGCCGCATTAATTATGAGGTTAAAACCTCAAAGTGCGGGAAGCGCTGTTCGGGAGGATGCCGGTCAAGAGGAAGTAGGGAGAAGAGCAGTTCAAGCTCAACCCTCGGCTGAGCCAGCGGTTGCGGACGGAAGTCCTGTTCGGAATGAGGCAGATCGAAGAAACAGGGTAGAATTTCCTATTCAAGCTGAACCGTCTTTAGCTTATAAAGGCAACAGAGACAGAGGCGACGGAAGAGCAAGTCATGGATCAAGCCAGCCCACCCTTACGAAAAGAGAACAGAGAGAGTTGGAAAGAAGAAGGGAAGGAGCAAATCGTGTAACTGGTGTTGAAATAGTCCTTAATAAACTTCGAGAACAAGGGTCTACTGCTGGAGGAACAGTGGTATATGAGGCAACTCAAGTTCAGCAACATGGACCGAAAAGTAAATTTGAAAGAAAAGCAGGTCAGAAAAAGAAGAAAGAAGCGGCAAAAAAAAGTAAGGGGAAAAAGAAAAAATAAAATTTGACAATTAAACTCTATTTGGTATAATACAATCAGTAAACTACAATCATGTAAACTGATTGTAGTAAAAAGCGATGATCCGGTGCGTTTGGAGCCGGGTAGCTTTAGAGTAATGAGTTAAACAACGAGGTGGCACCGTCACAAAGACCCTTGTAAATTCATCAAGAAATTGGTGATTTTGCAAGGGTTTTTTATATGAAATTGCCAAAAATTACCATCGGTCAGAAGCCGACATACATAAAATTTGCCAAAGATGTGGATTTTTACCAGCTGTTTGAAAAGATAGAGCGGCAGTTTTCAACGTGTTTTATTTTGGAGTCTCTCGGTGAGGAGGGCCATCTTTCGCGCTATTCAATCATCGGTTTTGACCCCAAACATATTATCCGCGCCCGCGGTAAGACTTTATTTGTTGATGACAAAGCCTATGAGGTGGAAAATCCCTATTTTGCCCTGCGTGAGATGATGCCGGACAAAACTATCGCTCGAAGCTATGCCGGAGGCCTGATTGGTTATCTGGGCTACGACGCGGTCAATTACTTTGAGCCGGCTTTGCAAATTAAAGAACATTTTCTGTTTGACCAATTTATGTTCGGAGTTTATACCGACGGCTTAATTTTGGACAAGATGACCGATGAGATTATCTATTTTTACTACGATGAGAACAGACTGGAGAAAGTGCGTGACATAATGAAGTTAGAAGTTCAACCCTTCGACTTCCTTCGACTACGCTCAGGACAAGTCGCTCAGGGCAAGCGTTCAAAGTTCAAAGTTATCTTTTTGACAGATACTATGACGAAAAAGAAGCATGGGGAGCTGGTCAGGAAAGCCAAAAAAGAGATTGCGGCGGGTAACACCTTTCAGTGTCAGATAGGTTTTGCCTCGGAGTTTACTACCCGGGGAAATCCAATGACGATTTATGACAGGCTTCGCCGGATTAATCCTTCGCCCTTTATGTATTATCTTAAATTCGGTCAGAAAAAAATCATCGGGGCTTCACCGGAGCTGCTTTTTCGTCTGCAAAATGGAGAAATGGCCACTTTTCCACTGGCCGGTACCATCAAAAGAGGCAAAAATGAGGCGGAAGACAAACAATTAGCCCGCAAAATTTTGTCAGACGAAAAAGAAATTGCCGAGCATAACATGCTGGTGGATTTGCACCGAAACGATTTGGGTCGGGTAGCCCGCTTTGGCACCGTCAAGGTCAGAAGTCTAATGGATATCAAAAGATTTTCTCATGTTCAGCATATTTCCAGCGAAATTGTGAGTATTATCAGACAGGATAAAGATATGTTTGACGCTCTGGCGGCCAATTTTCCCACAGGAACTCTGTCCGGCGCGCCCAAAATTGAGTCAATGAAAATTATTGATCGTTTGGAAAAGCGGCCGCGGGGACCGTACGGAGGAGGAGTGGGGCATTTTGGCTTTAACGGCGACTGCACCTTTGCCATTGCCATTCGATCACTGTTTATGTCCGGCGATTATGCCTATACCCAAGCCTCGGGAGGTATTGTTTATGATTCGAAGGCAGATAATGAATATGAAGAAGTGCAAAATAAATTAGCGGCGGTAAAGGAGGCGCTAAAATGAAAATTTTAATTATTGATAATTACGATTCGTTTACGTTTAACCTTTATCAACTGGTTGGTGAGTTGTTGGAGAGTCGAGGTAAGCAGTTTGTGTTGGACGTGGTTAGAAACGATGAGATGACGGTGAGAGAAATAGGTGAAGCAGGGTATGATAAGATTATTATTTCTCCGGGACCGGGCAGTCCGGATGATGAGGTTTATTTTGGCGTTTGCAAAGATGTGTTGACTAAACTTGGTAAGAAAACACCTGTTCTTGGTGTATGTTTGGGTATGCAGGGAATGGCCACTTGTTTTGGGGGGCGCGTCAAACGCGCTCTAGCGCCGATGCATGGAAAAACCAGTATTATTAAACATGACGGCCGGGGAGTGTTTGCCGGTTTGCCGCAAAATTTGGAAGTGATGAGATACCATTCACTGGTGGCGGATCGGGCGACGCTGCCGAAGGAGTTGGAGGTAACGGCAGAAGTTAACGTCCACCTCGGAGGAGTCCCCGCCAACATCTTCGAAGTTGTGGCGGGGCCACCGTCCGAGGTGTCTAAAGCAGAGATTATGGGGTTGCGGCATAAAAAGTATCCAATTGAGGGGGTGCAGTTTCATCCGGAATCATTTGCCACCGAGGGAGGAAAGAAAATGCTGGAGAATTTCCTTTTCAAGCAAAAATAATATGGAGACAAAAATTTTATTAAACAAAATAATTGACAGAAAAGATTTAACTTCGGAAGAGGCGCAATTTATGCTGGAAGAAATTATTGCCGGAAAATTAAATCCTTCGCAAATTGCGGCGGTGTTAATTGCTCTTCGCACCAAAGGGGAGAGTGTTGCAGAAATTAGCGGTTTTATTGCCGGCATGCGAAAACACATGATAACTATCAGCGCAAAAGGGTTGGCGATTGATGTTGTTGGCACGGGCGGAGATGGAGTTGGCACTTTTAATATTTCCACAGCCGCCAGTTTTATTGTTGCTTCCTGCGGAGTCAAAGTGGCCAAACACGGCAACAGAGCGGCCTCAAGCAAGTGCGGCAGTGCCGATGTTTTAGAAGCGCTGGGTGTTAACATCATGCTTTCCCCCAAGCAGGCAGAGGAAGTGTTGGAAAAAGTGGGTTTGGTTTTTCTTTTCGCCCCGCTTTATCATCCGGCCATGAAAAATATCGCGCCAATTAGAAAAGAGCTGGGGGTGCGGACTATTTTTAATTTTCTGGGTCCATTTCTTAATCCGGCAGGGGTCAAGAGAGCCCTCATCGGCGTCCCCAATGTCGAAATAGCCAAAAAGCTGGCCAAAGTGGCCGCAAAGTTAGGGTATGAACATCTGCTGCTAATCGCCAGCCGCGACGGCATGGATGAGATAAGCATTTCCGGTCAAACACAGGCCTTTATCATCAAAAAAAATCAGGTCAGAGAAATGGTGATTAATCCTGCAAAGTATGGAATTAAAAAAGCGCCGCTGACTGCTATCAAAGGCGGAGATGCCGGAGAAAATAAACAAATAATTATTGATGTTTTGTCTGGGAAAAAGGGAGCGGGGCGCGACGTTGTTATTATTAACAGCGCCTACGCGCTTTTGGCGGCCGGCCGGGTGAACAATGTTTCGTCTGGCATTGCACTGGTAGAAGAGGCAATTGACAGCGGGTCTGCAAAGCAGATTCTTACTAATTTAGTGAAGGAAACGAGGAAATATGAGTAAACAAAAATTTGTTGATGCTATTTTGATGCCCAAAAAGGGGAATATCGCCATTATTGCCGAGATTAAATTTGCCTCGCCCACAGAGCCTAATTTGGGAATGAGAGAGAATTTGGTTAAGCGAGCCAAAGAGTACGAACAGGCCGGAGCGGATGCCATTTCATTGATTGCGGAAAAGAACATTTTCAAAGGTGATATGGCCGACGTTGCTAAAGTAAAAAAACATGTGCCCCTGCCAATTCTGGTGAAGGATTTTGTAATTGACGAACACCAAATTTATGAAACAAAAAAGGCCGGAGCCGATGCCATACTTTTGATCGCCAAACTGGTTGATAGAGAAACACTGGCGGAGTTTGTGACAAAAGCGCAAGCAATTGGTTTGGAGCCGGTGGTTGAGATAAATAATGAGGCGGATTTGGAAAAAACAGTTGGGGTTAATGCTGAAATTATTGCCGTTAACGCCCGAAATCTTGACACGCTAGTTGTTGATGTTGACGAAGCTTGCAAACTTCTGATGAAGGTCCCAGACAAGTTCATCAAGCTGGGATTTTCCGGCGTCAATGGCCGGTCGGATGTTAATAAATATAAAAAAGCGGGAGCCAAAGGCGTTTTGGTGGGGACAGCTCTGATGAAAGCCCAAAATATTAAAGAATTTATAGGAGGTTTACGTGAATAAAATTAAAGTAAAAATTTGCGGCATCAGAACAATTGAAGCGGCGCAGACGGCGGTTGACGCGGGAGCAGACTTCTTGGGCTTTAATTTTGTCAGAAGCTCCAGACGATTTATTGAGCCAGAAAAAGCCAGAGAAATTATTAAAAAGGTCAAAGGAAAAATACCGATTGTTGGTGTTTTCCAAGACGAGATGCTCCACAAAGTCAATGAGCTAATCCGGTTTTTGGAGTTAGATTTAGTACAATTGCATGGAAATGAAAGCGATGATTATTGTCACAAAGTTACGACAAGCGTCATCAAAGCCTTTCGGTTTCCCGCCGCAATGAAGCAATATAATGTCGCATACTATATGATAGATAGAGAAAAGCAAGGGCAGGGGGAGATGGTTAATCTTGACAAGGCGGCAGAACTGGCAGAAAAGTTTCCGCTGTTTTTTTCGGGAGGACTGACGCCGGAAAATGTGGCAGAAGTTGTTAATAAGGTTAAACCTTACGCTGTTGATGTAGCATCGGGAGTAGAAACGGATGGGGTGCAGGACGTTAAGAAAATAAAAGTTTTTGTTAGAAGGGCTCGCCTCGCGGCGAAGCGGGCGAAAGGAAAATATGGGAAGTAAGGGGCATTTTGGAAAATTTGGGGGAAGATATGTGCCGGAGATGTTAATTCCGGCTTTGGAGGAATTGGAGAAAGCCTATTTGGAGGCCAAGAAAGATCCAAAATTTCAAGAGGAATTTTCTTATCATCTTAAAACCTATGCCGGAAGGCCCACACCTTTAACTTTTGCGGAAAATTTGACCAAAAAACTTGGTGGCGCCAAAATTTATCTTAAAAACGAGGGATTAAATCACACCGGCGCCCACAAAATTACCCACTGCATTGGTCAGGCTTTAATTGCCAAAAGAATGGGAAAGACTCGCTTGATTGCCGAAACCGGTGCCGGTCAGCATGGACTGGCCACTGCCACAGTGGCAGCCAAGTTTGGTTTTTCCTGCACTGTCTATATGGGAGAAATTGACATGGAGCGCCAGCGGCCCAATGTTTTTTTGATGGAGCGCTTGGGAGCAAAGGTTATTCCCGTGACATTTGGTAATAAAACATTGAAAGATGCGGTCAACGCCGCTTTGAAAGATTGGATAGAAAATGTGGCGGATACACACTATTTATTGGGCTCGGTGGTGGGACCCCACCCTTATCCTACCATGACAGCCGACTTTCAGTCGGTGGTGGGGCGGGAAGTGAAAGAACAGATTAAAAAGGCAGAAAGTCAGCCGCCCGATTATATTATTGCCTGCGTGGGCGGCGGAAGCAATGCCATGGGAATTTTTTCGGCCTTTATCAAAGACAAAAATGTTAAGTTAATCGGCGTTGAAGCGGGGGGCAGAGGCGATAAAGTCGGCGAACATGCTGTGAGGCTGGCCCCACTTCGTCCGCCTTTGGCGGACTTCGCGGGGCAAGTGGGCGTGGTGGAAGGATATAAATCGTTTTTTCTGCAAGACAGCGACGGTCAAATAGAGAAAACGCACAGTATTGCCGCCGGACTGGATTATGCCGGCATTGGGCCCCAGCTGGCACTGTTGCGTGAAGAGAAACGAGTTGTTTTTGTTTCTGCCAGCGACAAAGAAGTCATTGAGGCGGTTTCATTACTGGCCAAAACAGAAGGGATAATCCCCGCTTTGGAGTCGGCCCATGCCGTGGCCTACGCCGTCAAACTGGCGCCAACTTTGGGTAAAGACAAAGTCATTATTATTAATTTGTCGGGAAGAGGGGATAAAGATATTTTCATTTTGGCAAAAGCGATAAAAGATAAAGGTTTTTATAAATTTTTGAGAAAATATGCAAAAGCTTAAAGATAAATTAGGAAAAATTAAGTCTGAAAAAAGATTGGGATTGATGACTCATGTGGTGGTGGGTTATCCCAGCCTTGAAAAAACGGTTAGCCTTGTTAAACTGATGGAAAAAGAGGGTGTGGATATTGTGGAGTTGCAAATTCCCTTTTCCGATCCACTGGCAGACGGGCCGACAATTATGAAAGCCTGCGAGCAGGCCCTTGCCAATGGCGTCAAAGTTAAAGATGCGTTTGCCGTGATGCAACAGCTGTCATCGGAAGTTAATATCCCGCTTCTGTTTATGGCTTATTACAATACGGTTTTTAAGTACGGCACGGAAAAGTTTTGTCAGGATAGCCAAAAGGCGGGGGCGCAAGGACTGATTGTGCCCGATGTGCCAATTGAAGAGGAACATGCCGAGCATTTTATCTCGCTTTGTCAAAAATATAATCTGGCCAATATTAGAGTGGTGTCGCCTGCCTCAACAGATGAACGATTAAGAAAAAACGCAGAGGTCGGTACAGGATTTGTTTACGCGACCGCCCGTCAGGGGATTACGGGGGCAAAAGAAAGTCTGGAATCGTCAATTGCTGATTTTCTCAAAAATGTGCGTCAGCGCTTTACAATTCCGGTGGCGGTGGGGTTTGGCATTTCCAAAAGGGAGCATTTAGAGGGGCTAAAACCATACGCCGACATCGCCATTATCGGCAGCGCCATACTTGATATCATCAATAAGTCAAAAAAAGAAAATATGGAAAAAGATGTGACAAGTTTTATTCAATCGTTAAAAGTGGTACAGTAAATATATGAAAAAGAAAGTTTATTCGGGAATTAGAGCCACGGGCAGATTGCACCTTGGAAATTATCTGGGGGCGGTTAAGGGGATGCTGGCGCTTCAGGAAACGCATAATTGCGTTTTTTCGGTGGTGGATTTGCATGCTATTACCACTCCCTATGACCCCCAAACATTACAGCAGAATATAAGAGAGGTGGTACTGGATTTTCTGGCGGCGGGGCTCGACCCCCAAAAATGCTTGCTGGAAATTCAATCCCAAGTACCCCAGCATGTGGAGCTGGCCTATCTTTTATCAACTATTTATCCGGTTTCCCGGCTGGAAGATTTGCCAACATATAAAGATAAAAAAGCCCAATATCCCAAATATGTCAACATGGGACTTTTATACTATCCGGTGTTGATGGCGGCAGATGTTCTTCTTTATAAAGGAGAGTTAGTACCGGTTGGCATTGACCAAGAACCGCATTTGGAAGTGATGCGGGAGATTGCCAGAAAGTTTAACAGCATGTTTAGTCAAACATTCCCAGAGCCGCAACGATTTACTACCGAAGGGGAGTACATACCATCTTTAGTGGGCGAGGGAAAGATGAGTAAGACCGTGGAAGGCAGTTATATTAATTTAACCGATGATTTAGAGACGATTAAAAATAGATTAGCGGCGGCACCGACAGACAGCGGAACGGTTGGGGGCGAAGTACCAAAAACAGGCGGGGTGGCAAACTTATTTACATTGTTAAAAATGTTTGCAACAGGTGATGTGTACAATAAATTTGTTCAGGACTATCGGGATAAAAAAATTAAATATTCGGAGATGAAAGAGGTGTTGGCGCAGGCAATTTATGAAGAATTAAAACCCATTCAGGAAAGAAGAAAACATTTCGTAGAAAATCCCGACTTGGTTGATAAAATTTTACAAGAATCAAATGCCAAATGCCGGGCTCTCGCCGAGGAGACGATGGTTGAGGTACGGACTAAAATGGGGCTCCGTTAAGATTTCATAAACTCTGTTTTATGTAGCTCTCAATTTTTCATAAGGAGTATCAGGATTTAGTTCAAGAATTTTTCTCGCTCTCTCTGTGAGCTTATATATTGAGGCAGGTCCGCGTTGGCTTCTCCCTGGTCTTCCTTGAGCTAGACTCCATTTTTTAGTCAGGATGTCCTCTGCGGCGAGCTCTGTGAGCAGTGCTCCAGCATCTCTTTCTAATGCTTCATCTATTTCACCTCTTCTTTTTCCTTGGTGATGAGCAGCGAGAAATCTAATAATATGGTTTTTTCTTCTTGCTGGCGTTTGTCGAAGTCTTCCTTCCTTTGCAAGAAGAATAGGAGCGTCCCTTTCTAGAAAAGCAGGAAAGGCATACTGAAATTTTCTATACATATTTTCAGCAAGTGCACTATCGCCACAAGCTTTCTTCGCTTCGCTAATGATTGCGGCAACTTTTCTTCCAAGCGGTGTTAATCGTACCCTCGAATTTCCTTCCCCGATAACATAGGCACCACCCGTAAAATAACCTTCTCTCTTAAGAAGTGAGAGAAGCCTTGAAATATTGTGGCTAAACTCGTGTTTTTGTAGAGGATTTTGTCCTAAGGTGTTCTGTGTAGACGCGTACTGTTCATAGAGCTGTTCGGTGAGGGTATGTGTGTTGAAGGTTATATTTGGGTTTGTACGAAGAGCCTCTCTGGCATGAACGAGAAAAAGAGAAGCTATTTGAGAAGAAGTATGTGTTTTTTGCAGATTAAGGCTTTCTGGCAGTTCTCTACCGGGAATTGGCACGTAGATGAAGTATCCGCTTTGTTCGGGGTCAATACTTGTAAAATGGACAAGCCTTGCTTGTCTAAGTGCATGTGCATGTCTCGATACCACGTCTCCATCTATACCAACTTTTTCTGCTAACCGAATAAACGTTGTTGTCTCTTTTCTTGGAAGCTCACGAAGCATTTCAAGTATTTTTGCCCTCCGATAGGGGCTTCTTCGAGTGGCAGGAGCTTTCTCTTCTCTCCGATCAACGTTTCGTCTTCCCAAGGCAATTTTCGATAAGATGTGAGAGAGCGAGAGCTTGGTGCCATCGTTTTGTTCCATATCAGCGAGCCCGGTAAGAAGATTAAATACTACTCCTTGCATAGTTTTACCTAAAGGAGTGAGTGTGTAGAGCGAAACGCCCTTACCAGGAACTCTTTTTGTATCAATTTCTGAAGTGGCAAATCCTGCAATAGAAACAATATTTTTATCAAGATGCGCTTTTATTAATCTTGCTCTTTTGGTATGTTCTTCAAGACTTGCATCGGGTAAAAGAGCTTTGGCAATATCATAAGATGTCTGTGGGCTATCTGTGAGAGATAAATATGCAAGCATTACTGTTTCCTTATGGCAGAAGTTGATAAGGCGGGCAAAGATTTCTTCTGGGTCGCGAGGTTCTGCCTCTTTGGAAAATACTGCTGGGAAAGGAGGTTTTGGTGTTGGTACTCCTCTTTCTGCAACCGACGGAACTGGCATTTCCATGATTTTATTTTACCATAAAGAAACAATATAAAATAGTAATACCAAATGCCGAGAACTGGCCGAGGAAACAATGCGAGAGGTTAGGAAAAAGATGGGGTTGGTTTGACAATAGGTAAACTATACCATACAATGTTTTTGCTATGAAAGTTATTCATGTAGGGAAAACATTACAAAAAAGAAACGGGTGGCTTTCTATTTCGCGCGACTACAAAAAAATTATCGCGCAGGGTAAAACCTTACAACAACTTATTGCCAATCTTAAAAGAAAAAGTAACCCCAATGGATATATCGTTCACTCACCTTCGCAAGAAATTACAAGTTATGTTGGTTAGATGAAGAATTTTACACTTCAAACTTCCATCAAGGTCTGGTATCGTCCTCATCCTAAACTCCCGAAGGTTTTGTGGCCAGTCGTTGATGTAACTTTGACACACAAAGGAATTTCTTTACCGCAAACTCTCCTTGCGCTTGTTGATTCTGGCGCCAATATATCGATACTCCATCCACTCATTGCAAAAGCGTTAGGGTTTGATCTGAAAAAATTAGGAGCACCGAGCAAAGGTCTTTCTGCGAGTGGTGTATACGAATCTTGGACATTGCCAGAGCCGGTTGAAGTTGCGATATATGGTTATACTTTTAGTTTTCAATTTACCGTCATCAATAATCCCAACCTTATGTGGACGTGCATTCTTGGAGGAGATAGTATTTTTCAAGTTGCGCGAATTGATTTCCAGAAATTTAAGGGATATTTCGAAGTTCGTTTTAGGTCAGATATCAATTAAGTTAGATGCTAGACGGTAAGATCCGCCTTCTCCCGATTAAATCGGGATTCGGCGAGGCAAGGGAAGTACGAGAGAAAATGGGATTATAATGGTCTGGCTGGGTTAATCGGTTGATGATTATTTGGCTTTGTTCTTTCAACATAATCTATCCAATTTTTGCCATCCGGATTGTTGCCAAGGCGGATAAAGGCAACCGCATGTTGTTCCAGCGTTGATCCGACTCCTGCTCGATACCCCTGGCCGTATGCAACAATATATGTCTGCGCTTTAGCTGCAAGAATATGAGCCTCGATTTGACGCAGTGAATCTGGGGTAAATTGGGATGATAAAGGCCTGTTGGGAACAAATACCGACAACATATTGCGTACTTTTGCGGTAAATCCAACCATTTCAATAGCTAAATTAATTCCGTTGAGATCTTCTTTGTTGAGTACTTCATCGGCGTTTAATTGGTAAACAAAAAATAATTGACTATTTTGAATACCTATTATTGTTTGTGTTGTGAGGGGCTCATTACGATTATCCAGTAATGGTGCAAACATCTCTATCCTAAATAATTTTTTGTCAAAAGTATCTATAAACCGTTTTGCCTCGGAAAAGTGTGAATTTTTCGAATTCCCCATGGCATTGTGTACTGCAAAAATATGATTCTTAAGTTCGTTGTCAAAGCTTGGAGACGTAATAGAAATAGGGGGTGAGCTGATTTTGAATGCTGACCATCTTTGTTTTTCTTGCGGTTCGGTTTTGATATTTAATCTTATTGCCTCTCGTGCCACCACCTGTTCGTTTGTATCCGGAACAAAGGGCGTAGGTTCAATTTCGACTCCCGCTATAGGCGGGCGGGGCAGAGCTTCTGCCGGTCTAAGGCTGGGAGACGTAGATGGAGTTCCATCACAACCAATAATCGCCAGTCCAATTACCGCGGCGGCCAGTATTTGTGCTTCAAGCCTCATTTTATTATTATATCACTTCCCAGCCTCCGAAGCAAGCTTATAGTGTTTAAGATAGGGTGCTTCAAAATTTTTTACATTTATGTTATACTTCTTTGTTACAACATGGCAAACGGAGTTAAAAATAATAATCACAATCATAACAACGGTAAACCATCTAAAAAGAAGATGAAGGTGCTGTTTAAGATGAAGCTTGATTGGAAAAATGTCCTTCTGTACGGAACCCTTTTTTTTATCGGACTTTTCTTCTTTGTAGGTTTGGTCAATCCGCCCCAATTTCATGAGACAATTTCCCTTTCTCAAGTTCTTGCGGATATCAAAGACGGTAAAGTTGAAGAAATTACTGTTGAGGCGGAGAAATTAACGGTCAAAGAAAAAGAGAATAAAACTTTTCTGGCCAACAAAGAAGCAAGTAGCAATATTTATCAAGTTTTCAAAGATGCCGGAATTGATGCCGCAAAGGTTAAAATTACCGTCAAAGATCAGGCTTTGAGTAATGCCTGGGTTAATGTTCTTTCGACATTTTTGCCAATTATCGTGATGGTGCTATTTTTCCTGTTTCTTTTTCGGCAGGCAAGAGGAGCGCAGGAGAGTATTTTTTCTTTTGGCCAGTCACGGGCCAAACTTTTCAACAAAGATATGCCGCATGTGACCTTTGTCGATGTGGCCGGAGTAGATGAGGCAAAAAAAGAGCTTGAGGAAATTGTTGATTTCTTGAAAAACCCGGCAAAATACAAAGTGATGGGTGCCAGAACTCCCAAAGGGGTGCTTTTGGTGGGCGCACCGGGAACCGGAAAAACGTTACTTGCCCGCGCCCTGGCCGGAGAGGCGCATGTGCCGTTTTTCTCCATGGCGGGAAGCGAATTTATGGAAATGCTGGTGGGGGTGGGAAGCGCCCGCATGCGGGATTTATTTAACACCGCCAAGAAAAATTCACCAGCCATCATTTTTATTGATGAGGTGGAAAGTATTGGCAGGGCCCGTTCGCAGTTTGGTGCGGGTAGCCACGATGAGCGGGAACAGACACTTAATCAAATGTTGGTGGAGATGGACGGATTTACCCCCAACGACAATGTGGTGGTGGTGGCGGCCAGCAACCGCCCCGATCTGTTGGATTCAGCCCTGCTTAGGCCGGGCAGATTTGACAGAAGAGTAGTTTTGGACATGCCCGATATCGAAGGACGAAAAGCAATTCTGCAAATTCACGGCAAGGGTAAAACATTTACAGGTGATATAGACTGGGAAAAAGCCGCCAAACGAACAGTGGGATTTTCCGGCGCCGATTTGGAAAATATGTTAAATGAGGCAGCCATTTTGGCGGCCCGGATAGGTAAAAAGGCCATTGATATGACCGACTTGGAAGAGGCGGCCACCAGAGTTAAACTTGGTCCCGAGAAAAAGAGACTTCAGTCGGAAGATGATAAAAAGATGACAGCCTATCATGAAGCGGGACACGCCCTCGTTTCTTATGCCATGCCTCATACCGATCCGGTACATCGCATCTCTATTGTTTCCCGAGGATTATCGCTTGGACATACGCTTATCCCTCCGGCTGCCGACCGCGTACATGAAACAAAAAGCAGACTTATTGAACAGTTGTCTGTGATGTTGGGAGGAAGAGCCGCGGAAGAGTTGGTTTTTAAAGAAATGACCACGGGAGCGGCTGATGATATTGGTAAAGCCAGTGATGTGGCTAGGTCTATGGTGGTTGATTACGGCATGAGCGAGTTGGGGCCAATTAATTTAAGCGGACAGCCGGAACCCGGACATCTGTATTTTGATGCTGTACAAATATCTCCGGAAATGGCGTCCAAAATTGACAGAGAAGTGAAAAGTCTGATAGATAGCGCCTACAAAAAGGCCGTATCAATTTTAACAAAACTGCGGGATAAATTAGATGTTGTTGCCCAGGAATTAGTTAAAAAAGAAACTTTGGAGAGGGAAGATTTTGAAAGACTGGTCGGTCCCAAGACCAAACTGGCTCTGGCCAAAGCATAATACTATCCTCTTTTATTGTATAATTAGCCCATAAACAGATTTGTTTTAATTGATGGTAATGCCATACTTCATCGGGCTTATCCTGTCAATTGTTGGTTTTTTGCAGTTGCAAGTTAAGGTTAAACAGGTATATAATACATCTGTCATTATAGATATGTATGAAAAAAACGACGACTAAAACTGCTGTTAATATTGCCGCATTTTACCAAAATCCGAAGTACCGCGGAAGATATGTCATTGTGGTTGGAAAAGATATTTATACTGCAAAATCAGGAAAATCCCATAACCCTCTTTTAGAAAAACTTATGAAGGATCATCCAGATGAAACTCCTCTTGTAACATATATTCCAAGAGAAGACACGCTCATTTTCTGTAACTTTTGAAAATTTTACCACCTCGTTTTTTAGTAAATAGGTATGAACAGATTTGTTCTTATTGATGGTAATGCCATACTTCATCGGGCGTATCATGCCATACCCAAGTTTACCACAAATAATTGTTAAACCCCCTTCACAAAAGATCTCATTATAAAACTGGTTTTGGTGAATTTTCGGCTTAGGAATGATATAATCTCGGTTGTGTCATTAGCTGAAGGTGATAAGAGAGGTAACAATGCACAAGAATCTACGGGCACAGGGCCAAGCAGTCTTCTTGAATTGTATCTTTTGAAAAAATCAGTAATTGAAGAAAGACTTGGCGGTTTTCTACGAGGTGTAAGGACAGGAGAGTTTAATGTCCATGTTTCTCCTGTTGTTTCGGACGCGTTGGAATATGCTGTTATGACGCTCGGTGGGAAGCGGGCGCGGCCAATACTTGTTTACCTTGCGCACGATCTTGTTGGCGGAAGCTTTTCTGATATTGACGAGGCAGCCATAATACCAGAATTGCCTCATAAGGGATCACTTGCTGAAGATGATATTGATGATAATGCTGTAAGACGAGAAGGAAAACCACCAGTATTCAGAGTTTTTGGAGGTGATGAAGAGGAAGGAAAAGCAATTGCAGAAAAAGCATATCAACTCCTTTATCAATCGCCGGCGTTGATTATCAATCGTCTGCCTATTCCAGAAGAGATGAAAAGGTGGTTATTAACAGATTACGAAGACTATGCAAGAAAAGTTCGAGAAGGACAACATATGGAGCTTGAGTATTCAAGACGTGGAGGAGATGTAAGGCTGGGGGAAATTGCAAATGTGTTTATTTATCCAGCTATAGCAATGAGCAAATGCGGGGCATTTACCTATGCCGTAAGAGTAGGGGCAGTGTTAGGTGGCGCAAACGAGAGGCAACTTGGTGCATTAACAACCATTGCCGATCTGTGCGGCGCCATTTTTCAGGCACGAGATGATGTTATCAGTATCACAGAGGGAAGTGATGATTATGGGGCCGATATTACAGAAGGAAGAATAAATTTTTTAACAGGCCCAATAGTTATGATACATCCAAATCATACTCCAGACGGAAGAAGACTTCGCGAAATTCTTAAAATGCATACAACTGATCCACGTCTCATTAAAGAGGCAGTTGAGATAACAAGGAAATATACATTTTTTACTGACGATCAAGGACGTCGTTGGGATAGGGTGGAGATATATATGAATGGATTTATAGAGGTCGCAAAGATGCTACTTCATGGTGTATTTCCAGCAAGTAATGCCAGAAATCGAATGGAAGAACTTATTGATTTCTGCAGAACCGGAAGCCTCATCGGTTAAGATTCCATTTATCAATTTTGAGGATATAGAGAGTGAATAAAATTACGAGAATGGTTTGCAGGGTAAAAAGAGTGATGTTAAAAATCCAGAAGTTAAATTCTCCGATGGGCAAAATTACTAACAATGAAGCAAGAATGCCGAGGGGATAATCAATTGGTATTCTCCAAATCCATTTTTTGTGTATAATAATGTGTTCTTTTTGGAAAAATTTGAGAGGATGATGAGGGTTTAGTACAAACCACAAAAAATCCCACACCACGGCAAACATAAACAGCAGGGATAATGTTTTAAGCCAGTGCTCCAAAGTTATAGTCAGTCCAAAAACATAGGGCAAGTGGAAAATTAGCAACACAAAAGTAAACATGGCCAAATGATAACCGGTGGTTTCTTTACCGGACATTATTTTGGAAAATATTTTGACTGCAAGATTGTTAGAAGAAGGTCTCCAAGTAGGTAAATTCTTGGCCCAGCCATGAGCCCCTTCAATTTGTATTTCCAAAAGAGCTAAAACAGCGGCCATTAAAAACAGGTAAATATTAGTAAAAATTAAGCTCATTTTATTTGTTTAATCATACCATAAATTGTATAATACTATATCAACTTAACTATGAGAGAGGCCGAAGTATCTGGAGAGCATATAATAAGACGTCCTATAACTAGAATAAGTGTGGTTGTGGCCGCGTTAAATGAAGGCGGCAACATTCAAAGATTAATCGATAATCTTACGTTAAAAGGGCCTCCATCAGGAGTGGAGATGGTTTTAGTTATTTCCGACAACGGCAGTGATGATGAAGAAACGTTTGCCGAATATGACAGGATTTTCTCCGCCAGTCCTATCCCGGTTGTAATTGTCCAAGGGTCAAAACGCGGTCATTTAGGCGCTGCCAGAGAGTACGGTGTAAAAGCCGCAGTTGACGTATTTAACAATGATCACCCAAATGCCGGCGCGTCACATATAATAGTTAGTCTAGATGCTGATAGTAGAATTGATCATAGATATGATTTCTTTGGAGCCTTGGTTTCTCGTTTTGAAGAAGATCCTGATGCAGTTGCGGCCTATGGCCCTTTGCCATTTGCCACGGCAAAAAATGGAACAATGGATTGGACATCGCCATTTATCCGGCCTGTTTTTAGACTATTCTTGAGGCGTCACTTTGCGAGAAACGCCCGTTCGGGGATGATAAAGGAATTTGTTCATGAGCCGCGGGAATTATTTCATGGAGGTATTGAGATATTTACTCAAGAAGCATACGATAGAATGGTTGAGAGATTTGGTTCTGCGTTTGATCCAGAAGATTCAACTGCGGAAGATGCAACATTTTCTTTGAGAATGCAACATGAATTTTCAGGCCGGCGATTTATGCATGACAGGAGTCTCGTAGTTCCTATTTCATTAAGGGCGTTTGAAGGGGATAATGGTAGGGTTCATGTGAGGGAAGGACTAAAAAAAGCGGTTTCTCTTGCTTGGAGCAACGAATGGATTTCTCATAGACTTGCTGCTACTCTTAAAAAAATGTCTCCTGAAGATCGAGCAGAATTTATCAAAGGGTTGGGAAATCTTACATATCGATCAGCCGTGAGTGTTTTTATTCGTCAACAGGAAGAACAGATTTTTGGGCTTACTGCCCGAGAATATATTTTTCGCTATATTGATGCTCGTGATGTACAAAGGCGTAGGCAAATAAAAGGATATGATGTGCGAGAGGGAGTTAGTCCGGTAACGCATCGAACATTGTACGCGCTTGTCGCGCACATACCGAATGGATTGGAATTACTTCCTAATGAGTACGTTGGATTTTGCGTAAGCAAGATTCACGGTATATATTTACAAAGAAGAGAGTGGGCTGAAATTGTATCTTTTGTAGATCCTATAACAAGAAAAAAAGTATATGCGTATATTGGGAAAAAACCGCCTGTTTCAGAAGTTAATTACACTATTGCTAGCTCTTTGTTATAATAAAAATATGAATTTAAAGATATTTAATTTTCTCTCAAGGTATTTTGTGACACATTATAGAAAAATATTATTAGGTATTATTTCTGTTTCATTTTTTCTCTTCGTCTTATCTATATATCAAGTAGCAATAGGGAATATTGGCGAGTTTCTGCCATTGGAATTTGGTTTTGGGTTATTACTGTACGGAGCATTTGTCTGGGCCGACGTGATGGTATTTTCATTATTGTGGATTATTATAAGCATCATACTTTTAAAAATAAAACAGAAAGAATTTTTTTGGATTGCCTATTTTAGCTACTGGCTTATTCGAAGCAGCGGCGAGGTGATGTTTTCTTTTTTACAGCAATTTCATCCCGAAACAAAACCGTGGCTTGTTTATGTACCAAGAGAGGTCATGCAAAATAATTTTTTAGGCCACTTTATCTTAAAAGAATTTTGGATTGTCTATCAAATTTTTTTCCAATCAATTGCGGTCTTATCTCTTTTTGGACTTATATTCACAATCTTTAAACTTTTTAGATTTGCAGAAAAAAATTAAAACCTCACTTCATGGTAAAATAAGCTCATGGTGATAAAAGATAGACTTGTTTTAATTGATGGCAATGCAATACTTCATCGGGCTTATCATGCCGTGCCCAAGTTTACGACCAGTAAAGGCGCGCCGGTGGGGGCGGTTTTTGGCTTTGTGTCAATGCTTCTGAAAATCCTTTCCGATCTTAAGCCAGCCTATATTGTTGTAACTTTTGACAGACCCAAACCCACTTTTCGTCAGGAACTGTTTGTGGGTTATCAGGCCGGCAGACCGGCCATGGACGACGCGTTGGTGCCGCAGGTGGCCGATGTTCATAAAGTTGTTGAATCGTTTAACATTCCCATTTTTGAAGTGGACGGATACGAGGCAGACGATGTGATAGGAACGCTTGCGAAGCAAGCGTTAGAAGAGACGATAGAAGATAGAGGGTTGAAGGTAGGGATAGAGGGTAGAAAATTGAAGATAGATAAAAAGAAAATCCAACTTCCATCTTCTAGCCTCAAAGATCTACCTTCTACTTTCCATCATCTACCGTCAAATCTTGAAGTTATCATTGTTTCCGGTGATCGGGATTTGCTCCAGCTGGTTAATTCTCATGTCAAAGTTTACATGCCGGTGAAAGGATTAAGCGAGGCCAAGATGTATGGAAGCGAAGAAGTGCGAGAAAAATATGGTTTAGATTCCTCGCAGGTTATCGATATGAAAGCTCTAATGGGCGATGCCTCTGATAATTATCCGGGAGTAACTGGCATTGGTCCAAAAACCGCCAGTGAACTTTTGAAAAAATATCAAACGCTGGAAAATGTTTATAAACATTTAGGAGAGCTTTCGGAAAGAGTAGCAAAAGCTCTTGCGGATGGGGCGGAGTCGGCAGGACTGGCCAAAAAACTGGCCACCATTGTCACCGATGTGCCAATTCATTTAAAACTTGAAGAATGTAAGTTTGAGATTAAAGATAAAGAAAAAGCGGTCGAAACTCTGCAGGAGTTTGAGCTCAAAACGCTGACCAATCGCTTTCTGGCTTTACTAGGGGGAAAACCTGTTGAAGATAGCCAAACGAAAAAAATTGCTGATCAATTGTCATTAGTATGAAAGTTGCGTTAGTTCATGATTTTTTAAAAGAATATGGAGGTGCCGAACGGGTGGTGGAGACTCTGCATGAGATTTATCCCGATGCGCCGATTTATACGGCCTTTGTGGATTATGAGGGATTGGGACCACACGCAGAGCGTATTCGTCACTGGTTGATTAAAACAACCTGGGCGCAGTCAATACCATTTATTTCAAAACTGTACAGCCCTTTGCGATTTCTTGCCCCATTTTTTTTCCGGAGCCTAGATCTTTCCGACTACGACGTCATTATTTCCTCAACAAACGCCTATTATGCGAAAGGGATTGTTACCCGTCCACGGCAGATTCATATTTGCTATTGCCATACGCCGCCGCGGTCGCTTTATGGATATAAAACGGCTATGGATTGGAAGAAGAATTGGTTGGTGCGAGTTTACGGCACCATTATTAATCATTTTCTGCGGATCTATGATTTCAAAGCGGCACAGCACGTAGATTATTTTATTGCCAATTCCAAGGAGGTGCAAAGGAGGATTGAGAAGTTTTATCGGAGGGACTCGACGGTGATTTATCCTCCAGTGGAATTAATAGACGGTAGAAGTTTGATCAATCATCAACATTCTACCTTCAAAAATCTATCATCTACTTTCCATCATCTACCGTCAAAAGGATACTATCTCTACGTTGGTAAATTGGCTTTTGCCAAACATGTGGATTTGGCAATTGCGGCGGCAAATAAATTAAAAATTCCCTTGAAAATTGTGGGCAAAGGGGCAGAAGAGGTTAAACTTCGGTCAATCGCAGGGCCAACAGTGGAGTTTTTGGGTGAAGTTTCCGATGAGCAGTTGTACAAACTGTATGCTCAATGTCGGGCAGTCATTTTTCCGGCGGAAGACGAAGACTTTGGCATTGTGCCCGTTGAGGCCATAGCGGCAGGAGTTCCGGTTATTGCCCACCGGTCGGGAGGGGTTATTGAAACAGTCATCGACCAAAAAACAGGAGTATTTTTCCCTGAATTAACTGTTGAAAGTCTTATTGATGCAATTAAGAAATTAAGTAATTTAGAAATTAAGAAAGCCGATTGTATAAAGCAGGCTCAAAAGTTTTCCAAAGATAGATTTATGAAAGAGATAAAGGTTTTTGTTGTAAAAGTGGGGAAGAGATGAGAAGAAAAATTAGGGAAAAAACGCTGGCGGCTATTGCGGCAATAGGTTTTGATGAAGAAATTACTATTGCCGTAGGTATTGCGACTTTTTTCTTCGGTTTTCTGGCGGGAGCGGTTGTCAATTTTTATCTGTTGATAATTGGTAATCCACTTGTTCTTCATTACAGAACAGTTTTGGGCTATAAATCGGCCATTTTGGGCGACGGCATTATCTTGCCTGTTATTAACATGATAGTTATGGCTTTTTTGCTCAAGCGGCGAGAATACGCCACAAAAAAAATAGTGCGGTTGGCTTTGCTGGCCGGTTTTTTGATTACCGCTTATTTTCACATAGCTCAAGCAATTGGAGGAATTATCAATTGGGCGATGCCGACCCCCTGGCAGTGGAATTTTATCGGTCTTTGGCACGGGATATATATGTTTTCCGTAGCCAGTTTTCTTAGTCTTTTTTATCTTGCGGCAATAAGATTTATAGTAAAAGAGAAAGAATTGCCAAGGCAAGTTTTAGTGGTAACTTTGGGGTTAGTAATCTTCTTTATCCTCCTTCGTCTTGACTACATGGCGGTTGACCTTACCCAATTTATACCGAGATTATGAGTATAGTTTTCGCAGATCATGCTAAAAAACAAATAGAAGAAAGAAAAATTCTCAAAAATCAGATTGTATCAACAGTTAAAAATCCAGAAAGTAAAGAAAAAAGTTTTAAGAATCGGCTGTTGCGAAGAAAAGTTTTTGATGATAAAATACTAGAGGTAGTTACTATTACAGAAGGTTCAAAAATTACCATTGTTACTGCCTATTATTTGAAGGAGAGTTATGAAAATTAGCTATGATCCAAAAGTTGATGCAATGTATATCCGCTTCAAAAGCGGCAGGTATGACCATACCAAAAAAGTTACAGATGAGATTTTGATTGATGTTACCAAAGGTGGAGATGTTTTGGGATTGGAGATATTGGATGCCAAAAGACAATTTGGCCAAATTAACCCTGGCAAAATAGAATTTGTTTCAAAACCTTTATACCAAGGGGCGTGATTACCTAACAAAACATATTGTCATGTCAGAAGTTCCATCAGATACCCCTAAAAGGGTAGAAAACCCTTCCAGAAGAAGGTTTCTAAAAAAAGTTGCTAAGGGTGTAGTAGCAGTTGGGGGTTTGGCAGTTGCAACACAAGCTGGTCTCTCAATTTTATTCCCCCAGGGGCTTCTCCCGAGGCTTCCGATACTCCTCCGCCAGTCACTCCTCGACCCGAAGTTCTACCGGAAGACACGCTTACAGAAGAGGAATTAGCAAAGGCTCATATCAGAATAATTTCAACAGAGGATGTTAAACTTCATTTAAGAAAAGGAATTTTTGAGTTCCAACTTTTCAAAGATGCAAAAGAGGGGAAGATTGGGGAAGTAGTAATTGTGCTTGTTGATAGTCCAGTTTTAAGTTGGAATGCAGGCAAGAAGATGTCCTCTGAGGTAAGGGAAGTTTGGCATAAGTATAGACTCCATCCGTCTGAGTATACTGAAGAATATTGGGAAAGGCAGGAAGAGTTTAAAAGTGGGATAATTCAAATCGAAGAGGAGCAGATAGAATTTTGGAAAGAGCAAATTGAAAAGTTTGCTAAAGATCACGAAGAACAAAGAAAAAGATATGAACAATATATAGCAGATAGTCAAAAACGGATTGAGGAATATGAACAGGGACTATTGATGCTTAAAGATCGCCCGCTGGCAATAGCTGAGGAAGCAGAAAAAAGAGGCCCAGAAGCGATCTTTATACGCCCTGATCAATTGCCTAGATTGACAGAGGAGGATCAAAAGAAATATCCAGAGTTTATGCAGCGGGTCAAAAGTTTACAAAATGACCCTGCTTTTAAAAATAAAGCGTTTATCTTAATGGCAGTTGGTCAAAAATTAATGCCTCATCCCAGTCAATCATACCCCCAGCCGGAACAATTTGAAGAATGGCCTTGGTTGCCTTTTTTAAGAGAACAGGGCAAAGAAAAAGACAGCCATCGTTGGAGTGATCCTTTTACTGCAGGTACAACGCTTCGCCATGAAGTTTTTCACTACCAGGGTGTTGATAAAGAATCGGTTGAAGAATATGAAACAGATACAAAAATGTTTGAATCTATTGAAAAAGCCTGGGAAAAATATCAGGAGACAGGAGATACGAGCGGATATCCTTTTATTTTTGAAACCGAAGAGGGGATGACGTTTACCAAAAAGCGGGAAGCTCGATCTGCCAGCGCGCAGTCAGTCTAAAAGTCTTCTTATTAGTTTATAAACTTCCCCGCGAGAACTTGTTCCCAAAAGAATAATTATTCCGCTTTGGTGATCGAGGTGATAGACAAGTCGAAAGTCTCCCAGTCGCATGCGATAGACATTCTTATATCCGGTAAAAGGAGTAGTATTTGGCGGCATTTTTTGCGGATTTCCCGCCAGCGCACTAATAAGTCTATAAATTTTCTTTTGATGATGGGTTGGAATTTTTACAATTTCTTTTTCAAACAGGCGATGGTGGAGTATTTTATATGGCACACTTTATCGTGGAAGATTTTTATTCTTCCAAAAATATTCAAAATCTCTGAAATTTTTATTTTTCCCTTTAATGCGTTCTTTTATCAGTTTTTGATCAAGATAGTCTTCTACAAAAGCTTCAAGAGTCTCAAGTGTTTGCGGATTCACAAGATAGGCAGTTAGCTTGTTGTGACGAAAAATTCCAATCGGTTTTTTCTCTTCATTAACAAACTTAAGCAGACCATCTGCATCTTTTCGCATGTCAGTTACAGTTCTAATATTCCCGCTTGTTATCATAGTAACAAAATTATATACAAATTTGTATATATTGTCAATAGTTGTTTTAACCAAGGTAGTCGGTTAAAATATGGATATGCCGGAGTTGCCAGAGGTTGAAACTATAAAACTTGGACTTGAGAAGAAAATTGTGGGGAAAACTATTAAAGAGGTAGAGGTTAAGTCGGCCAAGTCTTTTATTGGTAAAACACAGCAGATAATCGGCAAGAAGATTGTCAAAGTTTGGCGGAGAGCGAAGATGTTGGGGATAGATTTGGGTGGAAAGTTGACCCTTTTGTTTCATCTCAAGATGACAGGACAACTCATTTTAGTTAATAGTTCAGAGTTCATAGTTCATAGTAAAAAAACAGATAGGTTTATAGGCGGGCATCCGACAGAGGATATGATGGGCCAAATGCCCAATTCTCATACCAGAGTGATCTTTGAGTTTAATGACGGTTCGCATTTATATTTTAATGACCAACGCCGTTTTGGCTGGATAAAAATAATTGACAATGGACAATTGAAAATTGACAATTCTTTAAATAATTTAGGGCCGGAGCCGCTGGAAAAAGAATTTACATGGCAAATTCTTAAATCTAATCTCTTAAATCATAAATCTCAACCTGTTAAGGTTGCCCTGATGGATCAATCGGTAGTTTCCGGAGTGGGGAATATTTATAGTAATGAGGCATGTTTTAATGCCCAAATAGATCCCAGAACTAAAATTTTAGACCTTAGTGACGAGCAATTTAAAAGTTTATATCGAGGAGTGCTGAAAGCGCTCAAGGAGGGAATAGCTCATGGGGGTTCAACCAGAGCCCATTTTCGCGACCCAGAAGGCCACAAAGGCTATTTTTTAGATTATGCCAAGGTTTATGGCCTGGACAAACACCCCTGCAAAGTCTGCCAAACAATCATTAAAAAAATCCAACTGGGAGGAAGAGGCACATATTACTGCCCCGAATGTCAGAAAGTGAACTAAGCACCAGCGTGTTTTTTTCAACTAAAGATTTTATGGAGCGATAAGTCTGTAATCGGAAGCCATAAAGATTTTATCAATTAGGAATTTATTGTTTAGGTTAAAAGAAACAGTGAAGCCATTTGACGCGGTTCCGATAATTCTATTCTTGAAGTTGGCAGGATCGGCAGTTACAAGCTTTTTGGCGATTGGATTTGTGTCTGAAAAATCCCAAGGAACAACGGCTTGATTAAGATACTTTAATTGTTCAAGCGTTTTTTGTTTTGAAAGAAGACCGCAGCATTCGCTTGCCGCAAGAATCACGGAAACCTGGTCCGTCATATATTGATCAAGTCCTGAATAATCTTTTGCTTTAACCGATTCTTCGGCTGAGTAGATAGTCGCGCTTGGATTTACGAAATCAGCTTGGTTTTGTATTTGTGTTGGCGGTGTAATTTGGCTGCTTTGAGCGGGAGACGGAGTTTGGCTAATAGTGTTTGGCGGGGCTTGTTGTTTTAAGTTTTGACTCTTACCATAATAAAAGCCGCCGGCTACAAGACCCAGAGCTATTAAAATCCCAACTATTGCAACCAACGCCTTATTATTCATAATATGTTGTTTATACTACAAAATATCTTTGTGTCAAGTACTCAATTCTTTGAATAAATATTTTCTGGCCGGCAACGTTAGTCGAGCGTTTGCGTTTTTTGATGGCTTCCTGTATAATTAAAGATTAATGGGGAACAACCAAAAAGATAAGTTAGTTATCTCGGTGGGAGGCTCCCTGATTATTCCCAACGGCG